>Ga0307474_10001856_pt1 | contig 15236 bp, 10 predicted proteins | sample atmos_gasesECM1C_2_FD_203312 | JGI IMG/M metagenome (GOLD analysis project Ga0307474, IMG submission 203312) | Hardwood forest soil microbial communities from Morgan-Monroe State Forest, Indiana, United States - atmos_gasesECM1C_05 | ecosystem: Environmental > Terrestrial > Soil > Temperate... | reverse complement strand
CATTCCCAACTTCATCGGTGAGGGAATACCGCTGATGGCGCCGCGCCATCGGGACATCGTACTTCGCTTGCTTTCAACCAAGAAGTACCCGGACGGCGTAGTCGAGGTGCGCTATGAGGTCGCGAGGTAAGCAAATTTCACCATTGGTCATGAGGCCGGCCATTCTGAACCGGTCAAGTCCTCGTCTATTTAACCGGCAGCCTTTCACGGCGGGATTCCATATGAACGGGAACGCTGTTCGGGACTTAGCTTCACGGTGAGTCAGGAATGGCCAACTGGCTGACCCCCAGCAATCATCCAACGACACGTCAGATCCCCTCCGTTGAATATCCCGGTCAGAATCTGTTGACGAGGCTAATCCTCAGTAGACATGGATAGAAATGGATGGCACCGTCACGCTCGCTGACGATAACGCAGCGCTGCCCCAGAACACCGACCAACCGTCCGCCTCCGCGTCACCACCAGACCACACCCAGATTTCGTAAAAGTGATTGGTATCTACCGGCGTGGAGGCAAAGAGCGGGTAACCGCTATTCATCCCCTGGTCGGAACCTCCCCCGGAATCCCACAGACTAATCTGTTGATCTACCACAGCCTGCACAAAAGCACCGCCGAGAGTGTACTCGCCAACGTATATGCCTATAAACGCACCGGTGTGGCTCGAGTCAAAGACGTTCTCGGAATCCCACAGATACTGAAATGCGGGGTTGGAAGAAATGTCCATGATGCCATTTTCTCCACAGATCAGCAGCGGATCAGGCTGATAATAAACTCCTACAGCTACGGCACCGGATGCGGTCTTCCCATTCTCACCGGTCCAGGAATCGAAACTCATCATCCCCGCGTTCGGATCGACGCTGACATTCGACGTAGCATCGGATCCTGTGGTGGCCGACCATTGCCAAGGCCAAAGATAAGGTGGCGTGAAGGTCATATCGAACGAGCCCACGTGGGCCCGGGAACTGACCTTTGATCTCTTAGGTGCACGCAACGGAGACTTGGCCAGGGCGGCGGATCTTTTCTGCGCTTTCGTCACCGCGGCTGCAGCGGATGGATCTTTCTCGGCTAAATTGCGAAGCACGCGCATCATCACTTCGTTCTGGGCGCGATGTTCCTTCTGACGTACAGTCTTCTCTGCGAACCGGCGCTGGAACATGGCGTCGAGTCTTGCTCGACTCTTTCGAAGATGGTTTTTGGGTAGGGCGTTCCCTAAGAGCAGGTCGTTGAATCGCGAATTTTCATGCATTTGAATCATCCCTTCTCATCAGTTGCTGACAGGACTTTGAACTGCATGGTAGTTAGTGACGAGAACGCTGAAAGCGTTTCAGTCTGGCAATGGAACGTCGCGAAGGTTGGTGAACTCTGGTAAGTCCGGAAATCGGAAAGGTTCCTCCAGTACCAACTTCGGTGGTTTCCGCCTTTTCCACGACCTATTGGTCTCTGATTGTGCAATCCGTTGGCACCTGAAAGAGCGCAGCGTCGGGCTCCGTACGCCTGAGGTTCGTCATTTGCTTTATGGCGTTTCCGGAACGCGGGTCGGAGTTCTGCTGGAGAAGTGTAATGCCCATGCCCAATGACTCCCAAGTCTCCACCACGACCGTTAGGACCCGGTCATTACCTTCCGCGCCTGCTGGGATTGTCCATGTAATTCTCCTTCCGTTTACCCACAGACCCTCCAACAACTTTGACCCTAGGTTTTCGGTCACGGCTTCCGGCACCGGATTCGGCGTGGTTCATTCCCGCAGCCATTCGTTGTGGTATCGGACGCATCGGCTGGCACAGCTTCCGGCACAGTTTTCGGACGCTCCTGGATGAAACCGGAGCTCCGATGAAAGTGCAGCAGGAGCTGATGCGCCACGCGGACATCCGCACCACGATGAATGTCTACGGCAAAGCCATGGACGCGAGCAAACGCGAGGCGCACGGAAAGGTTGTGCGCATGGTGCTAGCTCCGAAAGTGGCGTAGTGCCCCTTAGTGCCCCTCGGAAGTTGTTGTAAGGAGTTGAAAAGAAAAAACAAAGTTGGTGGAGCCGATGGGATTCGAACCCACGACCTCCTCGATGCCATCGAGGCGCGCTCCCAACTGCGCCACGGCCCCACCGGGGTAAACAATCGAATAGATTTTACCTCACTGGCATGGCTGCGTCCATCTCCGGCATCTCCGGTCGATATTGGTTTCAAAAGCTGGAGGAAATGGCGCGCCTTAAGACGGCGGACGCGGAGAAGACGCGCGCAGGAGAGAGAGAAAGGCGTTGTGGGCACGCGTAAGAGAGCGGCCACGGAGGGTGACGGCTCCGATGGTGCGGGCGGCTTGCTCATCGACGATGCGGATGTAGCGGCATTGAGAACTTTTCTCGATGGCCATCTCGGGAACGATGGAAACACCCATGCCCGCGCCCACCATGCTCAGCAGACTGCTGAACTGGCCGCTCTCGAAAACAATCCGAGGATGGAGACGCGCACGGTCGCAGGCGGCAACCGCGGTGTCGCGGAAACAGTGGCCGTCGCGGAGAAGTAGGAACGGTTCAGCGCGAAGATCTTTGAGAGAAAGAGACGGTCGCGTTTTAAGTTTGTGTTTTTTGGGGAGCGCGGCAAAGAGCCGCTCGGTCAATAGAGGAAACGAATCGAATTCGTGGCCGCGGAGGGGAAGCGCCAGAATGGCGACGTCGATGGTGCCGGCGCGAAGACGATCGAGAAGGATGGGCGTGATTTCTTCCACGACAGTGAGCCGAACTTGGGGGTATCGGCGCGAGAAGGCCGTGAGGCGCGGAGGAAGGAAGTAAGGAGCGACGGTAGGAATGACGCCGACGGTGACGGGGCCGCCGACGAACTCCTTGCCTTCGACGACGTCGCCTTTGGCGGCCTCCAGTTCGCGCAGGACGGCGCGAGCACGAGGAAGAAACGTTTTGCCGAGTTCGGTGAGCCGCACGGAGCGGCCGAGGCGGTCGAAGAGGCGAGCGCCGAGTTCGTCCTCCAGCTTGAGGATCTGCTGAGAGAGGGATGGCTGGGATACGTGAGATTGTTCTGCGGCTCGGCTAAACGAGCTGGTTTCGGCCACGGCGCAGAAGTAACGAAGCTGGTGAAGTTCCATAGGCTATGCCTATCCATCGTATCCGAACTATATATTGGAAGTATAGGCGGCATCCTTTTACGCTTTGCTTGAGATCGCAAGGACCCGCCCAGCGTGGCCGCTGCAATCGAAACTGAGGAGGAACCATGACGGAAGAAAAAAAGAAAATCATGACGACGGACGCAGGCCGCCCCGTAGGCGACAATCAAAATTCGCTGACGGTGGGGCCGCGCGGGCCGGTGGTCTTCGAAGACTTTCTGCTCTTCGAAAAAATGGCGCACTTTAACCGGGAAAGAATCCCGGAGCGCGTGGTGCACGCCAAAGGCTCGGGCGCATACGGTCATTTCGTTTGCACTAGCGCGGAGATCACCAAGTATACCGCCGCAAAGCTGTTCAACGCCGTGGGCAAGAAGACGCCGACTTTCATTCGGTTTTCGACCGTCGGCGGCGAAAAGGGCTCGGCGGATACGGCGCGCGACCCGCGCGGCTTTGCGCTAAAGTTTTACACCGAAGAGGGCAATTGGGACATGACTGGAAACAACACGCCCGTCTTCTTCATTCGCGATCCATTGAAGTTCGGCGATTTCATCCATACGCAGAAGCGCGATCCGGAAACCAACCTGAAGTCACCGACCATGATGTGGGATTTCTGGTCGCTCTCGCCGGAATCACTGCATCAGGTGACGATTCTCTTCTCCGACCGTGGAACTCCCGACGGCTACCGGCACATGAACGGTTACAGCAGCCACACCTTCAGCTTGATCAATTCGAAGAACGAACTCTTCTACGTGAAATGGCACTTCAAAACCAAGCAAGGGATCAAGAATTTTTTCCGCGAACAAGCGGGCGCGCTGGAAGGAACAGACCCAGATTACTCACAGCGCGACCTTTTCCACGCCATCAAGAACGGTAACTTCCCGAAATGGCGCGTGTGCGTGCAGATCATGCCGGAGAAAGATGCGGAAACTTATCACATCAATCCGTTCGATCTGACGAAAGTGTGGCCGCACAAGGACTACCCTTTGCATGAGGTGGGCGAACTGGAGTTGAACCGCAATCCGCAGAATTATTTCGCGGACGTGGAGCAGGCGGCATTCGAGCCGCGCAACATCGTGCCAGGCATGGGCTTCTCGCCGGACAAAATGTTGCAAGCGCGTTTGATCTCTTATCCCGATGCACACCGCTACCGGCTCGGTGTCAATTACGATTCTCTGCCGGTGAACAAACCGCAATGCCCGTATCACACCTACAACAAAGACGGCGCGATGCGTTTCGACGGAAACGGCGGTTCGGGGGTGAATTACGAACCGAACAGTTTCGGCGGGCCGTCGCAGGATCATTCCTACGTCGAGTGGCCGCGTGCCGTCAGCGGAACCGTCGCCCGGCACGATCACCGCACCGACAGCGACTACTACACGCAGCCTGGCAATCTTTTCCGTTTGATGCCCGCGGATGCCAAACAGCGGCTGATTGACAACATCGTCTCCAGCCTGGGCAACGGCGTCCCGGAGCGCATCCGAGAACTGCAAATCCAGCACTTCTACAAGGCCGATCCTGCGTATGGGACCGGGGTGGCGAAGGGCTTGGGGCTAAATATCGAATCCCTCGTCTCGAAGGCAAAGCAGGCCAACGCGGCGGATTGATCAACAATGGTAAGTTGCAAATCATCTACTGTCCATCAGCATGCGGGGTGAACCTCAGGGTTCGCCCCGCTTTCTTTTCTAACCCATTTAGGCTCAAAGGTGTGCCAGAAACTAGAATTCTGTAGAATGTCAGGCCTATGGCAAAACTGACTTTTCTAGGCGCGGCGGGATCCGTTACCGGTTCAAGATATCTAGTGGAAGCGTCAGGTAAGCGGTTGATGGTGGACTGCGGCATCTTTCAAGGCTCACAAGAGCTGCAGGACCGCAACTACAAGCCGCTCCCCGTAGATCCCAAGACGATTGACTATCTCGTGCTCACCCACGCGCACCTGGACCACACGGGATGGCTGCCAGTGCTGGTGAAAGCCGGCTATCGCGGACCTATCTTCGCCAATCCAGCGACAATTGAACTCACGACCATCCTGCTGAAGGATTCCGCTCATCTGCAGCAAGAGGACACGCTGCACGCGCGAATCCACAAAGATAGCCGCCACGCCAATCCCGAAGCGCTTTACACTCCGGAAGATGTCGACCCCACGCTGAAGTTGATCAAGAGCATGCCGCGCAGCGGCAGCTTCGATATCAGCCCGGAATTTCGCGTGACGTCTTATGACGCGGGACACATCCTGGGATCTTCCAGCCTGGAACTGAGCTTCACTGAAGGTGGCAAGAAGACCGTGGTGGTATTCTCCGGCGATATCGGGCGATACAATCAGGCCATTTTGAAAGACCCAACCACTCCGCCGTCCAATGCGGATGTGCTGATTTGCGAATCGACTTACGGCGATCGCGAGCATCCGCAAGGCGACCCCGCGGAATTGCTGGCGCAAATCGTAAATCGCGTGGCGAAGCGCGGTGGATCGATTGTGATTCCGTCCTTTGCCATCGGGCGAACGCAAACGTTCATGTATTACCTGAGGCAACTGGAGGACCAGCAGCGCATTCCTCGTTTGCCCGTGTATGTGGACAGCCCGATGGCGCTGGACGCCACGGATTTGTACTTGAAACACAAAGAGGACCACGACCTTGAGTATGTTCGAGAGGAAGGAAGTGACGGGAAGGGCGATCCTCTGAATGTGCATGAATTCCATTTGACTCGGTCGGTGGAAGAGTCCAAGGCCATCAATAACATCAAGAAGCCATGCATCATCATCTCGGCAAGCGGGATGGTGAGCGGCGGCCGGGTCTTGCATCACCTCGTGCAGCGTCTGCCCGATCCGCGCAATGCTGTCATCCTGGCAGGATTCCAGGCCGCGGGCACGCGCGGGAGGGCTCTGCAGGAAGGCGCGAAGTCGTTAAAGCTCTTTGGCCAGGAAGTGCCGGTAGGCGCTGAGATTGTGGAAATGGGTCAATTCTCCGCCCACGCGGGGAAGAGCGAACTGCTGCGCTGGCTGACCGGGCTGCCTGCGCCTCCCAAGCAGACCTATCTAACGCACGGCGAGCCGGCGGCAGCGCAGGCTCTACAGTCAGCCATCACGGAAAAGTTTCGCTGGAAGGTTGCGGTCGCTAAGTATATGGATTCCGTGCCCGTTGGTGGATAACTCCCCTAAGGCGAAGAATTATTTTCACTCCGTCAGGAAACTATTTAGGGCCTGACCTCGTCTATACATGCAAGACCACTCGCGGGGTAGGGGGCTAACCACCACAGGGCAACCGACCGTCAGCCACCTACCCCTAAAATTCCAGAAGCCCCTGAAACTAGGCAATTTATCTAAAATTTAGAGGTGTAACTTACCCCGGCAATCAGGAAGCGTTTGATCCTGCTTTCCCGCGTCCAAAGGAACCCAGTCCTGCGGCTTATTTTGCGGCAAGCGCAATTCTGCTGGTGGGCGTCTCGCGGGACATTGGCGGGATCTCTTCGAGTTCCAAGCCGCCGACAAACATGGGCATCGGAGCTACTCTTCCCCAGCGAGTTAGTTCCCAAGTGGCACGAATAAACTTGGTTTCCGGCCGCAAAGAAAGATCGAGAATCATTTTGGTCGTGCCCCGGTAGAACTGCTGCGGCAGCTTGAGGAGTGGCTTCTTCGTCCAGGTAGCTCCATCGGCAGAACCCCAAATCGCGACGTCGAGCGATTCCTGTTCAATCTGCTCCGTGATGGTGAGGCAGCAGAGAAACGTGCGCGTTTTGCTTTCGGAGATGTCGAACGCCGCGCCGTCGCCATTCGCCTCCATGCGCGTATCGTGCGGGATAAGATCTAGTTTCGGCGGCATATATGTTCTTCCTCGCGCATTCTAGCACATGGTGGCCAGCACCAAGGGCAGTGAAAAAACACTTCGCGCAACCGTTCTTGGATGGCAGCAACAAGCATCGTCGTCCTCTACTCAGGCGGTTCGGGCGGTTGAGGCAAATCCGGGATGCTCGCAATTAATGCTGCGTCGAGCGGTTTCAGTTTGAGTTGAGCCGAAAGGAAGGCGATGCGGTCACGGCGAGCTTCCGCGTTGAGCGCATGAGGAGCATCGTACAGCTTGAATTGCTTGGGCTCGCTCACTATCCCAGCGTATTCGCGAGCCCGCTCGGGCGATAGGAATGGCGAATCGTGCGTCCCGTATTGCAGGAAAACCATAGCCGGCGCCGCGTGGGAAACAAATTTTCCCGGGTCGAGCCATACCCTCTTGGCAGTCTTCTCGTCGAACTTTTCCGGCCCGTACTTTTGACGGAACCGCTGGTACTCTTCCGTTTTCATATCGAGTTCGTCCGACAATGCCCCGGCCATGAGAACGAAAGCTTTGAAGCGCTTATCGAGACCACTTAGAAAAGCGCCGACGGTGGCGTCATAGCTGTGGCCGACATACGCAATCCGTTGAGGATCGATATCTTTCCGCGACAGGAGCAGGTCTGCGCCGCGGTGCATGTCGACAATTTGCTGGATCAGATCGGCGACCTGCGCGTCGCTTAGCGGATCCGGATCATCCACATGGCCGGGCCGCGCACCCACGCCGGTGGGGAGAAGAGAGACGGCGCCGGCGTGGGCGAAAGCGACGGCTTCTTCTAGAAATTCCTTGCGATTGAAGAATTTCGAATTCTGCCAGTACCAATGCCCCCAGATAACGGCGGCGAAAGGCGCCTTCCCTTCCGGAACCACCAGGTATGCCGGAACGCGGCCGCCCTTCGGACTGGCATAAGAGATGTCGTGAATTTCGACGCTGTCGCGATGTTCCACGCCGACTTCCTGAATACCCAGCGGCGCTTCGGAATCGTAATCAAAGGCGCGGGAGGAGCCAGCTTCTTGCGCGAACGAGGATATGGCTGAAAGGAAAAGAATGGCGGCAACAAGAGTTCTCAAGACGCGTCTCCGTGGTCTGTTAAGGATAGACTTATCCCCGCCACGAAGGTGAGCGAAATTCTGTGCGGTCCCCATCCCTACCGTTTTGTATAAATATCAAAATAAAGGGCTTCCGGAAAATTGCAACTCGTAATTGGTTGATTCTAAAGGGCGCGATTTTGCTCGCGGCCGGTGCTCTTAGCGGCGGAGTAAGGGGCGCAAAAGAAAGAATAGCGGGAGCAAGCGCCCGTACTCCAAAACAAATTTTCCATACGATCATTCATATCGGCGAGTCAGAGAGAGTCACAAGCCGATTACGGCCGCAGCTTAGACAAGCGTTCTTCTGCGGCTGCTAGCGTGCTCTCTTTTTTGCAGAAAGTGAAGCGGACCTGGGAGGCGCCGTCCCGCGCGTCGTTGTAAAAGCTGGAGCCGGGAACCACGGCGACGCCGATTTCTTCGACGAGAAACTTGGCGAAGCGCACGTCTTTTGTGTCCGCCTTGAAACGAACCGGGTCGGGATCGGCGAAGCGCGAGATATCGGTCATGATGTAATACGCGCCGCGGGGCTTGAATACTGTGAAGCCGGCGCTGGCAAGAATTTTCAGCAGCCTCTCCCGCTTGGCAGTATAAGAAGTGGCGAGTTTGTCGTAGTAGGCCTGGGGAAAGTGCAGGGCGCTTGCGCCAGCTTGCTGCAGCGGGGCCGCCGCCCCCACGGTTAGAAAATCATGGACCTTGCGAATCGGCTGCGTCGGTTCCGGCGGCGCGAGCACCCACCCGACCCGCCACCCGGTAACGCTGTACGTTTTCGACAAACCATTGATGACGATGGTGCGGTCGCGCATGCCGTCAATCTGCACCATGGAAATATGCTCGGCGCCATCGTAGAGAATATGTTCGTAGATTTCGTCGGTGATGCAGTAGGCATTCCAGCGGACGCAGAGGTCGCGGATAAATTCGAGCTCCGCTCGCGTGAATACTTTACCGGTCGGATTGTTCGGCGTGTTTAGAATGATTGCTTTGGTATGCGGACCAAACGCAGTCGACAGTTCCTTTTCGTCAAACGACCAATCGGGAGTGCGCAGCTTGACGAAGCGCGGCGTGGCCCCGCTTAAAATTGCATCTGGCCCATAGTTCTCGTAGAACGGCTCGAAAACGACAATTTCGTCGCCAGGATTGATGATCGCCATCATGGCGGACATCATCGCCTCGGTCGATCCGCAGCAAATGGTGATTTCGCGCTCGGGATCATACTTAACACCCTGGGTGCGCGCGAATTTTTCGACAATGGCGTCGCGCAGAGGCTTCGCGCCCCAAGTTATCGCGTACTGATTGATGTCGTCCGAGATGGCTTGGCGGGCGGCTTCCTTGATTTCCTCGGGCGCGGCAAAGTCGGGAAAGCCCTGGGACAGATTGACCGCTTTATGTTTCAGCGCCAGGCGGGTCATTTCCCGGATAACAGATTCCGTGAATTGTTCGGCCTTTGCCGACAGCATGCGCCGCGAGATTTGCGCCATCGAGAGGTCCCGAGCAGTCATTGCACCTTCTCAAAATATTCAGTTTGTAGTGCAAGGGCACAGCTAGCTGCGCCCCTACAAGGACACGTCAAATTATACGGACAATTTGTCAGCGCGCGTGATCGGCGGCGGCCTGCGTAGCCACGCTCGGCTGTCCGTAAATCATGCGGTAGACTTCGGTGTTGCGCAACACCACTTGCACATATTCGCGCGTTTCCGTGAAAGGGATGGACTCCACGAGTTCCGGGACCTCTTCGTACTTGCGCTCGGCTTTCCAGGCGGCGATGCGATCTTCGCCGGCATTATAAGCAGCAGCGGCGTATTCAAACCCACCCATCTCCCGCACCAGGTTCGCAATATAAAGCATGCCGAGCTCAATGTTGTAGTCCGGCTCAAAAAGCTTGTTCTTCGTGTAGCGCACCTTGAGCTGCCTGGCAAGGAGCTTTCCTGTCTTCGGCAGAACCTGCATCAGGCCAATCGCATCCTTGCGCGAAACGGCATCGGCCTGAAACGTGGACTCCTGGCGAATCAGGCCGGCAGCGAACATGGGATCGAAATCGTTTTTAGCGGCTTCGCGGCGCAAAGCAGCTTCGTAGGGCAGCGGATAGAGGGCTTTCCAAGCAGCGACGGGCACTTCGGCGATTTTGCGGGAATCGAAATTGGGCACGACGATGCGGGCGTAAGCCATGCCTGCGCCGTAATGACCTTGATCGAAAGCCGCTTGCGCGGCTTCCAGCAAAAAGCGCGGCGAAGAAGTCGCGAAGTAAGCGTTCTTCAACTCCTGTTCGGCGGAAGAATCAAAAGCGAGGGCGCGGAGGGCTTGTGCGCGAGCCCAGCGATCCGCGGCGGCCACCGGGACCGGCTCATCAAACGAACGAAGCGAGGGCGGCGGCGGGATCTTATCCAGAAATTCCACGGGACTTTCTTCGCCGGGTCCAAGCTTGGCAAGACGGGCGGCCGCGGCGTTGCCGAAATACGTTTGCGGAAAGCGCTCGGCGGCTTTGCTATAGAGGCTCCGCGCACGCCCCGTATTCTCGGCGCGCTCGGCATTGCGTCCAAGCCAATAAAGGGCATCGACGGAATTGGACGACACCGGATACTTCAGCAGAAAGTTTGTCAGCCGGTCGTCGGCATCGGGATGCCGGTCCAAGTATGCGACCCACGCGATTCGCCATTCACAGTTGAAGGCGTTTTTTCCATTCGGAAAGGAATCCAGGACGTGTTGGTAAGCGAGTACCGCTTTTTCGCGCTCGAGTTCCACCCAGTGGTAATTCCCTGCCGCCATCAAGCCCTCTTCGTTCCACTTGCTCTCGGGATAGCTCTTCGTCAGCGCGTTCAGCGCGTCAAACATTTCCGCTTCCTTTTTCTCTGTGCGGTAGGCCTGGGACAGCGCGTAGAGCCGTTCGGCGTCCACCTCCAAGTCCGGCGTCTTTACCGCGGCGATCAACGAAGCCGCACCCTTCAACTGCACACGGCACGCCGCCACGCGGAGCTGCGCTCGCTGCCGTGCCGGATTAGCGGGATCCTTTAACATGGTCAGAAACTTTTCATATTCAGCGCGCGCTTCCTTCCATTTGTGCGCATCGTAAAAAGCCTGAGCGCGTTGCTCCTGCAATTCCACGCCGGGATAGACGTATTCCTTCCCCAGTGCGTGCATCAGTTGTGTCAAAGCGGAGCCGGCGGGCTTGGCTTCATCGGCTAGCGGGTATTTATAGAAGACTGCCTGATAGTCCTTCGCGGCTCGCGCAAGCTGATGTGCGGCCTGATAAGCGTGGGCGCGTTCAAAGAGCAGTGTGGATTTAGAAGATGTTCCGGAATAAGCATCGAGCGCATCGATGGCTTCCTGCGCGTGTCCCAGCTGGACGGCCGTGGGCGCGAAAGACTCGAGCAATGGCTCGCGCATGGCAGTATTGGGATAATCGTGCTGTAAGGTTTGCAACACTTTGTAGGCGTCTGCGTTGCGTCCCAGCGCGCGCTGCGCTTGAGCCGTCCAATACAAAGCGTACTCGCGAAGGAGCGTGTCGTTCTGCGCTTTGAGGAACCATCCGAGACCCTGTACAGCGCGGTTCTTTGAATAATCGTCGTAACCGAGTGCCAGCGCGGCGCGCGCGCCCCAGACGTTCGTGGTGTTCTTGACGGCAAAGGCCGAGAGTTTTGCGTAGGCGCCCGGCGCGCCGTTGTGCAGCCCGCGAGCAAGTTCGGCAAGTTCCCTTTGCTCGGCCTCGTCTTCCGGCGTGTCGGCGGCGACTTGAGGCGCGGACGTCTCTGGTTTGCACCCCGAAGTGCAAGGCGGCGACTTGGGCTTTTTCGATTTGTGCTTGTGCTGCGGAGTTCGCGCAAAGGCGTCAAGCGCGCCGCCAAACGACAAGCCGAAAATCAGCATCCATGCGGCAACGATTCGTGACATAGCTAGACAGAATAATACGGCGCTCTCGGAAGTGCCACAAAAGCGAGCTGCCTGCGTTCGATTAGTGATGACGCGCCGGCGTGGCGTACGGATATTCGCCCAGCGCGTGGGCGTCTCCGTCGGCAAGGATTTCCACCATCCAGCGATAAAAATAATCGACGGGATGATCCATGATGGGTTTAAAGCGGCGGTCGTATTCTCGATGAGCTTTTTCAATGTCGTCTTTCAATCGGATGCAGAGATCTTTATTTTGGCGGCCGAGGCGCACCTGCTCCGGTCGGAGCATTTTAATGTCCTGCATCGAAACTTTAGCTACGCGGTTGGCCCGGCGGTGCAACTCTTGCTCTTCTGCGGAAAGGCGGTTGACGTCAAACTCGTCGCCAAACTCCGCTTCCGAAATACCAGGCTCAGGTTCGATTAGTTCGAGCGCCTCTGGTTCGGGATGCAACTCTAGCTCGGTAGCCACAGGCTCGTGAACAACGGGTGGAGCGGGCGCAGCTTGCCCGGCCCTTGGCACCGGCTGCGAAGGCACGGGGCGCTGCGGCGCAGGAGGCGGCTCGGCAGCAACCCTACCCACCAATTCTGTGATTTGAACTTCCAACGGTGAACGCGGGCCGGTTTGCATCGATACAGCGACAAATCTTGAAAGCACTTCCAAGGTGGCGGCAAGCGAGGCCGCGGAAGTTTGCGCGCGTAGCAGCGACGGCAGCGCATTGGTCGGCTTGTTGCTGGCGCAGGCGGAGACCACGTCGTTGACGGCATGATGCAGCTCGTCAGCCGTGCGTTTGATGCTCTCGAGATTATCGCGAAGCGCTCGTACGATAGCTTGTTCCACGACGTTAGGTTCCTGTGCCATACGGGTTTTCGAGGGTATTTTGCCCGAAATCCCCCGTCTTGGCATTTTGGTAGCTAGGTGCTTTGGAGTCAACGCCCCAGCCGTACCGGTGTGCCCAATTGTTGCTTAACAAGCAGGAACCGCGAACCGCAGCCAGTGCTCTTTGGGAAAAGGCGAAATCGTTTAGCGGTCCTCACCTTGCTTGCTGAAAATTGACGACTGATGACTGACCACCCCGCCTAGCTTTGGAGCAAGTGGTAGAATAGAGAGGTCAGTGGGGGCGACAAGGTTTCGACGGAAGCTGTCGCGGCCCGAAGGCATGCCGGGGTCCACCTGCCCGTAACTTGGTGGAAACTAGAAATGCCAACAACAACTTGGCACTTGCTGCTTAATTAATTAAGCGCACGCTTCCCCGGGCTTTGCTCATGGGCCCGGTCAGAGGCGTCACACAGTGAGCTGGCCCGGGCCTTTCGGTCCGTAAGGCTCGGGCGAGAACCATCGGACTAGCCGGCTGCGTTTCTTGCTCATTCTGAGCGTGGCGGGCGAACCAAACGGAATTGAGCTAAGCATGTAGGCTTCGGTCCGTAGCGCTTTTCGGACGGGGGTTCGACTCCCCCCGCCTCCACCATTCTTTCGCCTTGATTTGAAAGGGATTACACGTGCGTCATTCTCCGTGTACCCGCCGTGTACCCCTTGTTGAGGTTCGTGGGTCTGCCAGGTGCGCCGAACGTCGGCCTCCCATTGCACCTGCCGCGCCCGAACCCACGGTGCGTAATGCTTCTCGGTAGTGCGCACACTTTGATGACCCAAGAGAATTGAAACGCGCTCAATCGGCACGCCCGCAAGCAGAAGTTCCACCGAAACGTATCGCGGAAGCGATGTGCGTGGCCATCTGGCCCGCCGGCCAAAACGAGCCGCTTCAAACTCCGCTGCCAATCCCCCACTGCACACTTAGGCTTCGACACGAGCCCTCGGTTATTGAACGTGTGTTCATCGAAGTTTCCTTCGACCAACAGCGGCAAGTCCCAGCGACCGTTGAAGGCGCGCTGAGAGATCCGGCAATCTAGGTTGGAAACGCGGCGCTGAAATACAGCGAAATGAATAAACCCGCGACACGCACCGCTATTCTTCGCGCAACGCGACCATCGGATCCACTCGAGTTGCTCTCCACGCCGGGATGACTGTCGCGGCAAACGCTACCGCCGCCAACAGCGCCGGTACTATCCCGAAGGTGAACGCATCTGTCGTACTCACCCCAAATAGCAAGCTGGTCATCACGCGAGTCAACGCGGCTGCGCCCGCAAGGCCCACCACGATTCCAACCCCTGCCAACTCCATCCCCTGCCGCACCACCAGCCCGATGATGTTCCCGGGCTGTGCGCCTAATGTCACCAGCACGCCGATATCGTGCGTGCTCTGCGTCACCAGATGCGACATTACACCGTAGAGACCCACAGCCGCCAATAACAGCGCGAACAACGAAAATGCTCCCAGCATGGTGCTTGAAAAGCGCTGCCGCGCCAGCGAATCGTACAGCCGCTCTTGCATTGTCCGGATTCCGTAAACCACCACGTCAGGATCGACCGCGTGGATTTCGCTGACGACTGCTGAAGCCAGCCCTGCCACTTCCGATGACGTGCGCACCGCCAGAAACATCCTATTGCCGGCGTGCTGCTGTTGTGGAAAATAGGTCGCGATCTTGCCCTCCGTCTCCAGCCCGTATTGCTTGACTACGCCCACCACACCCACGATCGTCATCGGCTTCTTGGGGTCCCACCACAAATGTTTTCCAATGGGATCGCTACCCGGCCAGAAGCGCTGTGCGAATTTCTCGTCGATGATAACCACTTGAGGCTTCTCCGCCGTATCATCTTCGGTGAAATACCGGCCTTTGCGCAGTGGAATCTCCATCGTTCGAAAATAATCCGTGCCCGCGACGCGAATATCGACTTGCAATTCCTGCCCGGGGGGCGGGGCATAGCCCTCCACGTTGATTTGCCCCCAACCTACCTCACCCGTCAGCGGCAGTGCCGAGACCACTCCTTCCGCGACCACGCCTGGCAGGTGGGCGACACGGCTCTCGATTTCCTTGTAGAAATTAATGATTGGTTTATCGTTTTTATCGTTCTGGTACTTCCGGCCCGCTACGGCCACCTCCATCGTCAGCACACGATCGGTAGTGAACCCCGGCGGCACGCTCTGCAATCGCACGAAGCTGCGAACCAGTAGCCCGGCTCCAATCAGAAGCATCAACGACAGAGTCAACTCGGAAACGACCAGCAAGCCCCGCAAACTGTGGCGGCGTACGTGCAAACCACCGTCGCTCTGCCCGCTGCGACCACCTGCTTTGAGCGAAGTGTTCAAATCCACGTTGATGGCACGCCATAGCGGTGCAACACCGAACAGAATTCCGGTCGCCAGCGAGACGCCAAGTGTGAACATCAGGACCGCGCTATTGATTGCAATGTCTTGCAATCGCGGAATGTTTCCGGGATTCATCGTGC
>Ga0307474_10001855_pt1 | contig 15240 bp, 9 predicted proteins | sample atmos_gasesECM1C_2_FD_203312 | JGI IMG/M metagenome (GOLD analysis project Ga0307474, IMG submission 203312) | Hardwood forest soil microbial communities from Morgan-Monroe State Forest, Indiana, United States - atmos_gasesECM1C_05 | ecosystem: Environmental > Terrestrial > Soil > Temperate... | reverse complement strand
CTCCGGCATGCACAGGCCGACGTTCATGAGGATGGGCTCGAGAATGGTCGCGGCGATTTCCCCGGGATTCTCTTTGAAGCGACGCTCAACGGTGGCGAGGTTGTTGAAGGTGGCAATCTTGACGTTCGCAATGGCGGATTTGGGTACACCCAAGCCACCCGTGACCGAAGTGGGGTTGTCGATGTCGCCGTACTCCGGCGCATGCGGTTTCACGCTGACGAGTGCGGAATCATGAAGACCGTGGTAGGCGCCTTCAAATTTAATGATCTTGTCGCGACCGGTGGCGGCGCGCGCCAGGCGAATCGCATGCATCGTAGCTTCGGTGCCGCTGTTTCCGAACCTGCACATCTCGACGGGAAAACGCTTGCAGATTTCTTCCGCAAGTTCCCATTCCATGTCGTGCGGCATGCCGAACATTGTTCCGGTCGAGAGACGCTTCTCGACGGCCTTCATGACGGCGGGGTGGCAGTGTCCTGCCATGAGCGCGCCGAAGGTCAGGTTGTGGTCGATATATTCGTTGCCGTCGAGGTCGCGGAATTTGCTGCCGCTAGCTTCTTTCACGAAGATGGGCCAGGGATCGTAATAGCGATAATTGCTGGCCACGCCGAGAGGAATGCGTTTGAGATTCTTCTTATGCGCTTCGGCGGATTTCGGGGTACGGCGCTCGAAGGTCGCGAGTTCTTTCTGCAGTTCGGAATACATCAGATTGCTCCGGGAAAACTCAAGCCGCGGCGTTTCCTAGTAGGGCCGGGCCATTAGAATGCCGGGCGGCAGGCCGCCCGGGTCGTTTGTCTCTCTTACTTTACTCTCTTCCACTAGAAATAGAATTTCAGCGCAGCCTGCATCAGACGGGGGTCAGCGACTTTCTTGGCTACTCCGAAGTTAGCCCCATCGGTAATATTGCCGTCGATGTTGAAGAAATGAGTGTGGTTGAAAATATTGAAAATGTCCCAACGAAACTCGAAACGCTTACTTTCGTTGAGTGGGAACTCCTTTTGAACGGAAAAGTCGGAATTATTCAAGCCCGGACCGCAACAAATAGTACGGCGCGCAGTACCGAAGTTGCCAAGGGCGGGATCGGCAAAACTGGTGGGATCAAAGACTAGATGGGTGGGATTGTTGCGAGGATCGAGTTTATGGAAGGGCGCGATCAGATCGGGCGTTCCGGCCGCAGAGAAATCAATACTGCTCGTCAGTTCATGGTCGTTGCCGTCCTGGATGTGAACGGGGAAGCCGGACTGGAACTGCGTGATGCCAGAAATTTCCCAGCCATCCAGGACTTGGCCTTTGAGCCCCGAGTACTTGGGAACCGGCAATTGGTACACATAGCTGATAACAAAGCGCTGGCGGGCGTCAAAGAGCGACAGACTGCGACTGGCGCGCGGATTGAAGGGGTTCAGCAGATCTTCGAAGCTGGAGGCCTGATCCATGGACTTGCTGAAGGTGTAAGCCGCCTGAAGCTGCAGACCGTTTGAGAAGCGCTTCTCAAGGTCTGCCTGGAACGAGTTGTAGGAGGAATTCGCGATTGTGTCCTGGGCGAAGATGTTGGAGAAGACGGGGATTTGGTCTGGAGGGCAGGTGGTGCCGTTCAGCTGACAGTTGGGAGAAGAGAAGGGACGAATACCGGTGAAATTCAGTGTCTGACCGGTCCCGGCGACGGTCTGACCGTTGGGGAGATGGAAATTGAAACCACTCGGGACTGTCACGCTGAACTGGCTATCCTCGAGGAAGGGTCCACAGGTGCCTGGGGCCCCGAAGGATGTGACGTTGCTGGGACTCGCATTTGCGATGCTTATGATGTCCAGGCAGGTCTGGGGAGTAGAGCGGTTGAGATCAGTGGTAGCCAGCAAGCGATGACCTTGCGAGCCGACGAATCCCACCTGCAAAACGAGGTTCCTCGCGAGCTCGTGCTGAATGGTGAAGTTATACTGGTCGGAGTATTGCGTGCGCATGTGGGGCTGGAATTCCCCGAAGAGCAGGATGGGACGGAAGATTGACCAATCTACAGGCTGACCGGGCTTAGGATTTTGAATTCCAGTAAATTCGCCACCCTGTGGGTTGAAAGCATTCGGATATTGGAAGTTGGACTGAGCGTAGAACGGAGTGTTGAAGAGCGTGCCGAAGATCAGGGTGCTGCCTCCGAATGGGGGCTCGGCGCTGAACTGTTCGAGAACCAGTTGCTCGATCGGGTTATAGAACATACCCCAACCGGCGCGGAAACTCGTCTTGCCGGACCGTCCTGGACTCCACGCAATGCCAATGCGCGGCGCGAAGGCGTTGTAGTAGGTCTGAGTCAGGCCTGCAGGGACACCCTTGTCGCCGGGAACAACCAGCCCCGTCGGAAACACTCCTGTGTTGTTGCAGTCGGGGTTCGCGACGCCGTATTGGTTCTGAAAATACTGAACGCTGTATGCGCTTAGCTGGCACGGATAGGTCGTAGTGTTCTGGCCGGGACGGAAGGTTTGGACGTGGTGGCCGATATCAGTCAGCGGGGTGTTGAGTTCCCAGCGCAAGCCATAATTCAACGTGAGGTTGGGCCGGATTTTCCAGCTATCCTGCGCGAACGTGTATACGGAAGTGGCGCGGACGTTCTCCACCTGAGCTGCGCCTTGCTGATATTGGTCTGGGAGTCCGAGGAGATAATCGGGATAGAGGTCGGAAAAGCCGGTGGTATTCACTCCCGTGCCGAAATAGTTATAGTAGCCGCTGACTTCAAAGTAGAGGTGCTGATCGAACCTCATGCGGCGCACATCTCCGCCGAACTTGAAGGTGTGATTGCCGTGCACTTTGGTGATGCTGTCGGTCCACTGGAACGAGTTGCCGACCTGAGGAATTTCGCCCTCGAAGTTGTTGCCGATGGTGAAGCCGCCAGAGATGGCGATATCGGGAACGCCTTCACGCTGCGGACCCAAGCCTGGCGTGATGCCTAACCGGGTCAGGCTGGGAACGGCCGAAGAATCGGAGACTCCAGTAAAACAGAAGGGCTTGGCGGCGGCGCTCACGCACGAGTTAGTAACCAAATTAGTGTGTTGAGAATGACCGAACGTGCCTTGCGCCTCGCGCATATAAGAGAAGCGGGCCTCATTGACAAGACTGTTGCTGATGGTCCATGTGTGGCTCAAGTTGTATTGCTGGAAGCGCTGAGCGATAGTGTCGCCAAAGCCCGGCATATTGGCGCCAGCCGCCTGAAAGGTGTTGAAAGGATTGAAGTCCGTTTCGTCAGTTATGTAGTAGTACGCGGAGAAGTTCTGCTTATCGTTGATGCGGTGGTCAAAGCGGAAAGTGCCCTGGTCTTGGCGATCGCGCTCGGATCCGAGGGTCACGAGTTGTCCGTTGACCGCTTGGGGCACATAAGGGGTGACGTATTGGTTCATCAGGTCGGCTGCGACAGGATCCTGGCAGGCGGAAGGGATGACGTTGGTGGGAAAAACACTTGCCCAGGGAATCTGACCTGTTGTTGGATTCGCTGGCAGTGCAGCGATCCCACCCGCCCCCAAACCCAGAGCAGCGTCACACCCAGGGCGACCATCGAGCACCTGAGCGACGAAAGGATTCGTAATATTCCCGGCGAAAGCCGGGCCCGCTGAAAAGTCTCCCGTGGTCTCGGCCATGGATGGCACGGAAACCGTGCCGCTCGAAACCCCCCGGATACGCCGGCGCCCGTCGTAAGAGAGAAAGAAGAATGTGCGGTCCTTCTTAATAGGTCCGCCGAGAGTGGCACCGAACTGATTCAGGATAAAAGCCTCCTTCGTGGGATCAAGGTAGCCCTTGGCGTTGAGTACGCGGTTGCGATTGAATTCGTAGAGGTCGCCATGAAACTGGTTGGTACCAGACTTGGTGATCAAGTTGACCACAGAGCCGGAGTTGCGTCCGTACTCCGCGTCGAAGCCGTTGGTGAGAATGCGAAACTCCTCGACGCTGTCGGGACTCGGCTGAACCGTGGGAAGATTAGCGAACAAGTCGTTCGCGTCACCACCATTTACACTGAAATTGTTAGCGCGGCCACGGCCCCCATTGACCGAAACGCTACCCGTATTACCGCTGCCGAAATAGAGGTCGGCGCCTACCTGCGACTGCACTCCCGGCTGCAGCGAGAGAAACTGATAGGTATCCCGTTCGTTCAAAGGTAACTGGACGATGGCACGGTCGTTGACTACGGTGCCGAGTTGGGTGCTGCTGGTCTCAACCAGGGGAGCCTCGGAGGTGACGTCCACGATCTCCTTGCTCTCGCCCAGTTGCATCGTCATGTTCAAAGTGACAACCTGATTGACGTCGAGTGTAATGGAGCGACGGACATTCTTTTTGAATCCAGGAAGGTCGAACTCGAGGCGGTAAGTACCGACCGGCACTTCGACAAAGTCGTAGTCGCCGCTGCCATTGGTCATGGCATCGCGCTTAACATTGGTACTCTCGCTGACCAGAATCACCTTCACGTTCGCAAGGACAGCTCCGCTAGGATCAGAGACACGCCCCAAGATGCGGCCGGATGTACCCTGAGCAAACAGCGACGTGGGCAGCACCGCAACGATCAAGGCGGCAAGGCAGACGGCAGTCCAGCGGGCTCGCGGTGACAACATGAAACCTCCGGGCATCCGGGAAAGTTAGTTTTTCTTAGAGAGCTATAGCTTGTGTACAGTCACAACCTTGCTATAATCCCGCAAGGTTAGAGAAGGAGTCAGCGAACTGTCAAGAAGAAAAAGCACTGCCTCTCTGATCAAGACTTTCATCTCTAGTCCCCTGCAATGAATTCGTCCGACAGTAAGCCTTACTTAAAAATCGGAGACGTGGCGCGCAAGGTGGGAGTATCGCCATCGGTGATCCGGTCATGGGAGAACCTGGGGCTCACGCGTCCGCAGCGAACCGAGAGCAAGTATCGTCTTTATACAGCTGATGACGTAAAGTTGCTGAAGCGGGCGCGATTTTTGCGGAAAGTGCGGGGACTGAACGCGGCGGCGATTGTCGAACTGCTGCGCCGGGAAGGGCGCGCACGGCCGGCGGGCGATGGAAATGCCAGTGCGATTGGTTCACATTTACGCAAACTCCGGACGAAGCGGCGATTATCTCTGGCCCGGGTGGCGAACGCGGCCGGCATCTCAGTTGGATTTTTGAGCGCGCTGGAACGTTCGCAGATGACCGGCTCGGTGGGAACGCTGCGCAAGTTGGCACGATTTTATAAAACCAACATTCTGGATTTTTTTGACGCAACCGGAACCAGCAGCCGGCAGGTGCAACCGCAACAAAGAAAGGTGCTCGAAGCCGGCCCCGGTGTGCGCATGGAGTTGCTGGCCTGGGGGAACACGGTAATGGAGCCGCATCTGTTTCGAGTGGCGCCAGATGCCGGAAGTGGCGATTCATACATGCACGAAGGCGAAGAGTTTCTCTACGTCTTGCGCGGAGCCCTGGTAATCACGCTGGAAAATGAAGAATACCGGCTCAAGGCCGGGGACAGTTTCTACTTCGAAAGCGCGACGCCGCATCACTGGAAAAATCCCGGACGGACGGAGACCTGGGTGCTATGGGTGAACACGCCTCCGACCTTCTGAGCTGACATGCGGACTGGAGAGTCACGATGAAAGCGCGACAATGCATTTTGCTGGGCCTGCTGGCCTTGTTGCTGTTTGCCGGATCGTGCACGAAAAAAACGCCCACTCTGAATCTGCTGGTGTGGGAGGGCTACGCTGATCCGGTGTTCGTCAAGGCGTTTGAAGAACAGCATCGTTGCAAAATCTCGGCGTCGTATATGGGGTCGAGCGACGAACTAGTGGCGAAGCTGCGGGGGGGCAGCGCCGGAAACTATGATGTGATTTCGCCATCGAGCGACGTCGCGACATCGATTGCGGCCGCGGGACTGGCGGCTCCGCTGGAGTTATCGAAGATCCCGTCCTATGCACAACTCTCTCCGCAGCTCACTTCCCTGCCGCTGGTGCGCTTGAAGGAACAGGTGTATGGAGTTCCCTTCATGTGGGGCCCCGATCCTTTGATTTACGACACCACTGTGTTCACTCAACCTCCCGAGAGTTGGAATGTGCTTTGGGATCCGAAGTACCGCGAGAAAATTTCAGTATGGGATGATCTGTCGACGGTGTACATGGCCGCGCAGGTGCTGGGTTACGACAAGCCCGATCCATCACAACTCTACAACCTGACGGATGAGCAACTGGAAGCGGTGAAGAAGAAGTTGCTGCAGTTGAAACCGAATATTCGCAAGATGTGGTCCACGGGTGGCGAGTTGACAAATCTTTTTCAAAATCACGAGGTGGTCGCGGCGATGGGATGGCCGCTCATGACCAATCAACTGCGCAAGATCAACTTCCCGGTGGGTGAGACGATTCCAAAAGAAAACACGACCGGCTGGATCGATCACCTGATGATCACAGCAGGCAGCGAAAACAAAGATCTGGCTCGCGAATTTCTCGAGTACATGATTGAGGCACAGACGCAGAAGAAGGTAACAGACGTGACGGGTTACACTCCGGCTAATCCGCGAGCAGCACAATTCATGACGCCGCAAGAAGTAAAGAATCTCCATTTAGACGATGTAGACAACTATCAGAAGCGGCTTTACTTCTGGCAAAATGTCCCCCGGCGCGCTAAGTACAACGAGACCTGGAACGAAGTGAAAGCGGCGCAATAGCGCTTTGGACCAGTGTTAGAAACGGCCCAATCGAAATGTCTTCCACCACCACAGGAACAAATATAGCCACGCACGCTGGCACGCCGCCTTCGGCTGCAACCCTGCTCAGGATGCGCAACGTGGCCAAGCAATTCGGCAGGAACGTAGTGTTGCGGAATATCTCCCTGGAAGTAGCGGAAGGAGAATTTCTCACGATTCTTGGCGAGAGTGGATCGGGCAAGACGACTTTGCTGCGAATCATCGCGGGCTTTGAAAGTGCCAGCGGGGGCGAGTTGTGGATGGGCGAGGAACGTTTAGACCTTTTGCCGCCCTACCGGCGGCGCGTGAACACAGTGTTTCAGCACTATGCTCTGTTTCCACACCTCACTGTCGAGCAGAACGTGGCTTACGGATTACGCGTGGCAAAACGGCCCGAAGCGGAGATTACATCTCGCGTTGCCGAGGCGCTGGAGAAAGTGAAGATGTCGTCTTACGCCAGGTCGAAGCCGGCGAAAATCAGCGGAGGGCAGCAGCAGCGAATTGCGCTCGCGCGGGCGCTGGTGAACCGTCCGCGGCTGCTCTTACTGGATGAGCCACTTTCCGCGCTGGATGCGAACCTGCGCCGACAAATGCAAGTGGAGCTGAAATCGCTGCAGCGCGAGGTTGGTATCTCGTTCATATTCGTCACCCACGATCAGGAAGAAGCGATGGTGATGTCGGACCGGATCGCGCTGCTGCGATCAGGTGAACTAGAGCAGGTGGCGACGCCTCGCGAGATTTATGGCCGGCCGGCAACCGCATATGCAGCGCAATTTATTGGGCACACGAATCTTCTGAAAGGCGATGTGCTAGGAGGAACCGTGCGATGTGGGCCGCTGGCATGGGCGGCGCAGCTTCCCGACGGGCCGGCTTTGTTTTCGCTGCGGCCGGAAAATATCAGGTTGGCTGCGGGAGCTTCGGCTGCATCTGGCACAGTGCGGGTACGCGGAAAGGTGCTTACGCAGGCTTTCCACGGTGCCACGGAGTTGATCCGGGTGGACTGCGGCGACGGTTTGGTGCTGGTGGTTCGTACTTCGGGAAGCGGTGGAGCTCTAAACGACGTCGAACTGGAATTCTCTTCGGCTAACGCTGTTCTGGTGCGCGAGTCCCCGGAAAGAGTCTGATGTTCTCTCGTGCTTACAAGGCGACGGTCACCCTGCCCCCAGTAATATGGGTGACGGTTTTTCTGCTTACGCCGTACGCGCTGATGTTCTGTTACAGCTTCTGGTCCGTATCGGCGACGCAGACGATCGTGCATTCCTGGAGTTTCGACAACTACGCGCAACTGTTGCGCGTTGAGGTTTACTGGCAAACTCTGCTGCGCTCCATGTGGATAGCCGCGCGCGTGACAATCTTCTCACTCTTGCTGGGCTATCCACTCGCATATTTTCTTTCTTTTCATGCACGAAATAAAAAAGATCTGCTGTATCAGATGGTAATCATCCCGTTATGGGTGAGCTATCTGGTTCGGGCGTACGCATGGAAGACGATTCTGGGCTCGGACGGCGTGTTGAACACGCTCTTACAGTATGTGCATCTGACCAGCCATCCGCTGGAGTTTTTGCTGTACAGCCCTTTTGCCGTGGTGTTGACACTGACGCACATTTATACGCCGTTTGCATTTTTACCGATTTACGCCGCGCTCGAGCACATTCCGCGCAATCTTGTGGAAGCCTCTCACGATTTGGGCGCGACTCCTGGACAAACATTTTGGAGAGTAATTTTTCCGCTTTCGATTCCTGGAGTCGTTGCCGGGGCAACGTTTGCGTTTGTGCTGAGCCTGGGTGATTTTCTGGCGCCTCTGCTGCTGGGTGGGCCAAGCGGCATCATGATCTCGAACGTAGTGGTCAGCCTGTTCGGCGCGGCTTACAACTGGCCGTTGGGCGCGGCCATTTCGTTTTGCATGCTGTTGCTGGTGGTCGGCCTGCTGTTCTTCTCAGAGCGGCTCGAAAAGAAATGGAGCTTCTCGTGAGCGGCACACGGCTGGTCCAAAGGACGCGTTGGTTGCTCTTTCACACCGCCGCTGTGTTCGCGTTCCTTTATCTACCGATTGCCGTTCTCATTCTCTATTCTTTCAATGGAGAGGGCGTGGGCGGATTTCCTCCGCATCATCTCACGCTGGACTGGTATCGCGTGCTTTTTGCGGACGGGGCGATTTGGGATTCGGTCCTCAACAGTTTGCAGGTAGCGCTGGCGGCAATGGTGATTTCGCTTTGCTTCGGAGTACCTGCGGCGCTGGCGCTGGAGCGGGCGCAATTTCCGGGGAAAGCGCTGTTCCGGCGGTTGGTGCTGTTGCCTTTAATTTTGCCGGGCATTATTACCGGACTCTCTCTGCTGATGCTGTTCAACGTGATGCGAACGAAGCTCAGCCTGATGACAATTATTCTTGGCCACGGCACCGCTTTGATTTCCGTGGCCACGACTGAGGTGTTCGCAGGCCTGCAGAAGCTCGACCGGGCGCAGGAAGAAGCTTCGCTCGATTTGGGCGCGAACTATTGGCAGACATTCTGGCGCATTACGGTGCCGAATTTGAAACTTCCGATCATCGGCGCAGCACTGCTGATCTTCACCCTTTCGATGGACGAGATTGCGGTAAGTTTCTTCCTGATTGGACGCGACAACACGCTGCCGCTGGAAATCTGGGGGCGGTTGCGGCGCGGCATCACGCCGGAGATCAACGCGGTATCGACGATCATCTTTGTTTTTTCGCTGGTGGCAATTGTGTTCTGGTACCGCTTGCGCGTACGGAGCGAGGGACGCGCGGAGGCGGTCGCTGAAATTGTTACAGCGATGGAGGGAGATGCTGCATGAGCGCGAATCGCAGGGACTTCATCAAATTTGTAGTTGCGGGCGCAGTGACGGCCGGATGTCCGATAGACCTCTCGCTGGTCGCGGCGCAAGCTGGCGATGCGCACAAAAATGATCCCGCGGATGTCGATGGCGAAGACAACCGGATCTGCCATCAAGTTCGCGACGGTAAAGTCTTCACGCGGCCTCCTGCTTCCTCCCGGCATGACGTGGTAATTGTCGGTGGCGGCATCAGTGGCTTGACGGCGGCTTATCGTTTGCAGCATCGCGATTTTCTTTTGCTGGAAAAAGAACCGCACTGGGGTGGTAACGCGCATGCGATGGAATTCGAGGGCAACAGTTACGCGACCGGATCGGCGTTTCTTGTAAAGGACGAGTACGCCTATCGTTTTGTCAGGGAAATTGGAATGACGCCGCTACCCGTGCACAGTCCGGACGGAAGCATCATTCGGAGCGAACTGGTTCTCGATACCTGGGGAGCGGGCCTGAACAAACTGCCTTATCCCGAGACGGTCCGCGAGAGTTTCAAAAAGTTCAAGAAAGAAATGCTTGCGATTGACGTGAAGAAGCGCAGCAAAGAACTCTTCGACACTCCGTTCTCTGATTTTCTGAAGCAGTATCCGGTTGAACTCAAGCAGTGGTGGGATACGTTCGGGCCCTCCAATTGGGGAGCTGTTAGCGAGGAGACTGCCGCCGCGCTCGCCATCCTTAATCTGCAGGACATGGCCGATGAGGGTCGCAAGGACGATCGCTACACCTGGCCGGGAGGCTTGGGGGCAATCACGACAAAGTTGGCGGAGATTCTGCAACCGAGAGCCAAGGAACACATGCTGACGGGTGCGACCACGGTCACCGTGGTCTCCGAAAAAGAAGAAGTGCAGGTGACATACATGATTGGCGGAGAACTGAAGACAGTTGCGGCCAAGGCAGTGATCATGGCGACGCCTAAATTCATTACCCGCCGCATCGTCGACGGGCTTCCCGAAAAACAGAGCGAGGCAATGCACCAGATTCGCTATATCCCGTATCCCGTGGTGAATCTGATCTTCGATAAACCAGTTTTCAATCATGGGTATGACACGTGGTGTCCGGGCAATACGTTTACTGATTTCGTGGTCGCGGATTGGGTGGTCCAGAAGCAGCCCGGTTACCAACAGAAGTTCAACATTCTCAGTTGCTACACTCCGATGACGGAGGAAGAGCGGAGCCGCCTGCTGAACGAGAATGGGGCGCGCAAGATCGCGGCGAACGTCTTAACCGACTTTCAGAAGCTGATGCCAGGCCTGAATGTGGATCCGGTCGAAGTGCACATCTACCGACGGGGGCATCCCCTTTATATGTCGACGCCGGGACTCTATACACGGGTTCAGCCACTGGTGCGCCAACCCCTCGATCGTATTTTTTTTGCTAACACAGATTCCGAGGGCCCTGAATCAACAACCGATGGTGGAGTCCTCGCGGCGCAACGCGCAGTGAGGGAAGTGGAAGCTCGGTTGGCGGGTAAACCGGCCCCGAAGCAGAAAGCAGTCGCGGGCTGAGGTTTGCTACTGACCCGTTAAATATTCCGGCGATGGCTACCGTCCGCATGCGAACGTGAGTGCGATGTAATCTCCTGCAAAGCAGTAACCCATAGTAAAGTTATAGGTAGGCGTGCGTCGCGTGCGAGCGGCTGTGTGCGCCTGTCAATTCGCTATTTGTAAAGGACGAAACATACTTTGAGTTTGAGTATTCGTAACATTGCCATTATCGCGCACGTGGACCACGGCAAGACTACGCTGGTCGACGGCATGCTGCAGCAGAGCGGCACTTTCCGATCGAACGAGCACCATGTGGAACGCGTCATGGATTCGAACGAACTGGAGCGCGAGCGCGGCATCACCATCCTTGCCAAGAACACCGCCATCTTCTATCACGACGTCAAGATCAATATCGTCGACACCCCTGGCCACAGCGACTTCGGCGGCGAGGTTGAGCGCGCGCTGAAAATGGTGGATGGCGTGATGTTGCTGGTGGATGCCAGCGAGGGGCCGCTTCCGCAGACTCGTTACGTGCTGAGCAAGGCGCTGGAGGCGAAGCTGCCACCAATCGTGGTTATCAATAAGATCGACCGCCCCGATGCGCGTCCGCAGGAAGTGTTGAACGAGATCTACGATCTGTTTATCGATCTGGATGCGAAAGAGGACCAACTCGACTTCCCTGTTCTTTATACCAATGCGAAAGCCGGAACGGCCTCGACAGATGTCAAGATCGCTGGCGAGGACTTGCGGCCGCTGTTTGATGCAATTTTGGAGACGACACCCTTGCCAAAAGGCGATCCTACGGGCCCGTTGCAGATTCTGGTCGCGAATCTCGACTACAGCGATTATCTCGGCCGCCTGGCGATCGCGCGCGTGTTCAACGGAACCATGTACACGGGCGAAGATGTAGTGATAGCCAAGCGCGACGGGTCGATGCAGAAAACAAAAATTACAAAACTGTTTTCGTTTTCTGGTCTGAAGCGTACCGATATCACGGAAACTGTGTTGGGCGATATTGTCGCGGTAGCCGGCGTGGAAGGAATCACCATTGGCGAAACCATAACGGACGCGGAGAATCCCGCTCCGCTGCCGCCGATCGTGATTGACGAGCCCACCATCGCGATGACTTTCACGGTGAACACATCGCCATTCGCGGGGCGCGAAGGTACCTACGTCACCTCGCGTAACTTGCGCGAGCGACTGCAGAAGGAACTGCTCACCAATGTCTCTCTGCGGGTCGAGGAGATGGGAACGACCGACTCATTCAAAGTGCTGGGGCGCGGAGAATTGCAGCTTTCGATCACCATCGAGATGATGCGCCGCGAGGGCTATGAACTTATGGTGGGCAAGCCCGAGATTGTCACCAAGCGCATCGATGGCAAGCTGATGGAACCGGTTGAGCATCTCACTGTGGATGTGCCGGAGGATTTTGTCGGCGTGGTGATGGAGCAGCTCGGATCGCGCAAAGCGGAAGTCACCAACATGCACAACCATGGTTACGGGCGCGTGCGCATTGAGTTTCGCGTGCCCAGCCGAGGGCTGATCGGGCTGCGCAGCCAATTGCTTACGGACACGCGCGGGACGATCGTGATGAATTCGCTGTTCGATGGATACACCGAGTGGCAGGGAGAAATTCCACATCGGCTTACCGGAGCTCTGATCGCAGACCGGCCTGGCGTTTCGACGGCATACGCGCTATGGGGTCTGCAGGAACGCGGAGAACTTTTCGTTGGCCCTGGGGTGGAGTTGTATGAAGGAATGATCATCGGCGAGAACGCGAAAGACGACGACCTGGACGTCAATGCAGTGCGGGAGAAGAAGCTCACCAATATGCGCGCTTCGACGGCTGATGAGGCTATCCGCCTCGTGCCCTTTCGCCAGTTGAATCTGGAGCAGGCGATCGAATTTATCGCCGATGACGAATTCGTGGAGATCACGCCAAAATCACTGCGCCTTCGCAAGAAAGTTCTGCAATCAAATAAGCGAAAAAAGAGCGCGATGGCGGTGGTGGAAGAAGGATGAAGTCTGGCAGTCAACCCGAAAAATTCAAAGGCGACGCGCTGCCGCGAATGTTTCTCGTTCCCTGCAGCTGCGGGACAACGTTCACGGTGGCGGAAGACTACGACCGCCAAGGAAGCACCTGGAGCCGTTATCTCATCTGTCCCAATTGTGAAAAGCGTCACGACCCTAAAAACCGGCTGCTGCAAGTTCGATATCACCGCGAAGGCTATTGGAAGGTAGACCACTGCTGAAACCTGTCGCCCCTCGATCTGATGAGCGATCTCGCCTCATGAATCGCGGCTGAATCCTTTTCTCGATTTTGATAGTGCATTTGCACAAACCTGCTATACTTCTGCCGCATTTGACTGTTCGCCAGCTCCGGTCTTGATTTTCAGGAAGGATTCCCCCGACCTGCGAGTCTGCCGCATCCAGCTCGCACTTCGACAGCTCAATGCAGAGGAAGACGCGTGAAGAATATTTTTGTTGGCAACTTGAGCTTTAACACATCAGAGGACGAACTGCGCCAGATGTTTGAGCCCTTCGGGCAAGTGGACCGGGTCAGTATTATGACGGACCGCGATACCGGGCGTTCGCGCGGCTTCGGCTTTGTGGAAATGGCCAGTAACGAAGATGGGGAGAAAGCCATTACCGCACTGAATGGCTCGCAAGTCGGCGGACGCACTCTCAATGTGAACGAGGCGCGCCCTAAGACAGAGCATGCCGGAGGCGGTGGACGCGATCGCGGAGGCCGGGGCGGCGACCGTGGTGGGCGCGGCGGTGGCGGTGGTGGACGAGGCCGCTATTAAGTAGTTTAGAGTCCAGGCTGGCTCAGGGGCTGTTTTTACGACTGCGGGACGGCGTTCTGCTGCTCCGGGCCGAACGAGTGCGCGTAACCTTTCCAGCGAGTGTAATGATGCGGCAGTACACTCACCTTTTCCTGCTGAACAATTCCGTCACATTGATGCGACTCGATCGTCACATGTAAACTAAACACACCGCAGGGGCGCCCGTAGCTCAGATGGATAGAGCGATTGCCTCCGGAGCAATAGGTCGGGAGTTCGAATCTCTCCGGGCGCACCATTTTCCTCCTGTTTCTTCAGTCACTTCTGCGCCTTCAAGCCTCGGCGGTATTTTGGGGACTTCGGGCCTGTGCCCAGAATTGTGCCCACTCAGGTTGGCCATGGCGGTAAGAACAGCATCCTCAGAGGGGTGAACGTAGCGGCTGGAAATTGCGATTGAGCTGTGGCCCGCGATCCGCGCCAGCGTCCATGCGTCGCAACCAGACTGCCCCAAGCGCGTCAGAAATGTGTGGCGAAACGAGTACAGCACAAACGGCGTGAGCGGCGGAAGGTTGTTCGTTTTCGCATCCTTGTTTGCAGTCCCAAACGCCTTCGCGTGCTGCTTCTTGAGGCTCGAATGGTCAATGTGCCCACTGCTCGTCGGCGCGGGCCATAGCCAGCCTTCCAGCGGTCTTCCTCTGGCATTCCAGCGTGACTCTAAGACGGCCCGCACTCTCGGAGTCAGGGGCAGCACACGGCGGGCTGCTGCCGTCTTGCCGTGCGTCACTAGCAGATTGCCGTTACGACCGTTGGCCCAGGTTAAGTCCTGCCAACGCAACCGATAACATTCATCGGGCCGCATACCCGTATCGGCCAAGACTGTCGCCACGTCACTGAGCAAAGGCGAAGCTGCTGCAAGGTAGCGCTTTTCTTCTCCTGGCGCGATAACGCGCTCCCGATGACGCTCGCCCGGCAATAGCTGTAACCTCGGAGTGGATTCGATTACGCCCCACTCGACGGCAAGGTTCAGCACACGACGCAGAACGCGGATCGAGCTATTGATAGAGCTGACAGCGAGCCCGCGCTTCTCCTCGTCTCCTTCCCTGCCCCGATTTTGCAGGCGTGTCTGCTCGTAAGCTGAGAATCCGGCGAGCTTCTCATTCGTGATCTCGTCCAGCTTTGTCCTCGCTAGCGGCTCATGCGCCGTAAGCCGTCGAATCCCAGCGCGAAACCAAAACCAGTTGTTTGGGCAGGTATGCTTAAAGGTTGCTTTAGCCCACGGCTCGAATCTCCGATCACAAAAGTCCTTCAGCGTTGGTGCAACTTTCTTCTCACGAATGCCGACCTCACCCTTAGCTAAACTGGTACGGTGCGCAGCCTCCATCTGCCGCGCAAGCTTATCATTGCCCTGTTTCGTGGATTCCCGCACCAGCACGCCGTTCCACATGAACTTGTACCAGTAGACACCGCACGAGCCACGCCG
>Ga0307474_10001854_pt1 | contig 15256 bp, 11 predicted proteins | sample atmos_gasesECM1C_2_FD_203312 | JGI IMG/M metagenome (GOLD analysis project Ga0307474, IMG submission 203312) | Hardwood forest soil microbial communities from Morgan-Monroe State Forest, Indiana, United States - atmos_gasesECM1C_05 | ecosystem: Environmental > Terrestrial > Soil > Temperate... | reverse complement strand
TCAGGCATGGTGCGGTGAACCCACCTGCCGTTGGTCTCGACCCAACAGATGTGCTTAATTAGGTCTCCGTCAATACAGTTGAGAAGTGTCATGAGATCGATGTCTGCCGCAACATTGATGTTAATGGCCGCCTGCGTTTCCGCCCAGGCCCAGACGACGCCTCCCAACACCGCCAAGTCCAAGCAGGCCGCGACAACGCCGGCCCGGCCCGCCCTGCAAACCCCGGCCGATACCGCGGGCGCGATGAACCAGGGCGAACGCTTGTCGATCCAGTCCGACCTCGCCTGGGTCGGCCAGTACAACGGCGCGATATCGGGCGACGTCAGCGAGCGGATGGTCGAGGCCATCAAGGAATTCCAGAAGACGAGCGGCGGCAAGCCGACCGGCGTGCTCAATCCGAAGGAACGCAGCGTGCTCGCCGAGACCGGGCGGCGGCGGCGCGAAAATGCCGGCTGGAAGATCGTCACCGATGCACCGACCGGCGCGCAACTCGGCATCCCGACCAAACTCGTGTCGCAACAAACTTCCGACGCCAATGGCACGAAGTGGAGTTCGCCGACCGGCACCATCCAGGTGCTGCTGACACGTCGCAAGGAAGCCAATCCCACCACCGCCAGACTCGCAGAGCGGGAAAAGAAAGAACCGGCCGGCCGCACGATCGACTACACCGTCGTCAAGCCCGAGTTTTTTGTCTTGTCTGGTCTGCAAGGCCTGAAGAAGTTCTACGTGCGCGGCACCTTCAAGGGCGACGAGGTTCGCATCCTCAGCATTCTCTACGACCAGGCGACCGAGAACACGGTCGAGCCCGTCGTGATTGCGATGTCGAGCGCGTTCAATCCGTTCCCGGTTGCGAACGCCGGACCAGCACCACGCAAGACCGTCGAATACGGCACTGGCGTCGTGGTGAGCGAGGATGGCGCGATCGTGACCGACCGCCAGATCACCGACGGCTGCCTCTCGATTACAATCCCGCCTTTCGGCAGCGCCGACCGTATCGCCGAGGACAAGGATCACGATCTTGCGCTGCTGCACATCTACGGCGCGCGCGGATTGAAGCCGCTTGGCCTCGCTTCTAACGGCGCGGACAAGAGCAGCGTCGAATTGACTGGAATTTCCGATCCGCAAGCGCAGGGAGGCGGTCGCGCGGCGACCACCATCAAGGCAGCGGTGACGCCGGTCGCAGGCGGTGGCGATCTCGCGCTGTCGCCGACACCGGCGATCGGCTTTTCCGGCGCGGCGGCGCGCGATGACGGCGGCAAATTTGCCGGGCTTGCTCTGTTGAAATCGACGGTTGTCGCCGGGACTGCGGTGACGACGCCGGCACAATCCGTGCTGGTGCCGGCTGAAACGGTGCGCGATTTTCTGAAGGCGAACGGCGTGACTGCGGCCGATGGATCTTCGGATGCCGCGGTGTCCGTGGTTCGCGTGATCTGCGTGCGCAAATAGCGCTAATCCGCGCCATCGCCATCGCCACACACGTTAACGTTTGATCGCGCTGCGGCATTTGCCGGATGTGGCCGACGTGGCAAATGTGCCATACTGCCTCGTGATCGGCCGCGCTGATTCGGTTCCGCTACCTTCGCCTGCGAATCCCGGGGGATTCGCTGGAAGCATTTTGAACCGGAAGCGTTCCGCAGCCGGATTCCGATGCACCTTCAGTTCGGCATATCCGTTGGCGTAATAGCCTCCAGAGAATTCGTTGACGCATGCACACGATTGTTTTGGCCACCCAAAAGGGCGGTAGCGGCAAGAGCACGCTGGCGATCGGGCTCGCAATTGCCGCCAAAGATGCCGGGCACAAGGTGCGGCTAATCGAAACTGATCCGCAGGGCACGCTGTCGAATTGGCAGGTTCGGCGCGGCACTGCCGAGCCGATGGTCGAGGCCATCTACAATGTCGGCCGCATCGAGAGTCGCCTTGAGCAGTTGGCCGGTGGCGGCGTCACGCTGACCGTTATAGACACTGCGGGCGGTGTCAGCGCCATCACCGCGGCGGCTATTCGCTGCGCGGACCTCTGCCTGATCCCGGCGCGCCCCTCTGTCACCGATATCGAGGCCTGCGCTCCGACACTGAAGGCGGTTCGGGCCTGGGGAAAGCCATTCGCCTTTGTGCTCAATCAGACCCCGGTCCGCGGCCGTCGCATCGATCACGCCACGCAGGCGCTCGGCGGCGACGCTGTGGCCGACATGAGCGACGTGCTGGCGCGGCCCTTCATCGCGATGCGCAATGACCATCAGGATGCCCTCGCAATGGGTCTTGGGGTCAGCGAATGCGCGCCCGCCAGCAAATCCGCGGAAGAAATTGGCCAGCTCTGGCGCTGGACTGAGGCCCGCCTCAACGGTGGCACGCCGGCATCCACTGCACTTGCAGACGCGAACTTCCCGGCTCTCGTCACCCCAAACGCGGCACGACGTGCGGAGGCCATGACAGCACAGCCGTCACCGTCTGGAGATGAGAGCCCCAACAGCCCTAACCCCTGGGACGCGTGCCTCTGAATATTACTTCTGGCACTTCGGGCACCAGAAGGTCGAACGTCCATTCTGGGTGAAGCGGCGCACGATCCCGCCGCAGCCTCTGGTCTGGCACTTTTCGCCTTCGCGGTCATAGACCTGAAACGAGTGCTGGAAATAGCCGAGTTCGCCTGTGGTCTGGCGATGATCCCGCAATGACGAGCCGCCGGCCTTGATGGCCTGATTGAGCACGGCATGGATCGCCTCCACCAGATGCCGCGCGTGATCGGTCGTCTCACCTTTTTTTGTCGCTAACGTTGCAGCCAGCCGTCGCGGCGACAAATGCGCGCGAAACAGCGCCTCGCAGACATAGATGTTGCCGAGACCCGCCACCACGCGCTGATCGAGCAGCGCCGCCTTGAGGCTGGTCTTCTTGTTGGCGCATGCGCGCGCCAGCATGTCGGCATCGAATTCATTGCCGAGCGGCTCGGGGCCGAGCCCTTCCAGCAGCGGCTCATCCTCGATCGCCTGCCGCGCGATGACCTTCATGTAGCCGAAGCGGCGCGGATCGTTGAAGATGACCGTTGCGCCCGACGACATGTGAAACAGCACATGATCATGGGCGCGATCCTCACCGCGCGGATGATGAAACTGACCCGGCGCATGTCCGTTGTCGTCTTTGACGACGCGAAACGAGCCGGACATGCCGAGATGCATCAACAGCACATCGCCGGAGGCAATATCGGCCATCAGGTATTTGGCGCGCCGGCCGAGACCGGTTACGACCTGACCTTCCAGCCGCCTGACAAAATCCTTCTGGAACGGAAACCGCAAATCCTTGCGCCGGACCTCGGCTTTCACGATTTTGGCACCTTCCATCGCCGGCTGCAGGCCACGGCGAACGGTCTCGACTTCGGGTAATTCGGGCATCTATTCACCTTGAAAGATTGACGTGATAGCGCCATTACCACGGGCGCGCTATGGTCTACGGCACGCGGTGCAAGGGCATCAAAATCGGCAGCACTTGCGGAGTTAGTGTGTATGAACCAACCGGACGGCACCACGCATTTCGGCTTCAAGGACGTGCCCCTCGGCGACAAGCAGGGGCTGGTCAACGACGTCTTTCACAGCGTGGCGCGGCGCTACGACCTGATGAACGACCTGATGTCGGCTGGCCTGCATCGCGTCTGGAAAGACCTGTTGATCAACGCGCTCAATCCGCCGCGCTCGGAGGCGCCGTTCGCATTGCTTGACGTTGCCGGCGGCACCGGCGATATCGCGTTCCGCGCCGCCAAGGCTGCGGGACCGAACTTCAAGGCCGCAGTTTGCGACATCAATGCCGAAATGCTGACGGTCGGCCGCGAGCGCGCCGCCAAGCGGCATCTCGACGACCGCGTTTCGTTTGTCGAGGGCAATGCCGAAGAACTCGCTTTCGCGAACAGCTCGTTCGACGCCTACACCATCGCGTTTGGCATCCGCAACGTACCGCGAATCGATCGCGCGTTGCATGAGGCTTATCGCGTGCTGCGCCCGGGCAGCCGCTTCCTGTGTCTTGAATTTTCGGCCGTCGACGTGCCAGGCCTGGATCGCCTCTACGATCTGTTTTCCTTCAACGTGATCCCGCCGCTCGGCCGCGTGGTGACCGGTGATGCGGATTCTTACCAATATCTGGTGGAGTCGATCCGCAAATTTCCAAAGCCGGGTGCGTTCGCCGAGATGATCGGCCAGGCCGGCTTTTCGCGCGTGAACTGGCAGAGTTTCTCGGGCGGCATCGTGGCACTGCATTCGGGCTGGCGTTTGTGATTTCTGCAACGATGCATATTGCGCGGCTCGCCCGCGCCGCGTTCGTGTTTGCGCGCGAAGGTGTTTTCGGCTCGGTCGACCCCTCGCTGGTGCCGCCGCCCGGGCAACTGGCGTTGCGGTTTGCCCGCGTGTTCGAGCGGACCGGCGCCAAGTCCGGACCGCGGCTGTCGCGCGCGCTGACAAGGCTGGGGCCCGCTTATCTCAAGCTTGGACAATTCCTCGCCACGAGACCCGACGTGGTCGGCGTGGTGCTGGCGCGCGACCTCGAAGCCTTGCAGGACCGTCTGCCGCCATTTGCGCAAAACGAAGCCGAGAGCGTGATCGCAACATCGCTCGAACGCCCTGTTTCGCAGGTGTTTGCGATGCTCGGTCCGGCCGTGGCCGCCGCCTCGATCGCGCAGGTGCATCGCGGAGACGTCACCTACAACGGCATCCGCCGCGCGGTTGCGGTGAAGGTGCTGAGGCCCGACGTGGCCTCGCGTTTCCGCCGCGATCTCACCGATTTCTTCTTTGTCGCCCATCAGGCCGAAATCCATTCGGCGGAAGCGCGGCGGTTGCGGCTGGTTGAAGTCATCAACACCATGTCGCGCTCGGTCGCGATGGAAATGGACCTGCGGCTCGAAGCGGCCGCGATGTCGGAGATGGCGGAAAACACCCGCGACGATCCCGATTTCCGCGTGCCGACAATCGACTGGGATCGAACCGCGCACAACGTTCTGACCATGGAGTGGATCGACGGCATTGCGCTGTCCGATCACGCCAAGCTCGAGCAGTCGAATGTCGATCTGCCGGATCTCGGCCGCAAGGTGATCCAGAGCTTTCTGCGTCACGCACTGCGCGACGGTTTCTTCCATGCCGACATGCACCCGGGCAATCTGTTCCTCGACGATGAAGGCCGCCTGGTCGCCGTCGACTTCGGCATCATGGGCCGGCTTGGGCTGAAAGAACGGCGCTTTCTCGCCGAAATCCTTCTGGGCTTTATCACCCGCGATTATCGCCGCGTCGCCGAAGTGCATTTCGAGGCCGGCTACGTGCCATCGCATCACTCGGTCGACAATTTCGCGCAAGCCATTCGCGCGATCGGCGAGCCGATCCACAACCGCACGGCCGAAGAAATCTCGATGGCGCGGCTGTTGACCTTGCTGCTCGAGGTCACCGGCCTGTTCGACATGCGCACCCGCCCTGAACTGATCCTGTTGCAAAAAACCATGGTGGTGGTCGAAGGCGTCGCTCGCGGTTTCGATCCCAAGCTCGATATCTGGAAGGTCGCTGATCCCGTGGTGCGAGAATGGATCGAGCGCAACCTCGGCCCGGTCGGCCGCATCCAGGGCGCGGTGTCGGGCGCAGGCGAACTCGGCCGCGTGGTCGGAAGCCTGCCGTCGATGGCGACGCGTGCAGTGACCGTGCTCGAGCAGCTCGAGACCATGACGCGGGAGGGCCTGACACTGTCGGCCGAAACCATCGCCGCCATGGGCCGGACCGAGGGCCGCAAGAGCCGTTGGCGGGCGATCGCGCTCTGGGTCATCGCGCTGACCTTCATCGGAATCCTGTTCGCCATTCGCCAATTGTGATTGCATTGCAATCAATCATATGATAGCACTGCTATCAGGCGTTTGGCTGCGAGGCGGTGATGGCGAGCCTGACCATCCGGAAACTGGACGATGCAATCCGCGACGCTCTGCGGCTCCGGGCCGCGCGCAGCGGCCGTTCGGTCGAGGATGAGGTACGGGTGATCCTGCGGGAAGCCGCACAGGAAAGCCAGCCCGCGACGCCCCCAGTGGCCCAGCGCGCCGCAGCGCCGGCGCCAAACCCCGGCTCCGATGCGGCGCTTTCGCGCGTCACCCTGATCATCGGCGGCGGGATCGCAGCTTATAAAGCGCTCGACCTGATCCGGCGGTTGAAGGAGCGGCATATTCACGTCCGCTGCGTCCTGACAAAGGCTGCGCAGCATTTCGTCACGCCGTTGGCCGCCAGCGCCTTGGCACACGAGCGCTGCTACACCGACCTGTTCGATCCCGAGAGCGAATTCGATGCCGGCCATATCAGGCTGGCGCGTGATTGCGATTTGATCGTGGTGGCCCCAGCCACGGCCGATCTGATGGCCAAGATGGCACATGGATCAGCCGACGATCTCGCCAGCGCCATCCTGCTTGCGTCAGGCGCGCCAATCCTGCTCGCGCCGGCAATGAATCCCTTGATGTGGACCAATGCCGCGACGAGGCGCAACGTTGCGACGCTCCAGCGCGACGGCATCGCCATGATCGGGCCCAATGCCGGTGAGATGGCCGAAGCCGGCGAAGCCGGCGTCGGGCGGATGGCCGAGCCTCTGGACATCGCTGCCGCCGCGGAGCGTCTGCTGCGCCCACCGCAACCAAAACCGCTCGCGGGAAAGCGCATCCTGATCACCGCTGGGCCGACGCATGAGCCGATCGATCCCGTGCGCTACATCGCCAATCGTTCGTCCGGCAAGCAAGGCTTTGCGATCGCAGCCGCCGCGCAGGCGGCCGGCGCCGACGTCACGCTGATTTCCGGCCCGGTCGACCTCGACGATCCACCCGGCGTGACTGCGATTCATATCGAAGCCGCGCGCGACATGCTGCAAAAGGTCCAGGCCGCGCTGCCGGTGGACATCGCGATCTTTGCCGCAGCCGTTGCCGACTGGCGCGTCGCCCATGAAGGGGAACAGAAATTGAAAAAGACAGCCGCCGGCATGCCGCCGCTCCAGCTTGTCGAAAATCCGGATATTCTAGCGACGATCTCGCACCTGAAAGACAAGCGGCCGCCGCTGGTGATCGGATTTGCCGCGGAGACCGAACATCTGATCGAGAACGCCAAAACGAAGCTGGCGCGCAAGGGCTGCGACTGGATTGTCGCCAACGATGTCTCGCCGGCCACCGGCGTGATGGGCGGCGACCGCAACACGGTTCATTTGCTGACGCGAAATGGCGACGGCGTCGACATCGATTCCTGGCCGGTCATGACCAAGGAAGAGGTCGCCGGCGAATTGATCGCCCATGTCGCCAAAGCCGTGGAGAAGCAATCGTGAGTGGCGCGGTCAAAATAGAGGTGCGGCAGTTGCCGAATGGCGAGGGGCTTGCTTTGCCGGCCTATCAGAGCGCGCTCGCCTCCGGCCTCGATCTGCTGGCCGCGATTCCCGAGGACGCGCCGGTTGTTCTCGCGCCCGGAAAATATGCACTGGTTCCCACCGGGCTTTCGATCGCGCTGCCGCCGGGTTACGAGGCGCAAGTGCGGCCGCGCTCGGGCCTTGCGGCCAGGCACGGCATCACGGTGCTGAACGCGCCGGGCACGGTGGATGCGGATTATCGCGGCGAAATCGCAGTCCCGCTGATCAATCACAGCGACGTGCCGTTTACGATCCGGCGCGGCGAACGAATCGCGCAGATGGTGATCGCAGCCGTGGTCCAGGCAGAGCTAATCCCCGTGACGACGCTGTCGGCCACCGCACGCGGCGATGGCGGCTTCGGCTCGACCGGACGTTAGCTCTGGACCCGGTCACGATCCCGTAAAATACCGGCTGCGTTTTCTTAAAAAAACCGCTCCGGCGGTGACGTAATCCCGCATTTTTTGATGGCAGGATTCGCGTTCACGAAATGGACTCTTACCCATAGAGACCCCTTGGCGATATTGTCGGTTGATTCGCGCACGGCGGGGGGATTCGCCGGGCATGAGGTCGTGCGAATTGGGGTAATCATGTCGGGCGTAGTCGCGGCGATGCGCCGGACCTTGCTGTCGTGCACTTCCCTCGCACGCAGCGGACGGGCGGCCTTGGGAATTCTAGTCGGCGCTTCCGCGTTGGGCCTTGCCCAGCCGGCGCAAGCGGTCGACTTGCCGTTCCTGCACGTGCTCGGCATGAACCATCAGGAATTCGCGGCCCTGACGACGGCGCTGTCGTTGCTAGGCTTTTCGGTCGTCGCCGCCATTCTTTTGATGCGAACGCGGCTGCTTGCGGCCCAAAACGAGGCCGGATTGCGCAGCCAGATCCGGCGTCTGCAAGGCGAGACCGATCGCTATCGCTCGCTGTTGTTTGCCGAGCCCCAGGTTCTGATCGCCTGGCCTGCCGGCGAAGACCACCCGCAAATCAGCGGCGACGTCTCCTCGCTCACCGGCCAGGAGTCGCCGCAACGCATCCTGGCCTTCGGGACCTGGCTGCCGGCGGGGCCAGCGCTGCAAATGGACCGTGCGGTCGATACCTTGCGCCAGAGCGGCGAAGGGTTCTTCCTCAACCTGATCACGTCGAACGGGCTTGCGGTCGAAGCCCTCGGCCGCGCCATCGGCGGCCAGGCGATCGTGCGGATTCGCGAATTGTCCGGCGTGCGGCGGGAATTGGCGGAGACCAGCCTCCGTCACAGGACGCTTCTGCAAGAGACCGAAATGCTGCGCGGTTTCGCGGAAGCCGCGCCCTGGCCGATCTGGGCCAAACGCGCCGACGGCAACCTTCAATATGCCAACAGCGCCTATGCCAAGGCCGCCGAAGCCCCCAGCATTCGCGACGCCATCGAACGCAACGCCCAACTGCTCGACAGCGGCGACCGCACCGACATGGAACGCGCGCTGAACGAAACTGCCGCCTTCACGGCCCGCCTGCCTGTCGTGATCGGCGGCGAGCGTCGTTTTTACGACGTGCAGGCACTCAATATCGGCGGCGGCAGCGTCGGCATGGCGATCGACGTTTCCGAAGCCAATGCGCTGAAGGATGCGTTGGTGCGGATGGCGGACGCCCATCGCCGTACGCTCGATCAGCTATCGTCCGGGGTTGCGGTCTTTGACGGGCAAAAACGGCTAGCCTTCTATAACGACTCCTATCGCCGGCTGTGGGACCTCGATCCCGCTTTCCTCGACGGCAATCCCGACGATTCGAGCGTGCTCGACCGGCTTCGCGCCGCGCGCAAGCTGCAGGAGCAGCCGGATTTCCGGGCCTGGAAGGCCAAGCTGCACGAGGCCTATCGCGCCGTCGAAACCAAAAAAGACACCTGGTACCTGCCGGATGGCCGCGCGCTCAGCGTCGTGACCACGCCCAATCCGGAAGGGGGCGTCACCTATCTGTTTGACGACGTCACCGAGAGTCTCGACCTTGCACGCCGCTTCGACGGCCTGATCCGCGTTCAGCGCGAAACGCTGGACAATCTTGCCGAGGCAGTCGCGGTGTTCGGCAGCAACGGCCGCGCGCAACTGTTCAATCCGGCTTTTGCGACCATGTGGAAGCTCTCGCCGGAGGCGCTGAGCGAGCAGCCGCACATCGATACGGTGGAGACATGGTGCAAACCGTTGTTCGACGATTCCGCCACCTGGCGCGTCATCCGCGAGGCCGTGACCCGGATCGGGAACCGGGTCGCGGTGCCGATCAAGCTTGAACGCAAGGATGGCAGTGTGCTGGACTGCATGACCATGCCGCTGCCGGATGGCGCCACCATGCTGACCTTCCAGGACATCACCGACACCGAGAATGTCGAGCGGGCGCTGCGCGAGCGCAACGAGGCGCTGGAAACCGCCGACCAGATGAAGGTCGACTTCGTCCACCACGTCTCCTACGAGTTGCGCTCGCCGCTGACCACCATCATCGGATTTGCGCATCTGCTGAACGACCCGACCACGGGGCCGCTGGTGCCCAAGCAGGCCGAATATCTCAACTACATCACGGCCTCGACCAACTCGCTGTTCGCGCTGATCAACAACATTCTCGATCTCGCCAGCATCGACGCCGGCGCGATGACGCTGGAAATCGGCCCGGTCGATATTCGCAAAGCCATCGACAATGCGGCGGAAGGAATCCAGGACCGGCTGGCGCGCGACCACATCGAGCTCAAGATCGTCGTCGATCCGAACATCGGAACCTTTGTCGCCGATGACGGACGCGTCGTGCAGGTGCTTTATAATCTGCTCGCCAATGCCGTGGGCTTCTCACCGCAGGATTCAGTGATTACGCTGAGCGCAAGGCGCACCGATCATCATGTGACATTCGCCGTCACCGACAGCGGCCCCGGCATCGCGCCCGACGTCAAGGACAAGGTGTTCGACTGGTTCGAGAGTCACTCCAACGGATCGCGGCATCGTGGCGCAGGCCTCGGCCTGCCGCTGGTGAAATCCTTCGTCGAGCTGCACGGCGGGCGGGTGCGCGTCGATTCGACTGTCGACAAGGGAACGACCGTGACCTGCGATTTCCCGCTTGACCAGGCCGCACACCGCAACGCCGCGGAATGACGAGCTCTTCGACATTCTCACTGGCGCTGGCGAACGAGACCGCAACCGCGGGCCTGATGGCTGACATTGCGCTCCTGATCGGCGCCGGCGATGTCATCACGCTGTCGGGCGATCTCGGCGCCGGCAAGACCGCGGCGGCCCGCGCGCTGATCCGCTATCTCGCAGACGATCCCGACATCGAAGTGCCCAGCCCGACTTTCACGCTGGCGCAGAGCTACGACCTGCCTTCATTCCCGCTTGTGCATGCCGACCTCTACCGGATCAACGATGCCGGCGAGTTGGAAGAGATTGGTCTTGCGCCGCTGCCGGATGGCGTTGTCGTGCTGATCGAATGGCCGGAACGGGCGCCGTCCGCATTGCCTCCCGATCGAATCGATATTGCACTCAGCCATCGCCCGGCACTGGGATCGACGGCACGCGCCGCCGAGATCACCGGCCACGGCAAAGCCGCCGCGCAAGTGGCACGGCTGGAAACGCTGCGGCAATTCCTGGCCGGCGCCGGCTTCATCGACGCGAAACGCCAACGCATGGCCGGCGACGCCTCGATACGATCCTATGCGCGGCTCTATCGCGACGATAATGCCGTCATTCTGATGAACTCGCCGCGACGGCCGGATGGCCCTGCGATCTATGACGGCAAATCATATAGCGCCGCGGTGCATCTGGCCGAAGACGTCAAGCCGTTCGTTGCTATCGCCAACGGCTTGCGCGAGAACGGCCTGTCGGCACCCGCCATTCATCACGCCGACCTCGATGCGGGCTTTCTGATCACCGAGGATTTCGGCCGCGACGTCTTTGTTGAAGGTGAGCCGCCGCGCCCGATCGTCGAGCGTTACGAGGTGGCTACCGACACGCTGGCCGCACTGCATCGCTATCTGCTCCCCGAAATCCTGCCGCTGGCGCCGCAAACCACCTACACCATCCCCGCCTTCGACATCGACGCGATGATGGTGGAAATCGGACTGATGCTCGAATGGTATTTGCCGGATCGTGACGCGGCGGTACCTGACACTGCGCGCGACGAATTCGCAGCGCAGTGGCGAGACCTGCTAGCCAAGACAGCCGCGCTGTCCCGGACCTGGGTGCTGCGCGATTATCATTCCCCTAACCTGATCTGGCTCACCGAGCGCTCCGGCATCGCGCAAGTCGGCGTGATCGATTTTCAGGATGCGGTGTTGGGACCGCCCGCCTACGACCTCGTCTCGCTGCTGCAAGATGCGCGGATCGATGTGCCCGAGCAGCTCGAACTGATGCTGCTCACGCGCTACATCAAGGCGCGGCATGCTGCCGATCACACGTTCGATCCGGCTGCTTTCGCCGAGAGCTATGCGATCATGTCGGCGCAGCGGAACACGCGCCTGCTCGGCACCTTCGCCCGGCTTAACCGGCGCGACGGCAAGCCGCAATACCTGCGGCATCAACCCCGGATCTGGACCTATTTGACGCGGTCCTTGGCGCATCCGGTGCTTTCGGGCCTCCGCGCCTGGTACGAAGCCCATGTTCCGCCGCCACTAGTGTCCCGGTTCTGACATTCGTACGATATCGCAGCGGGCACTTTTACGAATGTCAGAACCATAGGGACACTAGCAACCCCATGATTCTAGTGTGGCTTTGACTCTGACGTTCCTTCGAAGAGCTCGCGGCGACCCTGAAAGGAACGTCAGAGTCGCCACACTGGCGTGACCCACTTTACCGGATATTAGCCATCTCCCGTCTATCCTGCGGGGTGCCGCTGCTCGCAAGCATCCCTGTGTTCGTACTTGCAGCCGGGGCGTAAGGGCGGAGTATATGTCAGTGACAGAGCGCCGCAGAGGTGAGCGCGTCGTATTCGAGCGCGGATTTAATGCCCAGATGATGGGCATCGACGGCACGTGGCGGCGCGACTGCATTATGGAAGACGTGTCCGAGACCGGAGCCAAGCTGACGATCGAAGGCTCGGTCGAAGGATTGCATCTGAAGGAATTCTTTTTGCTCTTGTCCTCGACTGGCCTCGCCTATCGGCGCTGCGAACTCGCATGGGTGAACGGCGACCAAATCGGGGTCAATTTTCTCAAGACCGGCGACAAGCGGAAAAAGACACGCCGGCCCGCCGAGGCCTGAGGCGGTACGTCGCCGCTGCGGTCGACGTCGGGGCCTTAACCCGTCTTATCGCCGTCATATCGGGCGATTATGGCGGTCGACCAATACTGTTCCGCCCGAATCGCCGTGGTATGATTCAGGGTCGTTCCGATTGCCGCAAGCAGCCCGGAACCAGAATTTTTGAAAGCCTTCCGGAATGCCTGTCAAACCCGACAAAGCCATGATCCTCGCCGCCGGTCTCGGCCTGCGGATGCGCCCCTTGACGGACAAAGTGCCGAAGCCGCTGGTGTCGGTGGCCGGTCGTCCGCTGCTCGATCACGTGCTCGACAAGCTCGGTGAGGCCGGCGTCAGCGAGGCGGTCGTCAACGTCCATTATCTGCCCGACCAGATCATCAAGCATGTTGCGGGGCGCAAGCGGCCTCGCGTGATTATTTCGGATGAGCGCGATCAGGTGCTCGGCACCGGAGGCGGCGTCGTCAAGGCGCTGCCGCTGTTGGGTGACGCGCCGTTCTTTCACCTCAACGCCGATACGCTGTGGATCGACGGCGTGCGGCCAAATCTGGCGCGGCTTGCGGAAGCTTTCGACCCCGCGCGCATGGACATCCTGCTCCTGATGGCGCCGACCGCCGGCTCTACCGGATACGAGGGCAGCGGCGACTATGCGATGCTGCCCGACGGCGCGCTGCGCAAGCGCAAGGAACATCAGGTCGTTCCGTTCGTCTATGCCGGTGTTGCGATCATCTCGCCCGCGATTTTCGCCGGCGCGCCCGGAAGCGAATTTTCGCTGACCAAAATGTTCGATGCGGCGAACGAGCAGGAACGGCTGTTTGGGCTCCGGCTCGACGGCAGCTGGATGCATGTCGGAACGCCGGATGCGGTCGGCGCCGCCGAAGACGCGTTTCTCGAAAGCGTGGCGTAAGCCCTGCTCTTTAGGAAGAGTCCTTAGCTCCCCAACCAGCTCATGCCATGATACTGCCTGTTTCGATCTCGAATCAGGCAGCCCATGCGCGTCCTCAGCGTTCCCTCCTCCGTACCTTTCTTGCGCACCGTCGTCGCGGCGTTGCTCGACGGCCGCTTGGTTAGGGGATTCGAAGCGCGCAAGGCGCCGGAACGACTGACGCAGGCCACGCTCTATCTGCCGACCCGGCGCGCCGGACGGCTGGTGCGGGAGATTTTTCTGGAAGAACTCGGCAGCGAGGCTGTGCTGCTGCCCCGGATCGTCGCGCTCGGCGACATCGACGAAGACGAACTGGCCTTCGCCGAAGAAGACGATTCCTATGGCAGAGCGACGACGCTCGATCTCCCGCCCAGGCTCGGCGAGTTGGAGCGCCGGCTGACGCTGGCACATCTGGTCGCAGCCTGGGCGAAAACATCGACGACCGCGCCGCTTGTTGTCGGCGGGCCGGCGTCGACGCTCGCGCTTGCGGGCGATCTCGCGCGGCTGATGGACGACGTGGTCACCCGCGGCGTCGGATGGGACGCACTCGACGGATTGGTGCCAATTGCACTCGACGAATACTGGCAATATTCGCTCGATTTCCTGAAGATCGCGCGCAAGGCGTGGCCGGCCTATCTCGCAGAAGTCGGCAAGATGGAACCGGCGGAGCGACGCGATCGTCTGATCGACGCCGAGGCCAGGCGCCTTGCCGCCCACAACGCTGGCCCCGTGATCGCGGCAGGCTCGACCGGATCGATGCCGGCGACCGCCAAATTCCTGCACGTGATTGCACAGCTTTCGCAAGGCGCGGTCATCCTGCCGGGGCTCGATACCGATCTTGACGAAGACGCATGGCGAAGCATTGGCGGAAAGCGCAAGGGCGAAGACCTGTTCATTGAACAACCCGCCTCGACCCATCCGCAATACGCCATGCATGCACTGCTCGACCGTTTCGGCATCAAGCGCGGCGATGTTGAGATTCTTAGGATGCCCGCAGCGAGTGGGCGCGACGTTCTGCTGTCGGAGGCGATGCGGCCATCCGATGCGACGGCGCAGTGGCATGATCGCCTGAAGCAGCCGGACGTCGCCGCGCAGATCGCCAATGGCATGAAGAACCTTGCCGTGATCGAGGCGCCCAATCCGGAAATGGAGGCGCTGGCGATCGCGATTGCGATGCGTGAAGCTGCGCATTTGCAGAAGTCGGCTGCACTGGTGACGCCGGACCGCACTCTGGCGCGCCGGGTGATGGCGGCGCTGGCGCGCTGGAATCTCGACTTCGACGATTCCGGCGGCGACACGCTGATCGAAACCTCGGCCGGCGTGTTCGCGCGGCTTGCGGCGGAAGCCGTCGGCAAAGGCCTCGAGCCGCCGACGCTGCTGGCGCTGCTCAAACATCCGCTGTGCAGGCTCGGAGCGACGGCCGGTGCGCATAGAAGCGCGATCGAGGCGCTTGAGCTGGCGCTGTTGCGCGGCACGCGCCCGCAAGCCGGCACCAAGGGGTTGCGTGAGGACTTCGCCCGCTTTCGCGACGAACTCGCGAAGTATCGCAAGAAGGACGTGTCGTCGCTGCATGGATCGGAACAACGTACACGGATCAAGGATTTCGAACTCGACCGCGTGCAAAGGCTGATCGCAGCCTTGCAGGTGGCGCTCGCGCCGATGGAAAGTCTTTCGTCGACGCGAGCTTACGATTTCGCGGAGATCGCCGCGCGCCATCGCGAGGTGCTGATCGCGCTGTCGGAGGATGCCGACGGCATTGCGGTCGCGT
>Ga0307474_10001853_pt1 | contig 15257 bp, 15 predicted proteins | sample atmos_gasesECM1C_2_FD_203312 | JGI IMG/M metagenome (GOLD analysis project Ga0307474, IMG submission 203312) | Hardwood forest soil microbial communities from Morgan-Monroe State Forest, Indiana, United States - atmos_gasesECM1C_05 | ecosystem: Environmental > Terrestrial > Soil > Temperate... | reverse complement strand
GAGCAAATCCCCGACGATTCTCGTATTCGATTCAGGCCTTGGCGGCCTCACGGTGTTGCGCGAGGTGGTTCGGGCACGACCCGATGCACATTTTCTATACGTCGCTGATGACGCTTTTTTTCCGTATGGCCATCACAGCGAGGACGAGATCATCGCCCGCGTGGTTCCCCTGATCGGTGAGTTGATCTCCGAACACCGTCCCGATCTCGTCGTGATCGCCTGCAACACCGCCTCCACGCTGGTGATGCCGCATTTGCGCGAGCGCTATGCCCTGCCCTTTGTCGGCACCGTACCGGCGATCAAACCGGCTTGTGCTGCCTCGACAACCAAACGCGTCTCCGTGCTCGGCACCAGGGGCACCGTCCAACGCGAATACACGAAGAGCCTGATCCGCGATTTCGCGCAAGGTTGCGAGGTGACACTGATAGGCTCGGCCGACCTTGCCTCGCTCGCCGAAGCAGCGCTCAGCGGCGGCGTGGTCAGCGATGCGGAAATCTCGGCCGAGCTTAAACCTTGCTTTGTCGGCGCAGGCGAGCACACCTCGCAGCGCACCGACACCATCGTGCTGGCCTGCACGCATTTCCCCCTGCTGCTGGACCGGCTCAACCAGCTCGCGCCTTGGCCTGTCGACTGGATTGATCCTGCGCCTGCGATCGCACGACGGGTGGCAAGTCTGCTCGCCGAAAGCGCGCCGGTCGGCGAGACGAGCAGCACCGCGGCCCGAATGATTTTCACGTCGGGAAAACAACACCGGCTGAATGATGCGCTGGTGCCGTTTTTCGGCGGCCGCATGCCGGCCTAAATCGCTTTACCCATATTTCTATATATGTTTCATATGTTTATCGACGGTTCATCTCGCGCTAGATAGAATCGGGAAAAAGCCGGCTACGCGGCGACAGACGATTTCACCCACAAAAGGAAACCGGGCGGAACGATGCGCGGGATAAAGCGAAAAATCTCACTGCCGCGCGTGTTCATTCTCGACTTCATGCATGCGTCGATGCGCGTGCCTTTCGTGTCGCTCTCGCGCTCCCTCGATATCAGGGCGCTGATGGCGGCCCGCGCGACATCCAATGCACCGCCGGGCTGGGCCGCCACCTTCACCAAGGCCTTTGCGATCGTGGCGAAGGAAGAGCCGCTGCTGCGCACGCTCTACGTCAAATTGCCCTGGCCGCATTTCTATGAGCTGCCGCGCAGCGTCGCGATGGTGGCCGTGGCGCGAGCTGAAGACGGCGAGGAATTCATCTTTCCTGAGAAAGTCCCTCAACCCGAGGAGCACACGCTCACCGAGATCGACGCGCATATCCGGCGTGCCAAGACTGCGCCGATCGAGGACATCCCGGCCTTTCGGAAACTCCTGATCGCCTGCCGCCTGCCGCTACCGCTGCGCCGTCTGAGCTGGTGGCTCGGCCTCAATGTCGGGCGTATGGCCGCGAACAATTTTGGAAGCTTTGGGGTGACATCCGTCTCGGCCTATGGCCCCGGCGAGCTCCAGGCGCTGAGCACCGGACCGTTCCTGCTCAGCTACGGCGTGGCATCGCCCGACGGCCGAATTGACGTGATCCTGCGCTGGGATCATAGGGTTACCGACGCGGCCATCATCGCCCGGGTGCTGACCCGCCTGGAACAGGTGCTGAATACCGAGATTTCGGCCGAAATACTGGCTCGTCCAGCCCCCGGCGCCAACCCTTTGCATTGACAGGTCAGGGCTTTCTGCCTAGAAACCGCCCTGCTCGCGGGCCGTTTTTCGGCCCGCGATGCGTTTCGCGACCCGCGGTCTGTCCCTTCCAAGCTTTAGGGTTCAGACCTGTCGGCAGTCAGGGACATTCCCCGGCTGCACAGGAGGGCGCGTTTCCTCAAACCTAACGTCAAGAGAGGACGCGATGACAAAGCGTAGTGAGGCGAAATACAAGATCGATCGCCGTATGGGCCAGAATATCTGGGGCCGCCCGAAGAGCCCCGTGAACCGCCGCGAGTATGGCCCCGGCCAGCACGGCCAGCGCCGCAAGGGCAAGCTCTCCGACTTCGGCGTGCAGCTCCGCGCCAAGCAGAAGCTGAAAGGCTATTACGCCAATATCAGCGAGCGCCAGTTCCACGGCATCTACGTCGAAGCCGGCCGGATGAAGGGCGATACCGGCGAGAACCTGATCGGCTTGCTCGAGCGGCGTCTCGACACCGTGGTGTTCCGCGCCAAGTTCGTCGCCACAATGTTTGCCGCGCGCCAGTTCATCAATCACGGCCACGTCAAGGTGAACGGCCGCAAGGTCAACATCGGCAGCTACAAGCTGAAGGTCGGCGACCTTGTCGAGGTCAAGGAAGCTTCGAAGCAACTGACGCATGTGCTTGAAGCGAACCAGCTTCCGGAACGCGACGTGCCCGACTTCCTCGAAGTCGATCACGGCAAGATGACCGCGAAGTTCGTCCGCGTTCCCGCGCTCACGGACGTGCCGTTCGCGGTGCAGATGGAGCCGCATCTGATCGTCGAATTCTATTCGCGCTGATTTCAGCGTTGTCGCTATCAAGGGCCCCGGTTTTGCCGGGGCCTTTTGTTTCGGTAAGATGACTTTGTGAACAAAGTCATTCCGGGGTGCGAGCGAAGCGAGTGAGCTATGATGTGCTATTGCACATCATAGAATCTCGAGATTTCCCGGTGCGCAATTGCGCATCTGAGGTCTGGTCCATTGGACCATCCCGGAATGACCTTTTGAGAGACATCATCCAATGGCCTACACCCCTGCCCGCCGCGATCCCAAGGCGCCTCCGGTCCGCATCAACCTGTTGTCGGACACGCAAACCCGCCCCACACCGGGAATGCGCGAGGCGATGGCGCGTGCTGAAGTGGGCGACGAGCAGGTCGGCGACGATCCATCAGTGAATCTTCTCTGCGACCGCGTCGCCGATCTCATGGGCAAGGAAGCGGCGGTGTTTTTGCCCTCCGGCACCATGTGCAATGTGACGGCGACGCTGGTGCACTGCCAGCCCGGCGATGAAATCCTCGCTCATGTTTCCGCCCATCTCATCGCGCGCGAAGGCGGCGCGCATGCAGCGCTTGGCGGATTCCAGATCACGCCGCTGCACGGCGCGGACGGAAAATTCACGCCTGATGCATTGCGCGCCGCGCTGCATCCGCGCACCCGCTACCAGCCGCCGCAAACGCTCGTCAGCGCCGAGCAGACCGCCAACATCGGCGGCGGCACCATCTGGAAGAAGCGAGATCTCGACGAGGTCGTGACAATCGCGAAAGCCAACGGACTCGCCACGCATATGGATGGCGCGCGGCTGCTCAATGCCACGGTCGCAACCGGCATCAGCGCGCGCGAGATGACCACGGGATGGGATTCGGCCTGGATCGATTTTTCCAAAGGCCTGGGCGCGCCGATCGGCGCGGTCATCGCCGGCACGCGCGACTTTATCGACGCGATCTGGCAATGGAAGCAGCGCCTCGGCGGCTCAATGCGCCAGGCCGGCATCTGCGCAGCCGCCTGCACCTACGCGCTCGACCACCATGTCGATCGGCTGGCGGAAGATCACGCCAATGCGCGGGCGCTGGCGCGGGGGCTCGCGCAGATTCCGGGCGTCGAGGTGCAGGAGCCCGAGACAAATCTCGTGTTCTTCCGTCCCGACAGCGCCGGCATCAGCGCAACCGACATGGTGGCGGCGCTGAACAAGCGCGGAGTCCAGATCGCCACGATGGATGGCCGCATCCGCGCCTGCACGCATCTGGATGTCACGTCAGCCCAGATCGAAGAGATGATCGGACACGTGCGCGAGATCGTGCGCAAGGCGTAGCGCTTTAGCGGTTGGTGCCCGCAGCCAGCCGCAACGTTGCCAGCACCGATGTGAAGGCCATCGTCACCAGCATGGTGATGGCGGCCGCTGCCCTGATACCGGCGATGCGCCAGCCGTGGCCGACCGCATCCATCACCTCCCCGCCCTGGCCGATCAGCCACGGCGTCAAATGGGTCAGGCCAGAGCTCAAGTAAAGCGCAACCGCGACCAGCCGGAGCGCTTTCGCGTCGGCAGCCGATGGCGTCGGCACGTGCGTCCGGCGAGCCAGATAAAGCGCAAAAGCCTGATAGAACAGCCACGACGTCAATAGCCAGCCGGCATAGTTCGACAGCGGCACGCCGAAATGCGCGCCGCCATCGTGCCAGATCCACGCCTTCGAGATCGTCGACAGCGGCGGGTCCATCACCACGTCCCACTGCGTCATCGCGAACGCGGCGACGATCGGCCATGCCAACAGCTCGAACTGGCTGCCCGGACGCGCCGGTGCGCCAAGCAAGGTGCCGGCCACGATCCACGAGAAGTATCCCATGCCGAACCAGAGCGGCCCAACGATCACCGGGATGACCCCGACATGCGGCAGGTCGGCGCCGACCTCGAAATGATAATGACCGAACGGAAAACCCGTCAGTGCGCCGAGATTTTCCATGGCAAAGGTGATGGCGACGCAGATCGCAAAAAGCGCCGACGCGTCCTTCCAGCCGTAAAACAGGCCTGCGTGCACAAAGGCGGCAAGGATGCCGATGGCGGCCAGGGCTTGCGCCAGCGGCGTCGGATTCCAGGCGAAGCCGACGACCAAGACCAGATAGACCGCAAGACAAACACCAAGCGCCAATTTGGCCAGCGGGAACGCCACTTGGCCGGTCTCGATACGTCCCGGCGCCGTCATCACGGGCCTTGTTTCTCAAACGCCTGATAGACCAGCGCCTTCAGTTCGTCCTGAATCCGCCCACGCTGCGAGGCCGACTGCATCATGCAGATCGTAAACATATCGTCCTTGGGATCGATGAAGAAGAACGTGCCGCCGGCGCCGTCCCAGCGATATTCGCCGGTTCGAAGCGGCGGATTCTCGATCACGCGGACCGCAAAGCCCAACCCATAGCCGCTGTCGCCGCTTGGAAAGTAGAAATGGTCGCGCGCGATTTTCGTCTCCGGCGGCACATGGTCCAGCGTCATCAGCTTGACCGTCTCCGGCTTGAGATATTGGTTGCCGTCGAGCGTCCCGCCGTTGAGCAACATTTGCGCAAAGCGCGCGTAGTCGGCGATGGTGCTGAGCATCCCTCCGCCGCCGGATTCCCAGCGCCGCCGCATGACGGGATCGCCGAGACCCCTCACCGAGCTCAAGGTGTTATCGCCGGGCAGCGGCTCGGCAACACGCGCGCGTTTGGAATCGTCGACCTGGAATGCCGTGTCGGGCATGCGAAGTGGGCCGAGCAACCGCTCCTTTTCGAATTCATACAGCGATTTTCCGGACACGACCTCGATGACGCGGCCGAGAATATCGGTCGAATGGCCGTAATCCCACAGCGTGCCCGGCTGTTCGGCCAGCGGCAGTTTTGCGAGTCGCTCAGCGAGCTGCGCATTGTCGAAGTCACCGTCAAACAGCCCGCTCGCCGCATAGAGCTTTCGGATCGGGCTCTCGCCGTAAAATCCGTACGTGATGCCGGAGGTGTGACGCAGCAGGTCGCGGATGGTGACGGGACGAGCCAACGATTCGGTCGCGAGCCTGACCTGGCCGTTGGCGCCGCGCTTCTCCACGGCCACCTTCACATCGGCAAAGGCCGGAATGTATTTCGACAGGGGATCATCGAGCGAGAGCTTGCCGTCGTCCACCAGCATCATCACGGCGACCGACGTCACCGGCTTCGACATCGAATAAATCCGGAAAATCGCATCCTTCGTCATCGGACGATGGCTTTTGATATCCAATACGCCAAACTCTTCCAGCAGCAGAGGCTTGCCGTGCTGCTGGATCAACAGAACCGCGCCCGGAATTTTCCCGGTCGCGACCTCATTGCGCAGATAATCGCTGACGTGACTGAGGCCTTCCCGGCTGAAGCCACTGGACACAGCCAACGGGGCTTCCGCGAGAGCGGGGGCGCTTGCGAACGCGACCAGCAACACTAGCGCAGCCGCAGATCGAAAACGCAACGCGACGCCGCCAATGCCTCGAAACTTCATGATTTGCCCGCCGCCCCAAAAGACCGGCAAAAGTGTAGCGGACCAGTCGTCAGGCACAAGCCTCGCCGAACCCGCCGCGCCGTCATACGAATGTCAGAACCGGGACAGTGCCTGCTCATGCAAGGCGGCGCTATCCTTTGAGAAGCAGCAGAAGATCACGCTGCGAAGCGATGGCGCGTTCGGCAAGGCTTCGATCGCGCTGCCGACGGCAATGCCCGCTGCCCGATCGGCGGGAAAGCGATAGACGCCGGTGGAAATGGCGGGAAAGGCAACCGAGGTCAGATTATTGTCGCGGCAGAGCGCGATGGAGCGGCGATAGCAGGAGGCAAGCAGTTCGTCCTCGCCGCGGCCGCCGCCATTCCAGACCGGCCCAACCGCGTGAATGACGTGCCTGGCCGGCAGCCGATAACCCCTCGTGATCTTGGCGTCGCCGGTCTCGCAGCCATCAAGGGTGCGGCATTCCTCGAGCAGCTCCGGCCCGGCCGCCCGATGGATCGCGCCGTCAACCCCGCCCCCGCCCAGCAGCGACGTATTGGCGGCGTTGACTATTGTCTCGACGCGTAGGGTCGTGATGTCGGCGACGACGACTTCGAGCCGCACGTCGCCGATCTGACGGGCCATTGTTAGGCCGCAGTAGAGACCGGCACGCCCTTGTCGGCAAAGAGCTGCTGCAATTCACCGGCCTGGAACATCTCGCGGATGATGTCGCAACCGCCGACGAATTCGCCCTTCACGTAGAGCTGCGGAATGGTCGGCCAGTTCGAATAGGTCTTGATGCCATTGCGAAGGTCGCTCGACTCCAGGACGTTGAGGCCCTTGTAGCCGACCCCGATGTGATCGAGGATCTGAACGACCTGGCCGGAGAAACCGCATTGCGGAAACTGCGGCGTGCCCTTCATGAAAAGCACGACGTCGTTCGACTTCACTTCGCTGTCGATGAATTGCTCGATGCTCATCTTCTTTTCCTTTTGGGCGGGTGACGCGCCCTTCGAATAGGGCCAACGGCAGCACATCTGCCGACCCTGCGATTCCCATATATGTACCCCAAACGATTGTGCATCCAAAGCAATTTGGCGGTCGGGGCAGCCATGCCGGGAGCGGCCGGCCACCCCAACCAGGTAACGGCCGCGGCAATTTGCTCGTACCTCAGTATCGGTCCCGGAGGCTTTTTTCCCGGATAGGAACTCCTATCTAGGACAGGCTGTTCTCGAGGAACCACCCTTCGAGGCTAACGTTCTCCTTGTGCGACCCGGAGACCCCAGTGACGTATCCCGCATCCGCCATTGCCGCCTCTCGCCCGTCGTTATTTTCCAAAGAATCCGGCCTCGCCGAGGAGCTGATCGACGCTTATCTCGCGGTGCGCAACGAGACCGAGCGACGGGCTGCCCCCCTAAGCCCCGAGGACCAGCTCATCCAGTCCATGCCGGACGCGAGCCCGGCCAAATGGCACCGGGCGCATACCACCTGGTTTTTCGAGCAGTTTCTCTTGGGCGAGCACAGCCCCGGCTATAAGCCCTATCACCCCGACTACGCCTTCCTGTTCAATTCCTATTACGTCAGCGCGGGCCCCCGCCACGCCCGCGCCCGGCGCGGCGATCTGACCCGCCCCTCGGCCGACGAGGTCACGACGTATCGGCGTCATGTGGATGCGGAAGTCGTCAAATTCTTCCGCGAGAGCGACGAGAAGAAACTCTCCACGCTCGCGCCGCTGGTTGAGGTTGGCCTCAACCACGAACAGCAGCATCAGGAATTGATGTTCACCGATATCCTGCATGCCTTCGCGCAGAACCCGATTCCGCCTGCCTATGACCCGTCGTGGCGCTTTCCGCCAGCAGGCGGCCAAGGCGAAGGTTGGACCGGTCTCAACGAGGGCATCCACGCAATCGGGCATGCCGGCGACAGCTTCCATTTCGACAATGAGAAGCCAGTCCATCGCGCGCTCGTGGGCCCGGTGCGGCTTGCACGCAATCTCGTCACCAATGCCGAATGGATCGCCTTCATGGCGGACGGCGGCTACACAACGCCGACGCTCTGGCTAATGGACGGCTTTGCGGTGGCCAGCGCCGAACAATGGCAGGCGCCCGGTCACTGGCGGGAGATCGACGGCCAATGGCACATCATGACGCTCGCAGGCCTCAAGCCGGTCAATCCGGACGACGCCGTCTGCCATGTCAGCTACTACGAGGCGGACGCGTTCGCGCGCTGGCGCGGCAAGCATTTGCCGACTGAAATGGAATGGGAGGTCGCCGCGCGCGCCGGCCAGCTCAACGACGCCTTCGGCATCGTCTGGCAATGGACCCGCAGCGCCTATTCGCCCTACCCGGGTTATCGCGCCATCGAAGGCGCGCTCGGCGAATACAACGGCAAGTTCATGGTCAACCAGCTCGTGCTGCGCGGCTCCTCGCTGGCGACGCCCGACGGTCATAGCCGTGTCACGTATCGTAACTTCTTTTATCCCCACCACCGCTGGCAATTCACAGGCCTGCGTCTGGCCGACTACGCCAATTAGCTGACTTCGACTTTAAGCGCGCACGAAAAAAGCGCATCCGGGAGATTGTCATGAATGTGCACGCCACCGCTTTGGCCGAAGCGTACCATCTCGATCAGCCGACTTCGTCATTCGCCCGCGACGTCATCGAAGACCTTTCGCGCGCGCCGAAACGACTGTCGCCGAAATATTTTTACGACGCTACCGGCTCCGAGCTGTTCGAACAGATCACGCTGTTGCCGGAATATTACCCGACCCGCACCGAACTCGGCATCCTGCGTGATCGTGCCAGTGCGATTTCGGCCTTCATTCCCGACGGCGCGGCGCTGGTCGAATTCGGCGCCGGCGCCACCACCAAGGTGCGGCTGCTGCTCGGCGAATGCGCCCTGGGCGCCTATGTGCCCGTCGATATCTCCGGCGATTTCCTCAACGCGCAAGCCGAGGTTTTACGCACCGACTATCCCGGTCTTGCGGTTCACCCCGTGACCGCAGATTTCACTAAGCAGTTCGAATTGCCCGACGCCGTCGAGACGATGCCCAAGGTCGGATTCTTTCCGGGCTCAACGCTCGGCAATTTCGAGCCGGGTGAAGCCTGCACCTTCCTGAAAAACGCTCGCAAGATCCTGGGCAACGGCGCCCGGATGGTGATCGGCGTCGATCTCGAAAAGGACGAGCGCACGCTCTATGACGCCTATAACGATACGGCCGGCGTCACCGCACGCTTCAATCTCAATGTGCTGCACCGGATCAACCGGGAGCTCGGCGGCGATTTCGACGTCGGCGCCTTTATCCATCGCGCGATCTATAACCGCGACCGCCATCGCATCGAGATGCACCTGATCAGCAAGAAGGCGTTCACCGCGCAGGTGCTGGGCCAGACGTTTTCGTTCCGCCCGGGCGAAAGCATCCACACCGAGAACAGCTACAAATACTCGATCGACCGCTTCAGCGTGCTGGCCCGCGTCTCAGGCTGGGAACTAATGCAATCATGGACCGATGCGGCCGGCATGTTTTCGGTTCACGCGCTCGTCGCGTCCGACTGAGCTTTTTCAACGGCCGCGCTCGATGTCCCAGTTCACGGGAGCGCTCCTTGCCAGCTATTGCCCGGACCGGCCATTTGACCGGGTGAACCTATTCAGGCACTCCTGTCTGCAAGGCGAGCGCGTGCAGCACCCCGCCCATCTGGCCCCGCAGCGACTGGTAGACGATCTGGTGTTGCTGAACGCGCGATTTGCCGCGGAACGACTCCGAAATCACGGTGGCCGCGTAGTGATCGCCGTCGCCGGCAAGATCCCGGATCGTGACCTCGGCATCGGGTATAGCGGCCTTGATCATGGATTCGATATCGCGGGCGTCCATCGGCATCCCAGATTTCTCCCTTTCGCCTCGCCGTGCAGCGGCCCCCGGTCAGCCGGCCAAGGCACGTCAACTTAGCGCGAATGGGCTTCTGGGTCACGCCTTCTCGCACTATATTCGCGCGATGGATCACAGGCAGGCCGGTGCTGGGAGTGCGCGGGCCGAAAGGCAGACAATCATGAAACTACCGGGCCCCGATCACCCGATCACGATCTCGGCAAATCCCAAGCGCGTGCGCGTTTCCGCGGGCGGCGTCGTGATCGCCGAGACGACCCATGCGCTGACGCTGAAGGAAGCAAGCTATCCGGCGGTCAACTACGTGCCGCGCGCGGACGCCAATATGGAGCTGCTCAAGCGCAGCGAGCGAACCACGCATTGTCCTTACAAAGGAGATGCGAATTATTTCAGCATCGTTGCCGACGGCAAGACCATCGCAGACGCGATCTGGACTTACGAAACTCCGTTTCCGGCCATGACCGAAATTTCCGGTCATCTCGCCTTCTATCCCGACAAGGTCAAGATCGAGGAAGTGACCTGATTTCATCAGGTCATTCCGGGGCGATGTGAAACATCGAACTTTGATGTGCAATTGCACATCAGAGAATCTTGAGATTCCGCGTCTGGTGCTGTCGCCACCATCCCGGAATGACGAGGGGCTGATACGCTACACCCTGAATATCGTGAGGCCCAGGATCAAGAGGACCAGGAAGATCACGACGAACACATAGAACAGAAACCGTGCGATATCGGCGGAAGCGGCCGAGACGCCGGTAAAGCCGAAGATGCCGGCGATCACCGAGATCACGAAGAAAATCAGCGCCCACTTCAGAAGTGTCATCTCTTCCTCCACGCCAACCGATGCGTCAGACAGAATTGCCCATCTAACATCCAGCCTTCCGCGAAAGTTCCACCCCCGTAGAGCGGCCGCCAAGCGCCAGCAATCTCGGGGAGCTTGCGGCCGCCGGCGGCCTTGTTGAATCGCGTCGCGGCGGGCAAACTCGGCGGGATTGGTGGGGGCCCGGGTAAACATGACGATCGCCATCACAGCGAGCGGCGAGAGCGAAGCGAGACCTGTCTCCGGCGCGCGCAACCTTGCGCTGGACCGCGTCCGCAGCTTCATCATCGTGCTGGTGCTGATCCACCATTCGGTCATCCCCTACAGCCATTACGGTCGCGTCGACCTTCAGTCGTTCCTGGGCTTCGATGCGGTCACGACCTTCAACGACACCTTCATCATGGCGGCGATGTTCCTGCTGTCGGGTGTTTTTGTCTGGCCGAGCCTGCGGCGCAAGGGAGTGAGTGATTTCCTGCGCGGACGTTTCCTGCGTCTCGGCGTGCCGCTTGTTGTTGGCTCCGTGATCCTGATGCCGCTCGCTTATTATACGGTCGAGCTTCGCACCTCAGGCCTGGGCTTCGGCGCTTTCTGGTGGCGGACGGTGACGGTCGGACCATGGGAGAGCGGCCCGATCTGGTTCCTCGCCGTGCTGCTGGCCTTCGATCTTCTGGCTGTCGCCATCTATCGCGCCGCACCTGGCGTTGTCGACGCCATCGGACGCCTGTCGATCGCGAGCAGGCAGCGTCCTGCCCTCGCGTTCTGGACCTTGCTCGCCGCCTCCCTCGCAGCCTATGTCCCACTCGCTGTTTATTTCGGCATCGGGCGCTGGTTCACGCTCGGACCGCTCGCAATACAGGCAGGCCGCGTTCTTCTCTATCTGCTCTATTTTTTCGTCGGCGTCGGCATCGGCTCCGCCGGCATTGAGCGCGGGCTTTTAGCCAGGGATGGCAAGCTGGCGCGGCAATGGCCGGCATGGCTCGCAGCCGCGATCGTGACGTATGTCGGGCTCATTGCGCTGATCTATTACAAACGTGAATTCCTGCCCGATCCCGAGAATCCACCGCTGCGATGGGATGTCGCGCACGATGTCTTTTTCGCCTGCTTCTGCGCTTCGCAAACCATCAACACGCTGGCGCTGTTCCAGAGATTCGACAACGACGGCTGGAGCATTTTCGATCCATTGCGCGAAAGCTCGTTCGGAATCTATTTGATTCACTACGTGCCGCTGCTTTGGTTGCAATACGCACTGTTCGGCACCACGCTCGTGCCAAACCCGCAAGGCACCGCAATTTTGAAAGCGGTGATCGTCTTTGTGCTGACACTGGCCATCAGCTGGGCAGCGACCGCAGCTTTGCGCAAAATTCCAGGCGTCGCGCGCGTGCTCTAGGGACGCCAGATCAGTTCTGGCCGGCCATATAGGCCGGCAGCCAGGCCTCAAATCCGTCCTTCAGCGACGTCACCGAAACCGCATCCTCGCCTACAATGGTGATTGCGTCGCCGCCTGTCGTTCCGATCCGCGCGCAGGGCACGCCGGCGCCTTTCATCTTGGCCAGCACCAGACCCGCCTGCTCGGCCGGAACGGTGACGACGTAGCGCGCCTGGTCCTCGCCGAACCAATAAGCATGCGGCACGATCGAGGCCGGTGCCGCCAGCAGTTGCGCGCCGATGCCGCTCGCGATCGCCATCTCGGCCAGCGCAATCAAGAGACCGCCGTCGGAAATGTCGTGCGCCGCACTCGCAGTCCCGGCGCGGATCATGCCGCGCACCACGTCGCCATTGCGCTTTTCGGCGGCGAGATCGACCGGCGGCGGCGCGCCCTCTTCGCGGCCGCAGACGTCGCGCAGGCACACGGACTGGCCGAGCCAGCCTTGGGTCTCGCCGATCAACAGGATCGCTTCGCCTCCGGCCTTGAACGCAAGCGTGGCAGACTTGGTGAAGTCATCCAGCACGCCGACGCCGCCGATCGAGGGCGTCGGCAAAATGCCGCGGCCATTGGTCTCGTTGTAGAGCGAGACATTGCCGGACACGACCGGGAAGTCGAGCGCGCGGCAGGCTTCCGAAATGCCCCTCAGGCACCCGACGAACTGGCCCATGATCTCGGGCCGTTCCGGATTGCCGAAATTGAGATTGTCGGTGATCGCAAGCGGCCGGCCGCCGACCGCCGTGATGTTGCGCCAGGCTTCGGCGACGGCCTGCTTGCCACCCTCGTACGGATCCGCCTCGCAATAGCGCGGCGTGACGTCGACCGTGAGCGCCAGGCCCTTCGGCCCGTCCTCGACGCGCACGACGGCCGCGTCGCCGCCCGGCCGCTGCACGGTATTGCCCAAAATGACGTGGTCGTATTGCTCCCACACCCAGCGCTTCGAGCAAAGCTCCGGCGTTGCGATCAGCTTTTGCAGCGCCTGCGCGATGCCGATCGGCGGCTTCACCTCGCGCGCAGCAATCACAGTCCGCGTGGCAGAGGCGACATGCGGCCGGTCGTAAACTGGCGCTTCGTCCCCGAGTTCCTTGATCGGCAGATCGGCCATGATATCGCCGCCGTGCTTGACGCGAAAACGCTTGCTCGGCGTGGTATAGCCGACCACCGCAAAATCGAGCCCCCATTTGCGGAAGATCGCTTCGGCTTCCTTTTCCTTCTCGGGCTTGAGCACCATGAGCATGCGCTCCTGGCTTTCCGAGAGCATCATCTCGTAGGCGCTCATGCCGGTCTCGCGCGTCGGCACCGCGTCAAGATCGAGATCGACGCCGAGATCGCCCTTGGCGCCCATCTCGACCGCCGAACAGGTCAGGCCCGCAGCGCCCATGTCCTGGATCGCGATCACGCAACCGGCTGCCATGATTTCGAGGCAGGCCTCCAGCAGAAGCTTTTCGGCGAAGGGATCGCCAACCTGCACCGTCGGACGCTTCTCGGCGGAGTCGTCGTCGAACTCGGCCGACGCCATCGAGGCGCCGTGAATGCCGTCGCGCCCCGTTTTGGAGCCGAGATAGACGATCGGCATGTTCACGCCGGACGCCGCCGCGTAGAAAATCTTGTCGGCGTCGGCCAAGCCCACCGCCATCGCGTTGACGAGGATGTTGCCGTCGTAGCGGGTGTGGAAGCGCACCTGCCCGCCGACCGTCGGCACGCCGAAGGAATTGCCGTAGCCGCCGACGCCGGCGACCACGCCAGACACGAGGTGACGCGTTTTGGGATGCTCCGGCGCGCCAAAGGACAGCGCATTGAGGCAGGCGATCGGGCGCGCGCCCATGGTGAAGACGTCGCGCAGAATGCCGCCGACGCCTGTGGTCGCGCCCTGATACGGCTCGATGTAGCTCGGATGGTTGTGGCTCTCCATCTTGAAGACCACCGCCTGGCCGTCGCCGATATCGATGACGCCGGCGTTTTCGCCCGGCCCCTGGATCACCCACGGCGCTTTGGTCGGCAATCCCCGCAGATGAATGCGCGAGGATTTGTACGAGCAATGCTCGTTCCACATCGCCGAGAAAATCCCGAGCTCCGTGAAGGTCGGCACGCGGCCGATCAGTTTCAGGATGCGCTCGTATTCGTCCGGCTTGAGACCATGACTGGCAACGAGTTCGGGGGTGATTTTCGGTTCGTTCTTTTGCATTGAGAGCTAAGCCGCGCGCTCGAGTGGTCCAATTCCAACATTCGCTTTCCGTTGCGGCAGGCTGTTTGCGAATGTTGGAATTAAAGGACCACTCGCAAATATAAGTTTGCTAGTGAAGCTTTGGATTTGACATTCGCTTTCGGTTTCGCGGCTAGGCATGGGCGAATGTCAAATCCGCTTCACTAGTATGAGCGACCAGCCCGGCAAACAGGCCGCGGCCATCGGTGCAGCCCATGATGTCTTCGACGTGGTTTTCCGGATGCGGCATCATGCCGAGCACATTGCCGCGCTCATTCACAATGCCGGCGATCGCATGCGCGGCGCCATTGATATTGGCGTCGTCGTCGACCGTGCCGTCGGCTGAACAATAACGATAGAGCACGCGCCCGTCGGCCTCTAACCGCTTCAGCGTCTCTTCATCGGCCTCGTAATTGCCTTCGCCATGGGCGACGGGCACGCGAATGACCTGGCCGGCATTGTAGCCGCGGGTGAACGGCGTGTCCGAACGCTCGACGCGCAAATGCACGTCCTTGCAGATGAACTTCAGCCGCGCATTGCGCATGAGCAGGCCGGGCAGAAGACCCGCTTCACAGAGAATCTGAAAGCCGTTGCAGACGCCGAGCACAAGGCCACCTTTGGCTGCGAAGTCGCGCACTGCATCCATCACGGGCGCGCGGGCGGCGATCGCCCCGCAGCGCAGGTAGTCGCCATAGGAGAAGCCGCCGGGTACCACGACGAGGTCGATGCCATCAGGCAACGAGGTCTCGGCATGCCAGACCATCGCAGTTTCGTTTCCGGACGCGAGCTTCAGCGCGCGCGCCATGTCGCGCTCGCGATTGATTCCGGGAAAGACGAGAACGGCGGATTTCATTCCAGAAAAACCTGCTTCCTTCCCCTCTCCCCTTGCGGGAGAGGGAGGCCCGGAATGCCGCTTGCGGCATGAAGGACCGGGTGAGGGGTTGTCTCAAACGAGCCGTGCGAACCCCTCACCCGGGGGGCGGCG
>Ga0307474_10001852_pt1 | contig 15260 bp, 10 predicted proteins | sample atmos_gasesECM1C_2_FD_203312 | JGI IMG/M metagenome (GOLD analysis project Ga0307474, IMG submission 203312) | Hardwood forest soil microbial communities from Morgan-Monroe State Forest, Indiana, United States - atmos_gasesECM1C_05 | ecosystem: Environmental > Terrestrial > Soil > Temperate... | reverse complement strand
GGCAAGCTTTCGGTGATGGTCGGAGGGCGGAGGGCCACATTCGATCAGGTGAAGCCAATCCTGGACGACATCGGCCCGAAGGTGACCTACGTGGGCGACAACGGTCTGGCGCTCTCCATGAAGATCGCCACCAATCTGAATTTAGCTGTGCAAATGTTGGCTTTTTGCGAAGGCGTGTTACTCGCAGAAAAGAGCGGTATCAAACGCGAAGTAGCCGTGGATGTACTGACCAACAGCGCAATCGCTTCGCCAATGATCAAGTATCGCGGTCCTTTCGTGCTGGGCATGCCCGACGAGCCGCTGTTTGAAGTGAACATGATGCAGAAGGACATGATGCTGGCGCTGGACATGGGTCGGGCGTTGGACGTTCCGTTACCCACAACGGCCACCGCAAATGAATTTTTGACGGCAGCACGGGGAATGGGACTCGCCAAGCACGATTTCGCGGTCGTTTTTGAAGTTCTGGCGCAAATGTCGGGAGTCAAGAAATGACGACCGCTTCGGACCCCGCCCAAAAAGGAACAGCTCAAGGCGTGGACAAATTCCTGCGACTGTATCGCCAGATGATGGCCATCCGAATGTTCGAAGAACATGTAAATGAATTGTATACGCGCGCCTTGATGCCTGGCTTGGCGCATTTGTATATCGGCGAAGAAGCAATTGCGGTCGGCGTATGCGAGGCACTGCGTCGCGATGATTACGTCACCAGCACGCACCGCGGGCATGGCCACTGCCTCGCCAAGGGTGCGTCGCCGGAACTAATGTTTGCCGAGTTGTTGGGCAAAGAGGCGGGTTACTGCCGCGGAAAGGGTGGCTCCATGCATATCGCCGATCCCGCCACCGGGAATCTGGGGGCGAACGCAATCGTCGGCGGCAGCGTGGGAATCGCCACTGGCGCTGCGTTTTCTGCGAAAACCTTAAAGACCGGACAGGTCGCGGTTTGCTTTTTTGGTGAAGGCGCGCTGGGCCAGGGCGTTCTTTACGAATGCTTCAATATGGCTCAGCTCTGGAAGCTGCCCGTGATTTACGTCTGCGAAAATAATATGTACTCGGAATATACGCATTTCTCTGAAACCACTGCGGGAGATATTCCGGCCAGGGCTGCGGCCTTCGGACTAAAAGCCGAAACAGTGGATGGGCAGGATGTGCGCGCCGTGTTCGCCGCCGCTACCGAGCTCGCCGACCGCGCCCGCCGTGGCGAGGGTCCGGCATTTCTTCTTTGCAATACCTACCGTTATCGCGGCCACCATGTCGGCGACATCAATCGCGAATATTACCGCTCGAAGAAGGAAGAACAGCAGTGGCTCGGCGAAAACGACCCCATCAAGAATTACTCGCAATGGCTAAAAGCTGAGAAGCATGCGGACACTTCCGTGCTCTCCGCGATCGACGCTGAACTCAAGGCGGAAATGGACAGCGCCATGAAGTTTGCGATCGCCGCGCCCTATCCGAGCATCGATCAAGTTGACCAGGACGTGTATGCCTGAGAACGGAACACGTGAAATAACTTTTGCCGAAGCCGTCCGCGAAGCGCTGGCGGAAGAAATGCGCCGCGACTCCCGCGTATTCATCATGGGTGAGGACGTCGCCGAAGCAGGCACCCCGTTCAAAGTGCTTTCGGGACTGGTTGAGGAATTCGGGACATCGCGGGTGGTCGACACGCCGATTTCAGAAGCGGGATTCACCGGCATTGGAGTCGGCGCGGCCATGACCGGCCTGCGTCCTGTCGTGGACATTATGTTCGGCGACTTCATCACGCTGACCATGGATCAGATGGTGAATCAGGCCGCGAAAGTTCACTACATGTCCGGCGGAAAATGGAAAGTGCCGATGGTCATGCGCACCACCTTGGGCGCAGCGCGGCGCTCGGCCGCTCAGCACTCTCAGTCGTTGCATGCCTGGTTCAGTCATGTTCCGGGATTGAAAGTTGTCCTGCCCTCGACCCCGTACGATGCCAAGGGTTTGTTGAAAACTGCGATTCGCGACGACAGTCCGGTCGTTTTCTTCGAAGACAAAATGAGCTACAAGCTGAAAGGTCCGGTGCCACTGGAGGAATACACGATTCCTCTGGGCGTAGCGGATGTAAAGCGCCTGGGCAAAGACATCACGCTGGTCGGCACCAGCAGCATGGTTCAGGTCGCTCTCGAAGCCGCCGTTTTGCTGGAGAAGGAAGGAATTAGCGCCGAAGTGGTGGATCCCAGAACAACCTGGCCGTTGGACGAGCATACCTTGATCGAGTCGGTAAAAAAAACATCGCGGGCGATTGTCATCGACGAAGGCTATGGCCGGTACGGAGTTGCAGCCGAACTGGCGGCGACCATTGCGGAGGGCGCGTTTCATTATCTCGATGGTCCCGTGAGGCGAATGGGCGCGATGCATGTGCCGATTCCCTTCTCTCCGCCGCTAGAGGATGTGACGGTCCCGACCGGGAAAACAGTTTTTGAGGCGGCCCTAAAACTCTGCGGCCGATCGTAGTCCGCGCGTTCAGGAGGATTTCGTGGCACTTCCAACATATGGACCGATGGCAGTTGACTGGGAGCAGCGCATCGATTTCGACCGGCTGCGCCAAGAACGTCTCCAGCGCGTGAAGGACCTCCTCGCCAAATCCGAGATGGGTTCGATTCTTTGCTTCGACATGAACAACGTGCGGTACATCACCTCAACGCACATTGGATCGTGGGCCCAGGACAAGATGAGCCGTTTCACCTTGCTGACTCAAAAGAGCGAGCCGATCCTCTGGGATTTTGGCTCGGCGGCTAAACACCATCAGCTGCACTGTCCGTGGTTAGGTGAGCGCTCACGCCCCGGCATTCCCCTCCTTCGCGGCGCCATGTCCCCAGAAATGGGACGCGCTGAAGACGTGGCCAAGAAAATCCGTATTGAATTGGAAGAAGTGGGCTTGCTTCATGAGCCGGTAGGAATCGATATCGTCGAGCCGCCAATTCTTTTTGCGTTGCAACGCGAAGGAATCAAGGTCGTCGACGGCCAGCAACTCATGTCCGACGCTCGAGTCATCAAGACTCGCGACGAAATCTCGTTGCTGAATCATTCGGCGATGATGGTGGATGCAGCGTACGACGAACTGTATCGCGCGATGAAGCCGGGAATGCGCGAGAACGAAGCCGTGGGCCTGGTCAGCAAGGTTCTGTATGACTTGGGTTCCGAATACGTGGAAGCGGTGAACGCCATTTCCGGCGAGCGCTGCAATCCGCACCCGCACGTGTTTTCTGACCGTGTGCTGCGTCCCGGCGATCCGGTGTACTACGACATTCTTCACTCTTACATGGGTTACCGCACCTGTTACTACCGGTGTTTCACCATCGGATACGCGTCGCACGCCATGATTGATGCCTACAAGCGCTGCCGCGAGTATCTGGACGCCGCAATCTCGCTGGTCCGTCCTGGGCGCACCACTGGCGAGATTGCGGCTTTATGGCCGAAGGCGCAGGAATTCGGATTTCCGAATGAAGAGGCCGCGTTCGCGCTGCAATACGGTCACGGCATCGGCCTGGCCATTTGGGAAAAGCCGGTCATCAGCCGCATGGTTTCCCTGGATCATCCGTACGAAATCAAACCGGGCATGGTTTTTGCGCTCGAAACATTCTGGCCGTCCACCGATGGTTGGGCTGCCGCTCGCATTGAAGAGGAAATCGTCGTCACCGAAACCGGACACGAGGTCATCACCCGCTTCCCTGCTGAGGAATTACTCGTCGCCGGAGCCCACTACGTTACGGTGAATGGACCGCTATCGACCACGCGCGAGACCGAAGCCCCGCCCAGCAAGCGCGTGAAAGAAATGGTCGCCGAAAGCGCAAAGAAAGAACAAGTCGGCGCAACTGATTAGGCAGGCTCGCAAAAATTCTAATCCGAGGAATTATGGCGATCAGTGTGGTGATGCCTGCTCTGGAACTTACTCAGGAAACGGGAAAACTTGTTTCCTGGCGCAAAAAAGAAGGCGAAGCCGTACGCAAGGGCGAGACGCTGCTCGAAGTGGAAACGGACAAAGCGGTGGTCGAAGTCGAAGCGCTTGCCGATGGTTTTTTGGCGGGCATCAAGGCCCAGGAAGGCGACGTCATCCCGGTAGGCCACACCATCGCCTGGATCGTGGAACAAGGCGAGGCTCCTCCAGAAAATCAATCACCCACGTGCGAGGCCGCAAGCGCCGCCGCTAAAGTCGTGCACCCTCAGGAGGTAAAGGCCGCTTCCTCCGCCGCCGAACCAGCATCCACCAAAGCGAAAATTTCACCGAAGGCACGTCGCTTGGCCGGCGAATTAGGCGTCGATCTCGATTCGGTCAAAGGCTCGGGGCCCGGCGGTGAGATCCTCGCTTCGGACATCGAGAGTGCAGCGCAATCCAAAACGCCAACGACCGCGACCGCATCCGCAACATCTTCGGGGCAGCCGAAGCTCGAAACCCTGACCGCGATCGGCCGCCTGATGGCCGAACGCACCACTCAGAGTTGGACCACCGTGCCGCATTTCTTTCTGGTGCGCGAAGTCGACGCCACCGGCTTAAATTCCGCACGAGAAAAACTAACTTCATCCGCAGCCGCGGGTTCAAGCGTCAAGATCACCCTTACCGACTTGCTCACTGCGCTCGTGGCTCGTGTGCTGCCGAAGCATCCCCGCATGAATGCCAGCTATACGCCCGCGGGGATTCAACTGCATTCCGCGGTAAACATCGCCATAGCAATCGCAGTGAATGATGGCGTGGTCGCTGCCGTTATTCCGAACGCGGACAAGCTCGGCCTTGCAGAAATTGCCGCGCAACGTAAAGAACTTGCCGAACGTGCCAAGGCCGGCAAATCGCGCACCCAGGATTTGACCGGCGCCACATTTACCATCTCCAACTTGGGAATGTTCGAAATCGATTCCTTCACCGCAATTATTCCGCCGCCTCAAGCTGGAATTCTCGCGGTCGGCGCTATTGCCGATCGGGTCATAGCCGTAGACGGCAAACCGGCGGTGCGCAGCATGATGACGATCACTCTTTCCTGCGACCATCGGGTTGTAGATGGCGCGCGCGGGGCTCAATTCCTTAACGATCTGGTGCAGGCGATCGCCGAGCCTCAAAAGTTTCTAGGCTAATCATGTCAACTCTCGACAACGCCGTTCCCTCCGCTCTGAGCCTGCCAGCCACTCCGCGTAAAAAACCTTTCTACGCCAATCTGTGGGTGCAGGTCCTCGTCGCCATCGCCCTGGCCCTCTTGCTCGGACATTTCAACCCGCCAAAAGCAGTGGCCATGAAGCCTCTAGGTGACGCCTTCATCCGGCTGATCTCCATGGTCATAACCCTGATTATTTTCTGCACCGTCGTCTCCGGTATCGCCGGGGTGCAGGACATCAAAAAAGTAGGCCGGGTTGGTGGCAAGGCGTTGCTCTACTTCGAAATTGTATCCACCTTCGCCCTGTTCATCGGGCTGTGCGTTGGAAACATTGTGAAGCCGGGCGCCGGATTCAACGTCGATCCCGCCACTCTCGATGCCAAGGCCATCGCCGACTATGCAGGCCAAGCCAAAGCCCAAGGCGTTACCGAATTTTTACTGCACATCATTCCCACCACAGTCGTCGATGCGTTCGCCAAAGGCGACATTCTGCAGGTCCTTCTGGTTTCGATCCTGTTTGGATTCGCCCTTTCCGCCATCGGCGCGCGCGCCAAGCCAGTCCTTGATTTTCTCGAATCGCTCACGCGAGCGGTATTCAAGATCGTGAACATGGTGATGCGTTGCGCACCCATAGGCGCTTTCGGGGCCATGGCCTTCACCGTTGGGAAATATGGATTCGCGGCCCTCGGCCCCTTGCTGAAACTGATTCTGGTCTTTTACGTGACCTGCATCGGATTCGTAATCATCGTGCTGGGTGCGATCGCCGCGGCGGCCGGCTTTGGTATCTTCAAGTTTCTCGGCTTCATCCGTGAAGAAATACTGGTCGTCACCGCCGTCAACGCCTCCGAAGCCGCGCTCCCCACGCTGATGGAAAAACTCGAGCGGCTCGGCTGTTCGCGCTCCCTGGTCGGATTGATCGTTCCTTCCGGTTACATTTTCAACACCGACGGGACCGGCCTATACATGACCCTCGCGGCGTTATTCGTAGCTCAGGCCACAAATACTCATCTGACTCTGACCCAGCAGTTGACGATTTTTGCGGTCGCGACTCTCACCTCCAAGGGAGCCAGCGGCGTGCAGGGAGCATCTTTCATCGCTCTGGTCGCAACGCTCACCGTGGTTCCCACCATTCCCGTAGCGAGCATGGCCCTGCTGCTCGGCATCGATCGTTTTATGAGCACCGGCCGCGCCCTCGTGAACATGATCGGCAACGGCGTCGCAACCATCGTGATTGCCCGCTCCGAAAAGGAGCTGGATCGCGGAACCCTGAACCGTAACCTCATCGAGTTGCGCGGAAAAATCATCGAAGCCAAATAACTTGAAAAAGCAGGGAGGAAAACCATGCCACGCATTCGCCCCATCGAAGATCACGAAGCCAACGAAACCCAGCGTCTTCTAATCGACACCGCCAAAGCCAATGGCGCGCCGGATCCGCTCTGCGCTCGGATTTATGTGCGCAGCGAAGCGGGACGCAATTGGCTGCGCATTTGGAACGAGCTGCTGAACGGCGGCATCCTGCCCATCCCACTGAAGGAAATGGTTCGCGTCTTGATCTCGATGAAACATTTTTGCGGCTATTGCTCAACGGTCCGGTCCAACATCGCAATCGCACGCGGCTTGACCGAAGAAAAGCTGCTGGCCACCATGGACTTCGAAACCAGCAGTGTGTTTGACGAGCGGGAAAGAGCTGCGCTCCGTTTTGCCAGCCGGTTCAAAGACAGCGATGATGGAATCGATTCGGACCAGGTCTACGACGAACTGAAGGCACACTTCAGCGAAGAGGAGATCATCGAGCTGGCGCTGCTCTGCGCGCAAACCGATGGCGTGGGTAAATTCGCGCGCTCCCTGAAAATGAGAACCTGGGAAGAGGCCTGCGAATTGCGGCCAAAATTGCGGGCCAAGAAGAAAGACTTACCGGAAACGGCAAAGCACGCCGCAAAACCCTGAATCGCGCTACGATCGCGACTTCCGCGGCGCTGCCTACTGCCCAACTCCCAAGGCTTTTCGCCGTCCTTTAGAACCTGATTCCTTTCGACGATTGGGAACCAAAATCGGTCCTAACGCATTTGCAGGCCCGCTTGAATGGTCCCGGGACATACCGAATTTCCCAAACTGGCTTATGATTCCGGGTAATGAGAGTGCTGCTGGTCGAGGACGACGCCCGAATTGCAAGGTTTGTTGGTAAGGGCCTGCGCGAGCAGTCTTATGCCGTGGATGTCGCAACGAATGGCGACGACGCGTTGTATCAAGCCGAAATCAACAACTACGACGTCTTTATTTTAGACGTGATGATTCCGGCCCCGGATGGATTTGCAGTTTGCCGTCAGCTTCGCCAGGCCGGCATTCGTGCCCCTATATTAATGTTGACGGCGCGCGACGCCGTCGATGATCGCATCACCGGCTTGGATCACGGTGCAGATGATTATCTGACCAAGCCTTTTGAATTCGGCGAATTGCTGGCCCGCCTGCGCGCGCTGCTCCGTCGATCGTCCGAAGTGCGTTTGCCGGAAATCACGATTCAGGATCTGGTACTGGATACCAGAGGACAACGCGTGTCGCGGGCGGGCCATACCATCGCGGTCACCACCAAAGAGTACGCTTTGCTCGAATTTCTGGCACGGAACGCTGGGCGGGTCATCGGGCGCGCTGAAATCGCCGAGCATGTGTGGGACGAATCTTTCGACCCTTTCTCGAACTTGATCGAAGTCTACGTGAATCGCCTCCGAAAGAAGATCGATGCGCCAGGCTCTGAACCGTTGCTGCATACTCGCCGCGGTGCCGGATACTTCATCGGTCGCGCTGACGGTTCGCAGTCGCCCGCAAGAGAATCTGGAGCCACAGGAAAACATGCCCCGAAAGGAATCGCAGCCGGGAACCGGAAGGGCCATGTTTAGCTCGGTTCGCTTTCGTCTGACGTTTTATTACACCGCAGCGTTCGCGATCGTTCTGCTGGTTCTGGCGCTGGGTGTGTACGCAATCCTGAAGCAGGAAAATGTTAAGCGGATTGACGCGGAGATTTCGCAGCTCGCTGATTCTTTCTTAACTACGGTTCACGCGGAATTGAAAGACCAGCCAGAGCCGGACGCTGTGAAGCTGGCGACTGACGAAGCGATCACCGAGCACTCTTTCCGAGATTATATTTTCGCGGTTTTCAGCAGCGATGGGGCTCTGATCGAATCGTCGCCGACCAACTTCCCGGCCCGCGACAACAACGATTTTTCTTTGCCTGCATTGTTTCACTCTCGTTCATTTCAGCAGATGCTGGCGGGATCCGACGGTTCACGCGAGGGCTTCGCGAATATAAGAGGAGGTCAAGGGCACTTTCGCGGATACATGCGGCGTTTCTCCACACCTCAAGGGCAATACACACTTGCCGTTCTGTTCTCGCTCCACCAGCCGGAAGAATTTCTGGAGTCCATCCGTCACGCGTTCGCGCTGATCATACCTCTCGGCATTCTGCTCGCCAGCGCTGGAGGCTACTTCCTGGCACGCCGCGCTTTAGCGCCGGTCGCGACGATGAGCCAGCAGGCTTCCAAAATAGACGCGGCCAACCTCCACGATCGTTTGGCGGTGGTCAACGAACGCGACGAACTCGGCGTGCTGGCGCAATCGTTCAATCAACTTCTCGATCGTCTCGCGAACTCCATGGACCAGCAGCGCAGGTTCATGGCCGATGCTTCGCACGAGCTTCGCACTCCCATTGCCATTCTGCGAGGCGAAGCCGACGTGGCGCTTTCCCAGCCTCAACGGCCCGTGGGCGAGTATCGTGAATCTCTGCAAATCTTGCGCGACGAAGCTCGGCGGCTAAGCCAAATTGTGGAGAATCTTTTTACCTTGGCGCGGGCCGATGCGGGCAACTATCCGCTGACCAAGACTCAATTCTACCTGGACGAATTGCTTGGAGAATGCGTGCGCGCCGCGCGAACACTGGCCGCCGCAAAAAACATCCACCTCGATCTGCAATCGGAAGATGAACTGTTAGTAGACGCGGATGAGGCTCTGATCCGCCGCATGGTCCTGAACCTGATCGACAACGCGATCAAGTTCTCGCCCGCCGGAGGCCACGTTTCCGTCACCGCCCGTCGGGAGGGAACGCGATACGTTGTTGCCGTGAAAGACGCCGGCATCGGGATCCCCACCGAACTGCAGCCTAGACTCTTCGAAAGATTCTTCCGCGCAGATAAAGCGCGTACTCATCAGAATGATCCCAGCACCGGCGCGGGTTTGGGCCTCGCCATCTCGCGCTGGATTGCCGAAGCCCACCACGGCGAATTAATACTTCTGTCGTCGGATGAAAAAGGAAGTGTCTTCGTGGCCAGCTTACAGCCCGCGCCGTCAAACGGCTCGGAACCGGAGCCAGAGCCGCGCCAACTCAGCAAAGATGTGATTCGTTAATCCTGCGTTTAGCTAACCTCTCCTACTCTAACCACGGAGAAAGCTGCTGTGAGTTTCGTCAGGCCTCATTACAAACGTCGAGTGGTGCTCGCCCTATCGGCCCTGTTGGCCTTGGCCGGGACGCTTCGTGGACAGCAAAGCGCGCAGGCTGTAGATGCGCAGACTGCTGCGGCCACGGGCTGCCAAGTTTCGCGCCCGGACGACGCCAATACCGGCCCGCACCCCACCGGACCGAACGCCGAACCGGCGATTCCCGCCGGAAATTCAGCCCAGCCGGTTTGCTTGAGCCTACAAGACGCTCTCGATCGCGCCCGCAAATACAACCCGCAGTTTCAAAGCGTGGTCACCGACGCGGCGATCGCGCACCAGGATACGAAACAGTCACTCGCCGGCCTGCTGCCCACCGTGATTTACAACAACCAGTTCATCTACACGCAGCCCAACCAGGAGCACGTCGTGCGGTTCATCGCCAACAACACCGTCCACGAATACATCAGCCAGGGAAACGTGCACGAATCCATCGGCGTAGCGGAGATCGCAGGTTTTAGCCGCGTTTCGGCCACCGCCGCGGTCGCCAAAGCGAAGGCGGAAATCGCCTCACGCGGTTTAGTGGTTACGGTAACGCAGTTGTATTACGCGCTTGCCGCCGCCGAAGCCAAAGCCCTGGCCGCGCAGCAGACCGCGGATCAAGGCGAACAATTTCTGAATTTGACGACGAATCTGGAGGCCGGCGGAGAAGTCGCGCACTCCGACACCATAAAAGCGGAGCTGCAAGCCGAAGATCGTCGCCGCCAGCTCAAAGAAGCCCAACTGGCGCTGATCAATGCGCGCCTGGACCTCGCTGTGATTCTGTTCCCAAATCTCGATACCAATTTCGAACTGGCTGGAGACTTACATGCTCCCGTTCCGCTTCCTCGCCTCGAGGAAGTCGAGCAACAGGCGGCGCGAGACAATCCGGACGTCCGCGCAGCGCTAGAAGCAGTTCGCGCCGCGGGTTACGACGTGACCGCCGCGCGAGCGGGCTACCTGCCATCGCTGGGTCTGGATTATTTCTATGGAATTGACGCGCCGAATTTCGCTACACGTACCCGGGGTCTGAGCAACCTGGGCTATTCGGCCGTGGCCACACTCAACATTCCGATATGGAATTGGGGCGCCACGCAAAGCCGCGTGAAGCAAGCTGAATTGCGCCGGGAACAGTCCAAGCGCGAACTGTCTTACGAGCAACGAAAACTTCTCGCCGAGATGAAGTCTCTCTACTCCGAGGCCGAAACCGCACAGAACGAACAGGCCGGCCTGGAACGCGCTTCAAAGCTCGCCGCCGAAAGCCTCCGCTTGACCACGCTGCGTTATCAGAATGGCGAGGGAACCGTTTTGGAAGTAGTGGACGCCCAAACCGCGTTCGCCACCGCCAGCGCCGCCTATCACGACGGAGCAGTCCGGTATCGTGTCGCACTCGCCAGCCTGCAAACCCTCACAGGAGTAATGCCCACGCCATGATTCTCCGTTCGACCCGCGCTACTTCAAACCGATTTCGCACAACGTGCCTGCTCTCCGCCACGATCGTCGCGGTTGCGTTTCCCGGATGCGCAAAAAAAGAAGCGGAAGTTGAACCGGTCGTCTCCGTCCAGGTCCAGCCCGCCAAACTCGCGCCAATTTCCGAAACTGTCTCCGTCGATGCGGTGATCTTTCCGGTAGAGCAGGCGGTTATCACGCCGAAAATCACTTCGACAATCAAAACCTTTAATGTCCAACGCGGCAGCCGCGTACACAAAGGCCAGCTTCTCGCCGTTCTCGAAAACGCAGATTTGGCCGCCGCCGCCGATCAAAGCAAGGGTGAATTTCAGCAAGCCGAAGCCGGCTACGCGACCACCACCGGAGCAAGTCTTCCCCAGGAATTGCAAAAAGCAACTCTCGATGCGTCGGTTGCTAAATCCTCTTTGGACGCTCAACAGAAAGTCTACGACAGCCGCAAGACTCTGTTCGATCAGGGAGCGCTTCCCCGCCGCGATCTGGATACAGCACAGGTGGCTCTGGCACAGGCTCGGAATCAGTATGAAGTCGCTCAGCGTCAACTTGACGATCTGAAAAGATTAGGTCAGGAGCAGTCGCTAAAATCTGCGACCGGCCAACTGTCGGCGGCAAAGGGAAAATATCTGGGTGCCGAAGCCCAGCTCAGTTATTCCGAAATCCGCAGCCCTATCGACGGAGTTGTCACCGAGCGGCCTCTGTATCCCGGCGAGCTGGCTACCGCCAATGTGCCGCTTCTTGCGGTGATGAATAATTCGAAACTCATTGCCAAGGCTCATTTGTCACAGGCCCAGGCCGCGTTGCTGAAAGTCGGCGACGAAGCGGAAATTACCATCCCCGGCGCTGATGAGCCAGTGAAAGCTCGCGTCAGCTTGGTTAGCCCGGCGGTCGATCCGGGCAGCACGACGATTGAGGTGTGGTTTGAAGTAGCGAAACCGGATCCCGCGCTTCGCCCCGGCATGACCGTTTCGGTAGACGCAATTGCCAAAACCAGCAAGGACGCGCTGGTGGTTCCTTTAAGCGCCGTATTTAAAAACGCAGATGGCACCGAATATGTACTGCTCGCCGGCAGCGACAATCATGCGCACCAGCAAACCGTAAAAACCGGTATTCGCAGCGACGAAGCCGTACAGATTGAGAACGGAATTAACGAAGGAGATTCGGTAATCGTCTCGGGCGGCTACGGAGTTCCCGACAAAACCGAAATCAAAATCGAAGCGGCTCCGCCCGCTGAACCCGCCGCAGGAGACAAGGGCGCGGACGATAAAGGCGCGGACGACAAACCAGCCGCGGACAAGCCCGCAAACGATAGGGCCAAGGAATAACGCGCGTGCCTCCGATCCACAATTCCTCTCCTGAGGACCAGAAATCCACACCCGATTCGCCCTGGTTTCAGCGGCTGTCCCGCCCAATGTTGTTTCTGATCGCCACTCTGGCGATCGTCGGCGCATATCTGGCTTTTTCCATACCAGTCGCGGTGTTCCCTAACACCGATTTCCCCCGCGTGGTGATCGGCGTAGATAACGGCGTCACTCCCATCGATCAGATGTTGGTAACCATCACGCGTCCGCTCGAAGAAGCTGTCAATTCCGTGCCGGGCCTGCAGAAAGTGTATTCAACAACCAGCCGCGGCTCAGCGGAAGTGAATTTGTTCTTCGATTGGAACGTAGATATGTTCCAGACTTTGCAGCGCGTGGATTCCGTCGTGGCCCGCGTGCAAGGCGAACTTCCGGCCACCGCAAAAATCGAAACTCACCGGCTCACCTTTGCCACCTTCCCGATCCTGGGCTACAGCCTGACCTCCGATTCCGTGTCGCAGGAAAAATTATGGGAAATCGCGACCTATGATCTGAAACCCCGATTGAATCGGCTGGACGGCGTGGCTTCCATCTTGATCCAGGGCGGGCGCGCTCCGGAGTTTCACGTCATCCCGGATCCGGCCAAGCTGCTATCAGCCGGAATCACCGTGACGGACATTCTCGAGGCCATCCGCCGCACCAACTTGATCGATTCTCCTGGCCTCTTTGAAAGCAATCATCAACTCGTCCTCGGACTTGTCAGCGGGCAGGTTCACACTCCCGCTGAGATTTCCGGAATCGTGGTGAAAAGTACCGCGGCGGGCCTTCCCATTCGAGTTGGTGACGTCGCCTCGGTGGTCAATGCTTCGGAACCGATCTACACCATCGTCACCGCCAATGGAAAATCCGCGGTGCTGTTGAGCATCATTCGACAACCGCAGAGCAATACGATCGCGGTGGCCGACGAAGTCCACGCGCAAATTACCGAACTCTCGTCCTCCTTGCCTCCCGGCGTTCACTTGCAGGTCTTTTACGACCAATCCACGATCGTGCATGAATCGATCGCCAGCGTGCGCGATGCCGTGCTGCTGGGATTGCTGCTCTCCTCGGTCGTTTTAGTTTTGTTTTTGCGCGACTGGGGCACCTCGCTTGTTGCCGCGCTGGTCATTCCGGCGACTCTATCGCTCACCCTGATCGTTCTCAAAATAACTGGCCAGAGTTTCAATCTGATGACCCTGGGCGGACTCGCAGCAGCGGTCGGTTTGGTCATCGACGACGCGATCGTGGTACTCGAGAACATCGTTTTACATCGCGACGCTGGAGAAAATCGCATCCAGGCGATCCAGAGCGCTCTTCGCGAAATGACTGTGCCGCTGATCGGTTCGACCATCACGCCCATAGTCGTTTTCCTTCCCTTGATCGCCATGACCGGCGTCACCGGAAGCTTCTTCCGCGCGCTTGCGATCACCATGAGTGTGTCGCTCTTCAGCTCCTTGCTCCTGGCGCTGAGCTTTACGCCTACGCTGAGCTTATATTTCGTCCGGCGAAAAAAGGCTGAGCCGGAGGCGCCCCAAACCGGGGCGGCTCGGCCGATTGATGTTTTGGCCCTAGAGGACGCTCACGTAGGCGGCGTCTTTGGACGCATCGTAAATTTTTACGAACGCGTCATGCGGGCGGTCCTACACCGGCGCTGGGCAGTGGCTGCCGGATCCCTCGTCGTCATTGTTCTGACGGTGGTTTGCTACAACCTTTTGGGTACCGATTTGCTTCCAGAAATGGACGAAGGCGGATTCATCCTGGATTACTACACGCCCCCCGGCAGCTCGCTCGCGGAATCAGACAAAATTCTCCAAAACATCGAAAAAATCCTGCGTTCGACGCCCGAGGTCGAGAACACTTCGCGGCGCACCGGCCTGCAGCTCGGTTTAATCGCGGTTACCGAGGCCAATCGCGGAGACTTCACCGTCCGCCTGAAGCAGGATCGCAGCCGTGATATCGAAGAAATCATGAACGACATCCGCGAACAGGTTGAGAAAAGTCAGCCTGGAACCCAAGTGGAATTCGTGCAGGTTTTGCAGGACATGATTGGTGATTTAACCAGTGCCCCGGAACCAATCGTTATCAAACTGTTTTCGCAGGATCCTCAGCTGCTCAATAGCTCAGCCCCGCGGGTCGCCGACGCCATCCAAAAAGTTCCGGGCGTTGTCGACGTTCTAGATGGAATCCAGAACAACATCAGCGGACCAGCCGTAACATTTAAAGTCGATTCCGTTACGGCAGCACGCTCCGGATTTACTCCCGAAGAAGTATCTACGGACGCTACCGCAATTCTGGAGGGCGCCGAGGCCGCGGCCCCGGTAATTCTAAACGATCGTGCTTACCCCATTCGCGTGCGCATGCCGGAACAGGATCGCGCGTCTCTGGACCGCATGCAAAATACCCTGCTCGTCAGCGCCACCGGGCGCACCGCCACCCTGGGAACACTATCAACAATAGCTTTGGATCCCGGCCAAACCGAAATACGCCGGGAAAACCTGCAGCGCCTCGTAGAGGTCACTGGACGCCTGGAGGGCGTCGATCTTGGCCGTGGCGTGACTGCGGTGAAAAAGGCCGTTGCGGACCTCAACCTGCCTTCCTCGATCCGCGTCGAATACGGCGGCACCTACGCGGAACAGCAAAAGTCTTTCGGGGACTTGCTGCGCGTTCTGATTCTGGCTCTTGTGCTTTTGTTTGTGGTGTTGATGTTTGAATTCCGCAACTTTTCCGCGCCCCTCGCGATTCTAGCTTCCGCGCTGCTTTCGACTTTCGGTGCGTTTGTTGCACTTCTCATTACCCACACGACATTTAACGTGGCTTCGTTTATGGGCATGATCATGGTCATTGGCATCGTGGCGAAAAACGGAATTCTCCTTCTAGATGCGGAACACAAATA
>Ga0307474_10001851_pt1 | contig 15260 bp, 18 predicted proteins | sample atmos_gasesECM1C_2_FD_203312 | JGI IMG/M metagenome (GOLD analysis project Ga0307474, IMG submission 203312) | Hardwood forest soil microbial communities from Morgan-Monroe State Forest, Indiana, United States - atmos_gasesECM1C_05 | ecosystem: Environmental > Terrestrial > Soil > Temperate... | reverse complement strand
TGGCGCTCCAGTCCAGCATAGCGAGGGTCTGAGCGGAGGCTGTCCATTTCTTGCAATGTTGTGGTTTTCAAGAAGACCACGTCAGAAGAATGCTCCGCGACAGCTTTCTGCAGCCAGTTGAACGCTAGATCCTTTTGATCGAGACCGGCATAAATACTGGCTATCTCAAAAGGTGACACGTACCTGCTCTTTGAGAGCAGCGTCAACTGCCGGAGAATACCCAAAGCTTCGTTTCGCTTTCCCGCGATTGCATAGGTGTAACCGAGAGCACTCAGGAATCGCGGTTCTCCGCCGGAAAGCATGACGCTCTTTTGCGTATTCGTGATAGCTTCCTGATACATCTGTTTTCGTGCGTAGACCCTCCCCAGAGCGGCGTAAAGAACGGCAGCGTTGGGATACAGTTCCAGCCTTTTGCGAGTGAGCTCCAGCGCCAGATCGTATTGGCCGCTCTCGATGTACCAGCCGCCTCCGGCATTCACCAATGACAAAGGATCCAATTCGCCGGCACGTTTGACTTCGTCCGGCCAGTTTTTCCTTCCCATGGCTTTCTGAAATTGGCCATACCACTGATGGGCTTGGGCATAGTTTGGGTTGAGGGCTAGAGCTCGCTGGAACTCCCTCTCAGCACCTGCCCAGTCCCAGTCGTACCAGAAGAGACTTGCCGCCAGTGCATTGTGTGCCTCGGCAAGACCATCATCTATTTCGAGAGCTCGGCGGGCTGCACTCTTCGCGGCTGAATACGTTTCCTGAGGTGCGACATCGGGTCTCACCACATATGCCTCGGCAAGTCCGGCATAAGCAAGGGCGTAGTTTGGGCTGTGCTGAATGGCCTGCTGGAAATAGTCGATGCTCTTGCGGAGCGAATCTTCGTCTCGCTTATTCCAGAAGTAGCGGCCTTTGAGATATAGCTCGTAAGTCTGGGGATCGACCGATTGCGTCCGTCCCAGACGCGCTTGCTCCTGCGGGGTGAGCTGGACTTGAATTGCATTGGCAATGGCTCGGGCGACCTCACTTTGCAAAAGGACCGCGTCACCGAGGCTGCGCTCATACGTGCTTGCCCAGACGTGCCGGTCAGTTGTCGCTTGAATCAGTTGGGCATCCACTCGCACTCGTTCCGCCGATTGAACGACCGAGCCTTCCACGATGCCGTCTACGTTCAATTCCTTGGCGATCTCTGGAAGCGGTTTGCGCGTACCCTTGTAGCGCATTACGGAGGTGCGAGAGATCACGCGCAGGGAGCTGATCTGCGCCAGCTCAGTGACGAGGGCATCCGTCATGCCGTCAGTGAAGTACTCTTGCGATGGATCGCCACTCAAGTTTTCCAATGGCAGCACGGCAATGGAACGAATGTGAACGAGAGTTGTTCTGGCCAAAAGTTTTTCCCGCCAGCTGCGAGCATCGAACCCGACCAGCAACACTAGGAGACCGACCAGGGCGGCAACGGAGGCCCAAAGCATCCACCGGTTGCGCGGCCCAGATACCGCAGACACTTTGCTCTCAGCTTCCTCGCTCGCAGCAGAGGACTTTTCCTCGATCACTCGCCCGGGAATCGCCGCTGCGGCGTCAGCTTTGGAGGTCGGAGCTTTACTGAGCGATCCGACGAAGCGGTATCCCCGACGTGGCAGGGTCTCCACGTAACGTGGGATTTCTGCCGAGTCGCCCAACGCGTCGCGCAACTTCTTGACTGCGGAGTTCAAACCCACGTCGAAGTCCACAAACGTGTCGAGAGGCCAAAGCTTCTTCTTCAACTCCTCGCGTGTGATCAGCTCGCCCGGATGTTCGAGCAGCATGGCCAGAACCTGGCTGATGGTGAAGCTTGATTTTGATGCCTTGCTTTCGTAGCTCACCCGAACGCAAGTCCGCTTCGAATGCGTCGAAGCAAACCTGTTCGGAGGGAGTAGGCGTTGCCATGACTAGCTCGAGATTTCTCTGAGTTTACCACACCGTCTGGCAAGTAAGAGAGGGGCCAGTCTGGGTCACAACCCTTTTCTTTCCAGCAATCTGCACGATCATAAATATCCCAGCCAAAAGCCAGCCGCCAAACATTGATCCGAACACACCTCTCCAAGCAAGGTTGGCAGCACTAAACTGTCCGTGTAAGGACAGAAAGCAGGGGGTCTTATGAACCAAGAAGAAAAAGCATGGGAATATGGCAAAAGCTGTTTTTGGAGGTCGCTTTTCTGGCCCTCGCTTGTGTCTCAGCATGGGGGGCAGGGGTCGCCACCGCAAGTTTTACCAATACCCGTACCGGGCAGGGATGTTTTTCTCCCGGCCCAACCCATACTGAGCGGGGCGTGTACTAACGGAACGTACTCAGAAGTGAGATTGATAGTGAGTCATGACTGAAGAGAGGACACCAGTTATGAAAAGTCCAAGGAAATTAATGCTGCTCATCGCCATCACGCTGCCGACCTTACATGGCTGCGGATCACAGCAAACGCAGATTCCTTCTGGCCAGCAGCCTGTGTTGCTGAGCATCTCTCCCACTGACGCGACAGTAGCTCAGGGGGCCACGCAGGAGTTTTCCGTCTCCATCACGGGAACCAGCAACACAGCCGTGACCTGGTCGGTTGTGGAGGGCGCGACGGGTGGATCGGTTACCACTTCGGGTATCTATACCGCGCCCAACGGGCCGGGAACTTACCATGTAACAGCTACGAGCCGGGCCGATGCCACCGTCGTAGCCACGGCGACAGTTACTGTGCCCGCCGTTTCTATCTCGGTTGCACCCACTGCATCGGTGGTTAATCCCACGCGCACTAGGCTGTTCTCTGCAGATGTCGAGGGTACTATCAATAAAACGGTGATGTGGGCTTTGCAGGAAGGTTCGGCAGCGGGAACCATCAGCGGTGGTCTCTACACCGCGACTGCAACACTCGGCACCTTTCACGTCGTCGCAACCAGCGCTGCGGACCCGAGCAAGAGTGCAGTCGCTTCCATCGTTGTAATCAATACGGCAGGCTCTTTTGGTTCAGTGCAAAGCATGATCAAGGTGAGCGGTGTCCACACGGCCACACTTCTGCCGAGCGGACAGGTCTTGGTTGTCGGCGGCTGTGGTGGGCAAGACTACTTAGAGGTGGGCCAGCCGGATGCTGAACTGTTCGACCCAGTGACCACGTTATTCACCGTAACGGGCAGCATGGAATCCCCACGCTGCCGCCACACCGCCACTCTCCTGCCAAACGGAAAGGTGCTAGTGGTCGGAGGATTTGGCGCCGCCTGGGACGGACCTGCTGCCGCGACGAATTCCACAGAACTCTACGACGCTGCCACTCGTACGTTCACCCAGACGGACAGCATGGCACAGGCTCGCGCGGCTCATACAGCCACGCTTCTGCCAAACGGAAAGATATTGATCACAGGAGGCGCCAGTATCGGCGGTTGGGGATTTCCCTTTTACGGCAGTGCTATGGCCGGCGCCGAGATCTACGATCCCGCGACTAACACCTTTACCGCAACCGGGTCAATGGGAACCGCACGCTTCGGCCATACGGCGACGCTGCTCCCTAGTGGCAAGGTTCTGATCACAGGCGGATTCACTTCTGCTGAAGTCAACCAACAAGCCGCCAGCCTCGCCAGCACTGAGGTCTACGACCCAGCAACAGGGACATTCAGCCCCGCGGGAGACATGGCCGTAGCACGTGGCGGGCACGCGGCCACGCTCTTGCAAGATGGAAGAGTATTGATCACAGGAGGATACGCTGCGGCGGGTCCATCCACAACCGTCGCGTCGAGCGCCGAGCTATACCAACCTTCAACCGGTGTGTTCGCCTCTGCGGGGAAAATGACGGCCAGCCGTGAAGAGCACACTGCGACGTTGTTAACGAATGGCCAGGTCTTGATCGCCGGTGGAGCGACAGCTACGGAAGTAATGGCAACGACAGAGCTGTACGACCCTGCGATGGGCATGTTTGCGGAAACCGACAGTATGGCTACCCCGCGCACTGGGCACTCTGCGACGGTGCTTCAGGACGGCACGGTTCTGGTATCCGGCGGTGACCAGTCTGATGGCTCAGTCATCCCCGTGTACTTGAGTTCCGCAGAGATCTATATGACTCTGCGTTGAGGTCCGTCCGCGAGTTGATTCACTGAAGCGTATGGTTCACCTCAGCGGGTCGAGTGGGTTGGACAAGAAAACTGCCTCAAAGGGAGGAGCATTGGGCTTGCCAAGTCCAGATTCTTCTCCCTCTTCGCCCGCTGGCGACTTTCCGGAGGAGCTACATGCTCGTTTCGTCCCGCACGCTTTGAGATCGGTTTCCTCTTCCTGCCGAACATGCGGACCAGGAAGACAGTCATTCCGGGGTACGTGCACCGTGGTCTGTTGGCTGGAGGGATTCATGAAACATCAACGCGTGCTAACCAGTGGGCTCGTAATTTCAGCAATTGTGAACATCGGATTCCTTGCTGGGTGCGGAGGCGGCACGGCTTCGACTGGTGGCGGGGGTAATCCCGTCCCTACGATAACCGCGATGTCGCCAACCAGTGCCGTAGCCGGCAGCGCAGCAGGTTTCACGCTGACCATCAATGGGGCCAATTTTATGGCAGGTTCGATGGTCACCTTTGGCGGTACGATGCCCACCACTACGTTCGTCAGTTCCACGCAGTTGACTGCAGCCATCCCTGCTGCCGTGATCGGGTCAGCCGGCACAGCGTCCGTGACGGTGACCAACCCCACGCCGGGAGGAGGCACTTCCAATATGCTGAATTTTGCCATTAACAGTGGGACGAACCCTATTCCCATGATCAGTTCCCTTGATCCAAGCTGCGCCCCGGTCGGGGCACAGACCTTCACTCTGGCAGTAATGGGAATAAACTTTGCCGCGAGTTCGGTCGTGCGCTGGAATGGGAAGGATCTGTCGACAACACTTAATGGCGGGCCTCTCGTGGCGCAGATTCCTGCGGGCGACATCGCCGCGACCGGGACGGCCACCGTCACGGTCTTCAATCCCGCACCGGGCGGAGGCGTCTCCAACTCCGTAACTTTTAACATAGTTGCAGGTGGAGTGGGTCCGACATCATTGGCCGTAGACCCGACTGGAAAGTTCGCCTACGTAGCGAATGAGGGTTGCCCTGATGCTTTTGCTAGCAATGTGTCCATGTACACCATCGACGCTTCCAGCGGGCTCTTAACGTCTGTAGGGCCACCTGTGACTACGGGCGATTTCGGTGCCGACTCAGTGGCAGTAGACCCTTCTGGGAAGTTCGCCTACGTGGCGAATTGGGGCGAAGGCAACACGGCAGGCAGTGTGTCCATGTACACCATTAACCCAGCCGGCGGGGCCTTGACGCTCACAGGAACCATCGTGGCTCCTTGTGCCCCTCCTCCGAGTCCGGGTTCTTGCGCACCATGGTTCCTAGCCTTGCACCCATTGGGCAAGTTTGCTTATGTCGCGAACGAGGGCGGTTTCACTCCAACAAGCGTCTCGATGTACACGATCAATGCCACGACGGGAGCGGTAACCCTCATCGGGACTATAGCTGCAGACGGCCGCGCCGTCTCGGTGGCCATCGATCCCTCTGGCAAGTTCGCGTACGTCGCGGACGGCGGCGACAATTCAGATGGCTCCAAAGGTGTCAACGTCTCGATGTATACCATTGACGCCGCCACCGGAGTCTTAACATCAATAGGAAAAATAGCGGCGGGAATGTCTCCTTTCTCAATCGCCATTCATCCGAACGGAAAGTTCGTCTATGTGGGGAATTCCGGCTCAAATGACTTGTCGATTTACACCATCGACGCAACATCGGGAAAACTCACACTGACGGGAACAGTGGCTGGGATTCTCGGGATCGTGATCCATCCATCGGGGCAATTCGGCTATGTCAGTACCTCAATCTACACGATTGACACGACAACGGGGGCCTTAACGTTCGCGGGAACAACAGGGGCAGGGTCGTCTCCCGGCCCGAGCACTATCCATCCATCAGGCAAGTTCGCGTACGGGATGGACCATAACTCCAATACCGTTTTTATGTACAGCATCGATGCTGCTACAGGGTCTTTGACCCTTATAGGAACAATCGGCACATGAAGGGCGCCCAGCTCTAGTGCCACTTGGGTCAAGTGCTTCGTGTATTTGGCGAGCACCAGTGCAAATGAGCCATGCCAAGGTCAGCTGAGTCGCAACCGCCTAGTGCAAGACCAAGCGGTCTTCTCGAAGCCCTGCGACTTTCTTCGCGAGCAGGAACAACTCCGTGCAAAGATTCGGCAGTTCCATGAGGGCGAGGGGATTGCCGAACCGGACATATTGATCTGAGCCAACGCGATTACTCTCGGTTGTCCGTCACCCGACTAGAATCGCCGATTCAACCCAACCCACCCTCAGTCGTATCGCGGCTATCGAGTTGTGTCTGTCTCGGCTGAGCCGCGGTATCGATTCGGCAAGAAATGTCGAAGTGGGTGCCCTTCGAGCAACGGTGAACACGGGCTACCTCACAGCGGCAAGGTTCGCAACGTCATCTCGACCACGTGCTGCAATTCACCTCGGCTCGCCCCGCCCGCTGCCTGGACTGCCATTCCGTAGACTACCGTCGCGAGGTAGCGCGCAAGATCCGCAGGGTTCACGGTGGCCGACAGGTCACCGTCTGCTTTCGCACGCTGCAGGCGCCGGCGTAGCGCAGCCTCACCCGCCGCGCGGCACGCGACCAGTTCCTTCCGGATGGAATCGGCCGCCTCGCCACAGGCGAGCGCACCTTGCACCATGAGGCATCCACCGGGGTTGCGCGAAGCCGTGTTCAAGTCGGCGGCACCCCGCAACAATCGTTCAACGACGGCACGCGCGTTCGTCTCCTTCAATGCTTCTTGGGTGTAGGCCGCCGGCCCGTTCAAGTACCGGTCAAGCACCTTGCGAAACAGCGCTTCCTTGTCGCCAAAGGCCGCATAGAGGCTCGGACGGTTGACGCCCACAGCTTTGGTCAGGTCCGACAGGGACGTGCCTTCATATCCTTTCCGCCAGAACACCTGCAGTGCACGGTCCAAGGCGCTATCGATATCGAAGGACCGGGGACGCCCCATCCGCCCTGAAGATTTGCTCCGTTTCATACTATCTAGGATGCTCCTTCTGTACCTATCGGTATAAATATTGTAACCATCCACCCGCCGCGACATCTATACTATACGATACAGAAGTACCATACGAGAGATAGGAAACCAAATAGGAGAAAGACCATGAGTAAGCTGGAAGGAAAAGTAGCAGTCATCACGGGAGGTAATAGCGGAATCGGTCTGGCTACGGCGCAACGCTTCGTTGCGGAGGGCGCGTACGTTTTCATCACCGGCCGTCGCCAGAGTGAACTTGACATGGCAGTGAAGCTAATCGGGAAGAGCGTTGCCGCGGTGCAGGGCAATGTCTCAAATCTCACCGATCTTGATCGCTTGTACGCGGCTGTAAAGCAGCAGAAAGGCCAGATCGACATTCTCTTCGCCAACGCGGGCATCGGAGAATTCGCCCCGCTCGGCGCAATCACCGAAGAACACTTCGACAAGACGTTTAACGCCAACGTCAAGGGTCTTCTGTTCACCGTGCAAAAGGCGCTTCCGCTCTTAAAGGATGGAAGCTCTGTGATTCTAAATGCGTCGATCGTTTCGAGTACAGGATCGCCCGCACTCAGCGTCTATAGCGCATCCAAAGCCGCCGTGCGCTCCTTCGCGCGCACCTTCACCAGCGATCTCAAAGACCGCAAAATCCGCGTCAACGCTGTTAGTCCTGGCGTGATTCCTTCTCCGGGCTATCGCAATTCCTTGGGCATGACGGAGGAACAAATCAAACAGTATGCGGACAGCGTCGTGGGCGACATACCCCTTGGTCGCACGGGAACCTTGGACGAAATTGCCAAAGTGGTCTCCTTCCTCGCTTCCGACGAGAGTAGCTACGTCGCGGGGATCGAGCTCTTCGTCGACGGCGGCATGACCCAGATCTGATCAGCTTGACCGCTGGCAACGTAATGAGAAGTCGGCTTGTAGGCCTGCGACCTGTATAGCTGTTGGAAATGATTGTTTGACAAGGAGGACCTGATTCTCCACTCTGGACGGAACGGGCAACCTGGAACCAACAATCATGCCATACGTGACCAGGAGTGAGGTCGTCAGCAGGATAATCATCTGCACGCTACTATGCATATAGCACCATAAAAGCCCGTGATAAGGGCGAGGTCGGTGCTTCAAGTCCACCCAGGCCGCTCACCCAGTGTTTATGCGGTCATTCTCACTTTTTCTGTTTGCAGGCTTCTCGCTCAAAAACCCATTTGCCAACTATTTGCCAACTTTCCGGGCGAGCCGACGAAGGCGCAATCGGGACGTTCTGCGTCTGCCGTCTGGCAACTCCATCGGCAAGAGGAGCGCGACAAAGACTAGGATGGGAATCCCTCAACACGACAGTAGGGAGTCGGCGCACCATTCGCCGTCCACCAACTGGAGATTTCCAGACTGACGTTAGGACCCTTCTGCCGTTCCATGTTACGTCGCGGGGAAGACCGACATTTACTGAAAGCAATCTGGGCATTCCTATCTCGTCGAAGTTCACAGTTTGGCAAGAGCCCTTGCTACACAACCACTCTGAACTCAGGGTTCGCGGTAGGCACGCTCTTCTGGCTCAAAGCGAACACCCGGGAGCATGAACTCATCTCGCGAATCCCGCACGCCCAAACCACTCTTCGCCGCGTACCAATCAATTTCAGGCGAACCGAGCGGGCGGCCCCTGCGCTCCCACAATTCGTAGGCGAGCCTTGCGATTTCTTCGTGCGTGGTGCGAATACCTTGCGTCGGCGACCACTTTGGTCGAATAGTGGGTTTTCCGTAGATGTGGCGTTAAGAATTCTTGGACAGGCAACGGTTTCAAACACAGTTGTACTTTACGGTCCAACAGTTTCACAGATCGTTGTACATGACCACTGAAGTCTTTTAAACCGTTGTAGCGGCCGGCCACAGAGCAATCGCCCCGAGGTTCTTTTGTTTGCGCTGTCTCTGACTGGCCGACCGTCGGCAGGTATGCAAAAACACCTCCTATCTACTGGACGGTTTCGATTCTGGAGGCGAACGTATGGCGAAGGTCGCATTCCTGATAAGGGCGAGGTTGGCGGTTCAACTCCACCCAGGCCCACCATCTAAATCAGTAAATACGCGGCTATTCTCACATATCTCCATTTCGGGAATCTCCCTCAAGAAACCGTTTTGCCAACCGTTTGTCAATTTCGCGTTTAGCGGATCCCATTCCGCTCAGGGCGGTCCGAGGCTATGTAGCTAGTTCATCGACTAGATTCGTGATCGGCAGGGCATTCGCCTGCTGATTCAGACACGGACGGAATTTTTGCCTGCCACAGCTCAGGCGGATCAAAAGAGCTCGATGGGTGCCGCATGGCCCGAAACAGAAGCGAGTCGAGCATCCCTTGTAACTAGTGCAGCTCCGAGCTTCTCGGCAAGCACGATGTAGGCGGCATCATAGGCTGAAAAATTGTGACGGAGTTGCCAAATTCGGGGCAGAAGCACGAGATGAGGATACCGAGTCACACGGAGATCGAGCAGATCGCGGACCGCCTCGTCTGCACGAGGTGCAGAGATAACTCCACGCAACGCTAGACGCCTCAATACCTGCGTGACCTCAAGATCTAAGAGGTGAGGCGTATGCAGGGTTTCGTGGCGCGAATAAATGCGCCTCTCGATGCTCTGTCCCGCAGATGTCTGAAGAAGCCAGTCCACGGCCGCAGAAGCATCCAGGACGATCACCGCGCCTCGCGCTCTTCTCGCACCAGATTAGCGGTATCGATCTGCCCTGAAACCGGACTACGTGTGTGCAGTCGCTCCCGCAATTCTGCGAGTGTTGGCCTTTCCGCGATTTCCTTGATCTCAGCTAACAGATAGTCCGAGAGCGACATGCCTGCCATGGCAGCGCGAGCTTTCAGGCCGCGGTGCAGAGCATCGGGTACATTACGAAGCTGAATCATTTTTGACATGCCACCAGCATACTTTCATGTCGCTCACATGTCAACGCCATGCTCTTCACGGCTTCACGGGGCGCGCGACTTTTAAAGGGAGAAGGGGCTAATATCGTTTTCGGGTGGCCATTTCCGTGCGTATAATATACGCTCGGAACAGGAGGACCACCATATGCCCGATTCCCTTGTGGATTTAGAACAGCGACGTGAAGGGATCGCTCAGCGCATCGCAGAACTTGGCGACCTTCGCCCCGGCAGCGTTACCAGCACCTCGGGTCGGTGCGGTAAGCCAGAGTGTCACTGTCATCAACCCGGTCAGCCGGGTCACGGCCCTAATTTCCGACTCACCTATAAAGTCGATGGCAAGACCATCTCGGAAGCGCTGCCGACCCCTGCGGCGATCCAGAAAGCGGAGCGAGAAGTGGAGGAGTTCCGGAAATTCCAGCGGCTCACTCGTGAGTTTCTAGGAACCAACGCGGAAATCTGCCGTTTGCGGCCTCTTGATCAGGAGGCAGAAACGGAGCTGAAAAAAAAACGGTCGAAGCGATCCGGCAAGAGATCACGCGGGAAGTAGAACAGTCCTTGCGGGTCGTGTTCGAAGATCGACGCAAGACAGGGCGCCTCGATCTGGAAGCGACAGCGATGGCCATGCGTTCGGCTCTACACCGGGCGGGTACCACAGCGTTGAGCCAACTGCTCCAATTCCCAGCCCCGAGCGGGGCAAGGCGCACGCTGGCTTGCCCTTGCGGCCAACAAGCCCACTACCGCGAGCAGCGTAGCAAGCCGGTGCTGACCGTCGTGGGCCCGGTGGAAGTTTTACGTCCCTACTATTTATGCGCACACTGCGGCGTCGGCCAATTTCCGGTGGATGTCGAACTGGATATCGAGAATACGGAATTCTCTCCCGGCGTACGCCGTATGCAGGCGATGGTGGGCCAGGAGGCACCCTTCGATCACGGCCGCGAACAGATGAGGGTTCTGGCCGGCCTGGAAGTGACAACCAAATCAGTAGAGCGTACCCGTCTACCGTCCGCAAGCGTAACCCGATACCGCAGCACCAGGTTTTTCCTTCCTTGCGTTTTACTTTCTTGAGCCTGAAAGAACGTGGAGGCGATGCAAGAATCTGGCAATCCTCGGCTTGACGAGCAAGCTACTACGCGGTACGTTATTACGCGAGACGTAGTAACCATGCAAGATCCAACCGTTCTCATTCTCGCAAGCCTAGCTGATGGGGATAAGCACGGCTACGCAATCATGGAAGATATCCAGGTCTTCGCGGGCATTCGGCTCGGCCCAGGCACGTTATATGGCGCGATCTGCCGTCTTGAGCAACGCGGCTGGATTCGAGCTGTCAAATCCGAGGCTCGCAGGCAGCCGTATCGGATCACCGCGGAGGGTAGTCAGCATTTGAAGGAACAGCTGGCGCTGTTGGGACAAGTTGTTCGGACTGGAAACCGACGAATGAGAGAAGCATGAGAACCTTGATCCGTTGGGCGGCCCGGTTGTACCCGCCAGCATGGCGCAACCGTTATGCCGCTGAATTTGATGCGCTTCTCGACGACATCTCTCCCTCTTTTGGAGACGTGTGCGACGTGCTTGGGGACGTGCTCCGAGTGCGCGCGACTACCTCTATTGAAGCATGCCTAGTGTTGGCACCCGTGTCCCCGATGAATTTGCGCCTGCCCGTCGTCGCTTCTCTCACCGCACACGCAGCGATGATAACCATCGTCCTGTTCGCAGTCTGGGGTCACGTAACCACGATGCCGTTGCATGTAGTTGCGCCGTTGCCTCCGCCCGCCCCGGAACCACCACCCCAAGTCACAGACGCTCGCGTTTTTCCAAACGCATTGACGTTGTACTCTTCGCTGCCGCTTAAAATCCCCGCTCAGGGCGGTACGCTTCCCCTTGACGTTGCGGACGGCGTGGGAATCAACTTTCTGTCGCTCCCGGACATCGGGGCCACTTATCGCCAAGGCAGTACCGAATGGCGAGTCTGGCCCGGGCAAGCGCTAGAAAGTTTCATCACCCGCCGTGTGCTGCCGGAGTATCCCTACGGAACAAACGTGCGCGATGCAGTGTCAGTATTCGTCGAATACTTGATTACGCAGGATGGGTCGGTGAAAGTCTTGCGAACCTCCGGACCGCCACCCTTCGCTGGCGCCGCTCGATCGGCGATCGAACGCTGGGTATATCAGCCGCTGGAGTATGAGAATCGCCCGTGCGAAGTAGTTAGTCGAGTAGAGGTGAGGTTTGATCGCGAGTTTGCCCGCTGAGCCACTTCGCGCTATACCGGCTACAAAAACGCGCGCTTTGGAAAAATGGAAGCGCATAAAGCCATCACCGGATGGGCTCTTTGTCATACAAACGGAAGAAATCGATTCGTTTCTATTGCCGCTGCCCGTTGACCGCTACCCGGAGTAGGCAAAGTCACGGAAGAGAAACTGAAGCACCTTGAGGTACAAACGATCGCCGATCTGCGGCGAATGGATTTGCCAACACTCGAAGGTGGAACTTGTTCGCTCGTACAATTCCATTCGCTTCGGCCTTCCCACGAACTCTGGGCGGGTCGGCTCCGGCATCACTATTTTCGGGGCCTGCTCAGCGTTCACTCACGTTACCGCCTGCACGCTCGCGGAGTCGCCTTATAGCGACCCTCTGCACCAGAGGCTTCAGCGGTCTCGTTGCCTCCACCGCTGCTCTGATTGCTACCGGGTGGAGCGAACCAGTTCCCGGGCGGGTATACCCCTGGACCAGCGCCTTCACGGCGCACCCGGTTGGCCCGTCACCCAACCGCAATCTGACGGAAGCCTCCCCACTCGCCTATGCCCCGGCAATCGGCAGGTTCGGCGGTATAGTTCTGTCACAGTGTGCCGCGGCGTGTGTCTAACTAGATCAGAGCAGGCACAACCATGAGCGTGAATGAGCTCCAAGCCTTAACACAGCAGTTCGCCGACGCTTTCGATCAGCGCGACCTCAAGACTTTCCTGGCGATGCTTTCTGATGACGTAGAAGTGTTCGACCACGTTCCGTATCGGTTCGACGGCAAGCCCCTTTTCGCCAAGTATCTCAACGAGGTCGTCGCGGACTTAGTCTCTGCGAGCTTCGGCTTCCAGCAACCATCGTGCCGCGTGTACGACAATACCGTAGGCATCGTAAATGCTCACGACATGTTTACGGGAGTAACGAAAGACGGCAGGGCCCTGTCCATCCACGGCCGAACTACCTTGGTCTTCATCAAACAAAGCGGGCAGTGGAAGATTGTGAGCGCCCACTTCTCTGCAATACCCAAGGCTCTCTAAGAATCGAGCCAAGGTATACGGGCGCCTGGAGATGCACCATGACTATTAATAATCCGCTAGCCGACAACTCCCCCGACCACGAGGACCAAGACCTTGTGCTACGCGCCCGCTCGGGAGATCGCCAGGCGCTCGAAGACCTGGTCCAGCGGCATCAAGCGTGGATCTACAACATCGCCATTCGCATGATGCACCATCCGCAGGATGCCGAGGACGTGACGCAAGAGATCCTCATCAAAGTACTCACCCGGCTCTCGTCGTTTGGGGGTCGGAGCAGCTTCCGCACCTGGCTTTACCGCATCGTGGTGAACCACGTACTCAACATGAAGCGCGGGCGGGTGGAGCCCGCGTCCATGGATTTTGCTTACTACGGCGCGGCGATCGACGACACGCCAGAGTTAGAGCTCGCCGATCCTAAAGGCACTTCCGCGGACACTGACCTGCTAGTGAGCGAAGCGATGCTCTCCTGTACTTCTGGAATGCTTCTTTGCCTCGACCGCGAGCAGCGCTTGACTTTTATCCTCGGCGCCATCTTCGGTGTAAGCGACACCGTTGCCGCTGAGGTGTTGGAGATCACTCCCGACAACTTTCGGCAGCGCCTGGCCCGTGCCCGGCGAGACTTGCGCAACTTTATGAACGACAAATGCGGACTGGTGAACCAGGCGAACCCCTGCCGGTGTGCCAAGAAGACGCGTGGCTTCATACAGGCAGGGTACGTCGATCCCGAGAATTTGTTATTCGTCCGCGAACGAATAGGCGAGGTGCGGCAAGCCGCACCGAAGGTGCATGAGGCCCTCAGCACCCTGGATGAAAAATGCGCGGAAATCTTCCGCGGACATCCGTTCTATAAGGCGCCAGATCTCGCGCCAATGCTGCGGCGGCTGGTCGCGAGGACGCATATCACAACCTGAACGGCAACAACCAGACCGGAAAGATCGTCGCCGTTCTTTGATCCCGGGAACGGCGCAACGCAGCGAGGCCAAGGAAGAGAAACGTGAAAAAGATTGTCGTTATCGGCACAGGGCGGATGGGCGGGGCCTTCGCGACGGCGTTCGCAAAAAGAACGTCGCACACGGTTTCAATCCGCGGATCGCATGCGGGGTAGTTCTTCGGCAGCCGCCCTCAGCCATCAGTTGGGCGTGCGTGTGGCCGACGATAAAGATCTCCTTGCCGCCGATGTTGTCTTCGTCGCGACGCCGCCGGCCACGGTTGGCGACGTGGCGGCTGCGCTCAAGGGTTACGCCGGCATCATCGTTTCGGCGATGGTTCCCGACGCCGGCGGCTATGAGCTGAAGCGAGACGACGGTAGCAGTGCGGCCGAACAACTTGCGCGCCTCATCCCGAAAGGGCGTGTCGTCACTGCGTTCACTTCCATTTCCTCGGCATTGATCCGCGACCCGGCCAGCGGCGAAAAGCCTACGGTGTTTACTGGCGTGGACGATAAAGCCGCGCGCTCGACCGTGATCGCCCTGGCCAATGAGATCGGCTTCGAGGGCGTGGATACTGGCCATCTTGACGCTTCACGCAACAGCGAGAACCTCGGCCTGCTCGTGGGACAGCTTGCCTACGGATCAGGCTTCGGAAATCGCGTTTCGCTGCGTGCTTTTGTAGCGTCGTGAGTCGTTCGACAGGCACGCCCAGGAAAAGGTTCAACTGTACCGAAACGGAGGAGAAATCCATGCTCAATGACGCCATCACCCCCTTCACCCTCGCCGTCCCGCAGGCGGACCTCGAGGACCTCAACCGCCACGTCGACCAAACCCGCTGGGATCCGCGGGGCTGTCACCGTCAAACGAAAAGAGGAAAGCCATGATTGACCATATTTATCTCCCCGTCTCTGACCTGAAACGGTCGAGCGAATTTTACAAGAAGGTGCTTGAGCCGCTTGGCATCGACATGCCCTACAAGGGCGATCAACCTCCCATGCGCGGTTTCGCCATCAATAACATTCCGGGTTTCTGGCTGAAGAATGGCGAAGTCGCCAAAGACCTTTACGTCGCATTCACCGCCAAGAGCGCGGACGCTGTCAGGGCC
>Ga0307474_10001850_pt1 | contig 15267 bp, 16 predicted proteins | sample atmos_gasesECM1C_2_FD_203312 | JGI IMG/M metagenome (GOLD analysis project Ga0307474, IMG submission 203312) | Hardwood forest soil microbial communities from Morgan-Monroe State Forest, Indiana, United States - atmos_gasesECM1C_05 | ecosystem: Environmental > Terrestrial > Soil > Temperate... | reverse complement strand
CTCGGCGCTAGAAGTTTATGGTGCAGCAATTCGGCTGCAACAAATCGCGCGGATCATAGCCAGGTCGTCCCGTCTCTACGTCACCATGGGGGCGGGCCGTCCTTGTTCGAAAACGTGCCTTTCGGACCGTTTGCGTCGAGGAGAGCAAGGCGCACCGGCTCTCGTGCGGCCTGTTGGACGGTGCGTGCTCCTTGAAAGCTACTTGGAAAGCAGGGCGCGCCGAATCTTGTTAAACATCTTTGACTCCTTGACTAGGGGGCCGTCTTACATTCGGGTTTCGCGTCTCCTGCACCTTCCTGGAGCCCGTCGCAGACGCAGCAATTGATGGCCACCGCATGTAGAACATCAGTCCCAATAACTATGTATTCTCCAGTATTCCTTTGCGGATGAATCGTCCTGGTTATCTCCTCCGAATACCGCTGCCATCGCATTGCGAGCGGCCGACGAAAGCATAAAAAGCGTGACGCCGCTCGTGATCAGACTCACGCTGACTAACACGCCTGTCGACCACCTGGCGATTGAGGGCCATTGCAGGTAGAGCATCGGTCCCAATATCAGCGTCACAGTTCCTTGAGCAGAACCCAGATTGAGCCTCCGATTGTGCGCAACCGGAGAAACACGAAGATGTCGAAGATGCCCTCGAACAGAAAGAGCCGTGACACCACCAAAGCGAGCGAGAGCAAACCCGGCACGGGACAGGCGATCAGGTAAACACCAAAGAGGACATCGGCGAATCCGACGATGAGTCTCCAAATCAAGCTTTGCAACCGATGAGTATGAAGCGCAATGATCAAGTGCGCCAGGCCTGCCAAAACGAGAAGCCAGGCAATCAACAGATTTGACCGTGACGGCTGCAAGAACCAGCGCTCCCGACACCACGCCCAGAATGGCGAGCGAAACACCCCACCACATCGAACCGCCCCAGTACAGTCCCTCATGGTGCAAGCTGGAAACGAATTTGGTCGGCATGATTCCCTCCCGCTTGAGACAGAATCAATCAAGGCGTCGCTTGGGCGAATTACGTGTTGGCGTGCCCGTGGTGCGCCTCGCCTACGGTTTTACTTGTGGAACCCTCGGACTGGCTGCGCCGGCGGTTGAGTTAGATTCTTAACGTCGAGCTTTCCCTCTTTTGTCTTATCCAACCTGTCGAATTCGGCTTCCATAAATTTCATGAAATCCTGCTTGGAGACCTTGCCATCTTTGTCCTCATCCATCAGCGGTAAGATCTTTTTGACCTCAAGCTCGCCCCTGCAACGTTATCCTGTGCTTTTGGAGTTGGTGCCTTTTGAGCTGCGATGGTAGTTCCTACCATCGCGAATAACGCAGTGACGGCCAAGATGACCAAGAGCATCGTCCATCTCTTAAACACGACTGACCTCCTCGGAATGGAAGTGAAAAACGGCTCATGCATTTTGCAGCGGCAACTGCTCTTCATCGTCCGGTGGCGGCTCTGCCCCTGACGGATTGCCGGAACTGTGTAGGATCCAGCTCGCCTTTTTTTTCTTTATCCAGTCTGTCGAAAACGGCTTCCATTAGATCCATCAAGTCTTTCTTGGAAATCTTGCCGTTCTTGTCTGCGTCCATCATTAGCAAAACTTCTGTAACCTTCGGCTGTGCGAGGGCAACGATGTCCTGGTGTATCGGAACGTTTGCCTTCTGTGCGGACGATGGGGCCACAGCGTAGGCTGCAATAATCACCGAAAGCAATCGAATCGCAGTCAGCGGATTTCTTCGTGTCATCACAAATTCCTCCTTTCAGAAGTCAAGACGCAAGGCCACCTGCCCGGTGCGGTTGCCGGCGTTCTCTGCAGTTTGCTGCGATTGGAGGATTCCGAACGTGCTCGGACTGCTCACATTCGCTGCTGGTGGCGCGTAATTCGTGTGGTTGAGCACATTGGTGAACGTTGCCTCAAATCGTAAATGCATGTTTTCGCGAATAGCCATTGACTTTGCTAGTCCAGCGCTTACCGCGACCGTGCCAGGGCCTTCTAGAAGGCCGACACCTGCATTCCCAATGCGCGCGGCTCCGACCGGCGTTGGAGCAAAGGCAGAGAGATTGAAATAATTGCTAGGCGTCCGATGAGCCGGAATCGGGTTCCCCACGATGTCCGGACGGACGATTGATCCAGCCAATTCGGGATCGGTATTGGTTTGGTCAAACTGCGGGTTGATAGTGGGAGTCAGATAAGGTCCCGTTTCGAGCAGAGTGATTGTGTTCAGGCTCCAACCACCCAACGCCCGGCTCAGTAAGCCGGACGAACTCGACCACTTCCTGCCGACTCCGAATGGCAACTCGTATGTTCCAGTCAACAGAAAGCGCCGTCGCCGCGTACCGTCAACATTGCCTCGATCTGCGCTGATGTTGAAACGGTTTAAGTACGCGAGTCCATAGGCAGTTTCACCCGCAAAACCGGCTGGCGCATCGCCCTGAGCATCGCTGATGTTGTGCGCCCACGTATAGTTCGCGGAAAAGTACAATCCCTTCGATGTTTTGTGAGTAGCTTCCACTTCCATGGCCTGATAGTTCGAGCCGCCGTAATTCTGAGTCTCGTAAATCACACCCCAATTCTGGAACGGAGCCCGAGGATCGACCACCGGGCTGGGAACATAAGGTTGTGCACTGGGCGCAATCTGGTTCCAGTTCACGGTTACATTCAGCCGGTAAGAGTTCATCCCCACGTAGCTCACCCGCAGAGCCGTGGCGGGTGTAACTTCCCGCTCGATCGTGACATTCCACTGGGCCGACTGCGGGTCGCGGTAACGGGGATCGGTGGCCTGTTCGATGATGCCGCCCCCGATCTGTACAAGTTGGCTGGCTGCGATGGTGTTGGGCCATTGGAGAATGGGCGCACCGTTCGGGCCAATGGAGTTCTGGTAGGTGTGGACCGAGGATTGTGGATTACTCTCGTTGTTGTTCTGCAGTTGCCCCAAATTTATGACCGTGAAGATGCCGAAGCCTGCGCGCAAAACTGTCTTGTTGTCTTTGAATGGGCGAAACGCAACGCTGATGCGGGGATCGAGGTTGCGAAGGTAGGTTTGCCGGAGTCCCGGCGGCAAGCCTTCTTGCCCGTTGGACACGACGGCCGTGCATGGCATGGTAGTTGAAGCAACGTACCCCGCGTCTGCCGGAGCTGAAAATCCCGGAGGCGCCGCGTTACAGGCGTTAAACGACTGTAAGAAGGCGGGAACCGGACCGCCTAACCTGCGGTAAAGGACGTTATTGACAATGACGGTATTGCGGATCGGATCGAAGTTGGCCTGAATTCCATGTTGGTCAACAAATGGAGGCAACCACTCCCAGCGAAGGCCGGCATTCAGAGTCAGGCGGCTAGTGACTTGCCATTCATCCTGGCCATAGAGTCCCATTTCCGGACCTCCGGCGTTGTTTCGGGGACCAGTCACGGCGAAGTACGTCGTCGCCGGAAGACCCTGCAAAAAGTCGCCAAAGGTATTACCCGTCAATGCGCCATTGAAAGTGAACAGGCCGTAGTCATCGGATGGCGTCTCGATCTCAGGCACCGCGAAGCGCACCCAGCGGTAGTCAATGCCCGTGCGAAACGTATGTTTGCCTCTGATGTAGGTGAGGTTGTCGGTAATCTGCTTTGTACTGGAAAACGTGTTTCCCACGTGGTCTCTGCCGATCGGGGTGAAGCCGGTCCCGTTCGAAAAGTTGATGGAAGGAAAACCACCGTCAGTAGGGTGATGTGACACTTCCACATTCTGGAGACCCAAGTGTGCAATTGCGGCGGCGCCTTCAATGGGGAAATTCGGCGCCAAGAGAGTCTGCGTAAATCCGAATCGGAACTCATTGAGCAGGTTGGTCCGGATCGAGTAGTTGTGCGAAAACAGGAAACTTCTGTCGTGCTCGTGGTCCAAATCGTTGGGCAGAAGAGGGTTTACGACATTGGTCACCAGGTTCTTCCAGTTGAAACGGGCATAGACCTGTTGCTTCGAGTTGATAATCTGATCAATCCGACCGTCTATGCCGTTCGTGCTGGAAGGTATGGACTGCAGGTTTTCATAGTTGAAACTGCAGGCCGAACTCAGCTGGGTGATGCAATTCACATTCGGCAGAGGATAGTAATTGTTCAGCAGCGCCAGCGAGGAGGCATTCAGATTCGTGACCGTGCCGCCGCCAAGATCGCTAAGATTACCGTTTCGTTCTGCTTGAGTGGGAACCAGATATTGCTCGGGCTGCGAGGTCCTTCTCCGGTTGCCCTCGTAGTCGAAGAAGAAAAACGTCTTATTCTTCCCGTTGTACAGTTTCGGAAGCACGAGTGGTCCGCCGACGCTGCCTCCAAACGTGTTGAACCGCTTCGGTGCTTTCGTTGTGAAATTCAGGATCCTGGCATCGAGTGCGTCATTCTGAAGGTATTCGAACAAACTTCCGTGAAGGTCGTTGGTTCCACCTTTTGTGGTAAAGGTCACATCGCCAACTTGCGAAAACTCGGCGCTGTTGTTGAAGGCTGTAACCTTGAGCTCAGATATACCCTCCGCGGAGGGATAAGGATTACTTCCAGCCCCGCTCTGAAAGACGTTTGTCGTCGAAATGCCGTCCACTGAGTAGCCGACCATGTTTGCCGTAGCCCCGGCCAATGCAATGTTTCCCTGACTGTCCTGCTGCACATTGGCAGAAGTTGCCAGAGCCGCGAGTGGACTCGTCGTGACGGCACGGAAGTTTAGCGGCAGTCGCCCAATGTCCTTGTTGTCTTTTGAATCAGCAATTACGCCGTTTTCGGTATTTACCGTCGCTACCGTATCGGAAACTTCCACTGTCTCGCTTTGACTCTTGATGTTCATTACGACGTCTACTCTTAGAGACTGCCGGGCGGTCAACTCTGCCAAGGGAATCTGCGAGTCGGCAAATCCCTCCGCCTGAACCGAAACGGCATACTTTCCTGCCTTCAGATTTACAAACTCAAATGATCCGCTCTGATCGGATGTAGTCGAGCGAGTGCTGTTGTCGTCCAAGCTTCGTATTTGAACTGACGCCCCTGGCACAACAGCCTGCGTCTTGTCATGCACGACGCCTACGACACTTCCGAATGTTGATTGCCCTGCCGCCGAGCAAACCGTCAAGACAATTACGATTGCAGTACCCGCAAACTTCCCACGCATCTTTCTCCTCCGCTAGAGGTCCGCCTGTTATTCGCTTTCGCTAGGACGAATCTCTTCGCAGTCACAACATTATTTGGAACTGGATGAGGCAGGCATGAGGGGTCTATAAAATCTTCGTAAAGCCAGAGCGATTCTCTTCACCATTCAAATGGAAACGAGTGCGATCCACGAGTGCGATCGCGTGAGGGATATCTACGTTTCGGAGGCGCGGCGGTAATCCCCAATGCCTTCTGTTTCCTTGAATCGGTACCCGATGTATGAGTCGGTGAGGATGTATTCAGGACTTGAAGGATCGTCCTCTAGTTTTCGGCGCAGTTGGCGCACGAATGTGCGGAGATACTCGGCTTCGTTTCCGTATTCAGTTCCCCAGACGCTGGTGAGGAGGCGCGCATGAGTCAGTGGTTTGCCCGCATGCGACATGAGGCAATAGAGCAGATCAAACTCCTTGGGCGTGAGATGGACGATGGCGCCCGATTTCTTCACTAAGCGGCGCTCGCGGTCCAGTTCGATCTCACCAATAGCAATCACGGCTTCGCTCTCGCCCTGAGTTTGCCGGGATCGCCGAACCGCGGACCGGACTCGCGCGGTCAACTCGCCGACGTGAAAGGGCTTGGTTATATAGTCATCCGCGCCGGCATCCAGGGCATCGATTTTGTCATCCGCACTATCCCGAACAGTCAACATCAGAATGGGAAGGCCAGGGGCTAGTCGCCGCAGAATGCGGCAGGCTTCGATGCCTCCCCTGCCAGGCATGTTGATGTCAAGCAACACTGCATCGTAATGCTCGGTGCGAACGAACGATACCGCCTGTTCTCCGGAGGAGGCTTCCTCGATCTCAAAGCCGAGAGCACTCAGAGTCGTGCGGAGGGCTCGACGGATCGAGGCATCATCATCAACGAGCAGAACCTTACCTTGCAACGGATGCACAATCCCTCTCGATCACGGGAAAGGACAGAAAGAATGTGGTGCCCGTCGCCTTGTCGCTGTTCACCCAGAGACCCCCGTAGTGCGCTTCCGCTGTTCTCATTGCAACCGAGAGACCAATTCCGCTTCCTGGGGCTCCATGCTTGGTCGCGGGACTACGATAAAAGCGCTCGAAAATATGCCGCTGCTCGCTCGGATCAATCACGGAACCCTCGTTGTGCACCGAGACGATAACCTTGCCGCACTGCTCCAGGACAGAAACAGTGATGGGCGAATCAACGCTGGCATATTTTGCGGCGTTAATAATGAGTTCCGTAATCGTCATGGCAAGTAAGGGACGGTCGCCGGACACCGTAAGATCTCCCGCTCCGAGGTCTACGCGAATCGAGTGCTTCCCTACTTGGTCGGAACACTCGGCGGCTATTTCTTCGATCAGCGGGCGGACCGCAACCTCCTCCAGGCGCGGCTCGATTGCCTTCGATTCGAGCTTCGCCATCTGCAAACAATGGTTGGTTAGCCCACTGAGCTTGTTCGCATGCTGGTCTATCAAGCCGACAAGCTCGGCCTGAGATTCGGTGAGTTGCCCAGCCTCGATGAGTCCGGACGTCGACGCCAGAATTACGGTAAGCGGGGTCTTGAAAGCGTGAGCGAGAGCGTCGAGGACCGTGGTGCGAAACTGCTCGCTTTTTCGTTCGGCTTCCGCTTGCATTTCCTTCTCGAACGAGCGGGCTCTTTCAAAGGCGACGGTAACGAGTGATGCAATGGCATCGACCATGAGAGAAGTCAAACGGTCCCCAGAGAGTACCAAGGCGCCAAACGGCTCCGATCCGTGGTGGAGCACGCGTTGCCATTTAGAGGAGTTTTGGCATTCACCTCTTGCATTTTGAACATATGCGCTTCGAGCCAACTCTTCGTATTCTTGGATCCATTTTCCGGCGGTATACAGTCGAGGGACTGTGGCATCAAAAATCACCACCGCGTCGGCTCCAATGTTTTTCTCAATCAGGGATGCAATCTGAGGTCCGGGCGGTTCTCGTCGATTCAGCGTCAGGATGCTGCGGCTGAAATCATAGAGCCGGGTGGCATTGTCGTGGAGCAGAACGGCTCTCCGCTTTTGGCTTTGTGCCTGAGTGGAAAGTTGACTGACAATCAACGCGGTCAATTCAAAAACTGCGAGTGCCACCCAATTGTGAGGGTCGGCGACATAGAAGCTCAGGATTGGCGGAGCGAAGAAATAGGCCAAGCAAGCAACTGCTGCAAAAGAGGTAGCGGTAGCTTGCCAGAAGCCGAACCAGAGGGTAATAAGAAGGACGATCAGGATATCGAGAGAGGCGGCTGCGGAAAGATTGAAGTGCATGTGATACGCGGAAAAACTCAGCAGCAGGACTATGGTCGATCCAATGGCCGCTCCGCGGAAGGGTCGAAGCACTGTGCTCACTCTTGCGCTACTCATGTGCATCCTACTTTTCTGTCGTCACTGCCCTCGCTGTCGCCGCTCGCTCCGGCGACGGCAACTCCGCTCACTCGTACCGGACGACACACCTATTCCACGGTGATGATTAGAGTTGAAATCAGATGATTTCGGCATAAGGACTTCATAAATGGTTCGTAAAACCACCCTGTCGACCTAAAGTGAGCTATTGCGACCTGATCCGAAGCGCTACACGACAGATCCACGCACACGTTCTGCTGGACTCTCGTTTATGAATTCCTCACGGATCGTCATTCTTTTCTGATCGGTGTTCGTGCCCAATGTGGGAAGTGCGGCGGAAGGACACATCGATGTCCATCGCAGAAGTAGGGGCTGAGCGACAAAGACCTCTCGCGCGAATGAGACTGGCATGTTTTCTTCCCTCTTTAGCTATGTTTCCTTCGTGTACGTGTAGACCAAATGCCCGCACCACCGGATCGCCAGCAAGATAACCCCGTATTCGCCCTTGGAGTTCCCGGCCGGCCTGTGTTTGCCGCTCGTGTTGGCGTAGATGTTCTGCCCAGGAATTCACCAGGAATATTTAAAAATAGCGGTTCGTGACTTCAGTATCCCGAAAGATTCCCCATCGATAGGCGCCATCACGACGTCGCATGCGGCCGTATCGATGCATCGCATCTACAAATTCTGCTGTCCGCTGCACAATGACAAAGCATTCGATGGTAACGAGTACTGGTCCTGCGCGAGATCGCTTCCAACTTCCTCGACGACGACGGGCATGCGCCAATGGTTCGAAGGAGTCAGATCCGCCGTCGAATCGGGGATCTTCGCGAAAAGCGCGAGCCCCATATTCGCGATCGTTCCGATTCCAGCGTAGACCAGCGCCGCTCGAACAGATGCTCATTGTGCGAACGCACCCCAAACCACTGTCCCGAGGGGCGTAACTTCCCTGATAGACCAAGATGAAGATGGCGAGGACTCGTGATCTTGCCCAATCCGGCGCCAAGTTTTGGACCACAGCGCTAATGAGAGAAGTGAAAATGATCCACGCGCCACCGCCGATCAACATGACCGCGGCGAGTGTGCTCAACCGGTGTAAGCCAGCTATCGCCACCATCACCAATCCCAATATCACTACACCAGCCGACACGACAGTTCCCATCGACCACCGTTGGCGGGCTGACTGCATTGCAAAAGCACCGGCGACCGCACCGAACCCAAAGCATCCGAGCAACAGCCCATAACCGATTGCGGTCTTATTCACGCTTCGCGCCAACGTCGGCAGCAACGCAAAGAGCGCACTGGAGAAGAACATGACTGCGCCTGTTCGGAGTAATACAGTCAGGATCGCGGGCGAGTAGCGGACGTAGCGAATGGCCGCAACAGTCGCTCCCGTCAACGTTTTCACCGGCGCGGTCCGTTGTCGAATCGGCCTCTTCCACCGTGCAAGCAACAGAATGACGCCGAAAAACGACACACAATTTACAACAAACGCAGCGGCGACACCCGCGACGGTGATGACTAAGCCAGCGAGTGCGAGCCCAACCGCCCGGGCGAGATTGAATTCGATCCCGTTAAGCGCCGATACTGCAGCCAGGTCGTCCTTGGGCACCAGTTCAGGCAGAATTGCACGCCATGTCGGAGTTTCGAACGCATCTCCAGCGGAGAGCAGGAAGGTCAATAGGAGCAGCAGCCACGGTGACATGAAACCACCGATGGTCAAGATGGCGAGAAGCAGGGCTATGCCCATCATCCACGTCTCGGTAGCTAAAACCAATTTGCGGCGGTCAAAGATATCGCCGGCCGAGCCTGCAGGAAGCGCCAGCAGAAAGTATGGGAGCGAAGCAGCGGTCTGGGTGAGCGCGACGTAAATCGATCCGGCACCGAGTGACACCATCAACCATGCAGCCTCAACTTTCTGCATGAAAGCCCCGACATCGGCGACCACATCCGCAAGCAGAAGATTGCGGAAGATCGACACACGCAGGGGTCGCCACAAACTCGATGAGCCCCTCGTTCTCAGGTTCTTTTCGGCGGTATCTGTCAACCGGCCCGCACCCTCTTGGCGCCGTCTCGCGAGCGGTGGCACCGGATGCGTGCGCTCCGACCGTCGGCGCCCAATTCCGACGAGTATTCGTAGACCTTCTCGTCGGTGTCCACTGCCTTCCAACCGCTCACACGTCGTCAAACCGGCGTGCGCTCTTGTTCGCGGTCTTCACTTCGGACTGGTTCAAACAAATCAGGGTCATGTTCTTGGAACATTCACCGCATAGCCAGAAATGCTCCAGCTGCGTGCTCCCCGTCTCCGGAGACAAAACGAACCGATAAATCTTGCCATCGCGCAAGTAGTGGAGTTCTCGCCTACAGTCAGTATTCGCACAGTGGCTGACCATCACATTCTCTGATTGCGCCTTACCCCAGGGAGGTACTCTGAAAGTGGGCTAGCTTGATCGACTGCCCTTGCTGCACATACACGGCAATCAGTCGAAAGTGCGAACGACTCTCCATTCCATTCCGCGAGCTAACCGTCCGGCTTTCGGCCGTCAACACAGCGGTTGACCCGTACATCCGCACTTCAGTTTGACCAAGTTCGATCGAATGAAACCGCAACCCACCACTCCGTAGGTCTTGCAGCACCTCCTGCTTGTTCAGCACGGAACCGTCGGGCCGGACCAGCATGTAATCGCCCGCGTACAGCCCTTCAAGAGCAGCGTAGTCCTGCTCCTTCAGTGCGCGATTGAAGATGTCCGTGTGGATGCTCACTATCTCCTCTACCGTCATGCGATTTCCTCACCTCTCGTTCCGGGCTGACGTGCCGGTTATGCCGTCGTATGCTCCTGTTAAACCGTTTACGGCGGCCGCGCTGACGGCCACCGCCTTGGATTCAATCTGCGGAGAAGAAGCGTGCGGCCTTTTCGGCGAACTCTTCGTAAAACTGGAAGTGCGAGCCGTGTCCGGAATCCGGGTAGAGGATCAACCGGGCATCCGGTAGATGCTGCTGAAGGATGTACGAATTGATGGTCGGCACCATGATGTCGTTCTTGCCGTTGACGACGAGCGTGCGCTGCTTGATCTTCTTCAAATCGCCGTAGCGGTAGTTCGCGGGGATCGCACCCCATTTTGCAAGAGCGACGAGCTGCGCCTCGCCGACCTGGGGCTTTGCTTCCGGTTCGCGGTCCAGCTTTCGCGCGGCGATCCGCTTGAGCCAAGCCTCGCCTGCGGCGTAACTCGTCGGGCTCTTAGAAAAGAACAGGTCCAGCGTGCGTTCCTGCTCGGTGCTGTTGGGACGATTGACGATGTCCATCACCTCGCGCGAAAATTCCTGCATGCCTTCGCCGCCCGATGGGCCGGTACCTACGAGGAGGATGCGCCGTACCAGCTCGGGCGCGTCAAGCACCACCTGCTGCGCGACCATGCCGCCGATCGAGAAACCGAACAGATCAGTCTCCTTCAGGCCGAGCGCTTTGACGAAGGTAATAATGTCGGCCGCGGTAGCGGGAATCGAGTCTGGCATCTCGCCGCCCGAACGACCGACACCGCGATAATCGACTAGGATCACCGGGCGATCTTGCGCCAAACGGTTGGTGTGGATCGGATCAAAATTGTTCATCGTGCCGGTGAAATGCTGAAAGCACACCACCGGCGGGGCACCTTCCTTGCCGAAATGCCGGTAGGCGAGGCTCACACCGCCGATATCCTGGAATTGGGTCGGCGCGGTTTCGCTGAGATTGACGTTCGACATGGCTCTTCTCCTGTTGGTTGCGTCTCCAAGTCACGCTCAGATCCGCTCTAGGGTCAGCTCACTCTGGGTGAGCGGCAACATCTGGGTCTTGAATTCGTCGACGACGCCTTGCTCATCAAAGCCGACATTCACACAACGAATTTTCGCGACCGTATAGAGGCGATGAAGAGATGACCCTCTGTCGCCCGAACTGCAATCCACGCCGCCGCGCGCCTACCCACTGAGAAACAGCCGCGCATTTTCCAGGAAGTTCTCGGCATACTGCGAATATGCAGCATGGTTCGCATCCGGATACATGATGAGCTGTGCGTTTGGCAGATGCTCCGCCAGAATGAAAGAGTTGACCGGGGTCACCACGATGTCTTTGTTGCCGTGAACAATGAGCGTCGGGTGGGTGATGCTTTTCAAGGTAGCGTAACGTCCGGTTGCTGGTATCGTTCCCCACTCCCTAATCGCGGCAAGCTGGGCGACGGCCGAGTCCCTAGACACAGGAAGGTCAAGATCATTTTTGCGAGACTCGAGTCGTTTCAGGTATTCGTGTCCAGCAGCCTGGCTGGCTTCAGAGGGAGAGAAGAACGCAGCCAACAAGAAGGCCACGGGATCCGCTTGCTCTTCCGGCGATAGTTCGGTGAAGGTCATGCACTCTCCGCCACGCGGACCTGTCCCCAAGAGAATCAGCCGCCGGACGAGTTCAGGATGCTCAAGTGCTAGCTGCTGCGCAATCATCCCGCCCAGTGAGAAGCCCACAACGTGAATTTGCTTCAAGCCAAGGGCTCGGCAGAAAGCAACGCAAGGATTCGTCATCTCCGCGACTGTGGGCGGAGTTTTCCCCCCGGAAGCGCCAACGCCTGCATTGTCAAACAGAATCACCTCATGATCGGCAGCAAGGCTGTTGGTTACGTCCGGGTCCCAGCCGTCCATGTTGGAGTTGAAGTACCCTAGAAAAAGCAACGGAATTGTGCCCGCTTTGCCGAATCGGCGGTAGGCGAAGCGGATGCCGTTGGCCTCAACGAACTCCGTGGGAACCGTTCCGCATGTGAAATGCACCTCTCCAAACCATCTTTCCATCTTCTTTGCTCCAGCCAGCCTTTCCCTCTATTGCGCTTATGGGTGGGTGTTTTTGGCCGATCCTCGCTCCCGAAGCATCCATTCCCTGATATAAGGCGAGCAGCGCAGCACTGAGATTCCCTCCGCCTCGCACGCGTTGAGAAAGCGAACACCGTCGACATCCACGAGATCCACCTCCTCCAAATCCAGAGTTATTTGTGGTCCACCACGCTCGATCTCGGCCTTCACCTGATCAAGGTGCTCGGACCGCAGCTCACCGCTCAGCCGAATCCGCGTTCTGCGCTTACCACAAATCCGTTCAATCTTGAGAGTCATGCGTCGCTGGTCCGAGGCACACTCTTCCGTATGCAACGACTGGGCCATTCACAATTTCCTTATGTGGGCGCAGCTTTGTAGCGCCGGCGATGCTCGATTTTGAGCAAATGCTGTTCAGTGAGCAAATGCGGTGCGATTCCCGGGTAGACCGGGATCAGTTCGACCGTTGACCTTTGAACAGATATTTATTGATTCCCAATCGCCTGATCTTCGCGTCAAGCGTTGGTCTGGGGAGACCCAATTTGGTTGCCGCGCCAGCCGGCCCCGAAACACGGCCCCCACTTTCTGCCAGGGCGGCCTCAATCATTTCCTTTTCCTGCCGTTGCAGCGCACTATTGAGCCCCGCTGTAGGACCAGCGGACTGTGGTGCCTGCCATTTGAGCCAGGTCTCGTCGATAGAAAAAGTATCACCGTCGCTCAGGATGACGGCCCGCTCAATTACATTTTGTAGCTCACGAATGTTTCCCGGCCAGTCGTACGCTTGAAAAAGTTTCAGAGTTCTCTTATCGATTCTCCTGAACTTCTTTCCAGCCTTTTTTCCGAAGCGATCAATGAAGTAATCGACCAGCAAGGGAATGTCAGCCGCGCGCTCGCGCAACGAGGGCATCTCGATAGGCACTACATTCAGTCGGTACAGGAGATCTTGGCGAAACTTGCCTTCGGCGACGAGCGTGTTCAAATCACGATGGGTGGCGCTCAACGCTCGGACGTTAATGGGGATTGGCCTGTCACTGCCGACGCGTTCGATTTCGCGTTCTTGCAGCACTCGTAGCAGTGCAATTTGGACGTCCGTGGGAAAGTCGCCGACTTCGTCTAGGAAAATCGTCCCCCCATTCGCCGATTCAAAGCGCCCCAGGCGCCGATGCGTCGCACCGGTGAAGGCGCCCTTCTCATGACCGAAGAGCTCGGAAGCAATTAACGAGGTCGGGATCGCGGCGCAATTCACAGCAATAAATGCCCGTTCGGCGCGGTTCGATCGCCGGTGGATAGCGCGCGCAATCAACTCCTTTCCCGTACCGGTTTCGCCGAGAATCAGAACTGTGGAATCGGAAGATGCCACCTTGGAGACTTGACGAAGGACCTTGCGGAGCGCTTCGGACGAGCCCACGATATCCTCAAACATCGAGTCCCGATCGATTTGTTCCCGCAACGCCAGGTTTTCGTTGCGTGTCCTCTCTTCCTCTCGGACACGATCATCGATGTCAATTCCAGTCGCATACCAACGAATCACCCGCCCCTGGTCGTCAAGTAGCGGGTTGTAATGGGCGAGAAACCACCGGTACTGTCCATCTTTGCGCAGGATTCGTTTTTCGTTCTGAAATGGCACATGCCGCAAAAACGACTCCGGGTGCTCGGCTCGGTTTCGCGCGAGATCCTCGGGATTAAAGGCTCGATAGCGAACATCCGTCGCCATGACCTCTTCAATTGTGAGACCCGTGTAATCAAGCAGGGTCTGATTCATATAAAGAACGCTGCCATCCGGATTCAGCACCGCGATCATCTGAGGTATGGCGTCCACAATATGGCGAAATTGAGCTTCTGATTTCTCGATCTGATCGAATGCCCTTGCCAGGGCCGTCTGCGATCGATCGCGCTCGATGGCGATTCCGGCAATGCGGCCGGCGTAATCGATCAACTGAATTTCGGCGGGCCCCGGATGCCGAACTTCGCCGTAGTACATGCAGAATGTCCCCAGCACTTTGCCGTCGTGCGACATCATGGGAGTTGACCAAGCCGCACGCAGTCCATTCTGGATAGCAAAGTTCCTATACTTAACCCATCTCGGGTCAGAAGCGATGTCAGAGACGAAGACAGGCTGACGAAGGTAAGCGGCTGTGCCGCATGATCCGACACTAGGACCAATGCTGATTCCGTCAGTCGCTGCACGGTACGCTTCCGGCAGGCTTTCGGCGACGCCGTAGCGCAGGTGCAGGCCGTCTTCGTCAAGCAGGGAAATCGAACACCGCATTCCCGTACTGTGAGCTTCGATCAGGCGGGTGATAGTCGTCAGAACTTCGTTCAGAGGTGCGCCGAGAAGGATCATCTTCAACGCATCGAGCACCGCATCGCTGGGCAGGGTTTGCGCGAGGGATGGGGATTTTGGAAGCGCTTTCAGCTTGGATGATGCCTTGGTTTTCGCCATAAACCAGCAGCCATTCAGTCGCAAAACCAGAAGTATCGCACAAACAAATGTCCGGCAGTTCGCCGACCAGAGGGGCTACGCAAGTTCAGCGAATCGCTTCTTCGTCCGGTGGTCCTCCAGCTCCTGCCAGATAATGCGGCTTGCAGCCTGGGGCTGAGCCGATCAACGGAAGGAATCGGTCGGTGCGCGACAATACTCGTGTTGATTCCGATGGGCGGAATGGTCGCAGCGGCACAACGCAGTCTCGAGGAAGACTATGCCAAAGATCCGACCCGGAACCGATTGTCTGTTCTGCTAAGTCGAACCAAGCAACGTTTCCTACCAATTGGGGCAGATAACTTTGGCTCGCAAATAACGGAATCCACCCCCTCTTGTTCTCCTCTGGATCCTTAGCTATTAGCTAGCTAAGCTAGCACCTTGGGAGCTTCGCCAGCGTTCTTTCGCATACGAACGACAACGCCACCTTTTTCAAAGAGAACCTCATCCATCAGCGCCTTCATCATGTGGATGCCACGGCCGTGAAGCGAG
>Ga0307474_10001849_pt1 | contig 15268 bp, 10 predicted proteins | sample atmos_gasesECM1C_2_FD_203312 | JGI IMG/M metagenome (GOLD analysis project Ga0307474, IMG submission 203312) | Hardwood forest soil microbial communities from Morgan-Monroe State Forest, Indiana, United States - atmos_gasesECM1C_05 | ecosystem: Environmental > Terrestrial > Soil > Temperate... | reverse complement strand
TTCTCTGGAGAGCGTTTCTCTCCCCACCGACGAAGACTTTCTCCGTAAATATCCTTCGCAAATGAGCGTCGGACAGGCACAGCGCGTGCTGATCGCCATGGCCGTGATGCACCGTCCCGCGCTGCTGATCGCGGACGAAGCGACCAGCGCACTCGACGTAATCACGCAGCACGAAGTTCTGGCGCTGTTTCGCGAACTGAACCGCTCAACCGGAATGGCGATTCTCTACATTTCTCATGATCTTGCATCTGTGGCGGGCATTTGCGACCGCATTGCCATTCTTCACCAGGGCGAGATCGTGGAATGCGGCGCGACCGAACAGATTTTCTCCAACCCACAGCACGACTACACGCGCCGATTGATGGCCGCGTTGCCCCGGCTCGTGCCCGCGAACCAGAAAACCGAAACCAAAGCCGAAGCGGCCATCGCTCGCTAACCCGACCGGCGTAATGCCGATTCCGGCTGCGGCTTCATTCCACACCCAATTAGAATTTCACTGCAGCAGTGGGTAACCGCCTCTGGAAACCAAAGTACTCCCACAAAGATTACGGGACACTCTGTCCCGCGCCCCTGTGGATGGGACAGACTGGCCCGATAACTCATTCCTTGGACAATCTATCTCCTTTAATATCAGCCAGTTACCGATGCCCGATTGGCAGCGGCCGTGCTTCATAGCGAGTGGGTCAGAAGAGATTTGCTGCAAACTCGTTCGTGCGGTCAGGAAGGGTGAGATTTTATGTTGCAGAAATTTAAATCGAAAAGCGCAGGTCGTGGCGAACGCCACAGCGCGGCTTGGGGCAAACGCGTAAGCGGGCTGCTCCTACTTCTAGTCACGCAATCCGCGTTTGCGGCGGAGCTCCCCGGTCCACACAGTACGGCAAGCAAATTCGCGTCTGATCTGGCGGCGGTGGTTCAACGAGCACAGCACGGCGCGACAGCTACGGAAACGGTCAGGGTTATCGTGCAATACAAGCAGATACCGCAGCTGGAGCAAGAAGGCAGGCTACATGTTCTCGGCGGCAACCTGCATCACAGGCTGCACATGGTCAAGGGCATCGCAATGACAATTCCGGTCAACGCCTTGCCGGCGCTTGAAAGGGATCCCGAGATCTTATCGGTAAGCCTCGACCATCCAATGCAGGTAACGGATGACACCACCGACGACGCCATCGGAGCGGAAACTGCGTGGAGCTCCGGTTTCACGGGAACGGGCATCGGTGTGGCGGTCATCGATAGCGGCATTAACGACAGCCACCCCGATTTGTGGAGTGCCAACCAGACCGCTTCGCGCGTCGTTTATCACCAAGACTTCACAGGCACCACGAGCACCAACGCCGGCGGCGGAAAGTATGACTTGTACGGTCACGGGACGCACGTGGCTGGCATCATCGGCGGCAACGGCTATCTTTCAGGTGGTGAATATCAAGGCGTCGCACCTAACGTCAATCTGATCGATCTTCGTGCCCTCGACGCGAACGGCGCAGGCAACGACAGCACGGTCATTGCCGCCATTCAGCAGGCCATCGCTCTAAAGAGCACCTATAACATTCGGGTCATCAATCTGTCTCTGGGGCGCGGAATCGGCGTCAGCTACACGCAGGATCCCCTCTGCCAGGCCGTAGAAGCGGCTTGGAAGGCAGGCATCGTGGTGGTGGTGGCCGGGGGCAACTTCGGTCGTTTGAGCTTCCAGGGAAGCAATGGGTTCGGCACCATCACCGCTCCCGGCAACGATCCATATGTATTGACCGTTGGCGCGACCAAGAACAACGGATCCTCTTCTCAGGTATCCGAAACGAAAGCCAGCTATAGTTCCAAGGGACCCACAACGTATGACCACGTGGCAAAGCCGGACATTATGGCGCCGGGCAGCTATGTGGTTTCCTTGTCGGCTCCGGGCGCAACCCTGGAGGGAGCGTTCCCCAACGAATTAGTCAACGGGACCGATGGCAAGGCTCACTATTTCTCTTTGAGCGGAACCAGCATGGCAACGCCGGCCGTGGCGGGTGCAGTCGCTCTTCTGTTGCAACAGCACAGCACCCTTACTCCCGATCAAGTGAAAGCACGTCTGATGAAGACGGCATACAAAATGGGGTTGACCTCGACCTCCGCTTGGGTGCCGCACCTGAACCAAACCTTCACCGATGCCTATGACCTGTTCTCCGTAGGGTCGGGATTGCTCAACGTGCAGGCCGCTCTTAGCAACAATGATTTGGCTCCTTCCACAGTGGGAGCTGCGCTTTCACCGACGGCAACCTACAACATGCTGACGGGTGTCGTTTCGCTTTCGAATGGAAACTCGTCCGTGGCAGGAAATTCGGTCGTGTGGGGCAATTCGGTGGTCTGGAGTAATTCGGTCGTGTGGGGCGCTTCGGAAGTAAACGGAACGTCGGTAGTCTGGGGCGCTTCGCTACCCTGGAACAGCAATCTGTTAAGTGCCTTTAGCGTGGTGTGGGGAGCCAGCGTCGGGAATACCTCGGCCACAAGCGTGGTGTGGGGAGCTTCGGTGGGGAATGCTGACGCTGCCTTCACCGATGCCGGAGACGATGAGCAATAGCCGTGAGTAACCAACAAGAGAGAAAGGAGAAGATCATGAAACGCAACAACACACGGCTAACGCAAACATTCATCGCAGTGATGGCTCTGGCGGCGACTGCAAGCAGCATCTACGCCGGCCTCACCAGCCACAATCTGCATACAACGCTCGCCCTGGCCCTTATGGCCCTGGCGGCGGCGACCTCGCGCATGAAGGTCAAATTGCCTGGGATCGACGGCAACATGTCAATGAACCTGCCGTTCCTTCTGATGGCAGTCGTGAATTTGAGTGCGACCGAAGCAGTGGTAATTGCGGGCGTATCGACCGTAGTGCAGTGCTGGCCTAAGCTTGACGCGAAGTTCAAGCCGGAGCAGATGCTGTTCAACGTCAGTATGATGACATTCGCGACCTGCATGGCGAACCTGATCTGGAACGCCGGCTGGGTGGGCAGAAGCGCATGGGTTTCCGAACCTCTCATGCTGGCTTCCGCAACCGCCGCTTTCTTCGTGGGGCAGACTGCGCCGGTGGCCGGCATTATCAAGGTGGCCGAAGGCGCTGCCATGCACCGCGTCTGGCTGAGCATCGTACAACTGTCTTTTCCCTACTACATCATCAGTGCGGGAATGACCTCAATGGTAAACGTGGTCAGTCATCATTTTGGCTGGCAGGCTGCGTTGGTGGTATTCCCAGTGATGTATGGGGTCCACTACTCCTACCGGTGCTACTTCGCTGGTCCGGCGGAGGCTTCTCGCACCAGACCCTTGGTCAGAACGGCCAGCGTGGGAGCATAAAAAGAGTGGTCGCGACACAACCACTGGTCGCGACCTAAAGCCCGCAAATCATGGGCAATCAAAATGGCGTTCCGGTCACCCGGAGCGCCATTTTGCTTACTTTCTTCTCTATCCTTCCGCTGCCCGACACGAATTGTACAAACTCGTGACAAATCTCTGACAATCGCAGGCTGCATCTGGCCTAGTATCGGGTGGATCCGCGTGACCTGGAACTACGGCCAGCGCTGGACGACCTTGCTCCATCCCATTCGCAATACCTCACCACAAGGAGAAAATCTCATGCAGCGTCGCTCCCAAGTTGTTCTGGCTTCGGTCGGACTCATGCTGGCTCTGGTTGCCAGCTCCGCCATGGCACAATATCAACCCACCAATCTGGTTTCGGGTCTCGCCGGTAAGGCAAAACACACCGATCCTCTGCTCAAAAATGCCTGGGGACTCGCGTATGCACCTGGCGCGCCTTTCTGGGTCAACGATGAAGCCAGCGGCTGGTCCACCCTCTATGATGGTAAGGGCAACCCGCAGAGTTTGCAGGTAATTGTTCCTTCCGCGAGTGGCAAGGGCCAGGGCACCCCGACGGGCATCGTCTACAACGGCTCGCAGGAGTTCAAAATTGACACATGGACCTCTCTGTTCCTGTTCGCCACGCTGGATGGCACCATCCAGGGTTGGTCGGATTTCAATCCCAACTCTACCTTGATCGGAGCCACTGCCGCTGGAGCATCTTACACAGGACTGGCGATCACCAGCCACACCTCAGGAAACTTGCTCTACGCCGCTGACTCCGCCAATAACAAAGTTGACGTCTACAACGGAACCTTCAGCCTTGTGAACTCATTTACCGACCCCAGCATTCCCGCCGGCTTTTCGGTCTTCGGAATTCAGGACATCGGCGGAAAGGTCTATGTTTCGTTCGCCAGCACATCGGGAGCAGCGGGCGGTTACATCGACATTTTCACTGAAGCCGGAACGCTGGTAAAACAATTCACTCATGGCGCGCCGTTGAACCAGCCCTGGGGCTTCGCCGTAGCACCCGCGAACTTCGGGCCTATGAGCAATGCTCTGCTCATCTCCAACAACACAAGCACCGGCACCATCGTTGGCTACAACCTGTCCACCGGCAAGTCTCTGGGTTTGCTGAAGAATTCTGCGGGCAAAGCAATCCGGATTCCAGGACTCTGGGGTATCGAGTTCGGCGGCGGATCGGCGTTGAACGGACAGAAGAACTCGCTCTACTTTACGGCTGGTCCCAGTGACACGGACGGCTACTTCGGAGTGATCAACTTTAAGTAAGCGTCCTGGTCTTGAAGAGGAGTCATATGTAGCACAAAGGCCGCCCGTCATACGGGCGGCCTTCTGTTTGTTTCGACAATTTGGTTGGCGGTGATCTAGTTGGGCATGGCTTAGTTGGGCATAACTACGGTGTCGATCACATGGATTACTCCGTTCGATTGAAATACATTGGGGATCGTCACCATCGCTGTGCCTCCCTTCTCGTCTTTTAGTTCGATGTGGTTGCCTTGCATGGTAGCCCACAGCTTGCCGCCCTCGACAGTTTTAAGCTCAGCCGTTCCGTTCCCAGCCTTGATCTGCTTCTTCAAGTCGGCAGCGCTCAACCTGCCGGCGACCACGTGATACGTAAGCACCTTGGTTAGGGTGGCTTTGTTCTCGGGCTTCAACAGAGTATCCACCGTTCCGACGGGCAACTTCGCGAAAGCTTCATTGGTGGGCGCAAACACCGTGAACGGTCCGGCGCCTTCGAGCGTGTCCACCAACCCGGCAGCCTTCACAGCCGCAACCAAAGTAGTGTGATCCGCAGAATTCACCGCGTTTTCGATGATGTTCTTTGTGGGATACATTTCCTGCCCACCGACCATCGGATTCTTCATTCCCGCCAAGGCCGACGTCACGGTAATCGCGACGATTGCCAACACAACCGCAAATTTTCTGTTCATTGTCCTCATCCCTTCAAATTGATTTGTTTTGCGCGCACTTACAGTACGCACAGCATTGGAATTCGGATGGGTGAGGGTTCTCGCGTCCCGCTTTTCGGACAGGCGTCTCCGTCACGAGCTGAAATAGAATGAAAGCTATGGCTGAATCCCAATCCATCGTGAGGCGGATGGAACGAGAGCAAAGCGGCGACCAGGTAAACATTCGCACTGCAGTGCCTGCCGATGTCGAAAACATTGCGCGTCTGGTGAACGATGCATTCGGCCCCGAGCGCTTCTTCGTTGACGGGGACCGCACCAATCCCGACAAGGTACGTATTCTTTTTCAGAAGGGAAAATTCCTGCTCGCCGAGGAAGCAGAGAAGCTGGTTGGGTGTGTTTACGTGGAGCTACGCGGCGAGCGGGGATATTTTGGCCTGCTGTCGGTCATTCCGGCGCGGCAGCGAGGCGGTCTGGGATCTCGCCTGATGGAGCTGGCCGAGAACTATTGCCGGGAGGCCGGCTGCCTTTTCATGGACCTGACAATGGTGAATCTTCGAACCGAACTCTACGGATACTATCGAAAACACGGATACTTGGAAAACGGAACACTGCCTTTTCCCAAAGAGCAGCATGCTCCGAAAGTGCCCTGCCATCTAGTAAAGATGTTCAAACCTCTCGCGTAGTGCGGGAACAATTTCCCGCAGGCGCTGAATCGCGCTCCAATCCGCCGCGTTCGATCAATGCTGGTTAAACAACTCCGTCCGCTCGACTCGTTCGCCTTTAAACACCACCATCGAAATCCGTTCGGTCGCGGTTATATCCTCCAGCGGATTCCCATCCACTACCAGCAAATCAGCGTCGTTTCCGACACGGATCGATCCAATTCGATTCCCGGCCCCGAGCAAGCGAGCCGCGTTGGAAGTCGCCGCCTGCAGCGCCACCGCCGGCGGAATTCCCGCCTGCACCCAGAGTTGAAGTTCGTGCTGAACCGTGGGCCCGTGGATCACCAAAAGATTCCCCGCATCGCTGCCCGTCACCAGCGCAACCCCATGCTCGTGCGCGCGCTTCAGGTTATCGATTGCGGTCGCCAGGTCGATCGGATACTGGGCGAGCGCCTTCCGCATCGTTTCCGTCTCCGCCGAGTTCATTGCCTCTTCGGTCCCACTCAAGAGTTCCGCAGGCCCCACCTGTTGCGCCAGCGACCGCTTCAGCAAGCCAGTCTTGCCCGCCGCAAAATCTTTCAAGGCCTCACCCACGCTCAGTGTCGGATCATAAAAGGTTCCCTGCTTGGCCATCTGGTCAAATAGCACATCCGGAATCCTCTCGCGAAAGGACCCATGCTCAATCGAGCTGGCTTGCGCATTTACTGCATCGGTGACATCGCGAACGTCTCCCGTATGCACGGCCAAGGGCAAGGAATCGGCGTGAGCTTCCTGAGCAACCGCGTCAAACAACGCAGTATCGAACCGGTTGAAAACCCGCCCCCCGGCCCCCGCGTCAAGAATCGCCTTGATGCAATCGACTCCCTGCTTCTTCAATTCATCCACCTGTCGCCGGGCTTCTTGGCCGGAAGCGGGAAGGCGCTCGAATTGTTTGTCGAGGCTGGCTCGTACCGAAGGCGGGAGATCTTTGAAATATTCCGTCCCATGTCCACCCGGCGCCGTAAATAGCGGTCCGCAGGTAAACAAGTCCGACCCCAGAACCTCGCCGGCGCTCGCCTTGGAACGCACTTCGAGAATGCGGTTCAGAACGTCGCCGACACTTCTCACCGTGGTCACGCCGCTGTAAAGGTACGCCGCCAGGGCACGCTTCATATTTTTATCGGCGTCATACCTGCTCATGTCCGCATAGATTCCGCCCGGCCCTCCCAGATGCACATGCACATCGATGAGTCCGGGAAGAATCGTCTTGCCCGCCGCTTCCACAGTTTCCGCCTTCAACGTTTTCGGATCGGGCCCCGCACCTTCATAGATCTCCGCAATCTTGCCGCTGCGCACCAGCACTGATCCGTTTTCGATCACCGTACCGTCGCCGACAAAAATGCGCGCTCCGCGAATCAGGAAAGTGTCGCCACGCGCCAGTTCGCGGTTCAGCACCCTGGTCTTCGCGATCCCCGTGCGGGCATGCATCTGCCAAAAACCCAGCATCAAGAATGGCGCGAGCACGGCCGCCAGCCAAAGCTTGGCCGAGTTTCGAATCTTCTCTTCTTTCTCCCACCGAAACAACTTGTACGAGACGAATAGCCCGACGAATGCCGTTAGTATGAGGGCCAGCGCCGGCTGAATATTCGCCGCGATGCCCTCATTCCGCAGGAGCATACCTTGAATCCCAACCACCATGTAGGTTGCCGGCAAAAACTGAGTCACCACCAGCAGCCACTGCGGAAACATGGCGAGGGGAAATGTGGCGCCGCTCAAGAACAACATGGGCAGGTAGATCAACTGAACCAGGAGTTGGCTCTCCTGCATCGAGTTCACCACGGACGCGAGGATGAGACCGATCGAGCGAAATCCAACAATCGCAAGGGTAATAAACAGCAGAATCGATCCCATCGATTGCGGCCACGGCATGCCGTACAGATAGTGTGCCAGCCCAAAAATCAGCAGCACGTTCGGCATGTACAGAATCCAGCCGATCACGACCGAGGCCACGAGCAGAGGCGCCGGGGAAATCGGCGTGACTTTGTAACGGCGCAGAATGTTGGCTTCGCGCTCCTGCACGGCGCGAATGCCTGCGCCCATCAGCCCATTGCCAAGGATACCGATGATCAGCACCATCGCGATCACAATCGTCATGGCCGCGCCCCGCTCGCCGTGCATCGCCTGCCCGAAGATAAAGAAAAACGTAAGCGGGAACAGATAATTGAAGAAAATGACAGAGCGGTTGCGCAGAGCCAGCTTCAGGTCGATCGCGATCAGTGCTTTGTAGGCTTTCATTTCAAGAAATCAGTTTCAGAAATCAGTCGCGAAGTTTCTTCCCGGTCAGCTCAATGAACACATCCTCCAGACTCGGTTGCTTGAGGCTCACGTCCGTTAGTTCCAGGCCCTGCTGATCGATCCACTTCACCAGATCCACCAACGTAGCGGCGGGACGCCGCGAATTCACCGTCAGAGTCCGGCCGCTGGCATCGACCTTACTCTGTGTCGCTTCCGCCCACGCGGCCCGGCTGTCGGGAAAGGCCGTAGCGCACGTCACCACGATGCTCGACGCGTTACGGCTCTGCTGCTGCAAGCGCGCGGGCGTATCCATAGCGATGATCCGCCCTTCATCGACGATCGCGACCCGGTCACATAGCCGCTCCGCTTCCTCAATGTAATGCGTAGTCATGAGAATCGTGCGATGCTCCCGCTTCAACTCTTCGAGCAAGGAATGAATCTCGGCTCGCACCTGAGGATCGAGTCCGGTAGTTGGCTCGTCGAGAAAAATGAGTTGTGGATCATTTAGCAACGCGAGGGCTAAAGCCAGCCGCTGCTTCTGTCCGCCCGAAAGCGTGCCGTAAAAAGCGTCGCGCTTTTCTTGCAACTGCAGACGCTCCAGCAGTTTGTTCGGATCGACATTGCGGCTGTAGAACGACGCGAACACTTGCATCGCTTCCCGCACACGAATTTTCTCCGGCAAATTCGTGGCTTGAAGGCAGACTCCTATACGATCCTTAAGTTGTCGCCGCTGCCGGTCGGGATCGAAACCGAGGACCGTGACTTGGCCAGCCGTGCGCGCCCGCAGCCCTTCGAGAATCTCGACAGTCGTGGTCTTGCCCGCTCCATTGGGGCCAAGCAGGCCAAACACCTCTCCCGGCTGAATCTCAAAATCAATTCCTTTCACGGCATGCACTTCGCCGTAGGACTTTTTAAGTCCTTGCAGGGAAATCGCCGCCGAAGAGGAGTTCATAAGAGAATGGATCAGGCTATCGGAGAGTACCGATGCGAGTCAAAGTAGAACAGTTCCAGGCAGAGGAATCGATTAGTAGGCGTTTTTACTGCTGAAGAGACGAAGCAAAGTCATAGTGATGATCTGAAGATCGAAAGTCAAACTCCAGTTGCGAAGATAGTACAGGTCGTATTCCACACGCTTCGCGATTGACGTATCCCCGCGCCAGCCATTGACTTGCGCCCATCCCGTGATTCCAGCCTTGAACATGTGACGCGAGTTGTAGCGATCAATCTCGGCCAGGAAGCGCTCGACAAAGTAAGGCCTCTCCGGGCGCGGGCCGACAATGCTCATATCGCCTCTGAGCACGTTGAGAAATTGGGGAAGCTCGTCAAGATTCGAGCGTCGCAAGAAAGTGCCCACTGCGGTTCGCCGGGGGTCTCTGTCGGAAGTCCAGCGTGTATCGCCTTCTTCGCGGCTTCCTACCCGCATGGTGCGGAACTTGAACATCTTAAACACTCGACCATTCAAACCGACGCGATCCTGCACGAAGAAGACCGGCCCCCGGCTTCCCAGCTTGATGCACAACGCAATCAATAGAGTGACCGGCAGGGACAGAAGCAAAACCAAGATGGAGAAGCCCACATCGAAGATGCGCTTTTGAACCAGATAAGGACCGCTCTCGGCCAGTGTTGGCTGCAGATCGAGCATGCGAATGCCGCCCAGATCGATCAAACGATCGCGCAGGACTACGCCTTCACCGAGATCGATGACCACGCGCGTGGGGACGCACAGTTTTTCAAGAGTCGGTGCAATGGCGCGAATCTCCGTCAGACGTGATGCCGGAAGGGCAATGATGACGTCGTTGATGGAATCTCCGTTGCGGAAGCTCGGAATCTGATCGACTTCATAAACCGGCCCATCGACCGCTACCTCCTGTCCGGGGAGGCGGACAAAACCGACGACCCGGCAAGGCAAAACCTCGCCATGTAACAGCGAAGTGCCAACACGGCGGGCAAATCGATCGGTTCCAACGACCAGTATCTTGACTTCATTTCTGCCGTCTTTGCGCATCAGTTCCAAGACTACCCGGAAGGCGATGCGGGTCACGGTGGCAAGAAAGAACAAGGCGACTGCACTGAGAGCAATGACCGCTCGCGAATAACTGGCCTGCCGGTACAAGAATCCCGCCGTCATCACGACTGCGTAAGTGAAAGCGAGGGCTTCGAGCAGCCTCCGGCTTTTTCCTCCGGGAGCGTATACCTGCTCGATATTCCAAAGCTCGGATTCCTCTGCCGCGATCGCCCACACGATGGTCGTCAGAAGCAGCACGCCCCAGTACGAAGGTAATCCTGAAGGAGCCGTGCGCCAGACCAGGAAATTAATACCGAAGCGGATTTTTACCGCGATGAAGTAAGCGCAGGCGGGCAGCAACAACGTCACTATTTTCAGATACAGACGTGCGAAGCTAAGGCGACTGCGAATCATGCGAACAACTCACTCATAGAAAATATTAATCGGTACCATGCGCTATGCCGACACTCTGTTTGACGCTTTCCCTGGGTCTTTCCGGAAACCGGAAAATTGGTTGTTTCTGGAGAATCTGAGGTTGCTAACCCCAACTGAGCTCTAAACACTCGCGAGTTTAGAACTTTTTTGGGGAGTTGAATCAAAACCCGCATGTCTCACCTAAGCGACTAAAAATCATAGGCATAGGGTCCCGTATTTGAGTCCCGAAAAATTGCGTCTTTAGATAATGGGTTTTTTGCTGATCCTTACTCATATTCCCGCAAGTGCATGAATGTCAAGCGTTTTAAGGTGAGAGGAATCGCCTGCGTAACAAACGGGGCAGTCTTGCACTGACCAGCAGCTAACGCGCAGGAAACGGTAACTGGATCAGGGCTGGTTCGGAGAAGAATGCGAACCCCGAAACAACTTCCGCGGTTCAAACAGGATCTCCACTGCGGCCGTAGTGTTGTTCGAAACATTTGCCTGAATGACGGGGAAAAGCCAGCGTTCGCGCTGCACTTTTGCGGAAACCGCCAGATTGGAGCGCAGGCGATAGTCGGTAGATATTGAAAAGTCGGTAAGCGTTCCACCATTCGGAATGAACTGGGGACTCACTTTCTGGTGACGGAAATTAAACTGCACCTTGCTCTTGGGACCGAGCCAATACGTTGCCCAGGCTTGTGCGCCCTGACCTTCCCTGCCAATCCAACTTGCAATCAGGTTCCCATCGTTGGTGTAGCCGCTCCTGAAACGGTCGTTGGAGTAGAAGAATCCGTGTTCAACAGTTGCGCCGCCGCCCGGCGGATCGGTGTAAACTCCTTCGACCCGAAGATCAAGCTTGGGAATCCCCGGTACTCGGGCCAGGTACAAGCCGGACGTCAAGGCTGTCTTGTTCCAGGCGAAGAGCGGATTTGGCTCATCATCGGTAAACGCATCCGCATAAAAGGTAAGGCCTCCGAGTCGGGGCATTCGATAAGCAAAGTCCAATCCGCCGCGCCGATCGCCAGGGTCGTTAGAGGTTCCAGGGGATCCGTTTCCGGTTGAGAAGCCGGATTGCAGCAGCTTGTGCAGTGTCGCCGGAACCCCCGGCCCTCCAAAAAGCGAAGTGATGCTCAAGCCTACCTCAAGATTGGACGATGGCTTGAAGCTGATTTTCTCTCCCACGATGAAGGGTTGATCGCTTAGCGTCTGCGTCCACGAACCGACGAAACCGGTCGGGTCAGCCGGTGTGGCGGGCCCCAGAACCCAATGGTAGCCGTCGATCCTGCCCACAATGTAACTCACTCGGATGGGCCCGAAAACCCCGAGCACGCTTGGCAGTTTGAAAGGCTGCACACGATTGATTTGCAGCATCACGATCGGGGCGGCGTTGTTGCTGAATAACATTGGACCACTGGCATCTTCGCCCCACCAGAGAGACTGCTTGCCGAAAGTGAACTGCCAGTTATCCAGTTGCATGCCGACGTAGCCTTCCAGCAGATCGAACTTGTTTACGGCAGCAACCGGCGTGGTGGGTGGGGGCGTGGGTAAGCCGTCCGCAGTTTGGATCACCGTCGATGCGCTTGCAGAGAGTCCTGGAATCGAGGGTGCGTGCTGATACTCGCCTCGCACGTAGAACGATAGCGGGCCTGCCACGGCGTGACTAGTGAAGCCGGTCACGTTATTGAAACCTTCCGCGTAGGGACGACCGTAATCGTTGATAACGGTCTGCCCGAAGTGCAGACCATCGTGCAGCGGCGTGCCAGAGATCCCGGTAAATCGTGTATAGATCGAATCCACGTTCAGCCCGAGATTTGTGCCTCCGTCTAAACGGGAAATTTCGTCGTCAAACTCCGCTGCCAACGCGTTATATACCCTTCTCACGCCCTCATTGTTCGATTCGCTATTTTCTTCGTCGTCCTGCATCCGCGTCTTCGCTTCCTCCACCAGCAGGCGCGCGCACTCCATGCGCGTCCAGGGTCGCATACCCAGTTCTGCCGACTGAATGTAGCCGAGCGCAATCAAACGCTCCATCGCGGGGTAAACCCAATTATCCAAGGGGACGTAAGGCGAGCCCATATTCCGCGGGTCGTGGGCAATATCGTTTTTTTCCCCTTTGCTGAACGTGCCCCATTTCGCGATATCGGCGTCGCTATAGTGCGAGTGAGAGCGGTAAACTTGACGGCCCAAATACCATCCCAATGCGCTGCCCACGATCACGTCCGTTGCGAAGTGCTGGTGGCCAACAACGCGCGCGGCGCTTACCGCTCCAGCCGCGCCGTAAGCGAGAAATTCTGTCAGTGGTCCGGGATATTCGTGGGCGATCACGCTGGCAATCGCCCAACTGGCGGAGGCGTGCTCCGACGGAAAGGAAGTGCCCCCTTTAAAGAACTTCCCGCGCCCGTCGCCGGTAAAAGGGCGCTCCCGGCCAAATGCGTATTTGAATACTTCAGTATCCAGGACCGCGTCAATCCCCGCTTCTCCGCTGAGCAGACCGGTTTCGCGCTGTTGATCGTTGTCGGTGATGTGTCCCCACAGAAACATGCCTGCGCCAATGCCAGCCAGCGCACCGACTCCAGCATTGGAAGCCGTGACTGCGTGGTTAGCGGTTGTGGTGCTTTGGGGAACATGCCTTTCGACGGCAGTGTCACTGGCCAGGAGTGCTGCGCCGACGAAGGCGGCGGGCACAGTCCACTGCCACTCCGTCTGGCTCATGTGGAAGGGAGTTGTCCAGAAATTCTTCTGATCCACGAAGAGATTGCGCGGAAGTGATTTCAAGTCGACCGCAGGCAGAGAGACATCGGAAGATTGTCGTCCTTGTCGGGACGATCGATCCGTCCCATTCTCGTCGCCACTTTGGGCGTAGGCGAGTGGACTGGAGACAATCGTGAGAGCAATCAACAACCACACTGCCCTCGGGACGGCGGAGCCAAATTTGGTCTCTATCTTGCTGACAACAAAGTCAACCACCCTCATCACATGTCCTCGTGGTGATTCGGCGCACAAACAGCACTGCGTTGGGTACGTATGCGCGTAGGGACTTACCGTTCCTCGCATTTCCTGACAAACTTGCGATGTCTCCAAAGCTAGCACAAAACTTATTCAGTATTAGCTGAGATGCAAACTGCGGCCCTAGTGGGAATTGAGGCTCGAGTAGAAAAAGCCTGATAGAATCACTCTTTGCGTACCGGTCTAAAGCCAGCCGCTACGTAGCGCGAATCCGATGCTTCGAACCGAAATCCAAAGCGAACCAGTTGTCCGCGAGAGAAACGCCCCACCGTTTGAGCCTGAAACCGAGGTTTCGCTGCTCGATATCGTCGTAGTGCTTCTCGAGCGCAAACGCTTCATCGTGCGCTTCGTAGCCGGCGCAGTGTTGCTTTCTGTTCTGGTCGCTCTCCTGTTGCCGGTTCGATACGAAGCAAAAGTTGTGCTCATGCCTCCCGCGCAAAGCTCATCCGTCGGTTCGGCGTTGCTGGGACAAATCGGTGGCATGGGAGCACTGGGATCGTTGGCCTCTTTAGCGAGTGGTGGTCTTGGTATCAAAAACCCCACCGACATGTATGTTTCACTGTTGACGAGCCGCACAGTCGAAGATGCGATGATCAAGCGCTTTGGGCTGATGCAGGAGTACCACGAAAAGCGCATCTCGGATGCCCGGAAGGAACTTGAGCGCCGTACCACGGTGGTTCCCGGAACCAAAGACGGACTGATTCGCCTATCGTTGGATGACGGGGATCCCAAGCGGGCGGCCGAAATGGCCAACGGATACGTGGAGGAATTTCGGAAACTCTCGGCCTCGCTGGCGATTACCGAGGCGGCCCGACGCAGATTGTTTTTCGAACAACAGGTGCAGCAGTCCAAGGAGAATTTGACCGCGGCCGAAGATGCGATGACCAAAACGCAACAAAGCACCGGCGTTCTGCAGATTGATAGTCAAGCGCGCGCTTTGATCGAATCGGCAGCCATATTGCACGGACAGGTGGTGGCAAAGCAAGTGCAGATTGAAGGCATGCGATCCTTCGCTGCGGAAGACAATCCTAATCTGATCCTGGCAAAGCAGGAACTTGCCGCGCTTCAAGCGCAACTGGATCGAGTCGCCGGATCTCAACAGGACCTCGGCTCCGACATTAACCTTTCCAAGGGACGAGTAACAGGGGCGGGAATGGAGTATCTGCGCCGGTATCGCGAACTGAAGTATCAGGAAACGGTCTTTGAACTTCTAGCGAAGGAATTCGAAATCGCCAAACTGGACGAGGCCCGCGAAGGTTCCATCATTCAAGTCGTCGACCCCGCAGTCCCGCCAGATACGAAGTCTTCTCCGCACAGGACGCTGATTGTGATTGGGTGTACGATTCTTTCTTTTTTTGTCGCTGTCTTCTGGGTATTGTTGCGGCATCGCTTCAATCTGGCTGCGGAATTGCCTGAGAATCGGCAGCGCCTGCGCACGATCCGGGGGCTCTGGAAGCCGAAATCCAACCCCGCATCAGCGCTTTAGTTGCGGTCAAGCGCCTTCAGATTGTCACTATTTTCGCCCACGTAAGCGGTTGACCTGCCGATGTTTACCACCCGTCGACCTGCAATAACTTTAGTAGCTTTAACAGCCAGCCTTGATATACTGTGAGTCATGCGCGTTTTGTTTCTGAATCCACCCTTTCACC
>Ga0307474_10001848_pt1 | contig 15280 bp, 13 predicted proteins | sample atmos_gasesECM1C_2_FD_203312 | JGI IMG/M metagenome (GOLD analysis project Ga0307474, IMG submission 203312) | Hardwood forest soil microbial communities from Morgan-Monroe State Forest, Indiana, United States - atmos_gasesECM1C_05 | ecosystem: Environmental > Terrestrial > Soil > Temperate... | reverse complement strand
GCAAGTCCAGAAACTTCTGCGCGTACTTGCGGCATTCCGCGCGTACGTCGCTCGGACGCATCTGCAGTTTCTTGCCACCGAGTTCCTTGTCAACCTTGATCTCGATCGGCAGGCCATGACAATCCCACCCCGGGACGTAGGGCGCGTCGAATCCGGCCATGGTTTTGGATTTGACGATAAAGTCTTTCAGGCACTTGTTCAGCGCCGTTCCCATGTGAATCGGCCCGCTCGTATAGGGCGGACCATCGTGCAAAATGTAGGTAGGCGAGCCTTTTCGAGCTTCACGGATGCGCTCGTAGATGCGCTCCTGCTCCCAGAACGCCAACGTTTTAGGTTCATTCTGAGGCAGGTTCGCCTTCATGGGAAAGGCGGTCTTGGGCAGATTAATAGTAGATTTCAAGTCGAACGGCACTCTGCGAGCTTCTCCAAATGAGTGAATCCCTTCATTATAGGGAGAGCCATCCGTAACGTCTATGCGGCCCCGGAACTCTGAAATACACTTCGTCAACGCGCTCCGAAAGAGGTACAATTTTAACTACAGACGGGGTTGGATCGCGGTTCCGCCCTGGGGTGTCCGGACCTCATTCTGAAAAGATGGGGCCCAGAGGCAACTCGTTGGAAAGACTGCTCATCTCTTGTAGAAGGGGCGCTTCCGGGAAGTTCACCTCAGTATTGACCGCCCGCCACTCGGGGAACAATGGCATCAGCAGAAATCAATCCGAATCCAGGCAACGACCCGGAACTTCACCTCTTGCTGGCTCCCGATACCTTTGAGCCGCTTTGGAAATCGCTGTTCCGCGGCCTGGACGAATTCTTCTTTCCCAAGAAACTGCCCCCGCTTAAGCTGGAATCGAAGCCGATTCCCGTCAAGGATATCTGGGGTTTTTACAACTATAAAAAGAATGGCGCGATCAGCTCGACCGTGGTTCACCTTATCGTGATCGGCCTGATTATCGGCGGGACGATTTTGGGCCGGCGCATGGTCACGCAGGTGGTAGCCAAGCCCAATACAACCACTACGTTGGTTGATCCCGGAGATTTCATTCCACTGAAGCCTGCAAAGACCCAGGCCGGTGGTGGGGGTGGTGGTGGGGACCGCGATGTGCTCCAGGCTTCCAAGGGACGTCCGCCAAAGTTCTCCCTGCAACAGATTACGCCTCCTGCTGCGGTGATTCGGAACCTGAATCCCAAGCTGGCGGTTGAGCCGACGATCATTGTGCCGCCCGAGATCAAAGTGGCGATGAACAACATGCCGAACCTCGGCGATCCTAAGTCCTCGGCGATTATTCCCTCGAATGGAACGGGCGGAGGTTCTGGAATTGGTTCCGGCTATGGAGGCGGTGTGGGCTCGGGCACGGGCGCCGGTCTTGGACCCGGTACCGGCGGTGGCACGGGTGGCGGTGCCTTCCGTCCCGGCCGTGGCGTGACCGCCCCGCGAGTCATATACCAAACAGATCCTGAATTCTCCGAAGAAGCGCGCAAGGCGAAGTACCAGGGTACTTGCGTTTTGGGCCTCGTAGTTGACGCAAACGGGCATCCGACAAATATCCGCGTCATCAACGCACTTGGCATGGGCCTGGACCAAAAAGCAATCGAGTCGGTCAAGAATTGGAAATTCGAGCCGGGTCAGAAAGACGGCCATGCCGTACCGGTCGAAATCGCGGTTGAAGTCGACTTCCATTTGTACTGAGACCTGCAGTTCTTAGGTTCCATCCATTCTCAAGACCTTCCGAAGCACCGCAAAGTGGCCTTGACGCCTCACGCGAAATCCCAGCCATTTGTACAGTTCGATCGCACGCACGTTATCTTCCCTGACATGCAGAAACGGGATCTCCTCGCGAGATTGAATCAGCCGCATCACCTCAACCATCAGAATGCGGGCATAGCCTCGCCCAGTGTGCTCCGGATGCGTGCAGACTGCGCTTACTTCTGTGTGGCCGGGAACTTTTAAACGCTCGCCGGCCATTGCAACCAGCTTTCCTTCCCGGCGAATCCCCAAATAAGTCCCTAGTTCGTGGGTCCGCTTGCCGAATGGGCCAGGCTTGGTCAACGCGGTCAGCTCGATCATCTCGCGCGAATCCGCATCTCCGAGTTCAACCAAGGAAGTGGAGGACGAAGTGGAAGATGTCTTCTCGCCCGCATCACTGCCGTTATCACAAACCATCTGCACCAGCGGTGCCCCCACAAGATACTTCCACCCAGCGCGCGGTTCATAGGCTTGATCGAGGAACAGGCCAACCGTTTCCTCTTGAGGCAAGAGGTCCCAGAGTGATTCGTACCCTTGCGCGGTGGGCTCACGCAAGCCAGCAAGAGGTGAAACCTCCGGCGTGAACCTGCGGGCTTGCTCGGCGGACTCAGCAAACTCCGCTTGCCGGGTGCTTAGAGCATTCCAGATTACATTGTCGAGTGGATGCATTTCCTCTCGCTGCAAGGCGTCTACGGCTGACTGGAGAGAGTTCATACGCGTCACCACACTTTAATCCTGCGGGGGCATATTCGCTCTCCGATTCTTGCGCGCAAACCGAACCATCCAGGAAGCGACCTACTCCCTCAAGTCCACATGCTGAACATTTTCGATGGGCTGTCCGAGAAACCGCTCACCCAGTCGCTGGAATTTCTCCACCGAATCGGTGGCGAAAAACTTCAGGCGCGGCGCGCAGCGTCGTTCGTCGAGTGCCGACGCAGGTGGTAGAAGACTATCCAAATGTGAAGCCACGGCTTGAGCGGTAGAGTCTGCGGAATCGACGATCTTCGCGTGTGCTGGAGCCACGCGACGCAGCAACGGTTTCAAGAGTGGATAATGAGTACATCCCAGGACGAGAGTATCTGCATCGCCGAAGCCGTCGGCAAAAGCCTCGCCAAAATAAATCCGTGCAACCTCTTCGGTGACCGGATGCTCCACCCATCCTTCCTCGACCAGAGGCACTAAGAGAGGACAAGCTTTCTCGCGCGCTTCCAGCCCACGCGCCTCAAGAGCCTTTCGATATGCGTGGCTGCTAACGGTAGCTTCGGTTCCGACGACAACGACTTTCTTGTTTTGCGTGACAGAAGCCGCAGATTCGGCGCCGGGCTCGACGACCCCCACCACGGGTACGTGGGCCGCGGCCGTGATGCGATCCAGAGCGAGAGCTGTCGCCGTGTTGCATGCGATCACCAGCAACTCAGCGCCATGGCCCTCAAGAAAGTGGGCAGCCTCCACAGCGTACCGCGCCACGGTTTCCACAGATTTTGATCCATAGGGAAGGCGCGCGGTATCGCCGAAATAGGCGTAATCTGCGCAAGGCACAACTTTAAGTAAAGCTTTAAGGACGGTCAGGCCGCCAAAGCCGGAATCAAATACACCGATGGTGGGACGGCGAGCGCTCATGTCCGCAAGGTTCGCATTCTAGATGGAATGAATGATAGCAGTGCGATCAGCACGAAGCCCACAAGCCGAGGAGAGCATAAGGTATTCCGTCTAAAGCCTATGTCTTTCGAGAAGCGGAACTCGAAACATTTGCTCCGGCAAACTCGGAGGTTCTGCCACAGCACGCCCCCGGCGGAATCGGTGCCCCATGCGGGCACGTCCGCGGGTGCCCAAGAAATGTGCAGATCTTATCGGTCGCCTCTGGCGAAAGAATATGCTCGAATTTGCAAGCCTGCTGTTCGATCTCGGATTCGCTATCCATTGCCAGGCTATCGGTGAACAGGCGCTCCGCCAAGCGGTGTCGACGGATGATGCTCCCCGCTCTTGCCCGCCCCCGAGGCGTGAGTTCCGCGATTAAGGTGCCATCGCCCATGGAAGCGGCCACCGGCTTCAGCGCGTCGTGACAGGGATTCACGAACGGTTTGTGGTCGTGCGGTTCCGGTGGATGCGGCGCCGAAACCACCAGCCCCATCTGAATCATCTTCTCAATCGCAATGCTCACTGGTAGAGCGCCGTGAACCTCCATCCGCTCGACTTCCGCAATCTCACCGTGCTCCTCAAGCACCCACAATTCCTCGAGCACTTCGTCGAATTGTTCTTCGTCGGCCATCGCAAAAACTTCCTGCGACTCGATTTTGCCGTGATGGAATTCGATCCGCCGGTCGGCGAGCCTTGCCACCACCGGATCATGCGTCACCATCACGATCGTTCGTCCCTGTTGATGAAACTCGCGCAAAAGCCGCAGCACGATTTCTTCGTTTACAGCGTCCAGGTTCCCCGTCGGCTCATCCGCCAAAATAATTTTCGGATCATTGATCAGCGCCCGCGCGATGCAAACGCGTTGCTGCTCGCCACCGGAAAGCTGCGAGGGCAGATGATGAGCGCGATCACCCAACCCGACGCGGGTCAGCGCCTCCATAGCTTCGTTCTCATCCGTCATACTGTGAAAATACTGCGCCAGCATGACATTCTCGACCGCAGTCAGAAATGGAATCAGGTGAAACTGCTGGAAGATGAACCCGATCTTCTCTGCACGCACGCGATTTAATTCGCCGGAAGAAATGCCCGCCACATTCTGTCCATCCAGCCAAATCTCACCCGATGTGGGCCGATCCAGGCAGCCAATCAAATTCACCAGCGTTGATTTACCCGATCCCGAAGGCCCCATGATCGAAAGCCATTCGCCTTTGGCGACGTGCAGTGTGATGTGGTCGAGGGCATGGATCGCTCCATTGTCGCTGCCCGAACTGCCCCGCTTCTCCCTTCCTTTCGGTGAAGCAGGATTTTCCGCGATCTTGGAGGGGTAGAGTTTGGTGACGTTCTTAATCTGAATCATTTCACTCCCCCCTTAGGATAACTGCGGGCTGCACGCGTCGCAGCAGTGAAATCGGCAGGATCGCAGAAAGCAGTGTCACCATTATGCTACCAGCCAAAACAAAGGGTAGAACACTGAAACGGGGGATCACGGGAGCGTGGAAGTTAACTCGCCCAATCCACGCCGCAATGCCGACCCCGAAAATGAATCCGATTGCTCCGCCGATCGCCCCCAGTGCCGCAGCTTCGGCAGCGAAAAATCCATTCAAAAGACGGTCGGATGCGCCGAGCGCCTTCATGATCGCGAAATCACGACGGCGGTCGAACACCCATCCCATCAACGTTGAGAGAACACACAGCGCCGCGGTGAGAATGATCAAGGCGGCAGCCGCCAGCAAGGTCGCACGAGTTTTGTCCAATACCCGTGCTTCGCCTTCCATAATCTGCCGCACCGGACGCACCTCAGCTGCCGGGATCGCCTGCTCGAGCTGATGCATAATTCCCGCGATCTCTTCCGGAGAGCCCGTGGCGGCAATTTCAATCGTGGAGGGCGGCACTCCCGTCCACGAAACAAAATCCCCCAGGGAAACGTATACCCGGCTATCTTCGGCAGCTCCCGTCTGCACCGTTCCAGCGGATTTAAGGTGAATGGTTCGACCTTGGAAGCTAAGTTCAAAGGGCAGATTCTTCGGCGAGACCGCGGACATCGCCCGCACGCCAACCAGCGCATCGCCCTGGGCCGTAGGCCAGTTGCTCACGGACCACCAACGGTCGAGCTGGCGCACGCGCGTGAAATCCGTGCCTGCCACCACCAACGGCTGGCTGTCGCTTGTTTTCGCCACTACCAGCGCGAAAGGCGCGGCGACCCCGCGGCCCGCGAGTACGGATTCAACTTGCGGCAGCTCGTCAGGAGGAAGGGAAGCGCTGTTTCTACCGACGAGGACGATGTTCGCTCCGTAGTTACGGAACTCTCGGCGTAACTTGGCCTGTGCATCAACATACAAATTCAGCATCGCGCTCGCCACTGCTGCCGCCACAATCATTGCCAAGAGAGCCGCGGCTGCGCGTCCGCGCCGCAGCACTGCTGCGCGCAGCAGCATCCGTAGAAACATCGAAGAATGCGGCGCCTGTGCGCGTCGGGCGGCTACCTCCTGCGCAGATGATTCAAGGACACTCACAGTTCCCCTCGCAGCGCGAATACCGGATCAAGCCCTACGGCTTTGCGAATCGCCGCAGCGCTACCCGCAAAAGCGACGATCACCGCGATCGCCAAAATCACCGGCAAAAGCACTGGCGAAATGGTGATCTGGGAGTTAAAGATGGATCGCCCGATCTGGCGTGCCAGGAATCCTCCGGCAGCGAAGCCAACCAGCCCTCCAATGAGGGCGAGCAGCATGGCCTCGGCGAAAAATACAGACGCAACCGCCGCCCCTCCCGCGCCCAGCGCCTTCATCAAACCAACTTCCGAGCGCCGCTCAAAAATAGCTGTGGCCATTGCGGCAGAAACTGCCAGCGCGGAAGCAAATAGGGCCGCCAGAGTCACCAAGAAGATGAGGCCCTCGATGCGTGTCAGCACTGCTCCTTCGTTTTGCGCTACCTGGCGAATCTGCTCGGCATGCGAGTGCGGAATTGCCTCCTGCAACTGAAAAGCAATCGACTGTGGATACGGCGAGCAATACCAACGGTCATAGACCGGACCAGACATACTCTTTGGATCGCGTCGTGCGAGCGCATCTTCAGGCTTGGTGAGAGCGCTGACGTATACGCGGCGCACTGCGCCGGGTTTGCCGAGAATCGCTTGAGCGAGGGCGATCGGGGCTACGATTTCATCGTCTTCATTGCCTCCCGTAGAAAGAATGCCGCTCACCCGCAACTCACGTCCGGAAACAGTGACCAGGTCGCCCGGTTTTGCTGACAAGCGCGTGGCCAGCCGCTCTCCCAGCAGAACATCCTGCGAGCCATCGTCAGGCCAAGCCCCGGAGACCCTCCACCAGGGATTCGTGGACCGTACTCCAGTCGAGAACGCTTCCTTGCCGAAGGCTACTTGCTTGGCGAAGTATGTTCCCAGCAGAGTCACACCTTCGGTCCGCCCATCGCGTTGCAGAACCGTGTTCACCGGCAACATCGGCGCAAATCCCGTGATGTTGTTGTGCCAGAACGTACCTTTGATTTTAGGCAGGTCGGCTTCGTTCAGGAAAGCGCCGTCGCTCTGGGGCTTCAGGTTGACGCCGCCAATTTCCAGGTCCAGCGTATCTTCTTCGGGAGTGACAAGAAGGTTGGCGCCGATCGTCCGCAGTTCGCGATTAATCTTGTCGCCAATGTCGGTCGCGACTGCGATCATTGCGGTTGCTACGGTAACACCCAGGGTGATGGCGGCGCCGGCCAGCAGTTTCCGCCGTTTCTGTCGGCGGAAGGATTCGTAGACGAGCCGGGCGAACATTTTCTACTGTTTCTCGAACACGTGGCTTGCGGCCGCGACGTCCGCCTCTTGAATGATCACCGAATCGGCTGTCTGCGTGGCCTTCAGCGGAATCGGATTGCATCCTCCCGCCGTGCCCACCGACTGCGGATTGATCGGAGCGGCGCAGTTCTTGCAGGTAACCCCGCTCCCGGACTTATAAAAGCCGACCGCGCCGCAAATTTGGCAGGCGTCAAAGACCGTCGCAATCTTGCCGTCCGGCTTCTGATACAGCCAGAAGCGGATCAGTGTGCCGTTCTCTTGTGCCTGAAAACGATGCAAGTCTCCGTCAGAAACCTGTGCCAGTGGAATGGTCACCGTACCTTTTGTGAACGTTACTTCAGTTGAGGGCGACAGCGCGCTTTGGCTCTTCGCGTAGACAAATTCCGCGGTCAGCATTGCGATGAACACAAACGAGAAGACATACACTGCGGCCATCCAAAAGCGCTCACGCCGAGCCGACCACGTAGCCTTGCGCCGCTCCGCCGCAGAAGCGTTCTCCGGCACAGGCTGCCGGCGCTTTGCGTCAAACAAAACCATCAGAGCCGCGAGAACAAAAATCGTGACTACAAAAAAAAGCTCATTGCGAACGATTGGCCCGATCAGCGCCATCTCGCGCTTGGAAGACGGAAGTACGCCGTTCTCTGAAAGTTCGTGCAGTCCTGCAACGACCAACTGGGCCGCCACCAGAAACAGAATTGCTGTCGTGACGCGGAAAAACTTTTGCAGGTTAATCCGGACCGTGCCCTTCACAAAAATCACGCCGAAAGCGATCGCCGCAATCACGCCCAGAAGAGTACCGAGGAAGCTCATCAGTTCCGTCGAATTCAGGGAAACGGCCGATAGCATCAGCACAGTCTCCGCGCCCTCGCGCAGCACCATCAGGAAGACGAAAAAGAACAGGCCGATCCAGGCGTCGTTGCCGGTCAGCAGGCCGATCTTTCCCTCAATTTCTCCTTTAAGTTTGCGGCCTGTCTTCATCATGAAAATAACCATGGTGATGACGAAGAATGCGGCCGCCAGCATGATCCAGCCTTCGAAGATGTCTTCATTCAGCTTCAGCCGGGAGATGACGATAGCCACTCCAATGCTGCCAAGGAAAGCCGCAACCAGGGCCGCATACACCGTCTTACGCAATTCGTTGCGGCCGATCTTCGTCAGATACGCCAAAGTGATGCCGACGATCAGGGCCGCTTCAACCCCTTCGCGCAGCGCGATAATAAAAGCCTGGAGCATTTATGAACATTCCGCCATTTTGAAAATGAATTTCAATTTCAATATCAAGGATATGCCGGGAGCGCCAGGGGCGTCAATCCGCAAGGTCACAAACGCGTGTGATTTGCATCACATGGCGGGAATTTGCGATTAAACGGAATCGGAGCCGCATTTTACGAGTGGCCATTGCCTAAACAGGCGCGTTGGTCCCATCAGGAGCAACGAGCGTAATAGCGTAATGGCGATAAGTAGCCGACAACTCGCCCAGGAATGGGGGCACTTCAGGAGCTAGACAATTCCTGCGCGACGAAAGCGGGCCGGGCTGGGAAGCGAACGCGGTAGTAGCACCTATGCTGCCGCTGGCTCAATCGTTGCAGTCATGAAGCTATCCATTGTTTGTGTCAACTGGGAGTCGACCTCATCCGCGATAGTCATAACATCGGGCAGCAGCAAACTGAAGTCCAGAGCACTCAAATTATTCTGCAACGTCCCGAAAATGGTCACCTGGAGTATCCGCGAGTCATGCACTAGCAACGCGGCGGTGTAGCCTTGCAGTCGTCGAATCTTGCCATGGGCTACGGCAGCAGCGGAACGGAGAGAGTCGGTCTCTTCCCCTGGGGTGTTGGGCGCCCTCAGTCGGACAATCAGGTCTTCAATCAGCTTGGGAAGATACCCCTTCCGTTCCTCATCAGTAAGCGAAACATGGTTGAGTTCTTTGTTCTTTTTTACCCGCACTAGCCACTCGTCAACGATATGGTTAATGCAACGCTCCAATATCGCCGCCACTCTTTCCTTTGGCGTCCGAACAGCAGGCTTACGGGTAACCAGCTTGTTATGGACGAGTTCCGCAAGTTTCCCAGCTTCGAATGGCTTAATGATGATATCGTCCGCTTCCAGAAGGATAGCGGCCATCGCACTCTGCACGTCTGGGTAGCCACTGACCAACAGCGTAAGCGCATTCGGCTGGGAGTGGCGCATCGCGGTGACCACTGTGAGACCATCGCCCGCATTAGGCATGTGCAGGTCGGTAATGAGCACATCGAAGCTCTCGGTAACGATGAGTCTCAGCGCTTCTGTCACAGTGGCGACAGCAACTACCTGAAATCCTTTGCGTTCGAGTGTCGCATTCATCATTGCGAGAACTGCATGATCGTCATCCACCAACAGGACTCTATGTACATTAGGTTGGTAGGTCGGAGAAACACTTGGAAAGGTAACAACGGGACGTTCGGTTGGAGTCATACAGCACCGCCTTTAATCACGAACAATGTCAATATATTACTTCGGTGCATAGAAAAATGTATAAAACTGAACACTTACGAAGATGGTTACTAGCTATTATGGCGAGACTAGAAAGCGGAATGTGCAATGGCAACAGTCAGCGGTGTTGTCCGTCGCTCACATCGCATTGCAATTGTAATGTCCGCTCATGGCCGTTTTCTGGAATGCCGACATTGCCTTCTGCGTGTCCGATTTGCCGCCGGGTCGCATTATGAGGTGATTGCGAAGCAGTTTGAATCTCATTCGTGCGATTCCCTGATCCCATCGAAAGATGAAGCACCCAGAGTCGCCTGATAAAAATAGGCCATTGTCGGAAGCTCGCAAACGCTTGTCGCCGAGAACAACGCCTTAGAGAGTGAGCCGTAGACTCCCGCCCCTAGCCCATAATCGTTAGGAACAGGCCATTCACTCAAATCCTTTTCAAGAACGCATTCGCCTGTTCCAACTGCGGGAACAACTTCTCCTCTGCGTGAAACTCGGCGGAATGCACACACCGCCGGCTCCCTCGCAGCCTCACAGGATGTTTCAGGTGCAACATCTCGTGGTAGACGATGTATTCCACTGCATAGCGGGGAACGAGAGGATGGTCAAAAATCCGGCTGATCACAATCGCATTGTGCGCCGGATCGTAGTGGCCGAGGATGCGGCGCGTCTTGCTCGCGCTCCAACTCATGCGTGGACGGCCCATCAATCCGTGGAAAAAGCGGCGATTCAAGTCCTCGAAGATTAGGTCGAGATCGTAGACGCGCCCCTTCGGGGAATGCAGCCGCTTGCGGCCGCGGATCTGCCGCACCAGATGCGCCTTCTTCACAACATCATGACTGCCCACATATTTTCTGTAGCGTGCAGCGTGGCCGCGATCAATGGGTTTGCGGTACATTTTTGCCAGGAGAATGTGGGCGATCGCGTGTACAACCGCCTCCGGCGCGCCTTCCAGCAAGTCGGAAAGCCGCACCAGAAGCCGGCCCTCGCGCAGGCGAATCGTATTGTTCACGTTGGCGAAGGCGAAAAATTCGATCTTTAGTTCCGGCGGAGAACTGCCGGGCCGCAATTGCCGGTGTTCGTCGTGAAAGATTTCGAGGAGTTGCTCGCCCACGAGCTCAGATTACACGAGCATAGACTAGCACGCCCGAAAAAAGCACAGCGGAGTCTCCTCAGCGAATCCCCTTACTCCGACTTGCCCGCCGTCTTCGATTCAAATTTCTTATGCTGTTTCGCCGCTTCCAGCTGTTGGTCCAGAAGCTTGCGGTGATCCTCCGCCGAAGTATCCAGCGTATCGAGCGCATTGGTCAGTACAAATTCGTATTGCTTCGCTTCTTCCGCGGGAACATCCGCCGCATCCTTCAACGCCCGCAACTTCGCCTGAAATTCGGTGTCGGCATCGATGATTGTCTTTAACGGTTTGCGAATGTCATTCCTGCGCCCGATATAAGTGTCGATGTTGTCGTTGAGTTCATCGTAGATCAATACAAAGTCGTCCAGCCGGTCATGCGTTTGCAGGGCGCGGTTCTTCACTTTTGGGTCGCTGCGCATCTGCTCCATACCTACCAGCCGCTCGCGAGCGAATTTCACATACAAGGCGAGACGCTGCTGCGGCTCCCAACTGGCATCGCGGATCTGATCAATCTCGGCGGAGGTAAAGGGATCACGGTGGCGCTGAGCCAACGCAGCTTCGCCCGCCAGGAAGAGCAGCAACCCTATCGCGAAGTATCTTCGAAGCGAGTGCGTCATCATTTATTACCTTTCGAGAACATCGCTTCCAGAAGATCGTCCCGGATGCGTTGCAGCCGGTCAATCGCTTCCTGCACCTGTTCCTGATCCTCGTGGCCGATCGTGTGCTTGAGATTCGTCAGCTTGTTGGCCATTTTTCGAATGGCAATCTCAGCCTGCTTTTCGTGCTTGTGCGATTGGATCGCATAGTCCCGCGCAAGTTCCGAAAAGGCGATCACATCCTTCAGTGCGGCTTCTGCTCTTTCGGAGTCGCCCGCGATCAACAACTTGTCGGCGGTATCCAGTTGCCGCTCCGAGATGTGAAGGCACAGGGAAGGACGGTCGCCAATACTCACATTGGCGACGCGAGCTTTCATGTCTTCGACAGAGGGTTCGTCGGCGCGGCTTGCGGCAAAAGGCAAGGCCGGCAGCGCTAATAGCAGGCCTGCTACCGCAGTTCGCCAGGGCCGTAAATGCTCGATCCAAGACATTACGTCGTCGCTATCTCTTCGTTTCCGTTATCTCTCAATTTCCGCTATCTCTTCGCGGCTCTATCTCTTCGGTTCAAGGGCGTTCAGCCGATGTGTCGCCTGCCACTCGTAATCAGCATACTTCCCCTTAGCAGTGTTGAGGAAGAGGTGATAGTTTGCCACCGCTTTTTTGACATCGCGCAAATGATCGTAAGCGGAGGCACGCAGGAAATAGGTAACTGGACTTTCTGGTAGCAGCTTGCTGCGAGCATCGAGGGCGCGAATCACGAGCTCGAAATCCTGATTTTCGCTGGCCGCGAACGCCAGATCCCCGTAGCCTTCCCCCAATTTCGGTGCGAACTTCACGACGCGGAGGAACTCCTGTTGCGCCTCGGGAAATTTCTTCTGTCGCAACAAAGCCTGGCCAAGCCCACGATGGAGCAGGGCATCGTCGGGATGAGCCGCGACCAGCCCTCGGTAAGCCGCCTCGGCCGAGTCGTTCTTTCCCGCCGTAGTGTATAGTTCCGCCAGATCGCGCTGCGCGGCGTCGTCCCCCGGTGTCAATTTAGTTCCGGCTTCCAATTCCGCCAAAGCAGCGTCGTTCTTTCCTTCGGCCGCCAGCACTCTTCCCAACTGAATGTGAACCGGCCCAGAATCCGATTCAGCCAGCAGCTTCCGCAAAGAATCTTCCGCTTCCGGAAAATGATGCGTTCGCATCTCGATGTTGGCCAATCCTGTGACTGCATCCATCGAGTGGGAGTCAAGCGCGAGAGCCCGCTTGTATTCCGGCTCGGCATCGGTGAGTTTGTTTTCTTGCTCGAGAAGGTGGCCGGAAAAGAGGTGCGGTTCGACTGCCTCGGGTTGCAGCGAGGCAGCCTGCCGGTAGGCAGCGAGAGCTTCGTCAGGCTTGGATTCTTCGATCGTTTGCCCCAGCGACAACCAGGCCCGGTATTGCCCCTCCGCCGGATGGTCGGTAGGCTTCAAGTGAGTTGCAGTGTTCAAGAATTTCTCCGCATCCGGTTGACCGGCCTTCGCCAATTGCAACCCAAGATTCAGGTTCGATTCGAAGACATCAGGCTTAGCCGCCACTGACTTGCGGTAAGCCGCAATCGACTCATCGATCTTCCCCAACCCGTTTTCCACAAAGCCAAGGTCAAACCATGCCACGTAATTGGAGGAATCTCGTGCCACAAACGCGCGAAGCAAGCCTTCGGCAGTCGCGTAGTCTTTCTTTTCGATCGCAGTTTCGGCTTGTGTGAGCTCTGTGGGCTGCGCATCGTCAACCGGCACCTTAACGTGATGAGCAGATCGTTGAGAGCCGCCGGCTCCAGAGGAAGATTGCGTCGAGGGTGGATTTGTGTTCGCAATGGTGTATCCGCCAAGGGCGAGTACGAGCAGGCAACCCCCGGAAACTCTATATGCTTCCATTGGAACGCGATGCTCCCTTACTGTTCCCGATGCCATTACCGTTCAAAAGGTGGGCCAGATACTTGCCGGTATAGGAGCCGGGAATCTGCGCAATCGCCTCAGGCGGCCCTGTTCCAACGATTTTGCCCCCGCGCGCTCCGCCTTCGGGCCCCAGGTCAATCACCCAGTCTGCCGTCTTGATCACTTCCAGATTGTGTTCAATCACCAGGATAGAGCCGCCTGCCTCAATCAATCGCCGGAAAGCTGCCAATAGTTTGCTGACGTCATCGAAATGCAGTCCGGTCGTCGGCTCGTCAAAAATGTAGAGCATACGTCGCTGGCGGCGCGCTTCGTCGGAAGCTCCGTTCGACCGCCGAATCTCCCGCGCCGCAGGCTGCAGGTGCGCTGCCAGCTTCATGCGCTGGGCTTCTCCGCCCGACAACGTCGTCGCCGACTGCCCCAACCGCAAATATCCCAGCCCCACTTCGTCCAGAACCTTCAGCTTTTCAGTGATCTTGGGTACTTCGGCAAAAAACTTCAGCCCCTCTTTCACCGTGAGATTCAGCACTTCGTGAATATTTTTGCCGCGGTAGCGAACCTCGAGCACCTGCGCTTTGTACCGCGTCCCCTTACATTCCTCGCAAAGCAGTTCCACGTCGGCAAGGAATTGCATTTCGACGGTGACCGTGCCGTCGCCCTGACAGACTTCGCAGCGTCCACCAGGGATGTTGAAGGAAAAATGCCCGGAAGAGAAACCGCGTTTCTTCGACTCAGGCAACGATGCGAATAGGTCGCGGATCGCATCGAACGTCTTAATGTACGTCACCGGATTCGAACGTGGCGTGCGCCCGATCGGCGATTGATCTACCAGCACAACCTCATCGATGAATTGATCGCCCTCTAGACTTTCCCACTTCGCGGCGGCGCGCTCCGAGCCAAGAGGCTGCTTCTTGGCCTCTCCCAGCGCTCGATACAAGACCTGATGAAGCAATGTCGATTTGCCGGAACCGGAAACACCCGTAATCGCGACTAGCAACCCCAGCGGGATACAAAAGTCCACGCCCTTCAAATTGTTCGCGCGCACGCCCCGAATCCTGATTTGCTGCATACTGGGCTGGCGTCGCACTGCCGGCACTTGAATGCGTAAATCATCGGCAAGATAGCGGCCTGTCAGCGAAGCCGGGTTTCGCAGAATCTCGTCATACGTGCCCGCGGCCACCAGTGTGCCGCCATTTTCACCCGCTCCAGGGCCCAGGTCGAGTATGCGGTCCGCTGTGCGCATGATGTCGGGATCGTGTTCCACGACAAGGATGGTATTTCCCAAATCGCGCAGGTCCTGCAATATTTTGATGAGCCGGTGCGTGTCGCGCGTATGGAGTCCGATGGACGGCTCGTCCAGCACGTACAGGGTCCCCACCAGCCGTGATCCCAGCGAGGTCGCGAGCTGAATCCGCTGCGCCTCGCCTCCGGAGAGCGTCGACGACAAGCGGTCCATCGTCAGATATTCCAATCCAACATCATTCAGAAAGCGCAAACGCTCGCGAATCTCTTCGAGCAAACGCTGCGCAATCTCCGCTTCCTCCGCGCTCAACTGGACGTCCGCGAAGAATTTCGCGGCTTCTTCTACGGTAAAGCTACAAACCTCGCAAATATTCTTCCCGTTAATCTTTACCTGGCGTGCTTCCAGACGCAGCCGCGAGCCCCGGCACTCCGGACAGCTCGAGTATCCGCGATAGCGGCTCAGAAAAACACGAATGTGCAGCTTGTACTTCTTTCTCTCGAGATACTGGAAAAATCCGCGTACACCCAGGAAGTCTCCGTCCCCATCGAGAATCAATTCCTGTTGCTCAGGATCGAGGTCGGCCCAGGGCACATCGAGAGGAATTCCCTCCTGCTTCGAGAAGCGCTTCATCTCCGTAAACACCGGGCGGTATTTCGGTTTGTTCCACGGATCGATCGCCCCTTCCCCGAGCGACCTCGTTTTGTCGGGGATTACCAGGTCGAGATCGAAGTCGATTG
>Ga0307474_10001846_pt1 | contig 15283 bp, 9 predicted proteins | sample atmos_gasesECM1C_2_FD_203312 | JGI IMG/M metagenome (GOLD analysis project Ga0307474, IMG submission 203312) | Hardwood forest soil microbial communities from Morgan-Monroe State Forest, Indiana, United States - atmos_gasesECM1C_05 | ecosystem: Environmental > Terrestrial > Soil > Temperate... | reverse complement strand
CGGGCGCGTGATCGGGGCGACGCTCGACCGCAACGGCCTACGGCCGGGACGATATGTCGTGACCCACGATGATCTGGTCGTCATGGCGTCAGAAGCAGGAGTACTGGACGTCGCGCCGGAACTCGTTAAGCGAAAGGGGCGTCTTCAGCCGGGAAAAATGTTCCTGGTTGATACGGTGGAAGGCCGCATCATCTCCGATAAAGAGATCAAGCAGACGCTCGCTTCGCGCCAGCCCTATGCCCAGTGGGTGAGAGAAAATCAGATCACGATCGATCAGCTGCCGGAGCCCTCGCGCATGCACAATCCCGACGCGGAGACTCTACTTCGCCGCCAGCGTGCGTTCGGATATAGCGATGAAGATCTGCGAATGATCCTCGGCCCGATGGCAGTGAAGGGAGAAGAACCGGTTGGTTCAATGGGTACCGATACGCCGCTGGCCTGTCTCTCCGACAAGCCGCAATCCTTGTTCAACTATTTCAAGCAGCTGTTCGCGCAGGTGACGAATCCACCCATCGACCCTATTCGCGAAGAGATGGTGATGTCGCTGATCAGCTACATCGGCAGCGAGCGAAACATTTTGGAGGAAGCGCCCGAGAATTGTCACATGCTGAAGCTGGCGCACCCGCTGCTCTCGAATCGCGAACTGGAGAAGTTGCGTCGCGTATCCAATCGCGATCTGCTCGCGACTACGTTGCCTGCGTTATTCCGTGCCAGCGACGGCGAGGCTGGACTCAAGCGAGCTCTCGATGAGCTGTGCCAGCGAGCTTCGCTGGCGGTGAAGGCCGGATACTCGCTCCTGATTCTTTCCGATCGCGGCGTCAACAAAGACTACGCCCCTATTCCGTGCCTGCTCGCGTTAGCTGCGGTACACAACTTGCTCGTGCGGGAAGAAACGAGAACCCAAGTTGCGCTGATAACCGAATCCGGCGAGCCGCGCGAAGTTATGCATTTCGCCTTGCTGAGCGGCTATGGCGCAAGCGCCATCAATCCATATCTTGCGCTTGAAAGCGTTGAAGACCTGGTTTGGCGCGGCGAGTTGAGCGATGGGATTACACCGGAACTCGCCGTGAAGCACTTTATGAAGGCGATCAAGAAGGGACTGCTGAAAACCTTCTCGAAGATGGGCATCTCGACCCTGCAAAGCTACCAGGGAGCGCAGGTCTTCGAAGCCATCGGGCTCAACAAAGAATTGATTGACGCATACTTTGCCGGCACCACCTCGCGCCTGGAAGGAATTGGGCTCTCGGTTCTCGCTGCTGAGGCGCAGATGAAGCACGAGTACGCTTTCCGTCCGCTGACCGAGTTTGAGACTGAGCTTTCGGTCGGCGGCAGCTATCACCAGCGTGTCAATGGCGAATATCATCTGCTCAATCCGCAGACCATCAGCAAACTACAACAGGCCGTGAGGCAAGACAGCTTCAAAACATTTGAGGAATATACCGAACTTATCGACAAACAGAGTGCGAACCTGTGCACATTGCGCGGCCTGATGAAGTTGAAGAAGAGCGACACGCCAGTGCCTCTCGAAGAGGTCGAGCCCGCAAAAGAAATCGTGAAGCGCTTTACCACTGGCGCCATGTCATTCGGGTCCATCAGCAAGGAGGCTCACGAGACGCTTGCGATTGCCATGAACCGCATCGGCGGCAAGTCGAACACCGGCGAAGGTGGTGAGGACGAAGAGCGCTTCAAGCGCGACGCGAGCGGCGATTTGCGGCGCAGCGCCGTTAAGCAGGTGGCTTCGGCGCGTTTCGGCGTGACCGCGAATTACCTGGTGAACGCCGATGAACTGCAGATCAAAATGGCGCAGGGTGCGAAACCCGGAGAAGGGGGTCAGCTCCCGGGCCATAAAGTCGACGCTGTCATCGCTCGTTTGCGGCATTCGATCCCCGGTGTCGGTCTGATCTCGCCGCCTCCGCATCACGACATCTATTCGATCGAGGATCTCGCGCAACTGATCTACGACTTGAAAAACATTAACCCCCAGGCCCGCATCGCGGTGAAGTTGGTGGCGGAGATCGGTGTGGGCACGGTTGCAGCTGGCGTGGCCAAGGCACACGCCGACGTTGTTTTGATCAGCGGCGACAGCGGCGGCACTGGCGCGTCGCCTTTGAGTTCGATCAAACATGCAGGCATTCCGTGGGAACTGGGCCTGGCGGAAACGCAGCAGGTTCTCCTGTTAAACGATCTGCGCAGCCGCATTCGGGTGCAGACGGATGGCAAGTTGCAGACCGGCCGCGACGTCGCCATAGCCGCGCTGCTCGGTGCGGAAGAGTTCGGATTCGCGACGACTCCTCTGATTGTTATGGGCTGCATCATGATGCGTAAGTGCCATCTCAACACTTGTTCGGTGGGCATCGCCACGCAAGATCCTGTGCTGCGCAAACAATTTCAAGGGCAGCCCGAGCACGTGATCAATTTCTTCTTCTTTATTGCCGAACAGCTTCGGCAGTACATGGCGGAGCTTGGATTCCGGACGATTGATGAAATGGTTGGACGCGTCGACATGCTCGATGTGGAACCCGCCGTCGATCATTGGAAAGCCCGCGGCCTCGATTTTTCGGCGATACTGTATAACCCGCCCCTGCCATCGCGCGTGGCGCGCCGTTGCGTACACAGCCAGGATCACGGTCTGGACCGCGCGCTGGACCATCAACTAGTGGAGCACTCCCTGGATGCTTTGCTCAGCCTGAAGAATGTTGAAATCAATTTGCCGGTGCGCAACGTGCATCGCTCAGTCGGCACAATCTTGAGTGGAGAAATCGCGCGCCGCTACGGCTCGGCCGGACTGCCTGACGACACGATTCGCATTCATCTCACCGGTTCTGCGGGTCAAAGCCTCGGTGCATTCCTAGCCAAAGGAGTCACGCTCACGCTCGAAGGCGATGCCAACGACTATGTGGGCAAGGGACTTTCCGGCGGCAAGGTCATCGTTTACGCGCCTCGCGATTCCACCTTCGCTGCCGAAGAGAACATCATCATTGGCAATGTTGCTCTCTATGGCGCGACGAGCGGCGAAGCATTCTTCAACGGCGTGGCGGGCGAACGCTTCGCCGTCCGCAATTCTGGCGCAACTGCGGTCGTGGAGGGCGTCGGCGACCATGGCTGCGAATACATGACGAACGGGCTGGCAGTCGTGCTCGGATCGTGTGGCAGGAATTTCGCAGCTGGTATGAGTGGCGGCATCGCTTACGTTTTTGATGAGCGCATGGATTTCACGGAGAAGCGCTGCAATCTCGACTCCGTCGATCTCGAACCCTTGCTCGATGAGCAGGACGTACGGATCGTTAGGGATCTCATTACGCGCCACATGGAGCTGACCGGGAGTGCGCGTGCGAAGTGGATTCTCAACAACTGGCAAGATGTGGTGTCGCGCTTCATCAAGGTCTTTCCGCACGAATTCAAGCGAGTGCTGGGGGTCAGCCGCAGTGAGCAGGCGTATATCCCAGGCCAGACCGTTGCCGTGATGGAGCCAGCAGAGCAGGTGCAGCATGGGTAAGACGACCGGCTTCATGGATTATTCGCGGGAACTGGCTCCGCGCCGGCCCGTGGCGGAACGGGTCAACGACTGGTTCGAGATCTATCAGGACTTTCCCGAGGAAAAGCTTCGCAAGCAGGGCGCCCGCTGCATGGATTGCGGCGTTCCATTCTGCCAAACCGGATGTCCCGTCAGCAATCTCATTCCCGACTGGAACGATCTCGTATACCGCGGGCGTTGGAAGGAAGCGAGTCGCCAACTGCACGCCACCAATAACTTCCCTGAATTCACGGGGCGGATCTGTCCGGCGCCGTGCGAAGCCTCGTGCGTTCTGGGCATTAACCAGCCTCCAGTTACGATCAAGCAGAACGAAAAGAACATCGTCGAGCGCGGATTTCTCGAGGGATGGATTCGCCCCGAGCCAGCGAAAGTTCGCAGCGGAAAGAAGGTGGCCGTCGTCGGTTCCGGGCCCGCAGGTTTAGCGGCGGCGCAACAATTGTGCCGCGCCGGACACTCGGTCGTGGTCTACGAAAAAGCCGACCGCATCGGCGGACTCCTCCGTTACGGAATCCCCGAGTTCAAACTGGAGAAACACATTATCGACCGTCGCCTCGAGCAGATGTCCGCCGAGGGCGTAAAATTCGTCACCAACGCCGAGGTCGGCAAAAACATCGAGGTCGAGGATTTGCGCCGTGACTTCGATGCCATTGTGTTGGCGGGCGGTTCCGAGCACGCGCGTGACCTGAAAGTTCCCGGACGCGAGTTGAAGGGAATCCATTACGCAATGGAATACCTCCCGCAGCAGAACAAGCGTTGCCACGGCGATACGCTCGACCCGGCGCTCGACATTCTCGCGACCGGAAAGCGTGTAGTAATCATCGGAGGCGGCGATACGGGTGCTGACTGCCTAGGCACAGTCCACCGCCAGAAGCCGGTTTCTGTCCACCAATTCGAAATCATGCCGAAGCCACCCGACGAGCGTTCTCCGCTGACCCCATGGCCGCTCTGGCCCATGCAACTGCGCGTCGAAGGAGCTCACGAAGAAGGCGGCGTGCGCGACTGGAGCATCGCAACCACAAAATTTACTGGCGACGAAAACGGCAACGTGAAGCAGTTGCAAGCCGTACGAGTTGGCCCTCCCCCGAAATTCGAATCTATCGCCGGCACCGAGTTCACCACGGAAGCTGACCTGATCCTGATTGCGATGGGTTTCCTCGGTCCCGTGCGCAACGGAATGATCGAGCAGTTGGGAGTTCAACTCGACAATCGCGGCAACGTGGCCACAGATCAGAATTACATGTCGTCGATCCCCGGCGTCTTCGCGGCGGGCGACATGCGCCGCGGGCAATCACTTGTCGTGTGGGCGATCTCCGAGGGCCGCAAGGCAGCCGCCGGTGTCGATGCCTACCTGAAGGCGCTCCCGCTTCGGCCGATCGTCCCTTTGACTTCCACCGCACGACAAATCGCCTCGTGACCATCCGACCGCCGTCCAAGCTAAGATGGAGTCTCACTAAGATGAGCAAGTTGACTGCGTCGGCCTCATGATCCAACTTTCGGATATTCAATCCGCGCTCAACAGAATTCGTGCGGACATTCGCATCTCTCCCTGCACGCACTCGGAGACTTTTTCCGGGCTCACCGGCAATTCCATTTTCCTCAAGCTCGATAACCAGCAACGCACGGGAGCTTTCAAAGAGCGGGGTGCCCTCAACAAATTGCTAACGCTCCAACGTGACGAACGAGCGCGCGGGGTCATTGCCGCATCCGCCGGCAACCATGCTCAAGGCGTCGCTTACCATGCTGGACGCCACAAGATCCAAGCTCGCATCCTGATGCCTCTACCCACGCCGCTGACCAAGGTTTCCGCGACTCGCGCCTACGGTGCCGAGGTCGTGCTACACGGCACGAATTACGACGAAGCTTACGACAAGGCGGTCGAGCAGAGTGCACAGGAGGGACTAACCCTTATTCACGCCTTTGACGACGACGCAGTCATCGCCGGGCAGGGAACTCTGGGTCTTGAAATTCTCCAGCAGCATCCTGATGTCGAAGTTATCGTCGCGCCCATCGGCGGCGGCGGACTCATCGGCGGAATCGCCTGTGCGGTCAAAGAGACCAATCCCGGGGTGCAGATCTTCGGCGTTCAGCCTGCCAAGATTCCTTCCATGAAAGCCGCGGTCGCAGAGGGCAAACCCGTCACTCTGCAATCTGCAAAGACGATCGCCGACGGCATTGCGGTCCGCCGCGCCGGAGAGCGCACGCTGCCGCTCGTACAGAAGTATGTCGATGACATTGTCACGGTGGAAGAGGAAGAAATCGCGAACGCTATACTGCTTCTGCTGGAGCGCGAAAAAACTCTGGCTGAGGGGGCCGGAGCGGCCGCCATTGCCGCCGTCCTGAACCGCAAACTGCCCCTGCAGGGCAAACGAGTCGCGGTGCTGGTCTGTGGCGGCAATATCGACGTAACCTTGCTCTCGCGCATTATCGAACGCGGTCTGGTAAAAGATGGGCGCCTGGTCCGCTTGCGGGTTCACCTGCCCGACTATCCCGGCGCGTTGCACCGGCTCACCGGAATTCTGGCCGACCACCGTGCCAACATCGTGGAAACTGCCTACGACCGTGCCTACCACGGTGTGAACCTGGGCGACACCGCCATCGACATCACCATGGAAACGCGAGGCCCCGATCACATCGCAGAACTGCTTGCAGCTTTGGTTTCTGCCGGTTACACGCACGAAAGAATTCTCTGACTGCGGACGCTAAGGCGATCGGAAACAGGCCTTTGTAATACTTGGTTTGTCTGGGTAAAACTTTGTAAACCACCGGGTTCTGCAGCTCGCAGCGATGTAAATTAGAGGTGGAGCGCATGAACGCCAAGAAAATAGCCATTGCGACGTTCTTCTCTGCCGCCCTGGGTTTATCCGGTGCGGAGTTCCTTTCGATCGGTTTCGCATCTGCAGCAAGTCAAGCTCAGGTCACCGGTCAACCTGCGGTCGCTCGGCGTATAGGCGCCATCAAAGCGATTACTGGGAACGCCATCATGCTGACGCCGGACTCCGGCCTCGACGTCGCGGTGACTGTTCAGCCGAATGCCCGGATCTTGCGCATCGCGCCCGGCGAGAAGGATCTCAAGAACGCTGCGCCCGTTCAGTTACAGGATTTGCAAGTAGGTGACCGAGTTCGCGTTCGCGGCCAGGCGTCTTCGGACGGCGCGTCGATTGCCGCTCTGGAAGTCATCGTCATACCGCGTTCCGATCTGCAGGCGCTTCACGAACAGGAACGGGCGGACTGGCAGAAGCGTGGGCTCGGAGGTCCGGTGAACGCCGTCGACCTTGGGGCCGACACGATCACGATCTCCGTAACGACACTCAGCGGGAAGAAAGAAATCGCAGTGCACACGTCGAAGAGCACCATATTTAGGCGGTACGCTCCCGATTCTGTGAAATTCGACGATGCCAAACCCAGCACCTTGCAGGAAATCCGCCCGGGCGACCAGCTTCGCGCGCGGGGGGATCGCAGCCCCGACGGCTCCGAAGTGACCGCCGAGGAAATTGTTACCGGCAGCTTCCGCAATGTCGCCGGCTTGGTGAACTCGGTGGACACAAGCTCCGGCACAATCACCGTTCAAGACTTATTGAGCAAGAAGCCAGTGCAGGTGAAGATCACATTGGAGTCGCAGCTCCACAAACTGCCCCCGGAGATGGCGCAGCGCATCGCGATGCGGTTGAAAGGATCCATGCCTCCGGGAACCCCGGGAGCGAGTTCCGGATCTGCGCCAGTGGCCGGCAATGGTCAGCAATCCGCAACTCAAGGAGGAATGCAGCCCAGCGGCGCAACGGGTGGCGGCTTGGGCGGAGGCCTGCGTCAGGGCGGCGGCGGAGCGCCCGACTTCCAGCAGATGTTGAATCGTATGCCGGCGGTTACGATCGCCGATCTGCACAAGGGCGATGCGGTGCTCATTGTCACCACCCAGGGCACGGCGACTGGTGCTGGCACCGCAATCACTCTGCTCAGTGGAGTGGAACCGATCCTTCAGGCCGCTCCCAGCGGCAGTCAGGCAATGATGCTGGCGCCATGGAGCCTGGGAGGCGCTCCCACTGGCGAGGCAGGACCCTAGGTCTAGGGCCCCGAAAGGCGCTTCTCTATAGCTTCGTACGTCATAAGGAATAGGAAGATCAGATGAAGGTTGAGAAGTACTCGCGTTTGCTCGTCGTAATATTTTTTTTCTTGCTGTTGGCCACTTTGCTTTCGGCACAAACAGGTTCGAGAGTTCTGCGCGGACAGGTCACCGATCCCTCCGGCGCCGCTATCTCTAACGCCAGCGTGATCATGACGCCAGCCACCGGATCTCCAATCGTTGTCCAGACCAATGGCCAGGGGATGTATGAGTTCAAACCGCTACCGCCAGGGAAGTACACCCTTACCGTAGCCGCTCAGGGGTTCACGCTGTATGAGAACGACAACGTCGTGATCGCCGACCAGCCTCTTCGACTCAACGTGCCTATGACGATTGAAGTGGAGCAGCAAAAAGTGCAGGTTTCCGATACTGCGCCGACGATTGACGTCAACCCGAACAATAATGCCGGTGCCATCACAATCTCCGGAAAGGAACTTGAGGCCTTGCCCGACGATCCCGACGAACTGCAATCGGATCTCGAAGCCCTCGCCGGCCCTTCGGCAGGTCCTAACGGCGGCCAGATGTATATTGACGGATTCACGGCTGGTCAACTTCCGCCCAAATCGTCGATTCGCGAAATTCGCATCAACCAGAATCCATTTTCTTCAGAGTACGACAAGCTGGGCTACGGCCGCATCGAAATCTTCACCAAGCCCGGCACCGACAAATACCACGGGCAGTTCTTTGCACTGGGAAATGATTCTTCGTTCAATACGGCAAATCCCTACGGCGAAGTCCCACCACCTCCCTATTATTCAGCGCAGTACAACGGAAACATTGGCGGACCGCTCGGCAAGAAGGCCTCGTTCTTCTTCAACATCGATCGCCGCGACATCAATGAAGTAGCAGCGGTCAATGCCTTCGTACTGGACCCGTCCTTGGCGCCGGTCCAGCTTGTCGAGTCCATTCCGAATCCGCGCCAACGCACGAATCTCGGCCCTCGCATTGATTGGGCGCTCACGAAAAATAACACGCTGACAGTTCGCTATCAGTATTTTCGCGACACCCAAACCAACAGCGGTGTTGGGGTGCTCATCCTCCCGTCGCAAGGCTATTACTCCCAAACCACCGAAGATACGGTCCAAGTCAGCGACACTCAGGTTTTCGGCTCAAAAATAATCAACGAGACGCGCTTTCAGTACAACCGCGATAACGAACTTCAGAACCCGAACGATACGAACCCAGCAGTCAACGTGCTCGGCAACTTCACCGGTGGCGGCTCGTCTCAAGGCCGGCAAAGCGACCAGCAGAACAATTACGAAGTGCAAAACTACACGTCGTTAATTACAGGTAATCACACGCTCAAATTCGGAGCGCGAGTGCGTGCCACTCAGGAAACGGATTCCACCACTTCCGGATTCAACGGTACTTTTACATTTTCTTCTTTGAACACCCCGGCCCACACGCCTTCGAATTGTGCATCGATCGCTCAAAACCCGCCGTGCCCTATTTCCTTGCGGTATGCCGAACAGCAGTTGGCTGGTGGGGGCGGAATTCCCTATGCGACACAGTTGACGTTCACACAGGGCACGCCCACCGCCCGTGTCACCTACTACGATGTCGAACCTTATATTCAAGATGATTGGCGTGTGAAACCGAACCTTACCCTGAGCTTAGGTCTTCGGTTCGAGAGTCAGAATGCTATTCCCGATCACGCAGACTGGGCGCCGCGCTTCGGTTTTGCCTGGGGCGTGGGCGGCAGGAACGCTGCCCCCAAGGCGGTAATTCGCGGCGGCTACGGAATTTTTTATGATCGTTTCCAGACGACACAACTCTTGAAAACGGAGCTTCTCAACGGCGTTACTCAACAGCAGTTTATTATCGATAACCCAACCTGCTTCCCAGGCGTGGACGTGGCGCTAGGAAGTTTCTCCAACTGCGGTCCAGTCAACTCGACCACGCCCAATGTCTATCAGATCAGTCCTAGACTGCGCGCACCCTACACCCTGCAGGCAGCGCTTGGCGTGGAACGTCAGCTCACCAAGTCGGCAACCCTTTCTGTCATTTACATGAATTCGCGTGGCTTCGACCAGTTCGCGCTGATCAACGCGAATGCTCCCTACCCGGGAACGCCATGCGCTCCGAATTGTCCCCCGATCCAGGGAGGGAATGTCTACCGCTATATTTCCGAAGCTAATTTCAAGCAAAACCAACTGATCGCGAACAGCAATGTGCGCATCGGCTCCAAGGTGCAGATGTTCGGCTATTACTCATTGAGTTATGCCAACAGTAACGCCTCCGGTGTCTCCAGTTTTGCATCGAATTCCTACAACATCAGCCAGGATTATGGCCGGGCCTCATTTGACGTGCGGCACCGATTCTTTCTGGGAGGCAGCATTGCCTTGCCCTACATGTTTCGTTTGAGCCCGTTCATGGTGGTCAGTTCTGGGTCCCCGTTTAATATCACATCGCCCATCGATGTAAATGGCGACCAGATCTACAACGATCGTCCGGGTCTGGTTTCAACCGCGACTTGCCCCAAGGGGACGTTGCCCAACGGGCCGCAGAACAACATCTACTGCACAACTTTGGGGACTTTCGATGTGCTCGGAGGCGGAAAGCTTCTGCCTGTCAACTACGGCAACGGCCCAGGGCACTTTGTCATGAACTTGCGCTTTACCAAGACCTTTGGATTCGGACCCAAAGCGAAATCCTCCTCCGGCGGCCAAGGCCAGGGCCCCGGTGAAGGCGGACCTCGTGGAGGGGGCGGTAGACGGGGCGGTCCTATATTCGGCGGAGGTCCCACCATGATGTCGACCAACACTGACCGCCGTTACAACCTCACTCTCGGCGTAATTGCTCGCAACGCGTTCAACAATTACAACCTGGCGAACCCGAATGGGGTAGTGGGGTCCAGCTTGTTTGGCGAATCCAATTCTCTTCAGCTGGGTGGTCCGTTTTCGCCGGGTACTGCCGCTAATCGTAAGATCGAATTGCAAGCCACGTTTACCTTCTGAGTGGGAGTGCATCGCGTCGCGCATATCGCGAATTCAGCGATTCGGGTTATGCTGGACGTGGAGGACTTGTCTGCCGCCAATCCTGCGGCATAGGACCCGAAACCGATTGCCCTTTCCTCCTACGACCAGACGAAAATTTGTTCGCCTCGCAGCGACCGGTGGGGTGGCCGCCCTCGCGGCCGATACCACGCTGATTGCGCCCAACTTCCCGCGAATCGTTCGTAAGCAAATTTTGCTTCGGCGCTGGCCCAAGCGCCTGGAAGGTTTCACCATCGCACTGCTCAGCGACTTTCATTACGACCCTTATTTTTCGGTGCATCCGCTTCGATCCTCGATCAGCATGGTCAACGGCCTGCGTCCCGATTTGATCGCACTGACCGGCGATTTCGTTACCGAGCTGTTCCATGCCAATAAAGCCAATAGAGCAAGGGCCGCTGCCGCTGCAGAGCCTTGCGCCCAACTTTTGCGCCAAATGCAGGCACCCTACGGCCTGTGGGCGGTGCTGGGGAACCACGACGTGGTTACCGACCCGAATCGAGTTATAAACGCGCTTCGCGCCGTCGGGATTCAGGTCCTGGGCAATCAGTCAGTCCCCATCGAAGGCACCGGAACTCGCTTCTGGCTAGCCGGAGTAGACGACGTGTTGGAAAACAGATCCGATCTGAATGCTGCGTTGTCGAAGGTTCCCGCAAACGAACCTGTGCTTCTGCTAGCCCATGAGCCTGACTTTGCTGACTACGTCGCGGGCTTCCCGGTGGATCTCCAGCTCTCGGGGCATTCTCACGGAGGCCAGGTGCGTATACCCTTCGTCCGGCCGCTTTGGCTGCCTCCTTTGGCGAAGAAATACATTTGGGGCTTGTACAAAATCGGCGGGCTTACTCTCTACACCAACCCAGGCCTGGGCACGGTGGGACTTCCGGTGCGAATGAACTGTCCTCCAGAAATCACGTTGTTAACTCTTCGCCGCTCTGTGACCGCGTAGTTGCAACTCCTTTCACCTCGATGTCATCCGGTCAGTGAAGTCATGCCCCTAATCTGTTGCAGCGCAATAATATACTGTATATCTCGAGTGGTCCAGGATTTGCCGCCAAAGCGAGTCGTGAACAAGAAGATGCTGGGTCGCTTCTGGCTTGCTGCTCTACTGTCGATGCTTCCCGTGACGGCCGTAGCCATCGCTACACCGTCGCCTCGTCCGCAATCGGCAACTCTTGCGTTACGCGAAAGCCGGATCTCAAAAACGCTGGCCCGTGCGTCTCAGTTTGTCGATGTGCCCCATGTGACCTTGCAGCCTGCTTGCGAAGATATTCGCCCTCCGGAGCCGCTTACTACTCCTGATCCGCTTTTTGCACCGGCCGTCCACGGCCGAAGAGTAAAAGTCAGCTTCATCATCGGAATCGACGGGCGGATTCACGCCCCACTCATTCTGGAAAGTGCGGGATTCTCAGGCGATCGTCATGTTCTGCAAACCGTACGCACGTGGAGATATCGTCCCGCAACTTGCAACGGTGTGCCAACCGAGACCGAAGGCAAAATCGAGTTTTCCAGCCGATAGCACTCCCCTCAGGCGCTGGGCTAGAATGACCGCAGCAGTGGGGTGATTCCATTCGTGGACGAAGATAAGAGAAATCCCAGAACCTCCGCTTTACCTCCTAATCCGCAGGAACGCGGCTCCGAACTCGAAGACCTCTACCGCGGTCTGCAGCCTGAGATCCACCGTCCCAAGCCCAGTCCAGACGCCCTGGCGGCGGCCTTGGAGGCGGCCCAACGTCTGGCTGTCGAAGCGGACGCGGAACAGGCTGCTGACGACACTGCCCCAACCCTCAGCAACAACTCGTCCACGATCGTTTGCAGCATCTGTGGATATGGGAATCGACGGGGAAACAAGTTCTGCGGCATGTGCGGAGTCGCTGTAAGCGAGCAGGGAGCGGGCGGCGGATTTCTCGCAGACGAAAGCCGTCCCCAACGTGCGATCGCTCTTCCCTCGAATCTATTTCCAGATCCTGACTCCGAACGACACCCAGCAAATCGGTCGGTCGGAGCCGAAACTCATCACTACCACCACCATTATCATCATCACTACTTTCCTGGCGGGCCGGAAGGGATGGCGCGGTCCGGTGCGGAATCAGTCCGCAATGAACCGGTCCGGGAATTGCGCCCCACAGCTGCGCTGCGAGGGGACATGAGCCGTGCTGAAGCCGCGGTTCGTCGCGTCACGCACGAGTGGGTGCTGGCCTGCAATACAAAACACCTCGATGATTTGCTCGACCTTTACGTTCCCGACGCGCTGGTGATGCGGTCGAACTGTCCACCGATCCGTGGCGCGGCTGCGGTCCGCGAGTTCTTCTTTGGCGCGCTCGATGCCGGATTGGGAGAAGTGGAAGTTGAACCGCTGCGCGTGGAAGTCGTCGGCGACATGGCTTATGAGGCTGGGCGATGTAAGGCGCTAATTCCCAGCGCAAGCGGAAAGCGCCGCGAAGAGCGCGGCAAGTACCTCTGGGTTTGCGCCCGGCAGAGCAATGGCGAATGGAAGTTGGCCGCCGACTGCTGGTCCAGCGATTTAACGCTCACTGCGCTGGAGTCCGACGTCCCACAGAGTGCCGGAGTGAAGACCAGCCAGCCGCGCAGGAATTCGTGATCCTCGTGTAAGCCTCGACTACGGGGTCACGCCCAGTTTCGCGAGATCTCCCCGCAACTGCTCGAGCTTTTGCATCTGGATCGTGCACATTCCCAGCTTGGCGGCGCATTCCAGATTGAGCGCACGGTCGTCGATAAAGCAACACTGTTCCGCAGGAACCTGCGTAATCTCCAGTGCCAGGCGATAAATGTCGCGCTCCGGTTTGCGAAATCCAACAAAGCAGGAACTGATAAAGAGGCGAAAAACTATTCGCAGTCCGAACTTTTCGATCCGGTAATAGTTAAGTTCCCGCGATTCATTGTTGAGGGTGCCCATGAGGTATTTGCCGGACTCCGCCAGCGCCCGCGCGAACTCCAGCACTTCTGGGAACGGTTTTGACATCGAGAACATGTAATCGCGAAACATCTCGCGCGTAAACGGGCGTTCGCGATAGAACACGGTGCGATCCAGATATTCGTCGAGAGTTATCTTCCCGCGTTCGAACGATGAGACCACCATCTCATGGCGAGCGTGAAACTCTTCAGGATCGAGTTGAAAGTGCTCCAGCGCCTCGGCGCGTTCGGTGCGGTCCCAGGCATTCGTCAGCAGCACGCCGCCGACATCCCAGAAGATGGCGCGAATGGCAGACAAGAACGTTCCTCCCGGTGAGCAAGGTTATCAGGAAAGTGTAGACGAAGGCGGGCAAGAATGTGCGGCTACCTGTCCGTGGCCGAGGCTTATTTCTTAGCGAAAAGTTCTTTCAGCAGCGCGGTCGTCTGGGCTGCCGGATTGGTGCGGATTTTCACTTCCTCTTGTCCGAGCATGTAGAAGAGGCCGTCCAGCGTCTTGCCGACCACGTATTTGTCCAGGTCGAACTCGCTGGCGATCGCGCTGCCGCCGGGCGCGGTTTTGATGACGTGATCATATTTCTTGATTACACCAACGCGCTGCATGGAACTATGGACGATAGGAGTGAACGCGGTGGTGAGATCTACAGAGCAGGTTCGCCTGAAATATTCCGTAGCTGCGGTTTCGCCACCGGAGAGGATGTTGCGCGCATCGGAAAAGCTCATCTTTTTGATGGCATCAAGAAAAATCGGCTTGGCCTGAGACGAGGCGCGCTCGGCGGCGCGGTTCATGCCGATTTCCAGGTCGTCTACCGTGTCCCCCTCGCCAATCAGGCGCATCGCTTTGCCCACGGACTGCAGTTTCGTGGGTAGCAGTATACGAATGTCTTCGTTCTGCAAAAATCCGTCGGTCTTGCCGGCGAGCCCTACCGCCTTGCCGGCGCTGAGTTCGAGCGCTTGTTTGAGGCCGGCTACGATCTGGTCCTCGCTAAAGCTGGAAGGGTCATGATGTTCGTCAGTTGCGTCCGCTCCTTGGACCGTTTTGCCCGGTTGAGCTACCGCGCAAATGCAGCAGACCGCTAGAACGACAGTAAGCACAGAAGTGCGCTTGAGATGTTGCATGGGATGGAATGATTCTATCAAGAGCGGCTCCGTCAGGGATTTTTGCTTTTGGTTCCCGGGAACGCCGGGTTTGTGGTGCGGGAATGTACAAATTTGTGACAAAGTTCTGACAATCTGGCAAGGGCATGCGGATTAGGATTCGAAAGCCCAGTCAGAGACCGTGATTTGTGCGCGGGCAACGCTGCACCGTCACTTGCCTGATCTGGCATTACAAAAGGAGATTCGCATGCAGCGTCGCATGATTCCGCTCACTCTTGGCCTCGGACTCGCCCTCATGTTCGTTTCGAGCGCCGCCTTGGCGCAATATAAACTCACAAATCTATCCTCGAATCAGGTTAATTCTGCACTTCACGACGATCCCTTACTGGTGAATGGGTGGGGGCTGGTGCATGCTCCAGGTTCGCCATGGTGGGTCAGTGACAACCTCTCCGGATGGTCGACTCTGTACGATTCTCAGGGGAATCAGGTGCAGACGTTGAAGGTATTGATCCCGACAGCGGGAAACGGTCCGGATTCACCAACCGGATTAAACGGTCCGGGTACGCCGACCGGAGATGTCTGGAACGGAACCGGCGAATTTCAAGTCGCGCC
>Ga0307474_10001845_pt1 | contig 15283 bp, 15 predicted proteins | sample atmos_gasesECM1C_2_FD_203312 | JGI IMG/M metagenome (GOLD analysis project Ga0307474, IMG submission 203312) | Hardwood forest soil microbial communities from Morgan-Monroe State Forest, Indiana, United States - atmos_gasesECM1C_05 | ecosystem: Environmental > Terrestrial > Soil > Temperate... | reverse complement strand
GGCCGCCCTACAGCTGTCGTTCCTTAATAATGCCGTCTACTGTATGGAAGGATGAGCAAGCGCCAACGGTAAAATTGTGTGCTCCTGGAGGCTGTTAGTCAAGAAGTTTGCAGACATACCCCGGGAGAGCGGTCTTGGGGTTGTTCCTCGAACACGGTGCGGCAAGCCTGCCCGGGGCCGTAGCTTCGAACGGGTCAGGCATAATGGGCTTGCATGAAATTGTCCTTGTTACGGCTGATTGCGATATTTAAGTTTTTTAAGGCAGTGTCGCTCATTGCCCTCGGAGTGGGCGCGTTCAAGCTCGTTCACAAAGACGTGGGCGGCCTGCTTGAGCACGCGGTGGAAGCATTACGGCTCGAACCTGGGCATCATTTTGTCGAGGTTGCACTGGCGAAAGCTTCCAATCTGAGCCCTGAACAAATCAAGAAACTTGGACTGGGAAGCTTCCTCTATGCCGGCTTGTTTTTCACTGAGGGGATCGGTTTGTGGTTGCGCAAACGTTGGGGAGAGTGGCTCACAGTAATAATCACGGGCTCTTTAATCCCAATTGAAATCTACGAAACCTACTGGCATCCGAGCTGGGTAAAGGCGGTAGTGCTGGCAGTGAACGTCGCCATCGTTCTGTACCTTATCTATCACATTCGCAGTGAGCGGCCGGAATAGTACGCACAGAAGGAATCAGGCTCACTGGCAGCCCGGAATGTCTGCCCGAGGCTTCATCTTTTGTTTCATACTTCCTGAGATCGATGGCTCGTTGGTGGTGGTAGCCGTAGCACGACCGTGGTCGGGAATGTATGGTATCGAACGTTTGAGCCCTATGAGCTATGGTGTGCGCGGTGCTCCCTATATGACAGAGATTCAGCCAACGATTCATGAAATCGCTGCGCAACTCAAAAGCTTGAGCGAAAAGCTGAAGAATACCCTTAATCAGGAAGACAGGCATATCCTGCTGAAGGAGTTCCGAATGCTGCTCGATCAAGCTGATCAGTTGGGCGCCGGAAAGGTGCCTCGTTGAAGCAGCGCGCCCCAAAAAGCGATATTTATCACATCGAATAGTGTTGAGGCTCACATAGAAGTGTGTTGCCGCGCATTGCGCGGCAGGACCGCAAGGTCCTTACTGGTCGCGGTACGGACGTCAAAGGTCACGAAGAGTTCCTGGGCTGGACGCCCGACTAGTCGCTAGAGATATGAGGCATTCGGTTTTTAAGGGTTCACAAAGGCGTTAGCGGGTGAACTGTTTATCCACAGTCCACCCGCTAAATTCCGCGCACGCATCTCGAAGTTTATTTCTCGCCGGTGGGTACGCTGCCTCCCCAAAGGGCATTTCCGCCCCAGAGTGCATTCCCACCCCACAATGCATTTCCACCCCAGAGCGCATTCCCGCCCCACAATGCGTTGCCACCCCAAAGCGCATTGGAGCCTGAGACAGTAGATCCGCTTGTACTTGCAGTCGCAGCGCTGCTCACTACGAATTGCGAAGATCCCCACACGGCGGTGTTCGACCAGGTCGACGATGTGTTCCACACCGCCGAAGGATCGTCTTTCAAGGACACGCTGTTCGTGGTCGTATTGAAGACGGCTATCGGGGACATGGCCGTTCCCTTGGCCAGGTCAGTGTTCGCGAGCGCGGCTTCAAGATCCACATAGCCTGTGCCGACGGTGAAGATGTCGTACTGGTCGGTATAAGTGATTCCGGAAACCGGATCGGTGTAGCTGCTATATGCAGGAAGCGACTTCCACGCTGTCTTCATCAGCCGCGCTTTTACTTGATCGGGAGTAAGGCTGGGACTTTTTTGCAGGAGGTCCGCGACCGCTCCGCTTACCACTCCCGCGGCCATGCTGGTACCACTTAAAGTGAAGTAGCTGGAAGAGGACGCGCTGCTTCCGCCGTTCACGTAATAGCTGTAGGGTACCTGGTTCGCTGGAAACTCGTCGTACAACGTGGAATTCGGTGCCTCCAGTGAAACCAGCAAGTTTCCAGGAGCCACCACGTCGGGCTTCACGACCGCGTCGCCTGCGGTTGGTCCTTTCGAGCTATAGCTTGCGATGAGGTCGTCGACTCGAGTGGGCGTTCCCATGGGCTTCATGGCGCCAACCGTGATTACGTAGGGATCGTTACCCGGCGATGTAACCGTTCCGTAGCCGTTGCTCGCCTGCGTGCGGCCGTTGTTTCCTGCAGAAACTACTACTACGATGCCACTCTTCCACGCCGCTTCCACGGCTTTGCAGAGCGGATCAAGCTTGTAGCTCTCATATACCTCGCGGCCGAGAGAAAGATTCATCACGCGGATGTTGTACTGCGACTTCAGCGAAATGGCCTGAGTGATGGCCGCAATCACGGCACTGTCGGTGCCTTCGCCATTCTGATCGAGAACCCTCAGATTCACCAGCTTCGCTCCCGGTGCGATGCCTTCAAAGGTGCGCGAATACTGGGTCCCTGTGGAATTCTTGCCATCGCCGGCGATTAGTCCGGCGATGTGCGTGCCGTGGCCGTACTGATCGGCAGAGCTGAGGTTGCCGGGCAGAAAACTCTGGTTCCGAACGACTCGGGAGGATCCGAGAGATCCGCCATTGAGATCCGGATGGCTGCTGATTCCGCTATCGATCAATGCCACTCCAATGCCGGCGCCTGTGTAACCGGATTGCCACGCTGCGAATGCGTTGATCGCCGGCGCAGCATTGCTCAGGTTCGGTTGCAGGGTGCGGTCCTTGCTGATGTAGACGACATTGGACTGGTTCGACAGGCTCACGATGCCGTTGCCATCGAGCAGCGCGACTACGCCATTGACGATCGGTACATCGCTCAGGATCGCACCGCCCAGTTTGACGATGTCGTTTACCAGACAATCGATGAAGCCGAACAGCCCGCTGCAATTGACCTGTGTTCCGGGCGCATATTGAACAATAACCTGGACTTGCTGGGTGGAGGGATACCCCCGAAGGTCAGGTGAAATCTTGGCATCGTTGGCGTACGCCAGTGTGCTTGCGACGAGCAGCACGACAAGGACAAATCTTTTCATTCGGAATCCTCCAGAACAGACACCCACAGCCTCATCCCTGACCATGCACTCACAGTGCCATAGAGTCACCCCGGTAACCCTTGCGAATCAATAGTTTGAAGGCGCAGTCCCGATGGCTCATGGGCCAAGCTGTCCCAATCTCCGCCCCCCGGGACATTCTGTCCCGGAAACGAGAGTAACCAGGTGATGTCGCTTTTCAGATGTAGAGAGCGAAGGTTCCAAGGAAAATTGAAAGAACCTTCTTATGCCTTCGACCCGCCAACTTGGCGCACGTGTGTTTATCGCCGGCATGGCGCTGGCGGCGCTGAGTTGCTTGGCGTTGGCGTCCTCTCACTGGCACTCGAGCGACCCCGTAAAGTTCGTTTGTTACATGGTGGCTGCGCTGATCGCATCTCCGTTGAAGGTAAGCCTGCCCGGTGGAACGTTGTCGGTGAACTTCCTGTTTACTCTTCTGGGCATTCTCGAGATGAGTTTGCCCGAGGCTCTGCTGATCGGCTTGGTAAGCACGCTCGGGCAGTTTTACTGGAAGCCGGCGAAGAGTCTGCGCTTGATCCAACTCGCGTTCAATCTGTCGCAAGTGACGGTTTCGGGAACCGCGGCCTACGGGGCTTACCAGCTTATTTCCATTTATGTTCTTCACGGACCGGGGCCTCTCGCTCTGGTCGTGGCCGCGATAACGCTATTTTCGGTGAATACACTGGCCACATCCATCGTGATTGGATTGACGGAGCAGAAGCCGTTCTCCAAAATCTGGACCGACTCTTATCTCTGGGCGTTTCCCTACTACATGGTGGGAGCGGCCATTGCAGGTCTGGTAAGTTTTTTGAACCGTCACATCGGCTGGCAGTCGTCCCTGCTGGTACTTCCGCCAACTTACCTGATGTATCGCTCCTACCGCCTGTACATGGGGAAGCTGGAAACGGAGAAGAAGCACGCCGAGCAAGTCTCAAATCTCCACCTGCGAACCATCGAAGCTCTGGCGCTTGCCATCGAGGCCAAGGATCAAACCACCGGCGAACATCTTCAACGTGTGCGGATTTATGCCATGGAGTTGGCGAAAGAACTCAAACTAAGCGACGATGAAGTTGAGGCTTTGCAGGCGGCCTCTGTGCTGCACGATATTGGCAAACTCGCGGTTCCCGAACACATCATCTCGAAGCCGGGCAAACTTACGCCCGAGGAATTCGAGAAGATGAAGATCCATCCTATTGTGGGAGCGGAGATTTTGGAGCAGGTCGATTTCCCCTACCCGGTCGTGCCCATCGTGCGCGCTCACCATGAGAAATGGGATGGAAGCGGCTATCCTCATGGCCTGGCAGGCGAGGCGATCCCGATTGGAGCACGCATCTTGTCGGCGGTCGACTGCCTGGACGCGCTGGCCTCAGACCGTCAATACCGTAAAGCTTTGCCGCTGGATGAAGCGATGGCGAAGGTGGCTTCCGAAGCCGGGGCTGCGTTCGATCCGAAAGTTGTGGATATCCTGCAGCGGCGGTATGTGGAGTGGGAGAAGTTGTCTCGCCTGCTGCCCCTACAGGGCCCGCCAAAACTTTCTACCGACATTAAGGTGGAGCGCGGTCTCGCCCCGGATGCAGGCTTCGCGCAAGCGGCCGATACTCCCAAAACGGAATCGCGCGGCGGCTCCGTAGAGCGTCTGGCGGCTGCCCGGCAGCAAGCTCAAGCTTTTTTCGAACTCACAGAGCGGCTTCGTGGCGCCCTAACGCTCGATGACATTTTGACCCTGCTCGTGATGCGACTGAAGCGTCACGTTCCTCATGATGCCACGGTGGTTTATCTCCGCAAAGACAATGTGCTGCTTCCAGGACATATTAGCGGCGAAAGCTACCACCAATTTTCGGGTTTGAAAATCCAAGTTGGGCAAGGATTGGCAGGCTGGGTTGCGCAGAATCACAAGCCAATCTTAAATGGTAATCCGCTGGTGGAACCCGGATACGTCGTTGATCCCAGGCAGCAAGGCGCATTGCGCACAGCTTTGGCGGTGCCGATCGAAGGAAGCGCCGGCGTAACGGCTGTGCTGGCTCTATACCGCTCGGGTCAGGATGCATTCACCAGCGACGATCTCGAAGTAGTGGAAGTTCTGAGCTTTCGCGCGGGAACCATTATCGAAGAAGCCGCAAGGCCCAAAGCCGCAGCGAGCATGGCCGGCGCCGACTGATTGTCGCCAGGAATGGCTGCCCCCCAGGGATTCGAACCCCGATATGCTGATCCAGAGTCAGCTGTCCTGCCGTTGAACGAGGGGGCAGTGGCTTCATTATCCAACGAGTCACCAGAGCGGTCAAATTCCGAGGAGTGTCTGCGGGCTTGGATCGGGGCGGCTTACTCGCGTTAAACTCTACTGGGAGATTGTGCTGAACGAGGAGTTGCCATGGTCACGATCATCGAAAGCGCTTCTGAAAATTATGCCGAGATCGCGCGTCGTCCGCTGGAGGCCGATCAATGCGCTCTTGTCGTGGTCGATATTCAGGAAAAACTTTTGCCGCCAATTTTTCAGAAAGAACAGTTGGTGCGCAACTCGAAGCTGCTGGTTCGCGCGGCCGGAGTGCTGAAGATTCCTGCGATCATGAGCACGCAATATGCGAAGGGACTGGGCAAGACTGTGCCGGAGGTTGCTTCCCTGCTGCCGGAAGCTGAGGCTATCGACAAAGATCAGTTCTCTTGCTTCGGCAGGGACACTTTTTGCGGGCAAGTCAAACGGCTGCCGGGCATACGGAACACTTTGCTGCTGTGCGGCATGGAGAGCCACATCTGCGTGGCGCAGACGGCACTGGCGGGGCTGCGCGAAGGGTATCTGGTGCATGTTGCGTCGGACGCAGTGGGCTCGCGGACGGAATGGAATTGGAAGGTTGGTCTGGAAAGAATGCGGGCCGCAGGGGCAGTGATTTCATCCACCGAGATGATGATCTATGAATTAATGCGCTCTTCGTCGTCGCCCGCGTTCAAGGAGATGTTGCCGCATCTGAAGGGGTAGCTGTTGGCGGCGCGCCTGCCAGTGAGCATTCTTTGTTCGTTCTATCGTCCCGCTCATGGTTTGTTCAGTAAATGTTGCGCCGCCGCGAGGCCGCATTCGAGGTGCTGCCGCCGGATCACCAGCCTGATTGTTTCGCCGATCAGTCTGCGGGCAGCTGATCTTTCTTCTTGACCCGCACGACCGTGATTTTTGCGAAGCCCTCTTCAAAGGTCGGCGGCTTCAGTTTGGCGGACATGCGTCGCATCACGTCTTCGGGGATGACACGGTCGCGGCGCTGATGGCGTTCGATGCAGACGTCGAGCGGAACGTCGAAAAAAACCGCGTGCACTTCGTACTGATAATCCTTGGCCAGCTTGATCCAGTGCTGGCGCTCCTGCGGGGTGAGGTTGGTAGCATCCACGTAGTTTGTAGGACGCTTGGCGATGAGGCGCGCTTTAAGCATGGAGCGCAGGTTGGAAAACACGAGATCCTGGAAACGCTGCTCGCGCACATCGTCAAATAACAGTGTGCGGACCATATCGCTCGAGAGTGGGACGACGTTGTGACGCTTGAACCACGAACTCTTGCCCGAGCCGGGGAGTCCGATAGCGAGAACCACGATGCCTTTGGGCGCGCGTTGAGGAGCCGCGGGAATGGTTGCAACTTTGGCGGGCGCCGCTGCGGGCGCGAGTCCCGGCTCTTGCTCTTCTGGCTCGACATCAGAAAACTCTCCAGCTCCCGCATCCGCCGGCAGTACAGGGATGGACCCCTTCACTGCCGCCGGAGTAAAAGCCTGTGCGACTGCCTGCTCACGCCCGCGACCACCGCGTCCGCGACCACCCCGGCGACGGCGGCCTCGGCTAGCTTGCCCGAACCCTCCTGAAGCCGGCGGCAGAGCCGTGCGTTGGTCTTCGGGTGCCGAATCTTCGGGTGCCGAATCTTCGGCGTTCGAACGCGCGCGCGGCGGGCGGGACTCGGGTTGCACTGGAGGCGGAGCCGGGCTTTCGGACTCGATGTGCTCGGCTTCGTGCTCTTGGCCGGAGGACTGCTCTGCATCAAAATATGCCGGCTGTAATGGCGGAGGAGCAGGCTGGTCTGAGGGCTCCGCGGGCGGTTTTTTGCGGCGCTGCAAGCGCTCGCGCATCCATTTACGCATGCATTGGCTTTTTAACACAGAAGAGAGCGCTGGGGCAATCGGCGATGGTTTCGCGAACCATACCCGGCAGCGATCTGACCATTCTGGCCTCGCACCGACTATCAGGACTTGGTTGCCTGAGGTTATTTCGGCGGTTGTGCGGGTGGGTTTTCACTGGTCGGCGGCACAATTCCCTTGATTCGCAAGTAGGTCACCATGTTCCCATAGTGCTCATCCGTATGCGCCGTATTTAGCGAGAGCAATGTGAGCTTCGCCATATCGAAGCTCAAGAATTTTGTCATCTGGCTGCCTGTTGCATCGGTCATGGCGTCGAATGACTTATTGCAGTACGCTACGGCGTCCTTAAGGGCCGAAACAAGATCGGCCTTCGAGGTCTTCGTTTTTTCGATGCCCTTTGCCGGGTTAGCTTCGCCGATGGCTTGCGAGCAGAACATGTAGGAAGCGTCAGCAACATGGCCAACGATCTGGCCAAAACTTCGCACGTCCGGTGTCGGTTTGAAGGAGTAGTTTTCTTCCGGCATTTTCTGCGCTGCACCGATGACCGCATTGCTCACAAACGAGTAGAAGCCTTTTTCGCTCGCAGTAATCGGGTTCGCTAGCGGAGCGGCCTGCGTTTGCGACTTCTCCTGCCCGAGCAGAGCTTGGGAAACCACCATCGACATAGCAAACACAAAACAGAGCCTCTTTTTCACGAGCCACCTCTCCGAGAAATAATGCCACACGTTAAACCGTGGAGGAAGGAAAAAACGTGCTCCGCCGACCGGCATTTTGGGTATCGACGAGTGTCAGGAACTTCCTGCACATCGTCCCGCACATCGGTGACGCTACAATATCGGCATGCCAGGACAAATTCCCAACGTAATCCGCGGACAGAAATATATCTCTCTCGGCACGTTCCGAAAGAATGGGACGAGGGTTGCGACGCCAGTGTGGTTCGGAGAGGACGCGGACAAGCTCTATGTGATGACGAGGAGTGACCTGGGCAAAACGAAGCGCATCCGCAACAACCAGCAGGTAACGGTTGCTCCCTGCACCATACGCGGTAAGGTGACCGGTCCCGAGTTAGCAGGCGCGGCGCGTATCCTGCCACCCGAAGAGCACGAGCACGCTCGGCAGACTCTAAACCGCAAGTATTGGATGGCGCGTCTGCCGCTCGTCTGGCGCAGGACGGATACGTATCTCGAACTGACGTTCCCGCAATAATTCATACAGGGGCAGAGTTGCAGAACTCCATAACAGGAATGGGCAATGCTTCCGTGCTGGTCAGGGCTCATTTACGCCGCTTCCCTGTCCTGCTAACATCATCTGTCTGTCTACAGCCTGCGAACCATTATTGAATTCGCATTCATAAGAACGGAGAAACACGATGGCAATCAAAGTTGGCATCAACGGTTTTGGACGCATCGGCCGCAACGTTTTGCGGACTGCGCTCAACGATCCCGAGCTCGAATTTGTTGCGGTCAATGATTTGACGGACCCGAAAACGCTGGCCCATCTGCTGAAATACGATTCCATTCTGGGCAACCTGAAGCAGAAAATTGCCGCTACCTCGGATGGAATTTCGATCGACGGAAAAACGATCAAGGTTTTTAAAGAGAGAGATCCGGGCGCACTGCCATGGGATTCAGTGGGCGCCCAGGTCGTGATCGAGTCAACCGGACACTTTACCGATGCCAACGATGGCAAGAAACACCTGCGTGGTTCGGTCAAGAAAGTGATCATCTCGGCTCCGGCAAAGAATGAGGACATCACAGTTGTGCTGGGCGTCAATCACGAAAAATATGACGGCGCCAAGCATCACATCATCTCGAATGCGTCCTGCACCACCAATTGCCTGGCACCGATCGCCAAAGTGATCAACGACCAGTTCAAGATTGTCAGCGGGACCATGACGACGATTCACTCCTACACCAACGACCAGGTGATTCTCGACTTCCCCCACAAAGACCTGCGGCGGGCACGAGCCGCCGCCATCAACATGATTCCGACGTCTACGGGAGCGGCCAAGGCGCTGAAGTTGGTGATTCCTGATCTTGCGGGAAAGCTGGATGGGTTCGCCATGCGCGTGCCGACTCCGAATGTTTCCGTCGTCGACCTGGTGGCGTGGGTAGAGAAGAAGACGAGCAAAGAAGAAGTGAATGCGGCGCTCAAGAAGGCTTCGGAGAGCGGGCCGCTGAAGGGTTACCTGGGTTATGAAGAGAATGAACTGGTATCGTCGGATTTCAAAGGCGATTCTCGCTCTTCAATCGTCGACGCCCCGATGACGCTGGTAGTTGGCGGCAACTGCGTCAAAGTGATTTCCTGGTATGACAATGAATGGGGATACTCCTGCCGGGTGCGGGATCTGATCCACTACATCGCGGGCAAGGGCTTTTAGTTTATTAACCCGGGCTTGTGCCGTGCATAAAAGGGCGGGCGATGTTGCCCGCCCGACAGCGGGCGAGGGCGCCGGCGCTGCTTTTATATTGCCTTCCAACAAGAATAAGGACGACCAGCCAATGTCCAAGCTGTCTATCCGCGATCTTCCTCTTAACGGCACGCGCATCTTCATGCGCGTCGACTTCAATGTTCCGCTTGAAGACGGACGCGTGATGGATGACACGCGTATCCGCGAAACTCTGCCCTCGATCGAGTACGCGCTGCGGCATGGAGCGAGGCTGATTCTGGCATCGCATCTGGGTCGTCCCAAAGGCAAACCCAATCCAAAAATGAGCCTCAAGCCTGTGGCCGAGCGGCTGCGCATGGTGCTCGACAAGGAACTGGCGCGCGGTGAAAACGTGGGCTTTTGTCCCGAGTGCGTGGGTCCGGAAGCCGAAGAAGTCGCGACGCAACTGGAAAAGGGCCAGACCTTACTGCTGGAGAATCTGCGGTTTCACGCTGAAGAGGAAGCCAACGATGAGAAGTTCGCCAAGCAATTAGGAAGCCTGGCGGAATACTACGTCAACGATGCGTTCGGCACGGCGCACCGGGCGCACGCATCCACGGTAGGCATCACGAAATTTGTTTCGAAATCGGCGGCCGGCCTGCTCATGGAAAAGGAATTGCAATATCTGGGCAAGGCGATGGAGCACCCAGAGCCACCGTTTGTAGCAATTCTGGGCGGCGCCAAAGTGAGCGACAAAATAGGCGTGATTCGCAACCTCATGGGCAAGGTCGATTCGCTGATCATCGGCGGAGGTATGGCCTACACATTTCTGAAGGCTCAGGGAAAGGAGATCGGCAAGTCGCTGCTCGAAGCTGACAAAGTTGAGCTGGCGCGGCAACTGCTGGAAGAAGCGAAGCAACGAAATGTCAACTTCCTGTTGCCCATCGATCATGTGGTAGCGATGAAGCCTGAAACCAACGCAGTGGTGCAGCAGATCGGCGAAGGACAACCGATTCCGGCGGATCGTATGGCGCTGGATATTGGTCCGAAGACGATTGAACTGTTTTCGGAAGAAATTTCGCGAGCTCGCACGATTGTCTGGAATGGACCGATGGGAGTGTTTGAGGTTCCGGGGTTTTCGCGGGGCACTTTCAGAATCGCCCATGCGGTGGCGGAAAATGTAGGTGCGATTTCGATTGTGGGGGGCGGCGATACGGTGTCAGCAGTTCACGGCGCCGAAGTTGCAGACAAGATAACGCACATTTCCACTGGCGGCGGCGCTTCGCTGGAGTTTCTGGAAGGTAAGAAGCTGCCTGGAGTGGAAGCCTTGACGGACAAGAAGTGACGGACGAGAAGTGAACGGCCTGAATGCAGGCGTGCGCGATTCGACCATGCGACTCGTGCTGGAACGCGGCCAAACCATCGAATTCCACGGACCCGCCGACATTACTCAAGAGACGACGGATGCGGTGGTGAATGCAGCCAACTCGTCTCTGTTGGGCGGAGGCGGGGTCGACGGCGCAATTCATCGCGCTGGCGGACCTGCGATTCTCGCAGACTGCAGGCAAATCGTGAGCAAGATTGGAAGCCTGTCTGAGGGGAAAGCCGTTATCACCACCGGCGGACATCTGGCCGCAAAGCACGTCATTCATACCGTCGGACCGATCTATCGCGACGGAGAGCATGGCGAAGCGGGAAAGCTGGCGAGTTGTCATCGCGAATCGATTCGGCTGGCGGATGAGCACGGACTTGGATCTTTATCCTTTCCGGCGATTTCGACTGGTGCATTTGGGTACCCCGTTTCTGAGGCTGCGAGTGTAGCGGTGGCGTCATCGGCTGAGTCTTTGGCGTCGGCCACCCATGTAAAGCTGGTTCGATTCGTTCTCTTCGATGCCGCTACATTGAGAGCGTACGCGCGGGCTGCCGAGCAACTAGGAAAGTTGTCTTCATATTGCAAAATCGAGAAGGGATCTTCATGAGAAAGAAGTTGATGGCCGCCAACTGGAAGATGAACAAGACGCCAGCTGAAACCCGTGACTATTTCACCGAATTTCTTCCTCTGGTCGCGGGCCACAGCCGCGATGAGATCGTGGTTTGTCCCCCTTATACCGATGTAGATGCGGCTATGGCTTCAGCCAAAGGGTCAAACGTGGAGATTGGAGTGCAAAACGTGCACTGGAAGAGCGATGGCGCATATACGGGAGAAATTTCTGCCCCCATGCTGGTGAGCCTGGGCGTCACACATGTGATCGTCGGCCACTCGGAGCGGCGGCAATATTTTGGCGAGACTGACGACACGGTGAACTTGCGCCTGAAAGCCGCGCTGGCAGCCGGTCTTACGCCGATCTGCTGTGTCGGCGAAGTGCTCGAGGAGCGCGAAGCCGGTCTCTGCGACGATGTATTGCGCAGACAGTGCGTCCGCGCTTTTCATGCGATCTCAACAAAAAAGGCGGCGAAGTTAGTGGTGGCGTACGAACCGGTGTGGGCGATTGGCACAGGCAAGAACGCAACACCGGAGATCGCCGCCCAGGCGCACGCTGTCATCCGGCGCGAAGCGGCGGAGGTTTTTGGGGACGAGTTCGCCAACAAGCTCCGCATTTTATACGGTGGGTCGGTGAAGCCGGACAACGTCTCAGCCTTGATGGCGCAGGAAGAAATTGACGGAGCGCTGGTGGGTGGGGCGTCGCTGGATCCGAAGTCGTTTGCTGCGATCGTGAAGTATTAGGCTCGCGGTTAGATTTCGCGGGTAGGAGCGCCCACACCACACAAGCATGCACTACCACCGCCACAATCTGCTAATCTTCTCTCGCAATTCCTAAGTTCAATCTCGCTCACAGAAAAGAGCACGGATGACCGAAACTGTGCGTCCTGAGCCAAGCCGGGCGTTTCGCTGGCTTGTGCTGGTCTTTATCAGCCTGACGATGTTCGGCAATTATTACGTGTATGACTGCATCGCGCCCATCGCCGATCTTCTGGCCAAGCAGTTGGGATTTTCCGAATCGAATATCGGATTGCTGCAGGCCATCTACAGCATTCCCAACGTTTTCATGGTGGTGATTGGAGGTTATATCGTCGACCGCATCGGCACGCGGAAGGCGATATTCATCTTCGGAACGTTGTGCTTTGTAGGTTCGGTGATCACCAGTCTTTCAGGAGCTCTGAGTGTTATGGCCGCAGGACGGTTGGTTTTTGGCCTCGGCGCCGAATCATTGATCGTCGCCGTGACCACCGCCGTGGCCAAGTGGTTCCGCGGAAAAGAATTGAGCTTTGCCTTCGGAATCAATCTGATGATTTCCCGGGCCGGCACCCTGCTGGCACAACAATCGCCCTCTTGGGCTGGGTTCGCTTACAACTACTGGCGCAATCCGCTGCTGATTTCTATCGCATTCGGGGCCCTATGCATTGTGGGCGCAATCGTCTACTGGATGTTGGAAGTCTATGCCGAGAAGAGACACCAGGTTGGACCTGCCGGCGCCACCGACAAAGTGGTGTTTCGCGACATCAAGGGTTTTGGGATGTCGTACTGGTACATCGTGGCTTTGTGCATCACGTTCTATTCGGCCATTTTTCCGTTCGAAACCTTTGCCTACCAGTTCTTCATGGATGCGCACCACGTTACGCGCGAAGCCGGGGGCGACCTGGTGGGAATGCTGACGCTGTTCACCATGTTCGGAACACCACTTTTCGGTCTATTCGTCGACAAACTGGGCAAACGTGGCCTGCTGATGATGCTGGGCTCGCTGCTGCTGATTCCGGTGTACCTGATGATGGCCTACATTCGGTCGGTAACGTACATAACGGTCTACCTGCCCTCCTCCGCGGACGGTCATTTCGCCCTGGTGGCACATCACTTGCCTCCAATCTTGCTGCTGACGATGGCCATGATGGGCATAGCCTTCTCGCTGATCCCGGCGGTGATGTGGCCCTCGGTGGCCTATCTGGTTGAGCAGTCGAAGCTGGGAACGGCCTACGGTTTAATGACCATGATCCAGAACATTGGTTTAGCTGGATTTAACCTTCTGGTGGGGTGGGCGAACGACCACAGCCACGCCGGGCCAGACAATCCCAACGGGTATAACTTGGGAATGTGGATCTTTTCGGTCCTGGGCTTTCTGGGTTTTACCTTCGCATTCCTGCTGCGCGAGCGGGAATTGGGTCCACAAGGGCATGGGTTAGAGACGATCACCACTGACAAAGGCACGAGCTAGAGCCTACAAACTACTGATTTAGGGAGGATTGAGACTCTTGCCTTTGGTTGGGGTTTAATGTCTTAGAAGTGGCGGCGGCATCCAAGCACAGAGCGGCAAAGGCTTTCCGACGAAGCTGGGAGCGGGAATCGCCGACGCAGGCGTGCATCCGTAGATTGGTAGAAATACTCTGATATTCTGGAGTTGCTGGGACCGCTGCCTTCTCGGCTAAAGCACGCAAGCGATACAACAGAAACTACTTATGCCGCATCCCAATGAGTGCGGCCGGAATAGGTAACTTGACCGAGCCACGACAGCAATCCAGCACGGAACTGAGCGAAGCCGAGGCCATTGAACGGGCCAAGGCAGGGGACGCAGAAGCGTTCCAAGTGCTCTATGACAAGCACAAGCGACGCGTGTATTCGCTTTGTCTGCGGATGACGGCGAATACTGCAGAAGCAGAAGATCTGGCGCAGGAAGCGTTCTTGCAGCTCTATCGCAAGATTGCGACGTTTCGCGGAGAGTCGGCATTTTCGACCTGGCTGCACCGACTTTCGGTAAACGTGGTGTTGATGCATTTGAGGAAGAAGAGTCTGCCTGTGGTTTCGTTGGAGGAGACCACGCAGGGCGTGGATGACGATTCCCCGCGGAAGGATTTCGGGGCGGACGATGTAGCATTAGCCGGATCCATTGACCGGCTGCAATTGCAGAGGGCAGTGGACAGTCTTCCTCCCGGCTACCGAACGATTTTTGTGCTTCACGACGTCGAAGGATACGAGCATAATGAGATCGCGAAAATTGCAGGATGCTCGATCGGCAACAGCAAGTCACAATTACACAAGGCCCGCATGAAATTGCGGGACCTGCTCAAGATGAATAGAGCCGAAAAGGCCGGGAGATCGCGAGCAGGTTAGTAGAGCAGAAAAGAGAGCACAACAACGGTGATCTCGGCAGGGGCGCAAGAGCTGCGACAAGTCGAGCCGCAGTAAACCTGGGGAGAGTAGTATGAATTGCGTTGAGCTGCAACAGAGCTTAGCGGAAGCGGAAGATGGCAGCATGCCCGAACAGCGTGCCCATCTTGTAGGGTGTCCAGCGTGCTCAGCGCTGGTGAAGGAATTGGATCTGATCATCGCAGCGGCCGGCCAGTTACAGGCGGCGGATGAGCCCAGTCCCAGAGTCTGGAATTCCATTGCAATCGCACTGCGGCAAGAGGGACTGATCCGTCCGCAACGGCAGCCGCCTGTCTCTTCTTTCAGCGCGCGCTGGGGCGCGGCGCGATGGCTGGTTCCCGCCGCAGCTATGGTGTTGGTGGCAGTTGGAATTTACATGCGGCGCGAATCCCCTGCTCCATCTCAACCTGTGCCTCAGCAAGCTTCCGTAGCCCTGCCTGCTGGGGGAATCGACCTCAACGATGAAGACTTGTTGCAAGAGGTTGCGGCCAACGCTCCGGCGATGAAAAGTCAATACGAAGACAACCTCCGGCAAGTGAACGAATCCATCCGAGAGGCGCAGGGCTTTGTCGACGAAAGTCCGAATGACGCGGACGCTCGCCGCTCCCTGATGGATGCGTACCACCAGAAATCCATGCTT
>Ga0307474_10001844_pt1 | contig 15292 bp, 13 predicted proteins | sample atmos_gasesECM1C_2_FD_203312 | JGI IMG/M metagenome (GOLD analysis project Ga0307474, IMG submission 203312) | Hardwood forest soil microbial communities from Morgan-Monroe State Forest, Indiana, United States - atmos_gasesECM1C_05 | ecosystem: Environmental > Terrestrial > Soil > Temperate... | reverse complement strand
CGTATTGCGTGGGCACGAACAAGATGAAGATCAGAGCGCCGCCCTTGACGATCAGCGAGGTCAATTTGGCGATCTGCGATTCCTGCTTGTCAGTGGGATTTTTGTTGATGAACTCGCGATGGATGTTGCGCGTGTACAAGTTCGCCGCCGCGATCGACATGATGGCCGCCGGTACCAGGGCGCCGATGCCGATGGCTGCAAAAGCCACGCCGGCAAACCAGGCCGGGAAGCTGTGCAGCAGCAGCGCGGGGACGGCGAAGTTGTTGCCGAACTGTTTGAAGCCCGCGGCATATTCCGGCAGCTTGTCCACGCCGCTGGCAATGACGAAGAAGCCGAACAGCGCCAGCAGTCCCAGCATGAAGGTGTAGCCGGGCAGCATGGCGGCGTTGCGGCGGATGACCTTGCCGCTGCTCGCGCTCAAGATGCCGGTGAGAGAATGCGGATACAGGAAAAGGGCCAGCGCGGATCCCAAGGCCAGCGTTGCATAGCCGCCGTACGAGCCGGTGGTATTGGGCCCCGGCACCGCCAACAAGAGCTTCTGTGCGGGCACGGCAGAAAATATTTTTCCGAAGCCGCCGAGTTCGTAGGGAATGATGATGACCGCGGCGATGGCGGTGATGTAAATCAGAAGGTCCTTGACGATGGCGATGGAAGCCGGTGCGCGCAGTCCGCTGGAATACGTGAACGCCGCGAGAATCACAAAAGCGAGGAACAGCGGCAGATCGGCCATCAGTCCCGTCCCGGAAATGCCGAGGGCGCCAATGACCACTTGCAGGCCCACGAGTTGCAGGGCGATGTAGGGCATGGTCGCGACGATTCCCGTGATCGTGACCGCCAGGGCCAGCCAGCGATTGCCGAAGCGTCCCTTCACGAAGTCGCCCGCCGTGATGTAGCCGTGCTTGCTGCAGACATTCCAGAGACGCCGAAAGATGAGAAACATCAACGGATAAATAATGATGGTGTAAGGCACGGCGAAGAACGCGACCGCACCCGCGCCGAAGGCAAGCGCCGGGATCGCAATGAAGGTGTAGGCGGTATACACATCGCCGCCCACCAAGAACCAGGTAATCAGGGTGCCGAAGCGCCTGCCGCCCAAGCCCCACTCGTGCAGCTTGTCGAGGTCGCCCTTGCGCCAATGAGCTGCCGCGAATCCGAGCCAGGTAATAAAACCAAACAACAAGGCGAATATGATCAGCGCAATCCAGTTCACTTCCTGCACGGGCGTCCCCTCTTAAACTGCTTGTTATTTATTCTTTGACGCAGAAATAGACGATCGCCGTGAACACGGCACTGACGATCACCCACAGCAGCTGGAACCAATAGAAAAACGGAATGCCGAACAGGTACGGCTCGGCCCGGTTGTACAAGGGCGGCCACAGGGCGACGGCGAACTGGATGACGAAGAGCAGGTACCACCAGCTCCAGCCGCCGCGCTTTTTCTCAGTGTTCATCGCGAGACCTCCCGCTTATCATTATCAGGTGATCCTACGCGCGTCCGTGGGCGAATGTCGAGAATGAGAGGGGAATGGGAAGCTTCAAGGCACGGAAGACGCAGTGCCGTCACTGCGCGAGCAATAGCTCCAGCGTCCGCAAGTAAATGCGATGCAAGCCGTCAATGTCGGCCACGCGAACGCATTCGTTGACCTTGTGGATGGATTCATTAATGACGCCCAGTTCGATCACCTGCGCACCCATCGGGGCAATGAACCGCCCGTCGGAGGTCCCGCCGCCGGTGGTGAGCTTGGGGCTGATTTGCAATTGCTCTTGCACGGCGCGCGCGGCGGCCTGCGACAACGCGCCGGGAGTTGTCAGAAACGGCAGCCCGGAAATAAACCACTCCAAACTGTATTTGACGCGGTGGCGCCGCAAGATCTCTTCGACAGTTTGCTTCAAGCCGTCGACGGTCTGTTCGGTGGAGAAACGTAGATTGAAACGTGCCCGCAGTTCACCGGGGATCACATTCGGCGCGCCCGTTCCGGCGGAAATATTCGAGACTTGAAAAGTAGTGGGTTGAAAGTGCTCATTGCCATTATCCCAGACGCGGGCCGCCAATTCCGCCAGCGCGGGTGCCAGCGCGTGCACCGGATTGTCGGCCAGCTGCGGATAGGCGATGTGTCCCTGAATCCCGTGGACCGTCAGACGTCCGCTCAAGCTGCCGCGCCGGCCGATTTTGATCGTATCGCCCAGCGTGTTCTCGCTCGAGGGCTCCCCGACCAGGCACCAGTCAATGCTCTCTTGCCGCTCGCGCAGCACTTCGACCACCCGACGGGTGCCATCGACGGACGGCCCCTCCTCATCGCTGGTGATCAGGAAGGCAAGGGTGCCGCGATGCAGAGGGTACCGCGCAATGAATTCCTCGCTGGCGGTCAACATGGCGGCTAAGCCGCTTTTCATATCGGCCGCGCCTCGGCCGTAGAGCACGCCATCGCGGATGACCGGCTCGAACGGATCTGAGCGCCATTCATCCAGAGGCCCGGAAGGAACCACATCGGTGTGGCCGGCAAAGCAAAAGACGGGAGCGCCGCTGCCGCGCTTCGCCCAAAAATTATCGACCGGACCGAAGCGCAGGCTTTCCACGCTGAAGCCCACGGCCGCCAGACGCTCGATCATCAGCGCTTGACAGCCACCATCCGTGGGACTCACCGATTGACGCGCAATCAGCGCTTCAGTCAACTGCAGGGTAGCCGACATCAGAAGCGCAGCACCGGCGGTTGACGTCGCAGGTTGGCCCACAATCCCCAGGCGCCCAAAACCAGCGCACTGATCAAGACCCAGGCGGGCATGGCGAGGCCGAGGAATTCCCAGGTGATTTTGGCGCACTCACCGGATCCGGTGAGCACCTTGACCAGCACTTCGCTCAAAGAAAACACTTTGAGCATGAAGTCGAGCGATGCGCCGCAGGCCGGTACGGCACCGGGCGGCAAACTTTGAATATAGAGGTGGCGCGCCGCAACGCCGATGGTGGCGAGAGCCGCGAGCGCCAGGAGCACCGCATACCCGCGCCTGCCGAAGGCCTCCGGGTCGTGCAGCGTCGCGGCCAGGAAGATTACGGCGAGCACGAAGATGCCGATTCTTTGAAAAATGCACAGCGGACAGGGCTCCAAGTGCATCACGAATTGCGCGTAGTAGGCGTAGGCCAGGAGGCATACGCAGCCCACGAATCCGAGAAGATTCCCGCGTCGCGCCGTCATCAGCGACGCATGAGCGCGTGCGCCGCGTCGATCTGCTTGGCGACGTCCTCGAGAGAGGAATGGCGAATATCCTTGCCATGCACCATGTAGATCACGTATTCGCAAATATTCTTCGCGTGATCGCCGATGCGTTCCAGGGCACGCACGATCCACATGATCTCCAGCGCACGGCGAATGGTGCGCGGGTCTTCCATCATGAAGGTGATGCATTGCCGCTGAATGGACTCGTACTCCTCGTCCACCATTTTGTCTTCCTGGGCGGTTTTCAGCGCCGCCTGGGAATCCATGCGCGCAAAGGCGTCCAAGGCATCGTGCACCATCTGTGCAACCTGCCGGCCGAGATGCTTCACTTCGCGGTATTTGTCGGCCGGACGTTCCATCGTCGCCAGACGCGAGGCGATATAGCCGATCTTCTCGCCTTCGTCGCCGATGCGCTCAAGATCGGTGATGGTTTTGATAATGGCGACGATCACCCGCAAGTCGCCGGCCGCCGGTGCTCGAATCGCCAGAATGCGGCTGCATTCCTCGTCGATCGACAACTCCATGCCGTTGACCTTGTAATCGTCCGTGGCGACGGATTCGCCCAAACGGCTGTCGCCTTCCACCAAGGCAGTGATCGCCTTGTGCAGCTGCTGCTCGACGAAGCCGCCCATCTGCAGCACTTGATTGCGCACCTTCTCCAAGTCTTCGTTGAAGCGGCGGGAAATGTGGTGGGTAAGATCGGCGGTTTCCATAGATTTGACCTTGAAGCACACTCTTAAAGGCGTGCAGCGTTCGTTTACATCCGATTGCAGCGTACGTCAACCATGTACCTCATATATGTGACTTTCATGCACTCGCGGCTGCGCCCGCGGCGTTCTGCATTTCCAGCTTCCAGACGCGTTGCTCCGGAAAATGACACGTAAAGGTGCTGCCTTTACCCTCGATACTTTGGACGTCGAGCCATCCGCCATGGCGTTGCAAGGCGTGCTTGACGATGGCGAGGCCCAATCCTGACCCGCCCTGCCCGCGCGAGCGCCCCGCATCGACCCGGTAGAAGCGCTCAGTCAGCCGCGGGATGTGCTCCGCGGGGATTCCGATGCCGCTGTCGATGACGGAGAAATGGGCGCCTTCTTCGTCCGTCCACCAACGCATGCGTACCGTGCCCTCCGGCAGCGTGTATTTCACGGCATTGACCAGCAAATTCGTGAATGCGGATTCGATCTCGTGAGCCGAACCGTACAGGCCGTCGCTGCTGTCCAATTCGAGCTGCACTTGCCGCGGACGATCAGGGCTGCTCAGCGCGTCGCGATGCAGCCGTTCGAGCATTCGCGGTACATCGACCGGATCGCGCGTCGCCTCGCCGTCTGCGGACTCCAGACGCGATAGCTCGAGCAGGTCCGCAATAATGGCGTTCATACGCTGCGCTTGTGCCCGCATGTCCTTGATCGGTCCGCCCCAGGCCGGATCGACCGATGGATCCTCCGCGAGCGTATCCAGATAGCCGGAAATCACGGTCAACGGCGTGCGTAATTCGTGCGAGGCATTGGCGACGAAGTCCTTGCGCATCGCCTCGAGCCGCATTTGCCGCGTCACGTCGCGCACCAGCAGAAGCGACTGGCCGCCGCCATAGGGCACCATCTGCAGCGCCAGAAACATGTCGATCTGCACCGGCGGCCGAATCACCAGGGGCAGCGCAAAATCATCGCCGTGCAGATAGTGGGCAAATTCCGGCGCTCGAATCAGGTTATCGATTCGCAACCCCACATCGACCGGTCTGCGCAGCCCCAAGAGCCGCGCCGCCTGGCGATTGAACCAGACGATTTCGTGCTGCGGGCTTAAAATGATGACCCCGTCGGGCAGCGCCGCGGTCGAGCGGCGCAGCTCGCGATACAGCTGCACCAGGCGCTGCTTGTGGTACTGCTTGCGCCGATGCAGGCGGATGACCTGCGCGATGATGTCGCCCCAGATTCCGCCGATATTGGGCGGATCGATTTGCGATCGTAGCCGCAGCCAGCGGTCCACGCGATACAGATTCAGCAATTGCCAGGCAAGATAGAAGCAGGCTGCGCCCAAAATCCACAGCCAAATAGGTCCGATCAGCAGACCCAGGCACAGGCCCAACAGCAACATGCCCGCGAGCCGCGCGAGCGCGAAGGTCCACATCGCTGCCATGGGCTAGTCGCTAGCTCGCTTAGGCGTCTCGCGTCGAAAATCGATATCCCGCGCCACGCACTGTTTGCACCAACTTTTCCAGTAAGAACGGTTCGAGCGCCTTCCGCAATCTGCGAATATGCACATCGACGGTGCGCTCCTCGACGTAAGTATTACCCCCCCAGACACGGTCCAGCAACTGACCGCGCGTAAATACCCGTTCCGGATGGGTCATGAAGAAATGCAGCAACCGGTATTCGGTGGGCCCCAAGGCAATTTCCCGTTCCCCCGCGCTGACCCGATGGCTCGAGTCGTCGAGTTTCAAACCGTCGACCTCGACGATGTCATCCGCGCCGGCGGGCGCCGCCCGTCGCAACACGGCTTGAATCCGCGCCAGCAGTTCGCGCGGCGAGAAAGGCTTCGTGATGTAGTCATCCGCGCCGCCCTCGAGACCGTTGACCTTATCCTGCTCCTCCGCCCGGGCGGTGAGCATGATCACCGGAATTTCCTCGGTATCCTTGGCGCGCTTGAGCGAACGCGTCAGCTCCAGGCCGCTCATGTCCGGCAGCATCCAGTCGATCAGCATGAGATCGGGTCGCACGTCCACGATCCGCGCGCGCGCTTCCCGGCAATCCTCCGCCTCCCGAACTTCGTATCCCGCGCGCCGCAACCCGAACGCAATCATGTCGCGTATGGGTTTTTCGTCTTCGACGATGAGGATGCGCCTGGCAGACATAGGTTAGTCCCTTGATTCGAAAGCCGAGTATTACAGACTTCGATTGTGACACTTCCGTTACAGCGTCGGCGGTGCCGCCCTCTCTGCCTCGGTGAAGGCGACTTTATCTCTCAAGTAGAGGGGCTTGAGATCGGCGGCGTCGAGGGCGCCGCCTACTTTGAGGCGCAGAGCTCCGAGACGGGCGATCTCCCGGGCATTCGGCAGGGCGGCGCTTCGGGCCGCATCGGTTGTCAGTCCAGGAAGCGTCGCCAGAACCGGATAGGCCGAAAATCCGCGGCCAACACCGATGTAATGCGCGCCCGGGTCCGAGGACACGGTGCCGGGCGGTCCCACTTGCAGCGCACCGCTTAGCAGGACACCGCACTCGGTGTCCCAGGCGAAGCAGCCCCAATAGACCTCTCCCATGCGTGCGTCGAGGCACGTGAGAGCGCGGCTGCCGGGGCCGTCGAGCACCTGAAACGCCAACGCCTCCAGCGTCGTGACGGGCACCACCCTGAGGTCCGCGCCGAATGCCAGGCCCTGCGCGACCGCCACGCTGATTCTGACCCCGGTGAAGGCGCCCGGGCCGATGCTGGCGGCGATGCCATCGAGCATCGAGAGGGAGACTTGCGCTTCGGCCATCACTTCTTCCGCCATGCGCAAGATCTTCACTGCATTGCTCTTACCGGATTCGATCGTCCGGCCGATGAGCGCACCGTTTGCCAGCAACGCCACGGAGCAGGCCTCGGTTGCGCCGTCGAGCGCCAGCACACGCATCAAGTCGCCTGCACGGCCGGCACCGAGGCCTGGCGCTGGCGCAATCGATCTCTCAGGAACTCGGCCGCGACGGCGACATCGCTCACCACGGGACTCGGCGGCATCGACTCGAGAAACACTCGCCCATATGCCTTGGTCTTGATGCGCGGATCGCCGAGAACGATCACGCCGAAATCGTCGAAATCGCGGATCAGCCGTCCGACGCCCTGCTTCAACGCCAGCACCGCCTGCGGCAGCTGATATTCAAAGAAAGGATTGCCGCCGCGCCGGCGAATACCCTCGAGCCGGGCTTTCAACAGCGGATCGTCAGGGGCGGCGAAGGGAAGTTTATCGATCGCAACGATGGAGAGTGCGTCGCCCTTGACGTCGACGCCTTCCCAAAAACTGCCCGTGGCCAGCAGCACTGCATTGCCGAGCTCTCGAAAGCGGTTCAGCAAAGCTTCGCGCGGCGCCTCGCCCTGCACCAACACGGGAAAAGGCGGATTGGGAAAGCGCGCTTTCAGCGCCCGCACCCCTTCGGCCAAGCCGCGATAGCTGGTGTAAAGCAGGAACGCGCGGCCGCCGCAAGTTTCGATGAGCGGCGCACACGCTTCGATGAATTTGTCGGCGAACGTAGGGTCCTGCGGATCCGGCATGCGCGGCGGCAGAAACAGCCGCGCCTGGTCGCGATAATCAAAGGGACTGTCGATGCACAGCGTGCGCGCGTCGGGCAGTCCGATCCGCTCGGCAAAGTGTGAAAAATCCGCGGCGATCGCCAGGGTCGCGGAAGTAAAGATCCACGCGCAGGGACGGGACTCGACGTACTCGCGCAGACGCTCCGCGATTTCAAACGGCGTGAATTGCAGCGTCAGGCCATTGGACCCGACCTCCACCCAGCGCAGGCCCGACTCGTCCGAAAGCTCGCGCAAGCAGGCCAGCGCATTGGCTAGATGCGCCGCACGGCGCGCGCAATTGGCGGTGCCCGCGCCGCCGCCCAAGCCCTCGAGCTGTCCGCCCAAGGCGCTCAAGGCGGTTTCGATTTCCGGCAGCGCGTCCAAGAACGCGTCAGACAGCTCGGCCCACTCATAACGCCCTGCCGCGCGATTTAGCGCGAATCTCAATCCGTCGAGGTGACCATCGACGGCCAGCACCGCCTCGACCAGAGCGGGCGCGCGGATCGTCGCTGCAGCAAGTTCCGAGGTAATGTCCCGCATCAGCACTTGAACCTGGCGCACTGACCAGGTCTGCCCGAAGAATTGCGCCGCGATATCCGGCACTTGGTGCGCCTCATCCAGGATGACCGCTTCGGCGCCGGGCAGCAGATCGCCGAAGCCCTCGTCCTTGAGCGCCAGGTCGGCCAGCAACAAGTGGTGATTCACCACGACGATATCGGCCGCTTGCGCATTGCGGCGGGCTTCGATCACATGGCAGCGCGAAAACTGCGGGCATTCCTGGCCGAGACAGTTTTCGCGTGTCGAGGTGATGCTGGGCCAGATCGGGGATTGTTCCGGCAGGTCGGTGAGCTCGGCAAGATCGCCGCTCTTGGTCGTCGCTGCCCAGCGCGACACACGGGCGAGCAAGCGCGCCATGCTGCGCTCCGGGCCCAGCAACGAACCCTGCTGAGTGGCCAGCTCCAACCGATGGCGGCACAGATAATTTGTGCGCCCCTTGAGCAGTGCGAGTTTGGCCGGCAGTCCCAGCGCTTTTGCCAGCATCGGCACGTCGCGGCGAAACAGCTGGTCCTGCAGCGTGCGGGTCCCGGTGGAAATAATGACGCTGCGCCCGGAGAGCAACGCCGGTATGAGATAGGCAAACGTCTTGCCCGTGCCGGTGCCGGCTTCGACAATCAGGGGTTCGAGTCGGGCCAGCGCGGCCCCCACGGCTTTGGCCATCACGGCCTGCTCCGGTCGATAGGCGTAGTCCGGCAGCGCCCGCGCCAGCGGACCGCCCAGGGTAAAAACGTCTTGATAGTCGGTGTTCATTCGATGATTGCTCGCGTCGCCTAAGCGTAGACGAAACGGCGCCGACTATTTCACCCGTGCGCGAAATCGCAGGAACGCGACGGAATTGGCTTTCAACGCATTTTTCAGCTGCCAGCGGATATGCGTGTAGTCGGCCGCGGTGGCCGCGCGCAGTTGGCCGCCCGGTTCCTGAATCCTTAAATTCTCCGGCACGTCGAAGCTGCGGCCGGCGTCGACCGAATAGGTGATTTCCGTCCCGGGGCCCACCGCTGAATCGGGCGTGTAAGTCATGTGCGTCGGGATGGGGTACGTCACGACCGGTCGCGGCACCGTGGTGGGCGCCGTGTTGCGCACTTCGAGGGTATAAATAACGCTGTCGCCCGACACCACGCGGTCGGCAGGAATCACTTTGGTGACTTCCCCGCCCGGACTCGGGCTCGAGTGCTCCACCTCCGCGATTGCCCGGACGCTGATCGGATCGGGGGCTGCGAGGCAGGTGACGCCGATGATCATACCGGCGGCGGCGACCAGTAATCCACGCGTTGGATGTATGCGCGTTCTGTACATATTGTCAGTGTACTTCATGCCAAACCTTCATGCTATATAAAATATTAATAATCAACAACTTATAGATAATTAGATATCTAGATTCTACCTTCAATCGGCGCTTTTCGCGCGCGGCGAAAATATTTTTCGCTGTCGGAGATATCTCACGCTACGTTGGGAGTTGGCGCGCCCACACCCATCTGTCATCCTTATCGATCTATCAAGCTTTCTTCTAGGGACCCTCAATGGCCACAGCACCTCAGCACGTAACCCTCGCCGCGATGAATCATGATGTCGGAGTGTGGGTGGATGAAGTTTCCAAACTTACGCAACCGAAGAAAATCCATTGGTGCGACGGCAGCGAGGCTGAATTCGAGACCCTGAAGCGCGAGCTGATTGCAGACAAACAATTGTTGCCGCTCAATCCGCAAAGCTTTCCCGACTGCGTTCTGTCGCGCTCGAACCCGTCGGACGTCGCTCGCGTCGAACACCTCACCTTCGTTTGTACGGTGAATAAGGATGACGCCGGCCCCAACAACCACTGGATCGCGCCTAAACAAGCGCACGCGCAAATGGACGCCCTGTTCGCCGGTTGTATGCGGGGCCGCACCTTGTATGTGGTGCCCTATTGCATGGGCCCGATCGACTCGCCCTTCTCGCGCTGCGGCGTTGAGATCACGGACAGCGCCTATGTCGTGCTCAACATGCGCCTCATGACGCGCATGGGCCGCTCGGCGCTCGAGCGGATCACGCGCGACGGAACCTTTGTGAGAGGTTTGCATTCCACGGGCGATTTGGATCCGAAGCGTCGCTTCATCATGCATTTCCCCGAAGAGCTGTCGATCAAGAGCTACGGCTCCGGCTATGGCGGCAACGCTTTGCTCGGCAAGAAGTGCCACGCGTTGCGCATCGCGAGCTGGCAAGCGCGCACCGAGGGCTGGCTGGCGGAGCATATGTTGATCGTCGGGATCGAAAATCCTCAGGGAGAGATCCACTACCTGGCATGCGCCTTCCCCTCCGCCTGCGGCAAGACCAATTTGGCCATGTTGATCCCCCCGGCGAGCTACCAGGGCTGGAAGGTGTGGACCGTCGGCGATGACATTGCCTGGCTGCATCCTGGCAAGGACGGGCGCCTGTACGCCATCAATCCCGAATCGGGATACTTCGGCGTGGTGCCGGGAACCAACGCCAAGACCAATCGCAACGCCTACGAGATGATCCGCAAGAATACGATCTTTACCAACGTCGGTTTGACGGCGGACAACCAGCCTTGGTGGGAAGGCTTGACGGAGGGCAAACCCGTCACCGATTGGCAAGGCCGTCCCTACGATCCTAAAAATGGGCCCGCGGCGCAGCCCAATTCCCGCTTCACGGTCGCGGCGAAGCAAAATCCGAGCTATTCAAAACTGGCGGACGCGCCCGGTGGCGTGCCGATCTCGGCGATCGTGTTCGGCGGCCGCAGGCGCACGCTTGCGCCGCTCGTGTACCAGGCGCGCAATTGGCTGCACGGGGTGCTGGTCGGGGCCGGCGTGGCGTCGGAAACGACGGCGGCGGCCACGGATGCCGTCGGCGTGGTGCGGCGGGATCCCATGGCCATGAAACCGTTCGCCGGCTACAACTTCGGCGATTACTGGGCCCACTGGATCAATGTCGGCGCCAAATTGAAGTCCCCGCCGCAAATCTTTCACGTCAACTGGTTCCGCCAAGACAGCGCCGGAAAATATCTCTGGCCCGGGTTTGGAGAAAATCTGCGCGTGCTGCGCTGGATCATCGATCGCTGCAAGGGCACCGCCGGCGCGCGCGAAACGGCAATCGGCAACCTCCCCCGCGCTACGGATTTGGATCTGCAAGGATTGGAGGTGACCCCGGCGGCACTCGAAGAATTGTTGGCCGTCCAACCTGCGCTGTGGCAGGAGGAATTCGCCGGAATCGATGAATACTTGAGCGGCTTCGGCGAGCGTGTCCCGCCCGCTCTTAAAACTGAACTACAGGCCGCCGTGCAACGCGTTCATTCCTCGCAGGTATAGCGAATCACCTGAGAGGAATTGCTGTCGGGCGCCTTGCCAAGCCCGATCAAGCCCTCGCCGCGAATTTGCATCGAATCGCGGCGAACGAACGCTTCTTCGCCATCCTTGCCGAGAACGAACGTGCCATTGGTGCTCTGATCGATCAGCATGAACTTGTTGCGGTTGACCTCGACGCGCGCGTGCAGCCGCGAGATCAGATTGCCCTTCACCACCAGATCGTTTTCCTCCGCGCGGCCGATGGTGATATTCGCGCGATCCTCGTTGACCAGCACTTCCTGCCCCTGATAGCGAAGCCGCAGCCGTTGCGACTTCGCGCCTTTCTCGCGCTCGCGGGCGGCGATGGCGATCGAGGGCACCATGCTGGTGACATCCTCGGGCTGCCACAGCACCTCGAACAAGGCCACCTCGCTGCTGCGCCCTTTTAAGGTCGCCACGTCGATCTGACGCACCTGCGCACGCCAATCGGAGGACAAGCGGTCAACCATCGTGGCTGTCGTCATGATCTGGCCGGCCTTCGCCTGGCTGGTCATTCGATTCGCGGTGTGCACGGCGGAGCCGAAAATATCGCGATTTTCGAGAACCACCGGTCCGAAATTGCAGCCAATGCGGATGGCGACCGTCTGTTCGTCGACTTTGAGCTGAGGATGCGTGACGATTTGCTTCTGCATCTGCGCTGCGGCATTCAAGGCATCGTCCGCCGTGGGGAAGGTGGCCATGACCTCATCGCCCATCGTTTTGATGACCGTGCCATGATTCTGGTCGGTTGCCGCCCGCATCACATCGATGCAAATACCCACCATGTCGCGCGCACGTAAATCGCCCAGTAACTCGTAGAGCTTGGTGCTGCCGACGACATCGGCAAATAGGATGGCTACTTCGATTTCTTTGCCCATTGCCAAGCCTATTATACTTAACGTAAGGTTGAGGCGCTTAGGAGGTTTAAGCTGCAATACCCTGTTTTATTATGGGAAGGGCCGAAAACAACGTCTCGGCTGCCGCTTCCGGGCGCGCCGCCACCTCGGAAAGAAACCGCCGCCACGCTCGCGCACCTTCGCGTCCAGCCATGACGCCGTGCATGTGGCGCGTGATCGAATGCAGCCGCATACCCCGCTGCGCGCACGCTTTGGCATAAGGCACCATCCGCTCAACAATCTGCCACGGCTCCGGAATCGCCCAACCCGGGTCGATCAGACTCTGCTCGAGTTCCGCCAGGAGCGCAGGCCGATGATAGGCCGCTCGGCCGATCATCGCGCCGTCGACCCCTGCGCGCAGGTGCGCGCCAATCGCGGGGGCATCGCACAGGCCGCCGTTGAGGATGACGGTCAAGTCCGCACAATCGCGTTTCAATCGCTGCACGAGATCGTGTTTGAGCGGCGGAATCTCGCGGTTTTGCTTGGGCGATAAGCCGCCGAGGATGGCGACGCGCGCGTGTACGATCAGCGCATCGATTCCCGCGGCACGCACGGTATCCACGAAAGCGCGAAAAAACTCGTAGTCGTCCCGATCGTCGATGCCGATTCGGCACTTGACCGTCACGGGCAGATGAGTTGCATCCCGCATGCTGCGTACGCAGTCCGCGACCAGCTCAGGCTTCAGCATGAGGCAGGCGCCGAACGAGCCGTTTTGCACCCGATCGCTTGGGCACCCGACGTTTAAGTTGATTTCCGCGTAACCGGTCGAGGTGCCGATGCGCGCCGCCTTCGCCAGTTCCGCGGGGTTGCAGCCGCCGAGTTGCAGGGCAACCGGATGCTCGCCCACGTCGTGGTCCAGCAATTGACGCACGTCGCCGCGGACGATGGCGGCGGCAACGATCATCTCCGTGTAAAGCAACGCATGCGGCGCGTAAAGCCGGTGTAGGAAGCGGCAGTGACGGTCGGTCCAATCCATCATCGGCGCGACACATACTCGCCGGTCGAGCGGTTGAGCCGATTCGGTGTTTAAGCGCTGGTGTTCAAGGTCGCGCATTGTCAGTCAATTGCCACATTCCGGGGTGCAGTTCCCACATAGTCGCCGCAAAACGTTCGCAACTCAAGCGTCAGGGAAGTAGTATTGATTGTCTCCTCCCACAACTACGCAATTTATAACGCTGTCGGCGCCTCCGTGTCGACGATGACGAGGTAGCCGATGAATCGACGTCAATTTGTTCATGCCATGTCCGCCGCCGCCCTTGCGGCATCGAACCACGCCGCCGCCAAGGAAAAATCGCGCCGTCAGCTGCGCATCCTGGTGCTCGGCGGCACCAAATTTTTGGGTGTGCACATCGTCGAACTGGCGCTCCAGCACGGACACTCGGTTACTTTGTTCAACCGTGGCAAAACCAACGCCGATTTGTTTCCGCAGCTCGTGCACCTCAAGGGCGATCGCGATGCACAGCTCGACTCCCTCAAAGGCAAGCACTGGGATGCCGTCATCGACGATTCGGGCTACGTGCCGCGTCACGTCAAATTGTCCGCCCAATTGCTCGCACCCAATGTGCAGCGCTACATCTTCATATCCACCATCTCGGTGTATGCGAGCTTCGCCCAGCCCAATACCGAGGACTCGCCGGTCGGCAAGCTGGCGGACGAAACCACCGAGAAAGTCGACGGCGGCGCTTACGGGCCGTTAAAAGCCTTGTGCGAAAAAGCGGCTGAAACTGCCATGCCGGGGCGCGTCGCCGTCGTGCGTCCGGGCCTGATCGTGGGGCCGCGAGACCCCACGGACCGCTTCACCTACTGGCCCGCGCGCGCGGCGCGCGGCGGCGACATGGTGACGCCCGACAAGCCCGCTGACCGCGTTCAATTTATCGATGCCCGCGATCTTGCCGCGTTCGTGCTTCGCCTGGTTGAGCGCAAAACCGTGGGCACCTTTAACGCCACCTCGCCTCCGGGCATGTTCACGATCGGCGATGTGGTCGCCGCGAGCATTACCGCGGCCAACGCGACGGTCAAGCCCAGCCCTGCTCCCAGTCCGGTATGGGTGCCGGCGGATTTCCTCGAGAAACAAAAAGTGGCGCCGTGGTCGGATATGCCCGTTTGGATCCCCGCGTCGGGCGAGTTTGCGGGCTTTGCCGACGCGAGCGTGGTACGCGCATTGCGCGAGGGCCTCTCGATCCGGCCCGTCCAGCCGACCGTCAACGACACTCTGGCGTGGCATCTGCAACGTCCGGAGGCGGAACGGGCGAAACTGAGCGCGGGCCTCACACCCGAGCGGGAACAGGCCGTTCTCGAGGCCTGGCGAGCGGCATCGGGCAATGGACATTGAGCGGTGATGTGAGGCCGGAATCCGCGGGCGCGCGCCGCGATTCGCGCCTCGCGACCCTTGTTCACCGTTTAGTGGTGGTGCAGCCGGAGGAACTGCCGGCGCTGCTCGCGGCGTTCGCGACCCTGTTTTGCATGTTCTTCAGCTACACGATCCTGCGGCCCATCCGAGACACCATGGGCATCACCTCGGGTGTGGAAAATCTGCCCTACCTGTTCTGGGGCACATTTGTCTGCATGCTTGCGGTCCAGCCTGTCTACGGCTGGTTGACCTCGCGTTTTCGCAGACCGGTTTTTCTGCCCTGGGTGTATGCCTTTTTCACCGCCAATTTATTGGGCTTTTATTTCTGGTTCAATCTACAGCAGGATCACACCTGGATCGCACGCACCTACTACGTCTGGGTGAGCGTCTTCAATTTCTTCATCGTTGCGGTGTTCTGGAGCTTGATGGCGGATGTGTTCACGCGCGAGCAGGCGGGGCGCATGTTCGGGTTCATCGCGGCCGGCGCGAGCACCGGGGGCCTGCTCGGCCCCCTGGTCGCGGGGCGGCTTGCGGTGCCGCTCGGCACGATCAATCTGCTGCTCATCTCCGCTACCCTGCTGGCCAGTTCGCTCTTTTTCATGAGGCGCGTCATCCACTGGCATGAGCATTTCGGGTCCGGTGCTCGCGGCGCCGAAGTCAACAATCCGCTCGGCGGCCACATGCTGGCTGCCTTCCATCAAG
>Ga0307474_10001843_pt1 | contig 15296 bp, 12 predicted proteins | sample atmos_gasesECM1C_2_FD_203312 | JGI IMG/M metagenome (GOLD analysis project Ga0307474, IMG submission 203312) | Hardwood forest soil microbial communities from Morgan-Monroe State Forest, Indiana, United States - atmos_gasesECM1C_05 | ecosystem: Environmental > Terrestrial > Soil > Temperate... | reverse complement strand
ATGGCTAGGAGCAGCACGGTTGATTGATTCCACGCATTCGGGCCGACAGGTTATATTGTGCGCACAAAATCGACTCTTTGGGGGACGCGTGAGCTACGACACGTATCATAAACGCAAAATCGGCAAGCACGTGCTCAAGCCTGAAACCCAGATGATGGGATATGGCTACGATCCGAGCTTGTCGGAAGGTTCGCTGAAGCCGCCGATCTTCCTCACCTCGACGTTCGTCTTCAAGACGGCGCAGGACGGCAAGGACTTTTTCGACTTTACCTCCGGAAGGCGCGAACCGGGCGCCGGGCAAGCCTCCGGCCTCGTGTATTCGCGTTTCAACAATCCCAACCTCGAAGTGCTCGAGGACCGGCTGGCACTGTGGGAGGAGGGCGAGACGGCGGCGGTGTTTTCCAGCGGCATGTCGGCGATTTCGACGGTGATATGGACCCACGTGCGGCCGGGCGATGTGATTCTGATGAGCCAGCCGTTGTACGGCGGAACGGAAACGCTCATCGAAAAGACCTTGCCCGGCTTCGGCGTGAGCGCCGTCGGATTCAACCTGGGCCATGATCGCGCCGCGGTCAGCGAAGCGGCGGAGCAAGCCATGAAAAAGGCGGCAGAAACCGGCGGCCGGGTTTGCTTGGTGATGGTGGAGACGCCGGCCAACCCCACCAACAGCCTGGTCGATCTTGCGCTGATGCAGGAAATCTCCGCGATGATCGGCAAGCGACAGGCGGGCGGCCGCCCCCCCGTGGTCGTCGACAACACATTTCTCGGTCCGGTTTTTCAGCGGCCGCTCGGGTTCGGCGCCGACCTCGTGATGTATTCGCTGACGAAATATGTCGGCGGCCACTCGGATTTGGTCGCGGGCGGAGTGGTCGGGTCGCGTGCGGCCGTGGGCCCGGTCAAGAAATTGCGCGGCGCGCTCGGCACTCAATTGGATCCGAACACGGCATGGATGATCATGCGCTCCATGGAAACGCTGTCGCTGCGCATGCACAAGTCGGCGGAGAATGCCGCGGTGGTGGCGGATTTCTTGAGGCAACACGCCAAGGTGGCGGCCGTCAATTATCTCGGCTTTCTGTCCGCCGCCGATCCGCGGTCGGCGGTGTTCAAGCGGCAGTGTCAGAGCGCGGGCTCGACGTTCGGCTTCACCGTCAAGGGCGGAGAGGCTGAGGCATTTCGCATGCTGGATGCGCTGCAAGTCATCAAGCTTGCGGTCAGTCTCGGCGGCACGGAGAGTCTGATTTCACACCCCGCCAGCACGACGCATTCCGGCGTGCCCAAGCAAACGCGCGATCGCCTCGGCATCAACGACGGACTGATTCGAATTTCCGTCGGCATCGAGGATGCCGGCGATCTCATTGCGGATCTCAGCGCCGCGCTCGATGCGGTTTGAGTTCTGGCGCGCGGCGGCTCTGCTGTTGGCCGCTGCGCCGGCCGCCCGCGGGGCCGCTCCTCAAGCGGCGGATACCGTGTACCGGCACGGCGTCGTGTACACGGTCGACCCGCGCGACAGCCGTCAGCAGGCGCTCGCGATCCGCGCCGGACGGATCACCTACGTTGGTCCGGAAGCCGGAATCGCCGCATTCATCGGCCGGGACACCAAGGTCGTCGATCTTCACGGCAGGATGATGATGCCCGGCTTGGTGGACGGCCACCAACATCCGCTGCAGGGCGGCGCCGCACTGCTCAAATGCAACATGAATTATGAGCAGCTTGAAGTGGTGCGGATGCAGGCGAAAATCCAGGCCTGCCTCGATCAATCGCGCGCGCTCGAGCCGGACGGCTGGCTCGAAGTCGTCAACTGGTTTCAAGAAGGCATGTTGCCGCCCGGCACGGTGACCAACCGTGCGGTTCTGGATGCGCTGAAAACCCGACGGCCGATTTTCGTCAGTTCATCGTTCGGCCATACGGCGCTGGTCAATTCGCGTGCCTTGCGGCTCGCGGGCCTCGACGCCAAGACGCCCGATCCTCTGGGGGGCAAGTTTGGCCGCGAGACTTCGGGCGACCCGTCGGGATTGCTCGAAGACGCCGCGCAGGACGCCGTGGCCAGGCTGATTCCGGCGCCGACGCCCGCCGAGAACGTCAAAGCGGCCATGGCCGCCCTGGATGCGCTGCGCAGACAAGGCGTGACGACATTCTTGGATGCGGCCGCGGAACCACCCTCGCTCGAAGCCTTTGCCACCGTGCAGCGGCGGGGTTCGCTGACGGCCCGCGCACACTTCGCCGTGCTGATCACCCCGCCGCAGGGCCGCGCGCCGCAGCAGGCCGTTGCGTCCGTCAAGGCCCTGGCGCAGCGCTACGATCAAGGCGAAATCGGCGTCGAGCCCGCGCTCACGGTACGCAACGTGAAGCTGTTTCTCGACGGCGTGATTACCGCGCCCGCGTCCACCGGCGCGATGTTGGCGCCTTACCTGAGCCTGCAAGGCGCGCCGGCCAATCCCCACTGGGCGCCCTCGTTGAGCCGCGGACCGGAGGTGTATTTTCCGGCGCCCGTGCTCGGCGCGCTGCTCATCGAAGCGGCCGCCGCCGGCTTCGAGCCGCACATGCACGCCGACGGCGATCGCGCGGTGCGCGAAGGCCTGGATGGGATCGGCGTGCTGCGGCGGCGATTTCCGGAGCGCGATATCCGCGCCGCCATTGCGCATGACGAGATCGTCGATCCCGCCGACTTCCCGCGTTTCAAGCAGCTGAACGCGATTCCCGTGCTGTCGTTCCAATGGGAGAAGCAGGCGCCGGACACGATGGAGGGCGCACGCGAGTTTTTGGGACCGGCGCGCTTCAAATACATGGAGCCGGCCGGCTTTCTGGCGGCCGCCGGCGCGCGCATCGCCTACGGCAGCGATTGGCCGGTGGACCCGCTCGACGAATGGTTTGCGCTCAAGGTAGGGGTCACGCGCACGAACGCCGCGCAGCCCGATCACAAGTACGCCGGGCGTCTGAGCGAGGATGAGGGCCTGACGCGCGAACAGGCGCTGCGCGCGATCACCATGAATTCCTCGTATGAACTCCATCAGGATCAGTCGCTGGGTTCGCTTGAAGTTGGAAAAATTGCGGACTTGATCGTCATCGATCGCGATTTCTCCGACATTCCGGCGGCTGAAATCGCCGACATCCAGGTATTGCAAACGGTGGTCGGCGGTCGCGTGGTCTATCAGAGCGAGCGCTTCTAGCGAGGCCGCCGCGCGCCGATGGTGAGCTGCGTGCGCTGCCGGGTCGAGACTTCGAACTCGGTGCGGCCTTCGTTGGCGAGTGCCCAAGGCAGCGGCAGGTTGTCGGAGACGACGGTAATGATGTGATGACCGATCGCCGCCGCGGGAAATGCAAATCTGCCGGACGGGTCGGTCTGCACCGAGAAGCGCCCATCGAGCACCACCGTCACATTGGGTGCGCCGGCTTCACCCGCATCGAGCCGGCCATTGTCGTTGGCATCGAGAAAGACGACTCCCGCGATTTCACCGGAGCCGGAACCGGGCGCACCGCCCAGGGGCGCGAAGGAGGAGCCTGCAGCGCGCTTGTAGCGCAGTTTCAGAAACACACCCTGCTCATTGAACGCAGGCACCGCGGCCGCCGCGATCGGCGGCGTCAGCGGTGAGACCACGGTCAAGGGCGTGAAGGATCCGGTTTTGCTGTCATAGTAGGTCGCGAGAATTTCCCAATTCTGCGACATGCGGTAGATCAACGAGACATTGGCGGACACCGCCGGTGCCGCGCGGCCCTGCACGGCGGTCGCCCAGTTCACGTTGCCCTCGGCACTCAAGCGGGTGGTGAATTGACCGCCACCGAACGCGGCGATACCGAGGAGAGTGCTGTCTTCCACCATGCCATTGACGATGGCTCCGCTGATGCGCTCGATCGACGTCGAAGTGCTGAGCCGCATGCCGACCGGCGTCGACCAGTTCTCATTCAGGACGAGCGTAATGTCGCGGCCGGACTCGACTTCGGCGAGATCGGCCTGAACACGGCCGGTACCCCAGGCGTTCACGTGGTCGAGGTAGCCTCCGAGCGTCCAGTTGGTGCCGCCGTCGGAGCGGGCGATGTTGGCGAGGCTGCCGATCCCCCAGTCGCGCGATATCTGGTAGCGCGCGTCGCCGGTGACGAAGGTGGTGCTGGCACCCGCACCCGACACGGAACGCACTTCGTCGATACCGACATCCGCCAGCCATTGCCGGCTCAAGTAGCCGAATCGGTAATAGCCGCCTTGCATGTCGTCGGAAATCACCTGGTTGCCCCAGGTCATGTTCGGGTCGATGCGAAAGACACCGGCATTTTGCTGGATCCTGCCTTCCGTGATCGATCCATCGACCCAGCCGCCGACGGCGTTGGCTTTGCCGCTGACATCGCCATCCAGCAAATTGAACTGCAGACGCTCGCCCTGATCCGCCCACGCGGCGGTGAGCAGCCCGGTGCGGGATGTGATGAGCGAGGCACCGTCGACCACCGGACCAAAGCTCAAGTTCACGTCGTGCGCCTCGATGAGCTGACCGCCCACGGTCCAATGCGAGGCCGGTGACCACTGCGCGCCGGCGGTGGCGGTGGATCCGTCCAAGGTGCGAAAATTCGGCACCTCGATGCCTTCAAATAACCCGGGCACTCCGCCGCCTGCGACGATCTGCAGGCCATCGGGTCCACGCCACTCGGTAGTCGCGCCCTGCATCGGGCTGGTCGGCAGATAGAATCGCGGCTGCAGCCGCGCCAGGCTGATGTTGGGGCTGTTGAGGTCACCCAGGCCACCGTCGGCCTGCCAATTGCCGTCGAAGGGCATGCCGCGCTCCCGCAGCGTGAGCACGCCGCCTTGCCCCTGCTCGAAGGGGCCCAGACCGGAACCGCCGGTGCGCGCCGCGGCATCGAGCGACCACGCGCCGTAGCCGACGGTCTCCCATTGCGACTTGGCGAGGATCCCGTTCTCCTGCACGTTCGTAGAAGAGCCCGCCTCGCGGGAACTCAAGGCGCTCACCACGGCGTCGATCTCAAGTGAGCGCGCCAAGCCCTGGGTGTCGCTGCTCTCGGCATAGCCTTTCGATATGTCGGGGGCCAAGGACCCGCCGCCGATGTAGTTATCTTGAAATTGCGACGTTCCCGGCAGATTGGCGGCGCTCCAGGAAGCGGGTTGCGCGGGCGGCGCCGATTGCGCGTGGACCATCCCAAGCCAAGCCAATCCTCCCAGCCCGCACAGGCCGAACGCGAGTCGGGGAGCGGGTTTGGCACGCGCTTTCATCAATCAAAACGCTGGTTGATCTCGGTCTTGTGATTGCCCCACTCGAGAGTGCCTTTCACCGTGACCGGAAAAGTGAGTGTCGGGTGATCGTCCTTGGTCGTCGACGGCGTCAGGAAAACCTCGCGCTCCTCATGCGGCAGAATCGGAAAATCCGCAGGAGTGAAATCGTAGGAGATCCCCTTCGCGTCCGTACCCGTCAGAAATCCGCCCATGCGGCCATGCGCGGTGCCGCCGTTGTGGACGCGCAGCGTCGGGACCTGCCGACCATTCACCGTGGTGACCTTGGGACCCAGCAATTCCAGATCCGGCGTCCCGTCGCCAATGGCCACGTAGACGATGACGCCGATGCGCCCGGTAATGGGCAAATCCAGTCCCTTGCTCGCGGCGATCGACGGCTCTGCGCCTTCGATCATCACCGCGAAACGACATTCACCGGCCGGGGCATCCGCCGGTACGGTCACCTCGAAACGGTAGCGCAAGGTTCCGCCACCGGGCACCTCGACGATCGGCCGTTCGAGCGCGACCCACGGCCGGCAGCTGCCGGGCTGCAGATCGTCATGAAAGGCCACGCTGAAGTCCGGTGACAAGGTCCAATCCGCGGTATGAATCAGGTATTTGGCGGTCGCGGTCGACCGGTTGCTCACCTCGATCACATTGCGCAAGGTTTTCCCCGGCTTCGCCGTCACTTCGAAGCGAGGCGGCGAGATGAGTGCGGCAAATCCCTGCGCCCGCGCGAGCTGCGGCGCACCCAAGGCGATGAGAGCGAGCAGAACCGGGAAGCTGCGTTGCATGATCAACCCTCATCCATCTCGAAGTGGTAGGTGACAGGAACCGGCCGCGCCATCAGGGCTCCGTTCACGCTGAACTGAAACGTCAATGTGTCCTCCATGAACGGACTCGCAATGGGCCCGGCATAGACCAGCACGCGATTACCGGAGGCGACCTGTCCCGGCAGGAATCGCCCTTGGGTGATCCATGAAAGGCCGATCGGCCCCGGCTTCTGTACCGGCAGCGCCAGGTAGATGTGTCCCGAATGGTGGAGCCAGGGTGTCACGTTGATTCGCACCCGGATCGTCGTCGTACCGATCATCACGTTGCCGGCCGCCGAGCGCGACGGCGCCGCGCTCTTCCAACGCATCGTCACCGAGGGTTCGAGCGCCTGCGAGCCCGAGTCATCGATGGTGACGGTTTTCGCCCGGGCACCCGCGGGCCAGATTATGGTGAGTGCCGCACCCAAAAAAAAAGTCGACGCAAACCGCCTGATGCTCATCATGGTGCCGTCATCGTGTAGAGCACGGCGCCCGTGTAGGTGCCGGCCGCCGTCACCACGGTATTCGCATAAGAGAATGTCCAGCAGCTCTCGTTCCAGGTGTTGCTGGCCATGGACCCTACGGTCTGCACGCCGCCGCTGACGAACTTGCCGCCCGGAAATACCTCCGGGAGAAAACCGTTGGCGGTGGTATCGCCATTGCCGCCCGAGGTCCAGCTGATTTGCGAGAACGGAATACTGTCGCCGGTCGTGTCGGTCAGATTTGCAGGCACGGTCGCCGTGACCTGCGCCGCGGCGGTGGTCGCGCCCGTGGTGCGAAAGAAGCCGCCGATGTAGAGCTGCGCCGGCACGGTGCAAAACGTGTAGCCGTCCCAATAACTCTGCGCGGCCGTGCTGTTGGTGGTCATCGCCTGCGCGGTCCCATTTCCCACCACTCCCACCGCCAGCGTTGCCGACACGGTATTGACCGTGGCGTTTACCTGCGGCTGGCCGCCATTGATGTAGTTGTTGGTGAAGGCGCCGACGCCGACCTGCAGGTAGATCTCCTGCGGCGCTGCCGGAGTGAGCGTGGCCGTGTACGGCGCAGCGGATCCCGCTGCCGCGAGCAGCGCTGCGCCGACGGTGAGTCGGCGCAACGTGTCTCGGCTGTGGCGCAGGCCTGACGGTGTCGTTCCGGTCGGCGCCTGGGGCGATGGCATAGCGGCGCGCACGGGTTTAACTTGCCCGACGAGCTAGAGCATCGTCGCCGTGTAAGTCACGATACCGTTGTTCCCGGCACTGCCGCCGTACGTGCCGGCCGCCGGCGTCACGGTGTTGGAATAGCTGAACGTCCACTTGGCATCGGCCTTGACGATCTTGTTGGTCGCGGGAACGGTCTCGCTCGACGTGGTGTCGGTGAGCGGCGGTGCCGCCAGCAGCGTGGCTTCGGCATTCGCGGCCGCGGCCGTGGTGATCTGCGTGAACGAGATCGAGTCGCCGGCGCCGTCGCTGAGCGCGCCCGTTACCCCGGCAACGAGCGTGACGTTGCCGCCGTTGCCCAGGATGGCCGCGGTCTCGATGCCGCCCGCAAGATCACCGCCGACACCGGCGACTGCCGTGCCGTTACCCACCGCACCCACCGCGGGGGAAAAAGTAATCAGATCGGTGCTGCCGCCGGTTGCCAGCGTCCCGGTCGCGTACGCGGATCCGGTACCGACGCGCAGGTATAGAAACTGCGGAATGACCACGGTGAAATTCACCGTCGCCGTCGCGGTCAACGTGCCGCCGCCCGACGTAAAGGTCGATGCCGCGGAGGCGATGAGCGGCAGCGTCAGCGCCGCCGTACCCAGCAAACTCTTTAAAACGATCGATGTCTTCATGTACTGCTTCCTGTGCTGTGCTGCGTTATGCAAGGCGATACTAGGGGATAGCCTTACAGCCACGATTGAACCCAAGTCGCAGTTCGACTCGACCGGGCTCAAGTTCTGCCGGCCCCTGCCGACATTCCTTGATGTTTGTGCGCTGGTTAACACGAAATCCGCGGCAATCGCGCGCCCCGGGGCGCAGCCGCGGGCGTTTGCGAGGTTTGCAGTGGACAAGGGGCCGCCGGCGGCCGGCGGAGAAGCGGCGCAGCGCCTAGGGTCAACCCCTACGAAGGTTAAGGCTTTTTGAAGGCCGGCTTTTAAGGCGTCGAGACGGTGCAGACGATCTGGGGGGCGGCGCTGTTGCCGTCGCCGCTCGATGCGGCCGCCGCCGGTGCGGCCGCTGCCGGAGCGGTCGCTGCCGGTGCGGCCCAATCCACCGGCGAGCACTGCGCATTCTGCGCGATGCCCTTTCTGGCGGCACTGTTCAGGATGAGATTGCCGCGCGCAGGGGCCGTCGAATCGAGAGTGCGCAAGGCGGCGTTGAGCGTGGCGTTGTGGCCATTGCTCGTCACGGCCACATTGCCGGCATCGAGAGCGTTTTCGCTCACGTTCTCCACCCGCACGTACAGGACTTTCGGGATGATGATTTTGAAAGTCACGCGCGCGGTTGCGCTCAGCGCGGCACCCGGTGCTCCGCTTGCGATGCGCGATTCCGGCACGGCCATCGACGGCAGCAGCCACGCGCCGGCAACGCCGCCGCCAACGAGCAGCGCGACACGCGCGGCGTGGAAAACCTGGTTTTGCGAGTGCTTGTTCAAGGCCGAATTAACGGCAAGCCAGCCAGTTACTTTAATGAATATCTCTAGCGACTGTTGCGATTGCTTGCGGTTACGCTTATCGGCAAATCGCGGGAGCAGTATAGCTCCCGGTACGACGCCGAGGGGGAACCGTTTGATCATGTCCGCACGTTTCGCAGCAGCGCTTGCCGGCGCTTGGTTGGGTCTGGGGTCTTGCGCCGGCGCCTGGGGCGAGAGCGTCGCCGAACTCTCCGCCATCGTCGTCACCGCGACGCGGGTTCCCGAGTCGAGCATGGACTTGCCCGTGTCCGTCGACCTCGTGAACCAAGACGCCATCCGGCGCGGCCAGCTGCAGGTGAACCTCTCCGAATCATTGATCAGCGTGCCGGGGGTGTCGGTTCAGAGCCGGCAAAATTACGCCCAGGACTTGCAGATTTCGGTGCGCGGATTCGGGGCGCGATCGAGTTTCGGGGTGCGGGGAGTGCGGCTCTATTCCGACGGCATCCCGGGCACCATGCCCGACGGTCAGGGTCAGTTTTCGCAATTCGACTTAGGCTCGGCCGGTCGCATCGAAGTACTGCGCGGCCCGTTTTCCGCGCTCTACGGCAATTCCTCGGGCGGCGTGATCGCGATCTTCACCGAAGACGCGCAGCCGGGTCACGCGGTCGAAGGCACGGCGCAGTATGGGACGTTCAACACGCAGCGCTACGCCCTGAAGACTGACATCGACGACGGGGCGCTGAACTATGTGCTCGACGCCGCGCATTTTCAGACCGACGGCTATCGATTTCACAGCGACGCCGAGCGCGACAACTTCAATTCCAAGCTGCGTTTCGCGACCAGCGATAGCTCGACGCTGACGGTGGTCGCCAACGTGGTCGAAACCCCGAGCGTGCAGGATCCGCTCGGACTCACGCGTGCGCAGCTCGCGGCGAACCCGCGTCAGGCCGGTGTCGGTGCGGTGCCGTTCGATACCCGCAAGTCGCTCGACCAGGAGCAGCTGGGCGCGATCTTCGACGATAAGTTGAGCAGCAACGATGAGCTGTCGACCATGATGTACACCGGCCATCGCGCCACGCTGCAGTTCCAAGCGATTCCCGTGGCGACGCAAAAGAATGCACCGCTGTATCCGGGCGGCGTCATCGATCTGGACCGGGCGTTCTGGGGAGTCGATACCCATGTGACGGACTCGCGCGAGATCGCAGGCACACCCTTGCAGGTGGTGGCGGGCCTCAACTACGACGATCTGGCCGAAGCTCGGCTGGGCCACCTCAATTACCGCGGCGCAGAGTTGGGCGTAGAGGGAGGGTTGCGCCGCGACGAGGCGAATCATGTGTACGACTTCGACCAATACGCGCAGGCGCAGTGGGACCCGGCCGCGCCATGGCGCGTGATATTCGGCGTGCGCAACAACCTGGTGGAGGTGACTTCTCACGGCCACCTGCCGGTGCTGGACGACGCCGACAGCAGCGTGCGCTACTCCGCGGTAAATCCGGTCGCCGGCGTCACGTTCCGGGCGGGCTCTGCGATCAATCTCTACGGGTCGTACGGCAAGGGCTTCGAAACTCCGACGCTCAATGATCTCGCCTATCGCTCCGTCGACGGCAGCCTGCCGGGTTTGAATTTCGGGTTGAAGCCGGCGCGCAGCGACAATTTTGAAGCCGGCATCAAGGCCGGCGCCGAGCACCTGCGGGCCGACCTCGCCGCGTTCTACATCAAAACCGTGGACGAGCTCGCGGTGCTGCAGAATTCGGGCGGCAGGACGGTATCGCAGAACATCGGCGAAACCAATCGCCGCGGCATGGAGCTCAGCGTCGATGCAGACTGGACCGCAGGGTTCAGCGCGCGCCTGGCCTACACCTACATTCGCGCGGTGGTGGGGCAGCCGTACGCCACCTGCATTGCCGCGCCGTGCAACCCGCTGGCTCACCCGGGAGGCCCGCTACCGGCCAATTACAAGACCGTCAATGCGGGCAGCTACCTGCCGGCAGTGCCGATGAATTCCTTGTACGCCGGCCTTACGTGGCGCTATGCGCCGCTCGGCTTCTCCGCCACGCTGGAGACCCTCGGGCGCGCGCGAATCTACGTCGATGACCGCAATTCCGATGCCGCCGCGGGCTATTGGTCGTCGAATTTGCGGGCCGGGTTCGAGCAAGAAACGAGACGCTGGCGGCTCAGCGAATTCGCCGCTCTTGATAACCTTGCCGACCGAGCCTATGTCGGTTCAGTGATCGTGAATGAGACCAATTCCAGGTTCTTTGAGGCCGCTCCGGGGCGAACGGCGTACATTATGTTTAGTGCGGCGTTGCGGGATTAAGCAATCTTTATGTACACCAAACGGCCTGAACCGCGTTGTAGGAGTAGGGTCTTATGTATATAGCTTCAAAACGGTCGCGCAGCGGCGGCAGGTAACGGAAGGTGACAGTCATGGGTACCACGGGCAGACGCTTTTTACTGGCAGGCGTGTTGGCGATATTGGCAGGCGCGTCGCCGGCCTTCGCCCAATCGCATGGCGGCGGCCACGCTTCGGGCGGCGGCCACGCTTCGGGTGGAGGCCACGGCGGTGGTGGCGGCGGCGGGCACGCGGCAGGCGGCCATGTCGGCGGGGGCGCTCACTACGCCGCTGCGGGGCATTATGGCGGCGGCTACGCCCACGGTTATGCCGGCGGCGGTGGCTATGCCGGCGGCGGTGGCTATGCCGGCGGCTACCATGGCGGGGGATATGCGTCCCATGCCGCCTATGGGCGTCCTGGAGCCTATTACGGCCATGGATACTCCACCGGGGCATACTGGCGGGGCGGTTACTGGCACGGCGGCTTTTGGCCGCGGGCCTACTACGGATGGGGATTCTCGTGGTTCCTGCCGGTTCTGCCGCTGGCCTACGCCACGTACTGGTACGGCGGCGTTCCGTACTACTACGCCAACGACGTGTACTACACCTACAACCCCGCCTATGAGGGCTATGTGGCGACCGATCCGCCGCCGATCGCGGATTCGAGCGGCTCCGCGGACGTGGCTCCGCTGCCGGGCACTGCGGCGACACCGCCGAACGGCGGGCCGGCACCGGGCGATGCCGGGGCGATGGCAACGGGTCAGATTTTCATGTACCCGAAGAATGGGCAGAGCCCCGAGCAGCAGGCCACCGACAAGGCTGAATGCCAGCAATGGGCTTCGCAGCAGGCCGGGCAGGTGGCGCAGAACACGCTGGATTATCAGCGCGCCATGGCGGCCTGCGTCGAGGGCCGCGGGTACAGCGCTCGATAGCTCGCTCGAATCGAAGGGAATGCTGAAAGAAAAGCCGCGCTCTGCGCGGCTTTTACTTTGGCCGCCGCTGAATGTCGGGGCCGATGAGAGGATTAGCGGTGCATCGAGTTAGGTCGAACCCCAGCAGGTCTGAGAGTTTGCGGCCGGAGTGGTGCTTTGGGCACCGGTCTGGATGAGCACGAAACTCGTGCAGGTGGCATCGCCCAGCTGTTGCGCTGAGGCAGGCGTAGCGGTGAGCGTGTACGTAGTCGCCGTCAGATTGGTGAGGGTGACGGTGTAGTTGCCCTGGCTCGTGAGCCCGACAGGTACGTTCGCACAGCCGACGTACGTGAATGCCTGCGAGTAGCAGCGCTCGAGCGCCTGGGCACCCAGGGTCAGAGTTCGCACCGCATCCGTGCGGTTGGACCGCCGGACGTAAGCGGTATACGACGGGATGGCGATCGCCGCGAGGATGCCGACGATGGCCACGGCGATCATGAGTTCGATCAGCGTAAATCCGTTCTTCACGTTCGTGCCCCTCAAGATGCCGGATGAATCGTCAGCGTAACGATCTCGGGGTTCGTGCTGCCGGGAGGGCCGTCCAGCACCGCGTCGACATCCTGTCCCACATAAATACTGCTGAGAGCATTGGCCGCGGCGCTGCCTGTCTGGACGTGATACAGGTGATGCGCGATCTCGATCTCGCCGTTTCCCGGCGTCGCCGTTACCTGGCCGGTGACCATGCCGGCATAAGCGCGTGTGCTCCATCCCACGGTGGGATTCAGGCAAATCGCCACAGCGAATGCGCCCACCACGACGAGACTCAGTTTTGCTAGTTTCATTGACGTATCTCCCACCATGCTGTGCGATTCTTGGACGATCCCTTCAAGATAACAGGTTGAATGACCGGAGTTGCGCCGCCGGTGCCGGTGCCGTTGACCCCGAGTCCCGGAGTCGACTCCGTAATGAGGGCAATACCCGTACCGGTCGTAAATGAACCGGAGCGTATGGTCGGCGCGGAGGCGTAGACCAGCCCCAGCGACATTCCAATCGGAGCGACGGGAACGGTCCCTCCCGTCGGTATCACGGTATCGGAGGCGTTGATTTTGCCGTCGCCGTTGACGTCGAACTGCGGCGTGGTGAAGGAGCCGCCGGTCGCATAATTGATCACCATCAGATAAGAGCTGCCGGAGGCATTGCAAGTGCCGGTTGCCGGGGGAATGGGCTGATAGGTCGTGAGCACCAGTTCACCGCCGCTTTCCAGACGCGGATCGTTGATCACCCGCTCGCCGCTGAGCAGCGACAAATCCATGTACCAGCCCTTGTTGGTCGGAACCACCGGGGAAGTACCCGTGATGGTGCGGACCTGGACCGTGCCGATTGTGGCCGTGCTCAGCGTCTGCTGCAGCAAGTTGGCGCGCAGCAGCGGTGTGACATAGCCCGCAGGCGGATCATAGACACCGTAAATCGTTTGCACGTTTTCGTTCGTCAAATCCGGTACCCCGAGGAATTGTCCCGTGCCGAACATCACCATGGTCCCGAGAATCTGCGGGTAGCGCGGGTTCAGGCTCGCCACCGGCTTGGTGGTGATGGGCTGCTTGTTGCCCGCGGCATCGCGCGCCTGGAACAGCACAGTCACTGCCCATAGGGTTGGATTGGAATTTGAGATGTCGATGCGCCAGAGGTTGCCCTGTAGGTCGCCTGCGTAAACGATGTTCGCGAGTCCGGCGACCTGGCCGCCGCTGTTCACGGCAATCAGGCTGGACAGGCCGTTCGTCGTGGTGAGGTCGCAAGCGGTCGGTACGGCGGCGCACAAATCAACCTTCGCCGCTATGGTGCCGAGCTGCGGGTCCAGCGCATACAGAAATGGCTTCTGGTTGGTGCTGTTGTAGCCGTTGCCGACGAGAATCGTCCAACCATAGCTCGTGTCGGCGATCACCGGCGTGCTGTATCCCAATCCCATGTCCACGTCCGTGAAATCCCACAGCACGGAGTTCGCGAGCGCCGCCTCGGAATTAATCCCGAGGGGATTCGTCACATCGAGCGCGTACACGCTGTTGCCGCCCCCGCCTTCGGCCCCGACGAGCAGGCTGTGCCAGGTCGAATCGTTGAATTGCACGTCGCCGGCCTGCGGCGAGCCATTGACGAAGAATCGATGCTGCGCGTTGTAATAAGGTGATACCAGGTTGATGAGGTTCGAGTAAACGCCCCGCGGGATGTACGCGAATCGCTCGTTGCCGGTGGCCACATCGAACGCATGCAGCATGCCGTCATCTGCACCGATATAGAGGATGGGGGGACGAGTCGCCGTGCTCGCCGCGAAACTGATGTACGAGGACGCTTGGATGCCTTCATTCGAGGCACCGATGTAAGCCGGATTACTGTCGACGATGTCGCCGAGGATATGCGAGCGATTACGGAATTTACCGCCATTGCGCACTTCCTGAGCGCTGCTTCCGCGCAGGTAACTCAGCACGTCCGACCCGTTCGTATCCTGCGGGAAGGCCTGTAAGTCTTGCCCCAACACCGAACCTCCGTCAATGAAGTTCGGGGTGCTGCCGGGGTGCCATTCAAACGGAATACCTGCGCTCTGGACCGGGTCCCAGGTGCCGATGATGCGCGTACTGGCCGCGGCTTCCGCGTCCAATTGGGTCTGGGCGGACCAGTCCGGTGCGGCGGTGTTCACGACGCCGGTGGTCGAATTGATTGGAAACGCAAACAGGTTTCCGGTCCAGTCCTGAAAGGTGTCGGACGTGACGAATTGCGACTGGTAGACGATTGAGTTGGCATTGAGGCCGGTGGAGTTCACGGCCGCCGAGGCGGTCGACTGCGACTGATCGAGAATCTTCGTGACGATGATCTGCAGATCGTTGGTGACGTCCGTGGGGCTGGTGGCCGGAAAATACGTCGCGGTGCCGCCGGCCGCTGCCATGGCATTGAGCGTCGCAGCGGCAGTGGGATAGGCGACCGGGTCCGTGGCCTGCCCCATCCCGATGATGTAGGTTTTGATCCCCGCGGCCGCAAGCGCCGTGAGCTGGTTGATGGTATCGATATAGGCCTGGTCGTTGGCGGTGGTGACGCCATAGCCTGCAGCGGAAAAGCTGCCGAGCGGAGGCCAAAGTCTGCCGCTTAAGTCCTCTGTCGGCAGGCCATCGGTCATCAAGACCAGATAGCGTTGTGCGGCGCAGCCGTTGGTGGTCGGGGGGTTTGTCGTCGTGAAATACGTCTTTGCCTGCTTGACCAAACCCGCGATGGGCGATTGCACGGCCTGCGCTTTGATCTCCGTCGTACCGCTCGAGTTCGTTTCCGGCGCGAGATGGGGAGTGAACGCCGCGATTGCGGTCGCCACTGACGCCGCCGTCGGCGTAGCGCCCGAAGAGGTCATATTCACGACCATGTTGCCGGCGTTGGGCGTCTGACCGGAGTAATAA
>Ga0307474_10001842_pt1 | contig 15305 bp, 14 predicted proteins | sample atmos_gasesECM1C_2_FD_203312 | JGI IMG/M metagenome (GOLD analysis project Ga0307474, IMG submission 203312) | Hardwood forest soil microbial communities from Morgan-Monroe State Forest, Indiana, United States - atmos_gasesECM1C_05 | ecosystem: Environmental > Terrestrial > Soil > Temperate... | reverse complement strand
GCTGATCAGGTGCATCTCGATGCGATGCTTGTCGCGATTGTAGATCGCCCGATGGATGAACGCGCCGACGTCGAAATCACCGCCCAATTCGCGGTTGATGCGGTGAAGCACATTGAGGTTGAAGCGTGCGGTGACGCCTGCGGAATCGTTGTAGGCGTCGTACAGCAGGCGTTCGTCCTTTTCCAGATCGACGCCGATCACCATGCGCGCGCCGCGCCCGAGGATCTCGCGGGCGCTGTGCAGGAAGGCGCAGGCCTCGTGCGGCTCGAAATTGCCGAGCGTCGAGCCCGGGAAAAAGCCGACCTTGGGCATCGTCCGAACAGCCTCCGGCAATTCGAACGGGGCGGAGAAATCGGCCGTGACCGGGTAAACCTGAAGCGACGGGAAATCCGCGCGCAAGGCTTCGGCCTGCGTCTTGAGGAATTCGCCGGAGATGTCGACGGGGACATAGGCGCCGAGCCCGCATTCCCCAAGCAGCAGTCGCACCTTGGTCGTTGAGCCTGCGCCGAATTCGACGAGCGCCGCCCCTTTCGGAATGATCGACGAGATCGCACGCCCGTAGTCGTGCAGAATCGCAAGTTCGGTGCGGGTCGGATAATATTCCGGCAATAGCGTGATCTGTTCGAACAGCTCGGAACCGGCCGCATCATAGAAATATTTGGGCGACAGCCGTTTCGGATGCCGCGACAGATCGTCAATCACGTCGCGCGCAAACGCTGAGCTCTGCTCGTCGAAATGATGCACTTCGGCCAAAGCGGTGGCGCGCACATTCATGACACTCTCCCGAACGCGCGCTTCCGGCGCGATTGAATCCAAGAATCCTAGTCGGCGTAGTCGGCGAGGCGCAGCCCCGTGAATTGCCAGCGATGATGCGGATAGAAGAAGTTGCGGTAAGTGACGCGGCTGTGTCCGAAAGGCGTTGCCAGCGATGAGCCGCGCAGTACCAGCTGATTGACCATGAACTTGCCGTTATATTCGCCGAGCGCGCCTTCGATCGCGCGATAGCCGGGGTAGGGCGAGTAGGCGCTGCGCGTCCACTGCCAGACGATCCCGAAAGCGTCGTTGAGAGCGCCGGCGCGGCCTGCGACTTCCCATTCCATTTCGCTCGGCAGATGCTTGCCGCTCCAGCGTGCAAAGGCGTCCGCCTCGTAATAGCTGACGTGGCAAACGGGCGCGCTGGGGTCGACCGGCTTCAAGCCGGCAAGCGTCATCACATGCCATTCGCCGTCGATTTGGCGCCAGTAGCCAGGGGCCTGCCAGAACTCGGCGCCTGCAGTCGCAAAGCCATCCATCAGCCAGAGTGTCGGCGTCGAATAGGCGCCGTCCGCCATGAAAGCGAGCCATTCGGCGTTGGTGACGAGGTTGCGCGCAAGCCGAACCGGACCCACGAGCGCGCGGTGTGCTGGTTTCTCGTTGTCGAAATGAAAGCTATCCCCGGCGTATCCGATACCGTGAATGCCCTCGTTGATATCAACCCATTCGTCGCCGCTTCGCGTCGAGAGCGGAAAGCGCCACGAAGGATCGTAAGCCGGCGAGATCGGATTTTGCGCGAAGGCGTGTAGTATGTCGGTCAACATCAATTCCTGATGTTGCTGCTCGTGGTTAAGGCCGACCGCAACCAGTGGTGCAATCTCGGCCAGCTTGTCAGCCGAAAGCTCGTGAAAAAACTTCACCGTCGCCGCATCGACATGACGGCGGTAGGCCGTGACCTCTTCAGTGCTTGGTCGGGTGAGATGGCCACGCTGGTGGCGGGCATGCCGCGGGCCGGCACTGACATAATAAGAGTTGAACAGGAAGGCGTAATCGGGGTGGAAGGGCTTGTATCCCGGCCAATGCTCGCCAAGCAGGAATTGCTCGAAAAACCAGGTAGTATGGGCGCGGTGCCATTTCGCAGGACTGGCATCCGGCATGGATTGGATCAATTGATCTTCGGCGGAAAGCGGGGCCGCCCGGCGTTCGGTCTCATTTCGCACTGCAAGAAAAGCCTCGGCCAGATCCTGGGCGAGGCTGCCGGAATCGGAGAATAAACTCGGGTCAGTGGTGGCGAGCGCGGCGGATGCGGGTGTCGTCACGGAGATCTCCGATTAGGCCGAATAACGTTGCCGCGATTGAAGGGTTCCAAAGGCACAGCCCGTCCTAGATAGGGGCTCCCGTTTGGGAAAAAAGCCTCCCAGGTACGGCATATGCTTCGGACTTGTTACGGGAAGTGGGGAAAAGCGCCTTCCCATGCACGCTCGGGAGGGGTCGGCGCATGCCAGCTCCACGCCAATTTGCTATGGATGCACAATCGTTTGGGGTACATATATAGCAGTCAGTGATTTCATCGGCTGATGGCCATGAGGCCTAGGGGGTGCGGGACACGCGCGCGCCCCAAGAGGAAGAAGAGATGAGCATCGAGCAATTCATCGATAACGAAGTGAAGTCGAACGACGTGGTGCTGTTCATGAAGGGCACGCCGCAGTTTCCGCAGTGCGGCTTTTCAGGGCAGGTCGTGCAGATCCTGGATCACATCGGGGTCGGCTATAAGGGTCTCAATGTTCTTGAGTCCGCCGAGCTTCGTAACGGCATCAAGACCTATTCCAACTGGCCCACCATTCCGCAGCTTTACGTCAAGGGCGAATTCGTCGGCGGTTGCGACATCATCCGCGAAATGTTCCAGGCCGGTGAATTGCAGCAGCTCTTCACCGACAAGGGCGTGACGGTCTCGACCCCCGCCTGAGCTTGGCTTCGCGCCAGCCGACACAAGCGAGTTTCGGACGCCGGACCCTGGGTGCGGCGCGGCTGGAAGTCATCGTCGCCGACATCACGACTTTGCGCGTCGACGTCATCGTCAACGCCGCCAACACATCCCTGCTCGGGGGCGGTGGCGTCGATGGAGCGATCCATCGTGCGGCTGGGCCGGAACTGGTGATGGAATGTCGCCAGCTTCATGGCTGCAAGACCGGTGACGCCAAGATCACGCGAGGGTACCGTCTCCCGGCCAAGCACGTCATCCACACCGTTGGTCCCGTGTGGAATGGCGGCCATCGTGGCGAAGATGATCTGCTGGCCTCGTGCTATCGCCGATGCACCGAGCTCTGCCGCGCCAATAACCTGACCTCGATCGCTTTCCCCGCCATTTCAACCGGCATCTATCGTTTTCCCGCCGATCGCGCCGCGCGGATTGCGGTCGCTTCCACGGCCGAGGCGCTGCAGGCAGCAGTCGCGATCACGCGCGTGATCTTCTGCTGCTTCTCGAAAGAAAGCGCCGTTCTGCATGCGCAGGCGATGGCCGAGTTCGGCGAGCCTTGTAACGACTAGTGGAGTGGATTTGACATTCGCTACCCACCTAGTGCCCACTTTCCGAAGTTCGTGTCCCGTTGCAGCGCTCACCTTTCACGAACTTCGGAAAGTCATGGGCACTAGCAAACAATGTGACTCTAGTGCCGCTTTTCGATTTGAAGTTCCTGGATCGAATTCGCCGATTACACCGCAGGAACTTCAAATCGGCGGCACTAGCCGCGGGCTCGAAAGCGAATGTCAAATCCTAAACTCCACTAGAATCTTATATTTGCCAGTGGTCTTTTGATTCTAACATTCGCAAAGATGTCCGCCGCAAGAGTAGCGAATGTTAGAATCAGACCACTGGGCACCGGCTACACTCGGCCGGCCGGGCAGATGGCGGAACAGATCATGAAGGCCTCGGGGATCGGCGTCGCGCGCTTTTATGCCGCTGCGGCGCTCGCGTTTATCCTGGTTGCGTTGGCGCCCGGCATTGGCCGGGCCGAACAGCCGCTCCCCGTCACCCCGGGGCTTTCATCTGAAGATCGCGCGCGCGTCCGCAGTTACATGCAGCAAGAGGTCACGGCTGGCAAAATTCCGGGCGCGGTGCTTTTGATCCAGCAACATGGTCGGCCGGTGCTGTTCGAAAGCTATGGCGTCCGGGACACCGACAGCCAGCGTCCGATGACCAGCGATACTATCTTTCGGTTTTACTCGATGTCCAAGGCGATCACGTCGGTGGCTGCCATGATGCTGGTCGACGACGGCAAATTGTCGCTGGATGACCCGCTTTCGAAATACATTCCGGCCTTCGCCAACGTGAAGGTTGGCGTCGAAAGGCGCGAGGACAACGGAAACACTGCGCTGCTGTACGAGCCGCTCGCTCGTCCCATCACCATCGAAGACCTGTTGCGTCATACTTCGGGCCTGACCTATGGATTTTATGGCGATCGCCCGGTGCAAAAAATCTACGCCGCCTCAGACCTGTTCGAGGGCGATTTCGACAATGCGCTGTTCGCCGAGAGGATCGCGAAACTTCCGCTCGCCGAGCAGCCCGGAACGCAATGGGACTACGGCCATTCGACCGATATTCTGGGTCGCGTCGTCGAGGTCGTGTCTGGGCGGTCGCTGTTTCAATTCGAGAAGGAACGGCTGCTCGACCCGCTCGGTATGAGTGAGATGGCCTTCTATCTTGCCGATGACACCAAGCGTTCGCGGGTCGCCGAGCCGCTGCCCGCCGATCGCTTCAAGGGTCCGGTCGCGGGAATAAACGATCCGATCCTGCCGCGCCGTTGGGAGTCCGGCGGGGCAGGCATGATCGGCACGATCGGCGACTATGCGCGTTTTTCGCAAATGCTGCTCAATGGCGGTACGCTCGACGGCAGGCGTTACCTGAAAAGTGAAACTGTCGCGCTGATGACATCCGATCGCATCGGACCGGAAACCAAAATCGCCCGAGACCAATTCTATTTTCCGGGCGAAAACACCGGCTTCGGTCTCGGCTTTGCCGTGCGCACGTCGGTGCCGGCACAGACGCCGTCGTGGCCGACAGGCGAATACCGTTGGGGTGGCGCCGGCGGCGCTTTCTTCTTCATCGACCCGAAACACAACATGTTTACGATTTGCATGATGCAGGCGCCATCGCAGAGTGAACGCATCCGGATCGAGCTGAAGAACCTGATCTATGGGGCATTGAGCCGATGAGCGATGTAGTATCTGCCGCCGGAGAGACGAAGCGCGGTGGCTTTTTTTCGCTGGGCGAGGCGGCTTTGTGGGCCGCACTTGCGATCTATCTCGCTTTGGTCATTGGCTTTGCCTGGAATCGAACCCCGCTCGCGGAAGTTTTGGCAGCAATTGGAATTCTCGCAGCCTGCGTCCACGCGACGTTGTTTTACGGCTGGAAGGATGCGTTGGCACTGGCGACGATCTGCGTCTTCATCACCTTCACGATGGAAAACATCGGCGTCACCACGGGATGGCCGTTCGGCCACTACCATTTCGAGGTCGAGCCGAACCTGCCGCATGTCGGCGCTATCCCGCCCATTGTCGGTCCGCTCTGGTTCGGCATGGGATATTTCTCGTGGGTTCTGGCCGAAACCTTGCTCGGCGGCACGCAGGCGCGGCTGAACCGTCGATTCCACCTTATTGTCTTGCCGATCGTCGCCGCGTTCGTGATGACGCAGTGGGATGTGGTGATGGACCCGCCGGAATCCACGATCTCGAAAATCTGGATTTGGCACGACGGCGGCGCGCATTTCGGCGTTCCGCTGTCCAATTATCTCGGCTGGCTGCTGACGTCCTGGCTTTTCTATCAGGCGTTCGCGATCTATCTGAGCAGCCGGCGTGATATGTCGCGATTTGCGCTTGAACACGGGCGCGCTCTCAGGCTTGTCGCGATTCTGCTTTATCTTGCTTCCGGCCTGACCCACGTGACGCCATGGCTGATCGGGCAGAGCGGCGAGGTGGTGGATGCAGCCGGCCATGTCTGGCGCACTCACGATCTGCGCGAGACGACGGTCGTGACCATGATGTTCACGATGTTCTTCAGCGCGATGCTGGCAGTGTTACGGCTCGCGACCGACAAAGCTGATCGCTGAAAAGTATTGGCGGTTCAAGCCTTCCGCACGATCTCCCGCACCAGGCCGACCGTCTCCTCGATCATGGCGGCCGTGACGTCGAGATGGGTGCAGGCGCGGATCCGGCCGTCCATCATGGCGAGCAACACGCCGCGCTGACGCAAGGCGCCGACCATGGCGTTCCCGCTGACGCCGGCGCCATCGGGACGGAAAAACACCAGATTGGTTTCGGGTTCTTGCACTTCGATACCCTGGATTTGCGCTAACCCCCGCGCCAGTGCCTTTGCATTGACATGGTCGTCACCCAATCGCGCCACATGATGATCGAGCGCGTAGGTGCAGGCGGCTGCGCAAATGCCCGCCTGGCGCATCGAGCCGCCGAGCCTTTGTTTCCAACGCCAGACCGCGTCGATAAAGTCGCGCGTGCCGGCGATGACAGCGCCGATGGGCGCGCCAAGGCCTTTCGAGAAGTCGATCCAGGCTGAATCCCAGCCCGCAGCCATCTCGGGCGCGGGAATCCCGGTGGCGACCGTCGCATTCAACAGCCGTGCGCCATCCATGTGGGTGGCAAGCCCGTTGGCTTTCGCGATTTCCACGATTTCATCCAGATCGCCTTTCCTCCAGATGGTGCCGCCGCCGATATTGGCGGTCTGCTCGGCGCTCACCAGCGTCTGCGGCGGTTGATAGCGGGTGCGCGGGTGAAGCGCGGCGCGGAACGCCTCGGGGGCGAATTGTCCGTTGGCACCAGGCAGTGTGGTGATCTGAAAGCCGCCGAGTGCTGCGTGCGCACCGCCCTCGCGGGCGACGATGTGGGCGGTGGCGTGCGCCAGAATTTCATCGCCGGGCCGGCAATGCACCAGCGTTGCCGCCACATTGCACATGGTGCCGGATGGCATGAACACGGCGGCTTCCTTGCCGAGCAGATCGGCCACTCGTTCGCACAACAGATTCACCGAAGGATCGTCGCCGACCTGTTCGTCGCCCACCTCAGCGCGCGCCATGGCCTCGCGCATCCCTTGCGTCGGACGGGTCTGGGTGTCCGACAGCAGATTGATGCGCACGGTCGGCGCCTTGGGGTCGGGACGGGCAGGGGTGTAGGTCATGTGGTGGTCTCCATTATCGCGTCGTGGCCGGGCTGCGTCCCGGCCATCCACGTCTTGTTTTGTGTCGACGATAAAGACGTGGATGCCCGGCACAAGGGGCCTGTGCTCGGGCCGGCGAAGCCGGACCCGAGTGCCGGGCATGATGAAAAAAGGCCCCGGCAAACCCGGGGCCTTCGATCTCTGTAAGCGCGACCGATCAAATCAGCGCGAATAGAATTCGACGATCAGATGCGGCTCCATCTGCACCGGGAAGGGCACGTCCGACAACGCGGGGATACGGACGAACTTCGCCGTCATCTTGGTGTGATCGACATCAAGGAAATCCGGCACGTCGCGCTCGGCGAGCTGGTTTGCCTCCAGCACGACCACGAGCTGCTTTGAGGCTTCCTTGACCTCGACGAGGTCACCGACCTTCAGCTTGTAGCTGGCGATATTGACCTTGCGGCCGTTCACCTTGATATGGCCGTGATTGATGAACTGGCGAGCGGCGAACATGGTCGATACGAATTTGGCGCGATAGATCACGGTGTCGAGACGGCGCTCCAAAAGGCCGATCAGGTTTTCACCCGTATCGCCTTTCATCCGGCCGGCCTCGACATAGATGCCGTGGAACTGGCGCTCGCTGATGTTGGCGTAATAGCCTTTAAGCTTCTGCTTGGCGCGGAGCTGGCCGCCGAAGTCGGAGAGCTTGCCCTTGCGGCGCTGGCCGTGCTGGCCGGGGCCGTATTCCCTGCGGTTCACGGGGCTCTTCGGGCGGCCCCAGATATTTTGGCCCATGCGGCGATCGATCTTGTATTTCGCCTCACTGCGCTTTGTCATCGCGTCCTCTTCTCGCAAAAGTTGAATTTTGAGGAAACGCGCCCTCCTGTGCACCGGATTTTCCGGTGCCGACAGGTCCAGCCCCAAAGCCTTGAGGGAATGGACCACGGGTCGCGAAACGCATCGCGGGCCGAAGGCGGCCCGCGAGCAGGCGGTTTCTAGGCAGAAACCGCTGTCCTGTCAATCAGAACGGCAGGGATTTTGAGGAGTCGCCGCAGAGGAGCCAGCGGAATTTGGGCGGGTTTTGCCGGGTTTTGCCGCTTACGCCGGCCCCGGGGCGATTGACCGTTCCGCCGGAACACGGCCGCCGAAAAACGGTACCAAAGTCCGGCTCAGCCGATGCGGCCGCCCGGAGGTGAAGATCATTTCTGCTCCCGCCTCCTCGGTGACAGCAGTCGGCGTATTCAGCAAATTTCCCACCCGCCTTGCGATGGCGGGCGCCGGGTCGATCCAGGCCACGGGCCAGGGCGCGAGCTTCAAAAACCGCTCCATCAGCAGCGGATAATGGGTGCAGGCCAGCACGATCGTGTCGGTGCGCGATGCCGCAATCTCGCTCGCGCCGATAAAGCATGGCGCAAGTTCAGCTGATATCTGCGCATCGCTCACTTGACCTCCGCTCAAGGCCGCTTCGGCGAGTGCGGCGAGATCTGCGGAGCCGACGAGGGTGACTTCGCAGCCTTGCGCGAAGTCGCGGATCAAGCCCCTGGTGTATTCGCGCTTGATGGTGCCCTTGGTGCCGAGCACCGATACGCGCTTTGTCTTCGAACCGGCGCAGGCCGGCTTGATCGCCGGCACGGTGCCGACGAACGGCACCTGATATCGCTCGCGAAGATGCGACAACACCAGCGTGGATGCCGTGTTGCAGGCGATCACAATCAGGTCCGGCCGATGTGTCGCGATCAATTCGCCGATCAAGGGCACGACGCGGGCAATGATTTCGTCCTCGCCGTGATGGCCGTAGGGAAAGAACGCATCGTCGGCGACATACACGTAATGTGCGTCCGGCCGCGCCGCGACAATCTCGCGCAAGACCGTGAGGCCACCGAGGCCTGAATCGAAAACAAGGATCGTCGCAGGTGCAGGCACAAAATAATCCTAGCCGAACGGGGGTTACCTTTCAGTTGGCGTTTGCCACCAGGCGGTCTAATTCTACCCTTCTACACTCTGCTTTCGCGGGTGTTTTGCCGATCTGATAGCGGATTTGAGGTCGTTTCGCGACTTCGCGGAGAGCGGGGTTTGATTGCGCGGCGTCAATGCGCTCACGTAAACGCCATGAGATAGCAAATCACTAAAATCCGGAATATTTCAACAAGCCCGGGTTTTAACGCTGCGCTACCGAATTGTTCGTAAACCAATTCCGTAGGCGCCCGGGCGAAATAGGATGGGAATGCACAAATGATGCGGAATACGATTTCAAGCTGGGGCAGTGTCGCGCGGTCGTTTCACTGGGTCCTCGGTTTTGCGATTCTCGGCATGCTGGCGTTTGGCTGGTGGATGAACCACATCCCGGCGCGCCCGGATCGCTTCTTCTACCGCTCGATCCATGCCGATATCGGCTACGTGGTGCTGCTGCTCACCGTCCTTCGCCTGATATGGAGAGGATTCAATCCCACTCCGGCGCTACCGTCCGATATGCCGCGCTGGCAGCGAATCGCAGCGCATATCAGCCACGGGGCGATCTATGTCGCCATCATTCTTGTCACGATGCTGGGCTGGGCGCATTCCGGCGCGCGTACGCCGGACTACAGCAGCTGGTTCGGCCTGTTCCACGTGCCGCAGATCACATCGCCCGACAAGGCCGCCGCCGACGCTTACGAGGAACGGCACATCTTCTTTGCCTATGTGCTGCTGGCATTGATCGTGATCCACCTTGCCGGCGCTGCTTGGCATCACTTCATCAAACGCGACCGGGTGACCATGCGCATGGTGGACGGCGAGGCCGGCTGAGCGGACTTCGGCGCATCTCGACGTCGCACCTTCGCCTTTCCCCAGGCTTGCTCGTAGGTGGGCAAAGCGAAGCGTGCCCACCATCAATCTTGAATGCGTCATCGTGGGCATGGCGCATGCGCCTTTGCCCACCCTACAATATTCGCTAAGTCTCGCCGAACACGCGTTGGAAGATGGTATCGACGTGCTTGAAGTGATAGCCGAGATCGAACTGCTGATCGATTTCGGCATCGGTCAAAAACTTCTTCACCTCGGCGTCTTGCTTTAACAGCGAGCGGAAGTCGCCTTCGCCGCGCCACACCGGCATCGCATTGCGTTGCACGAGCTTGTAGGCGTCCTCGCGGCTGCAACCCTTTTGCGTCAGCGCGATCAAAAGCCGCTGCGAGTGGACGAGCCCTCCGAGCCGATCGAGATTCTTCTGCATGTTGGCGGGGTAAACCAGCAGCTTCTCGATCAGGCCGGCAAGCCGGATCAGCGCGAAATCCAGTGTCACGGTGGCGTCGGGCGCGATCATGCGCTCGGCCGAGGAATGCGAGATATCGCGCTCGTGCCAGAGCACGACGTTCTCCATCGCAGGCGTCACATAGGCGCGCACCATGCGCGACAAACCGGCGAGATTCTCCGAAAGCACCGGATTGCGCTTGTGCGGCATCGCGGAAGAACCCTTCTGGCCTTCGGAGAAGAATTCCTCGGCTTCGAGCACCTCGGTGCGTTGCAGGTGGCGGATTTCGGTCGCAAGGCGTTCGACGGAGGAGGCGATCACGCCGAGCGTGGCAAAATACATCGCATGGCGATCACGCGGGATGACCTGGGTCGAGATCGGCTCCACCCTCAATCCCATCGCCTTCGCGACATGCTCCTCCACGCGCGGATCGATTTGCGCGAACGTGCCGACCGCGCCTGAAATCGCGCAGGTCGCCACTTCATGGCGTGCAGCGACCAGCCGTTCGCGGGCGCGGGTAAATTCCGCATAGGCATAGGCAAGCTTCAGCCCGAAGGTCACGGGTTCGGCATGGATGCCGTGCGAACGGCCGATAGTCGGCGTCATCTTGTGTTCGAAGGCGCGTTTCTTCAGCGCCTCAAGCACCTTGTCGATGTCCTCGACCAGCAGGTCGGCGGCGCGGGTGAGCTGCACGTTGAGGCAGGTATCAAGCACATCGGAGGAGGTCATGCCCTGGTGCACGAAGCGCGCTTCGGGTCCGACGATTTCCGCCAGATGCGTCAGGAAGGCGATGACGTCGTGCTTGGTCTCGCGCTCGATTTCATCGATGCGGGCCACATCAAAAGTAACGCCCCGGGCCTTGGTCCAGACTGCCTCGGCTGCCTGTTTCGGGATGACCCCAAGTTCCGCCATCGCGTGAGCCGCATGGGCTTCGATCTCGAACCAGATCTTGAAGCGCGTCTGGGGCTCCCAGATCGCGGCCATTTCCGGGCGGGTATAGCGGGGTATCATCAGTGTCTCCGGACTGGGCCGGGCGAGTTTAAGGGCGATTCCCGGCGCATTGTTTTACGCCGCGCTTTAGCAGATCGTGGCTTCCGAAACTACCCGCATGGAACGGCAGGGTGAACGGCCGTCATGGACCAGGATCGACGTTTGCGCCGACCTGCTAACCATCAGGCTGGCGGCCGCCTTCCGCCGCATTTCCAATCCCGTGTTCCCCCAAACGTGAAAATTACCGCGTCCAACCCGAACACATCTTTTTGGACGGCGAGGACCGGAGCGGTTTAACTTGAGCCAGCGCGCTCGTTGGCCAACGCAGCGCAGGGAGCGAAGCCAGATGAGCACGATCAGCACGACAATTCCGTCATTCGATACCGGAAGCCGGGAACGCGGCCCGCTACTGCTCTGGATGATCTTCACCGGTCTTTCCGTTTTCGCCGCCGTCGTGTTGTGGCGATACGGTTTCATCGGCCTGATGCTCGTATCCGACCGCACTTACATTTCGAGCCTGATCGCCGTGCTTTATGTCATCACCTGCTGCCATTGCTTCTGGCGAACGCGGGCGATCGAGCGCGAGGGCGAAGCGGCACGGCGCTGCATCGCGATCCTGTCGGCGCCGGATGGCGCCGCGGCGCTTGGCGCCGAGGCAAGGGCGCTGCCAGCCGGCCTTGTGACGGATCACATCCGCAGCCTCGTCACAAAATCCAAAACGCAAGGTTCCGGTCACCTCGACCAGACATTGCTGCTGCGAAGCCTGGCGGACCGGTTGCGCGGCTCGAATGCCTTTGGTGCGTTCGCGTCCGATACGCTGATGAAGCTCGGCCTACTTGGCACCATCATCGGCTTCATCATCATGCTGGCGCCGATCACGGGCCTGGATGCCGCCGACAAGGTCGCGATGAAATCGTCGATGGGGTTGATGAGCGACGGCATGGCGGTGGCGATGTACACGACACTTGCGGGCCTCGTCGGCTCCATCCTGATCAGGATTCAGTACTACATGCTGGATGCTGCGACCCAGCGCGTGTTCTCTGACGCCGTCACGTTGACCGAGACGCGGGTTACCCCGGTGCTGGAGCGCCGCCATGATGGATGATTTCGGCCTCTACCCGCGCGAGGAACCGTTCGATCCCTTCAGCGTCATGCTGTTCAAGGCGCTGCAGGTGATCGCCTTCCTGTTTTTCCTTGCGCTGCTTGCGATTGCGCCGGACTCGAAGGAAGGCAAGGTCGATTCCAAGGCCGAATTCATCGTCACCATGGATTGGCCTGACAACCATCCCGATGACCTCGATCTGTTCGTGCAGGATCCGATCGGCAATATCGCCTGGTACCGCCATCGCGAGGCTGGCTTCCTGACGCTCGACCGCGACGATCGCGGCGGCGCCAACGACTTCATCCTGGTCAACGGCCGGAAGATCGCCTCGCCCATTCGCGAGGAAATCGTCACCGTTCGCGGTATCGTCGCCGGCGAATACACCGTCAACGTCTCGCACTTTCAGGCGACGACCGGGCGGCCGGTGGACGCAACCGTGAAAGTGCAGAAGCTCAATCCGACCGCGCAAGTCATCTTCGACGACAAGGTGACGGTCGATCACACTGGCGACGAGAAGACCGCGCTGCGGTTCTGGCTCGACGCGGAAGGAAGAGTGACCGACGTGCAGCGGCGGCCGAAGTCACTATTGGAGACGTTCCGCGACGTTCGCGCCAACGGCGCCGATCTCGATCCGAAAACCGGTGTCAGGATGACGCGATGACGGACAAGCTGCAATCGGTCGTGGTCGCACTCTCGGTCAGCTACGCGCTGATCGGTGCGCTGCTGCTCGTCGTTCTCGCCTATGGGCGCTTGCCGTGGAAGGCGAAGGCTCTGGCCGTGGTCGTGGTCAGCGGCTTTTACATCGTAAGCTTCAACGCCACCCGCGGAATGCTTGGCTGGGCGAGCGCCGAGAGCGTGCCTCCCGCCTTCAAGCTCCTGTATGCGCGCATTGTGGACCCGCATTCGCTTCAGGGGGATCCGGGATCGATCTATCTCTGGGTCGAGGCGCTGGACCAGGACAACAGGCCAAGCGGCGTCCCCAGGGCCTATCGTCTGCCATACAGCGAAAAGCTCGCCGAAAGGATCGACCATGCCGTCGATCAGATCCGTGCCGGACATCCGCAGCAGGGTGGCCGGGCCGCCGATTTCGGCACCGGCCGTGGTGGTCTTATCGACGCCGCGCGGGAATATATCCTGCCGAAGGCGATCATCGAGACCGCGGGCGGCGATCCTTCGACCGGCTTTTTCAATGCCGGGCCCCAAGCAGGCGACGGCGTATCGTTCACACCGTTGCTGCCGCCGCGCATGCCTCCCAAGGACGAACAGTAATCAGCGCCCTATGGACGACTATCGCCGGCGCCCGGAACTCATCCCTAAGAACAGGAATTTGGGCCCTGTTGTTGCCGGCTCAGCGAGACGGGCCCTGCCGGCAAGTGCTAGCAACTGTCCGCGCCGCCCTAGCGCCGTTCTCACACCGGAATCACGGACTATTGAATGACAGATATTGAAATCTGTCAGTTGGGCAACCTATATTGCTGGCGACGCCGAAGCTTGAGGCGTCGACCCGGGAACCGCATCGGCGGTCCCTCAGGCAATGTACGAGGACTTCGCCATGACTATCGAAATTCTTCATCTGGCCGCCCAAATCCAACAGTGGCTTAATCACCGGGTCGCCCGCCATCTGGCCGAGCAGGCCGAGCGGCTTTCCCGCTGATTGTGACAGACCACAAGACCGGTTCGCGAAGGCAGGGGATAGGCGCATGAACGAGACAGTGGTTTTGACCCCGGAACGCATTCTGGAAGTCACCGAAGACGTACTGCGCCGGTACGGGCTCGCAAAAGCGACTGTCGTGGACGTGGCGCGTGCGCTCGATGTCAGCCATGGCAGCGTCTACCGGCATTTTCCAAGCAAGGCTTCGCTCCGCGAGGCGGTGGCAAAACGCTGGTTGGACCGCGTCAGCACCCCGCTTGCCGAGATCGCCGAGAGTTCTACGCCTGCGCCAGCGCGGCTCGACAAGTGGCTCCGCGCGCTGTTTGCCGCGAAGCAAAAGAGGGTTGCCGAAGATCCCGAGATGTTTGCGACCTACCTGTCGCTGGCGCAGGAAGCATGCAAGGTGGTGAGGGCGCACAAGGAGAGCCTGATCGATCAGGTGGCGCAGATTCTGTCCGATGGTGTGAAAGAGGGCTTGTTCGACGTGGCAGACGTCAAGGCGACCGCGCAAGCGGTTTTCGACGCCACCAACCGCTTCCATCATCCTGCGCATTCCGACGACTGGAGAGACCCGCAGCTTGCAGCGCGGATCGATGCGCTCCTGGCGCTGCTGATCAAGGGCCTTGAAACGCCGCACAAGCGCTAGTGTGGCGGATTTGACGTACCTATCAGTCTCGCCGACGTCGGAACCGCGACACTGGACATCGGTTCGCCCCGGCCGTTTTGCGCGCCTCCCGCGCTCCCTTTTTTGATATCCATCAACTCCGGCAAAAAGACCGGACGATAGGGTGGGTTCGCGGAGGAAAGCGTGCTGCTGGCACTTTTTTCGGACATTCACGCCAATCGGCAGGCCTTCAGCGCCTGCCTCGATTTTGCCAAGGCGCATGGCGCGGACCGCATCATCTGCCTCGGCGACTACGTCGGCTATGGCGCTGATCCGGAATGGGCGGTCGAGACGGTGATGGATCTCGTCGACAAAGGCGCGCTCGCCGTGCGCGGCAATCACGACCATGCGGTCGCCGTCTCCTCAGAAACCATGAACGCCGAGGCGCAGGCCGCGATTGAATGGACGCGCGGCCAATTGGGTGCCGCTCAACGGCGTTTCCTTGCGGAATTGCCTCTCATGCTTGAAGAGGACGACCGTCTCTATGTGCACTCCGAGGCGAGCAGTCCGGCAAGATGGCGTTACGTCCTGTCGACTGCGGACGCCGGACGAAGTCTGTTGGCGACCGACGCGCACGTCACCTTCGCCGGCCACGTCCACAAGCCTGCGCTTTATTCGATCTCGGCGACGGGCAAGATGACGAGTTTCGTCCCGATCTCGGGCGTGACGGTCCAACTGTTGTCCGGCCGACGCTGGCTGACCATCCTGGGCTCGGTCGGCCAGCCCCGCGACGGTGATCCCGCGGCATCC
>Ga0307474_10001841_pt1 | contig 15306 bp, 9 predicted proteins | sample atmos_gasesECM1C_2_FD_203312 | JGI IMG/M metagenome (GOLD analysis project Ga0307474, IMG submission 203312) | Hardwood forest soil microbial communities from Morgan-Monroe State Forest, Indiana, United States - atmos_gasesECM1C_05 | ecosystem: Environmental > Terrestrial > Soil > Temperate... | reverse complement strand
ACTCATTCTCCACGCCTGGCCGACGGGAGACCTGATTGTTCACGAGCTTCAATGTACCGCGTCCTGCCAGTTTTTTCATCTCTTCGCAGACGTCTATCATGGGCGAAGCGGGTGGGAGCTTCAAAGGCCGAAGGAATGGGCCAGCGCACGCGAGAAACTGATGATATTGCGAATAGGAACATCATTGTGACGAGGAATATCCCAACCGGGCACCGAAATCACATGTTCTGCCAGTATTATCCTCACCACAGAAGCGGCACCGTTTTTGGTAATGTCCTGTTTGCTCACCACACACCAACAACGGAAGCTTGATGCGAAAATGATCGCTGCAAGGCGGGATTATCTTCCCCTTGAAAGCATTGCGTGCAATCCCGTTGATCGTGCTCCTCTGTGCTGGCTGCCACTCTTACGCAAGCCACGGATATAAGGACGATCCCACGTTAACGCCGCTGATGAACCCTGCTAGGCACAACGACCTCACGACGGTTAGAACCCTCATGGCGGATGGGGCTGGTATGAAAGCAACGACGGCGCAGGGTCAAACCGATCTGTACGAAGCTATCGAGCGCACCGACCCGCAAGCCGACAACCTCCTGATCGTCGATACCCTCCTGCGAGCAGGGGCGGACCCCGACGAAAGAGATTTACGGCGCAAATGCACTGCGTATCTCGCTAACGCGTGATTACGCGAATCCCGCTGTGACGTTGCGGCTTCTTCAGGCCGGTGCCCAGGTTCCTCTCGACTGCCCAGCGGATAACGCAGAGGACTCATTGGTATCGCTAACAAATGATGGACAGTAGCACCGAAGTCGTGCGCGAGCTTATCGCGTGAGGTAGACCTGGTCAACTCACTCCTTGAGTCAGTTCCGGGGGGCCCTTCTCGCTTCAATCGATGGTCAGCGGGTTGCGGTAGTTTCCTTTTCCGGTCCGAGCAAGGCTTCCATTTCATCCATGACGCGGTTCATTTTCCTGATGGTCAGGTCGAGGGGCTCGCTCGTGGTCATGTCTACGCCCGCGTCCTTCAACAGGTCGATGGGGTATTTCGATTGGCCGCCAGAGATGAATTTCAGGTAGTGTTCGGTAGCTCCGGGGTCGCCGGAGAGAACCTTTTCCGACAGTGCTGAAGATGCTGTGAAAGAAGTGGCGTACTGATAGACATAGAAATTGCCGTAGAAGTGAGGAATGTAGGCCCACTCATTGGCGACGTAATCATCGACGATGCAAACGCCCTGATCGTGGCCGTAGTATTTCCTCGCGATTTCGAGGTAGAGCTTAGACAGCGCGTCTCCGGTGAGAGGGGTGCCTTTTTCTACCATTTCGTGCATGCGCAATTCGAATTCCGCGAATTGTGTTTGCCGGAAGACGGTGATTCTGATGTTTTCGAGATACCTCGTGAGTAAGGCCAGTTTGACGTTTTTGTCGGTGGTTGTTTTCAGCATGTAATCGACGAGGAGGGCTTCGTTGAAGGTGGACGCTACCTCGGCGACGAAGATTACATAGGAGGCGAGCGGGTATGGCTGCGTCTTGTTGGAGAAGTAGCTATGCATCGCGTGGCCGAGTTCGTGGGCGACGGTGCTCATGTCGTCGTATTTTCCGTTGTAGTTCACCAATATGTAGGGGTGAACGTCGTAGGCGTCATTGGTGTATCCGCCGGGAGCCTTGCCTTCGCTGGGATACATGTCGATCCAGCGTTCGGAGAATGCACGCCTCGCAGCGGCGGCATAATCGGAACCGAGGGGGGAGAGCGCCTGGAGGATATTCCGCTGCCCAACCTCGACGGGATATTCGGTATTTACGGAGGAGCCGAGCGGGGCATACAGATCGTAGTAATGGAGGTCAGTGAGCCCCAGCAAGCGCTTGCGCAGCTTCAAATAACGATGGAACGCGGGCAGATTCCGGTCCACTCCCTCCAGTATGTGGGTGTAGACCGAAGGCGGGACGTTCGGGCCGTCGACCGAGGCGTCGAGGGAAGTGTCGTAATTGCGGGCATGGGCGTAATAGACCGAGGCCTGCACGCTGGAGTTCAAGATCGAACCGAGAGTGCCGCGATAGGTTCCGAGGGCGTTGAAGAACGCCGACATGGCTTTTTGGCGGTCGTCCCGCGAGGTGGAAGCGCGGTATAACTCGTAGGCCGCCTGGTTGAGTTTTACAATCTTGCCGCTACTCAGCGTGACGCTGGGGTAGGGGAATTCGGCGTTGGAGAAGATGTTGAAGATACTGGAAGGGGCGCTCGACAGGACGACGGAACCGCTGAGTAATTTCTCTTCCTCGTCGCTGAGGGTGTGGTGGCGCCGCCGCTCGATGTCGCGCAGGTAGTGCTCATACACCTTCAGCCGCGGTTCCTGCGCGAGGAAGAGGTCGATGGCGGTCGTATCCATCTTGAGGATCTCGGGCTGGATGTAGGCGGTTTCGGTTCCGAGGTCAGCGGCCAACTGGACCATTTCCTGGCCCATCGCCTGATACTGGCTGACGCGGGTGTCCTGATCGGAGATGAGGCCGGCATAGAGGCTGAGGCGGCCGAAGGTTTTTTCCAGGCGGCTTTGTGTTTCGAGGGCGTCTGCCAACCGTTGCGGAGAAGACGCCAGCGTTCCGTGGAACTGGCGCATTGCCGGGATCTCGGCGACGAGCTTTTCCTTTGCGGATCGCCAAGCCTCATCCGATGGATAAAGAGGGGTCAGATCCCACTTGTATTGATCTGGGATCTTGCTGCGGTCCGGTTCTTGCGCCGGCAGAAGGGACGAAACAAGGAAAGCAATCAACACTATCGATCGAGCGCGTTGAAGGCCCATGGCGACCTCTTTCTGTGGGTTGGCCGTAACTTGTTGCGCCTCACCGATCCTTCGGAGCCGATTTGGACCGAGGCAGGGGACGGGACCGATTGCAATGGGGCGATTCTGCTGGTGACGGCGTGTGGTACGGAGTCTATCAGGAAAGCCCCAGGAACGGCGTTCCTGAGAATTTTCACGGCAGTCGAAGGTCTCGAATTCGTGGGCTGGGGAAGGGACGGAGGGCGGTCCTGGCTTTGGTGGCGCGGGTGGGTATCGGGATGCGGCTGGGTGGTGAAGTCGAGGCGGGCAGCCGGTCGGTGGCCAGGGTTTGCCGTCCCGGGATGACGTTGTGGACGTAGATGCCGTGGCCGGTGCGCTCATCGTCTCTCACCACATGGCCGGACTGCTCTACGGAGTGTCGCCTACCGATCCGCCCACCTTGGCTCCCCACCCGCACTCGCGGGCCACATCGTCCACTGTCCGACCTGCTTCAATCTGCTTCAGCGCAGCAATGATCTGCGCCTCCGTATGCTTGCTGTTGCCAATCGCGTCCTCTCCCGGTATCCAGAAATCATACTCAGTTCGGTGCGGAGCCAGGGTCAGTCCGAAGACAAGAACAGAGCGACACTGAGGCCGCATTCGACCAAAAGGGCTCCTTCGCTTCCATATGCTGCAGCGGAAAGCCGGAGAGGTTCACCATGGCGGCGAGCAATATTGTTGACGGCCGGGAGATCGTGATGAAACCCGCTTCGGAGTGGGACTACGACGGGGCGAATCGGTCATTGACCACTACGATGGGCAAGGGTCACTTCCGGCTGACGGTGAGTGGGGACAGGATGGAGGGGGAGATCTCGCTGGCCGATGGAAAAGGGTACCGCCGGATCCATTTGGTCAAGCGCGGTGAGCGAGGAAATGAATGTCACAATTGCCGGCGTAAGATGTAAGGCGGATCGCATCGCAGATAACAAAAGGCCGGCTGGATTTTGCCGGCCCTTGTGTTTCCGGGTGCGAGTGAATCATGCCGCCGCAGTGGCGGGCTCGCCGGCGAGAACCGGTACGGGCTGCGCCTTGAACTGCGGCAGGGCCACCGCCAGCACATCTTCGATGTGGCGTGCGTAGTGGACCGCGACCCCGTGAATCAACTCGGGGGTGAGGTCTTCCTCCACATCCTGCTTGTTGTCGAAAGGCAGGATGACGGTTTCAACACCGGCGCGTTTGGCGGCAAGGAACTTCTCCTTGATGCCGCCCACGGGCAGGACATTGCCGCTGATAGTGATCTCACCGGTCATGGCGGTCAGCGGCTTGACGGGCGTGTCGGTTAACAGCGAGGCAAGCACGGTGACCATGGTGACGCCGGCCGACGGTCCATCCTTGGGAATAGCGCCTGAGGGCACATGAATGTGCAGATCGACCTCCTTGGTAAAGTCCTCCTGAAGGCCGAGACGGCCCGCATTGGAGCGTACCCAGGTGAGCGCGGCCTGCATGGATTCCTGCATGACCTCACCAATCTGCCCTGTGATGGTGAAGCTGCCCTTGCCCTTCATCTTGTTGGCTTCGATAAAGAGGACGTCGCCACCGGCAGGTGTCCAGGCCAGGCCGACGGCGACACCCGGACGCTTGACGCGCTCGGCGACCTCGGTTTCGACGCGCACCTGGATGTGGCCGAGGAACTCCTTGAGGATCTCGCGATCGACACAGAGCTTTTCGGTCTTGCCTTCGACTACACGGCGGGCCTGCTTGCGGCAGACGGTGCCGATGACCTGCTCGAGCTTGCGGACGCCCGCTTCGCGCGTGTAGTGGCGGATGATGTGGCGGATCGCGTCCTCAGGGAACTCGATTTGGTCAGTGGTGATGCCGTTTTCCTTGATCTGGCGCGGGATGAGGTAGCGTATGGCGATGTGCAGCTTCTCCTCTTCGCTGTAGCCCTGCAGCGGAATCAGTTCCATGCGATCGAGCAGCGGCGGCGGCACCGTATCGAGCATGTTGGCGGTGCAGATGAAGAGCACCTTCGACAGGTCGAACGGAACGTCGAGGTAGTTGTCGCGGAAGGTGTAGTTCTGCTCCGGGTCGAGGGTCTCGAGCAGGGCCGAGGCCGGATCGCCGCGGAAGTCGCGCCCGAGCTTGTCGATCTCGTCGAGCATGATCACCGGGTCGTTTGTCTCGGCCCGCCGTATGCTTTGAATAATCTGACCCGGTAAAGCTCCAATGTAAGTCCGGCGATGGCCCCTGATCTCGGCCTCGTCGTGCATGCCGCCCAGGGAGACGCGCTGGAACTTGCGCCCCAGGGCGCGCGCGATGGAGCGGCCGAGCGAGGTCTTGCCAACTCCCGGAGGCCCGACAAAGCAGAGGATCGGGCCCTTCATGTCAGGCTTGAGTTCGAGGACGCTGAGGTAGTCGAGGATGCGGTCCTTCACCTTGCGAAGCTCGTAGTGGTCCTGGTCGAGGATCTCCTTGGCCTTGTTGATGTCGATCTTGGAGCCGGAGCTCTTGGCCCAGGGCAGCACCGCAAGCCATTCGATGTAATTGCGGGTGAGCGAGTAGTCGGCCGCCATGGGTGACATGCGGGAAAGGCGGGCAAGCTCCTTGAGAGCCTCCTTTTTTACCTCTTCCGGCATGCCGGCTTCGTCAATCTTCTTGCGCAGGTCATCGATCTCTCGCTGGCCTTCGTCCTGCTCGCCGAGCTCCTTCTGGATGGCCTTCATCTGCTCGCGGAGGTAGTAATCGCGCTGCGACTGCTGGACTTGATCCTGCACCTCATTTTGGATCTTGGCGCGCAGCTGCTGGACTTCGATCTCCTTGGCGAGATGGGTATTGATGAGCTCGAGCCGGGCGGCGATGCTGGGAGTCTCAAGCAGGAGCTGCTTGTCTTCCGTGGTCAGGAACGGCAGCGACGAGGCAACAAAGTCGACCAGGCGGCCGGGTTCTTCGATATTGGCCGCGATGGTGCGGAGTTCGTCAGAAAGCGTCGGCGACTCAGAAACGATTTGCTGGAACTGGCCGATCACGATGCGCACCAATGCCTCTACGCTGGCGTTGGTCTCAGTCTCCTCGGTTTCGAGCGGCTCGACCTCGGCGATCATGAAAGGCTCGGTCTGGACAAAGCGAACAAGCCGTACCCGCTCCACACCTTCCGTGAAGACAAACCGGCTCTGATTCGGCATGCGGACAACTTTATGCACGGTGGCCAGGGTGCCGACCTGGTGCATGTCCGTGGGCGCGGGGGTGTCTAAACGCGCATCTTTCTGTGCGGTCACAACGATCGTGCGCTCGTCCCCGACAGATTCGATCAGCTGGATGGAGCTTTCCCGGCCGACGGTCAGTGGCAGTACGGCGTGAGGGAATAAGACCGTATCGCGAACAGGCAGGACGGGGACCCGCCGCAGCCCCGAGGCAGGCTTGGCTTCTGGGGTGGGGGCTTGTGGCTGGTTTGAGTTCTTCTTTTCCATTGAGTGTCCTCGTATCAACTTCTCTTACATTAGAGAACGCAGTATACCAAAAAGTTTCGTCGCCTGAGTTTCTGGAACCAAACTCTGGTCTGCCCCTGTGGTTTGAGAAAGATACGGCTGGCTGCAGATCTCAGTTCCCCGCCAGTTTCTGTTCCAAATTGCCGCCATCCCGGATTCTGCACCGTTTCCTATGCAAACGACGTATCTGGGTGAACCCTGATGCTGACCACTAGTGCCGCAGCCTTCCTCTTAGATTCAGACGTTCCGCCGGGGTAAAACTACTCCTGAAATAGGTTTTCGGCCACCTACCCGGGGAGATAAGGCGCCACCCGACGAATACTCAGGGGGTCCCGGCTGAGGTGGCCGATGGTCGAGAACTGGTTGTGGAGGCATGAGAGGCGGATTCAGCCGCGGGTCTGGTTGCCCTCCTGTTTGATGGCGGACTCGAGCTTTTCCCAGAGAGTGTCAGGCGGGTCCTCAACGGGAAAGAGCTGGCGAGCGGCCTCGGCGATGGTCTCGAGCTCATTGAGCAATGCGCGGCAGAGGGTGCAGGTCAGCACGTGGGGATGAACGGAAACGTCCTCCCCTGACCCGATCAGCTCTGCCATCTGGGCCTGGAACTCTTCGCAGGTCATATTCTTGGGATCTTGCATCACCGCCGCCCCTCCCTTCGGGGAAACGTGCGCATCGCGTCGCGCAGCTTTAGGCGCGCTTTATGCAGTTGAGACTTGCTATTACCGATGGAACATTCGAGCATTGCGGCGATTTCATTATGCTCGTATCCCTCGATATCGTGCAGCACAAAGATTAATCGATAGCCAGCCGGAAGCTCTGAGATGGCCCGCTCTAGGGCAAGCCGGTCGATGGAGCCGGAGAGGGAGAGGTCAGGGGCTCCGAAGCTGCGCCCTGGACCTTCTTCCGGGGTGGGCTCCATGGCCTCATCGAGCGAGATGACGGAGAGGCCCTTTTTGCGCAGATGCATGAGAACCACGTTGATGGCGAGGCGATGCAGCCAGGTGGAGAAGGCCGAGTCGCCGCGGAAGGTAGCGATTTTGCGGTGAAGCTGGAGGAAGGCTTCCTGGGTGAGGTCTTCGGCTTCTGCCACATTGCCCACCATGCGCAGGCACAGCGAGTAGATGCGGCGCTTGTGCAGGGAGTACAGCTGGGCGAAGGCATGGTGGTCGCCGGCCTGGGCGCGGCTGAGCACGTCGGCATCGGATCCAGCTGGAGTTCGCGCGACAACTTCAGGGGAAGCGGGTTCAACCTCAGCGGTGTTGTTGGAAGCCGCCGTTTTTGGTGACGGCATGTCGACTCGGGGGCCGCCCGCCGCCGTGGCGACTCGCGGGCTGGCATCATGCGCTTGCATAGTCATCCTGATTGGCGTCATTCGTTTCCTTGTCGGATGGAGCGGGAGGCTGTTGAGTGCTGCGCCACTCATGATTCCTCGTTAGTATAGGGGGCAGCGGTTGAAGTGGCAGAAGTCGGCTCAAGGGGGCCCGATCAAAGCCTCGCTGATAGACACTTTGATGCAGTTTCCAGGGCTCATGTTATATCGCCGGGGTACGGGGAGAAAGATTTGAGGTCAAAGTCTGCGTGGCGCCAAAGCGGACTGAAGATGCGCAGACTCTGGGTACATTTTTCGGTTCTTTTCTGGTTAACTGCTTTGATTCCTTCCCTTGCCTATTCGAATGGGCAGGTTGCGACGGAGCAGACATCTTCGGAAAGTTCCGAAAAGCCATCTAGAGACCAGACGCCCGATCCAATGACGCGCTGGGAGGGGTTGCCCGTGCGCCGAATCACCTTTGAAGGGCTCTCTGCCGACCGGCTCATCTCGGTCAGGGACCATCTCCCTCAGGTGGCGGGCTCGCCGTTGCTGCGTGAGAACGTTGCAGCAAGCCTGCGGGAGCTCTACGAAACAGGACTCTTCGAAGAGGTGGAAGCAGTGGCCCAGCGAGAAGGGGACGGGGTTGCGCTGATCTTCCGCGGGAAAGCGAGGACGTTTATTGGAACCGTAACCGTGGAGGGAGCGAAGGGGAGTACTGTCAACACCCAGCTCGAGCGCGCAGCCCGCCTGAATCCCGGAACGCGATTCACCGAAGCGAAGATGACTCAAGCCCTCGACACCATGAGGCACGTGATGGCGGAAAACGGCTTCCACGAAGCGGCGATCACCTACAAACTGACGCACCATGCAGAGCAGCTGCTGACTGACATTGCGTTCCACGTACTTCCAGGGCCGCAGGCTCGAATCGGAATTGTGGAAGTTTCGGGTGAACCGGGAATGACCCTGGAGGAGTTCCGGCACTATGCGCATTTGCGGCTCGGAGCACCGACAGACCGCGAAACAGTGAATCGGGCACTGGCCGGCATATTGAAACACTACCGCAGCGAAAAGCGGCTGGAAGCTGAGATCAAGCTGGAGGCGCAGCAGTACGCAGCCCGCAAGGTGGATTACAAGTTTTCGGCGACGCGGGGCCCTGTCGTGCGGGTGGTGGTGGAGGGCGCGCGGCTGAGCGAGGAGCGTATCAAGCGCCTGGTGCCGGTCTTCGAAGAAGGCACAGTGGACGAAGATCTGCTGAACGAGGGCAACCGCCGGGTGCGCGACTTTTTCCAGAGCCTGGGGTACTTCGACGTGAGGGTGGATCACACTCAGTCCGGGCCACGTGCAGGCCAGGTGGTGATTGTGTACAACGTGCAGCTGGGAGAGCGGCGCCACGTGGAGCGTGTTTCGGTTGACGGCAATCGGTACTTCAACTCCGGCACGCTGGAGCAGTTGCTGAGCGTGCACTCGGCCAATACATTCGATCGCCACGGCGCCTACAACCAGGCGCTGGTGTCTGCTGATGTGGCGGCACTCACTTCGGTCTACCAGAACAATGGCTTTTCGCGGGTGAAGATTACGCCAGTAACAGGGCCTCCGCCGAAGCCCGGACCGCCGGGCGTAAACACAAGAGCCGTGCGCGCCGCGACCGAGCTGGATGCCACCGAGCCGCTCACGCTGGTGTACCACATCGACGAGGGGCCGCAACTGCGGGTGGGAGCCTTGCAGATTGTAGGCAACGAGAATGTCCAGACGGCGATCCTGATGGGGCTGATGAATTCGGAGGCGGGCCAGTTGTTCTCACCCCGCAATCTGGCCGGCGACCGCGATGCCCTGATGACCGACTATCTAAGCCGCGGGTTCGACCAGGCGCGCGTGGATGTGGAGGAGACGAACGATCCTGCAGACTCAAGCAAAGTGAATGTGACCTTCCACGTGAGCGAAGGAAAACAGACGTTTGTGCGCGATGTGGTGTTGACGGGCCTTCACTACACGCGCCGGGCAACGGTGGACCGGGCTATTACGCTTCGTCCTGGCGATCCGCTCAGCGCATCGGCGCTGGACGAGACGCAGCGTAATCTTTACGAATTCGCCTTGTTCAACGAGGTAAACACGGCCGTCGAGAACCCCAACGGCGGAGAGACGCACAAAACCATTCTCCTCGAGGCCATCGAGGCGCGGCGCTGGACGCTGACCTACGGCGCGGGCTTCGAGGTGCAGACGGGCACGCCCGTGAACGGGTGCCAGGGATTGCTGGCGACGGGCGTGAAGTGCACGCCGAACGGAACCACCGGAGTGAGCCCGCGGGGACTGCTGGCCGTGACGCGTAACAACCTCTTCGGGAGGGAGCAGTCGGCGTCGGTGCAGGGCAACTACGGCTTGCTGGAGCAGCGCGTCGATCTGGTCTATCAGAATCCCCACCTCATGGGGCGCAACTTCGGCATGACATTTACTGGCGGGTATGCCAATAGCCAGAGCGTGACTACTTATGTCGCGTCGAGGTTAGAAGGCGGATTTCGCTTTACACAGACCTTCAATCGGCCCGGACCCGGGCTGTCGCGAGCCAATACCTTCATTTACGCGTACGACTTTCGGCGTGTTAAGGTGGCGGAGAATACGCTGCAGGTGTACCCGGCCGAGGTGTCCAAGCTCGCGTCGGCGGTGACCGTGGGCGGCCCGGGGTTTACCTGGATCCGGGACAGCCGCGACTCGGCCGTTGATGCGCACCGGGGCACGTACACGAGCTTTCAAGAGTTCTTCTCCGCGGCGCCTTTCGGAGCTCAGGCACAGTTCAATCGCATCGACACCTCCAACTCGAGCTACCACGGATTTGACAAGGGTAGGTTTGTGCTGGCGCGAAATACGCGTTACGGGCAGGAGCGGGCGTTCGGCAACGGAGACACTGAGCTGATCCCGTTGCCGGAGCGGCTGTATGGGGGTGGGGCAACATCGCTGCGGGGATTCTCCATCAATGCCGCGGGGCCGCGGGACCCTGATACTGGATTCCCGATTGGCGGTGCAGGAGCGCTGGTGAACAGCACTGAGCTGCGCCTGCCGCCGGCGACACTTCCCTACTTCGGAAACTCGATCAGCCTGGTGCTGTTTCACGACATGGGAAATGTCTTCACGAATGCAAGCGATGCGTGGGCCAGCATTCTGCGCGTGAGCCAGCCCAATCGCGATGCGTGTAAAGTACTCACGCCTCCGGTGCCCTCCTCCACACCCGGCCAACCACCGCAGGAACCGCTGCCCTCGGGGTCCTCTACTTCGACCGGACAGCAAGGAGCGTGCGGCTTCAACTACTTTTCACACGCGCCGGGGATGGGACTGCGATATCACACACCAGTGGGACCAATCCGGCTGGACTTCAGCTACAACCTCAATCCGCCTATCTTCCCCATCAATGTGAACTACTCCCAGACGAATCCCTACGCCAACCAGCACGTGGGCGAAGCCAGCCATTTCAACTTCTTCTTCAGCCTGGGGCAGACGTTCTGATGGGCATTCGTGTGAATAGCGAACGGTTGGCAAGGTGCTGCGTGGGGGCACTCCTGGCGCTGATGTGCGGAGGCGCGCACGCACAGGAGTCCCCGGTTCTGCTGGATCGAGTGGTAGCAGTGGTGAACAATCGCGCGATCTTGTGGAGTGACATCGCGGATGCGCTGCACCTGGCGGCACTGGAGCCGCGGGGCAAGGAGCAGGACGGTCCGGATGCAAGGGCGGCCCTGGAACAGCTTGTCAGCAGGGCGCTGATCGAGCAGCAGATTCGGCAAGAGGGCATCCAAGCCGAAGGGCCTACCGAAAAGGATGTGCTGGTTCGGCTCGCGGAGTTGCGAAAAGAGCTGCCCGCTTGCGTCCATATGCAGTGTGCGACGGACGCTGGATGGAAGGCCTTTCTCGAAGCGCACGAGCTGACGGAGAAGCAAGTTGAGGATTATCTCCGGCGGCGGCTGGAGATTCTGGCCTTCATCGAGAAGCGCTTCCGACAGGGCATCCGGATTTCGCAGGAGGAAGTCGAAGGATACTATCGTGATGCGCTTCTGCCGCAGTTCGCCAAGGGTGAACCCGCGCCGAGGCTGAAAGATGTGGCGCCGCGGATTGAGGAGATTCTGCTGCAACAGCAGGTGAATGCGTTGTTCAGCTCTTGGCTCGACAATCTTCGCAAACAGGGAGATGTGGAGATTCTCGATCCGGCACTGGAGCCGGCCCCGGCGGCAACCAGCGGGGCGGGGCGATGAGCAACGCGGTCGAGACAACCCCCAAGCCACGGCGGAGAAGGCGGCTGCTGTGGAACACCGCGGGCGTTGCGGTGGGATTGGTCGCCGTGGTGGGCGCACTGATGCTTTGGGCAGGATCCGACCAGTTTCAGAACATGGTGCGGGTGCGGCTGGCTCAGCAGCTGCAAGCCATGACCGGCGGGCGCGTCGAGATCGCTTCGTTCCACTGGCATTTGCTCGAGCTCGAGGCAGAAGCCGGCGGCGTAGTGATTCACGGTGACGAGCCGGCGGGAGAAGCGCCATATGCGCTGATCGAGAATCTGCGCGTACGACTGAGCCTGATGGGGGTCTGGAGTCCGCGGATTCTGCTGCGCGATCTGGAGGTCGTTCGGCCGCAGTTCCATCTCATCTTCTATCCCGATGGCGCGACCAATCAGCCACAACCAGCCCGCGCTTGGAAGACGAACCGCTCCGGCTTGGAGACACTCTTCGATCTCGAGGCCGCACATATCGCGGTGGAGGAGGGCTATGTCGACCTGGACAATTGGGCCTCCGCGCTGGATGTGCAGAATCGCTACGAACCCCTGGACTTTGACGGCGACGATGTCTCCGTGGTGATGAAATATGTACCGGCAGGGCAGGTTCCGGAACACTACCACGTTGACGCGGGCATCAGCGACCTGAACCTTGTGCGCCTCGGCGGACTGAAGGAGACGGTGGCACCGGTGCACGGGGTTTTGCAGGCTTCCTTCGATCTCGCGCGAGATACCGCGACCTTGACGTCTTTGCAGCTGACTTCGGCAACTCGCGGGGGCACAGACCGGACGCTCAAAGTTTCAGGCACGCTGTCGCACTTTGCGCATCCGCGCTGGCAGGCGACGGTCAGCGGTGAGGTGGACATGCGGCTGCTCGACCCGGCACTGGGGTACTCCTTTGTGCCGGAAGGGATTGCGCGGCTGGATCTCAACAGCGCGGGACAGGATGGGACGTTTCGCATCGACGGCTCGGTGAAGGTGGACAAGGGAGCCTATGCTGCTCCGGGCGTGAATGTGCGCGGGGTCGACCTCACCGCCCGGGTGCATGCCGATCCAAGTGCGCTGCGCATTACTTCAGTCACGGTGCGCCTCCCGCAGGGCGGGGAAATGGGGGGAGAGGTTCTGCTGGCGCACTGGCTGCCTCCGTCGAGCGGGCCGGTGATGGAGGCGGCCACGACACCCCCGCTGGCGAAGCGTCCGCCGCGCAAGAAATTCGGGCTTCATCTGGGCGCCAGGAAACCGGCGGACACCCCGAAAAAGGCGACTCCCCACTCGGTGCTGGTGAAAAATCCGGTCATTTTTATTCCGGTCGACGGCAAGGTGAACGCAGAGTTCAAAAACGTCGCGCTCGATACGGTTCTGGACATCGTGGGCCAACCGCCATTCCAGCGGCTGGGAGTGAATGCGGTATTGAACGGCCCCGCGAACGCAATGTGGAGCCACGGGGAGATCAACTCGCTATCGATTAAGGCAATGGTGAATCTGAGCCCGGGCGCGCAGGCATCTGCAGAAGAAGCGCCCGCCAATGGGACGATCGACGCTACCTACACTCAGAGGGACGGGGCGGTCGATGTACGTGCCCTGGACGTCAATCTACCGGAGAGCCGGTTCAGCGCGCACGGGCGGCTCGGCGCCTATCCGCTCACAAGCCCTACAGCGCTGACCGTCGATTTCGCATCGAGAAACCTGGGCGAGTTTGACGTTGTGCTTCGCGATCTCGGCTTGAAGCGGAATGGTCAATCGGGAACAGCGGCGCTGCCAGTCGCGCTCGGCGGAGAGGCGGAGTTTCACGGCACCTGGTCGGGATCGCTGGTGTCGCCCCGGTTGGAAGGAAAACTGAAGGCAACTAATTTGGCACTGGATCTGCCGGCGATGAGTGCGGGCACCAAGGCGCAGACAATTCACTGGGACAGCATCCAGGCGGATGGCGCCTACGATGCGGAGCACATTGCAGTCGTGCGCGCCCAGCTGCAACATGGGGCCGCGCAGATCGTCATGGATGGGACGCTCGAAGCTCCGGTACCGCAGTCCGAGGGCCAGCCAGCTAAGAGACGCGGTCGCGCAACCGGCGGAAGCGAGATGCCCGCCTTCAACGGAAATTCGGTGCTGCATGCGCACATCCGCGCCTCCAGGATTGCAACCAGCGACCTGACTCCGCTGTTAGGTTTAGACCTGCCGCTCAGCGGGGTTCTGGACACGCAGATTTCGGTTGATGGCCCTTTGGGCGACTTGGGAGGCTCCGGCTGGGCTCAGCTGAACAATGCTGTCGTGTACGGTGAGCCACTGACGAGTTTGCGAGCCCAGGGATCAGTGGCCAACCAACTGATTACCGTAAATTCGTTTGAGGCACATGCGAAGGCCGGGTCGATTTCCGGCTCGGGCAGCTACGAGTTGGAAAGCGGGCGTTTTCAAGCCGAGGCTCATGGATCAGGCATCGATGTGTCGAAGATCGAGCGGCTGCGTGCGACCGGCGAGTTGATTGCGGGCACTCTCGACTTTGCCGTCAAGGCGTCGGGCACTCGGGATGATCCGAGTATTGACGGGCACGGTGCAGTGGCATGGCTTGCGATCGAGGGACGCGACATGGGCACGCTCAACTTGACGGCGCACACCACGAATCATGCCCTTGACTATGACGCCTCCTCAACCTTCGAATCCGCGACCGTGGGATTGCATGGGCAGACAGAGTTGCACGGCGATTATCAGACCCAGGCGAAGCTGGATTTCTCCCACTTCGACATCGGCGCCATCTTCAAAATGACGCATGTGGAGTCACTCAGCGCGCAATCGTCCCTGAGCGGTCAGGCGCAGGTTGAAGGGCCCCTGGCGCACCCTGATCAGCTACGCGGAGATCTACGGCTGCCGGAGGTGGCGGTCATGATCGGCGGCGTGCACCTGAAGAGCGAGAACGGCGTTCACGCTGAGCTCGATCATGCGCGCATTGCGCTCGACTCCGTACACATCACCGGCGACGACACGGACCTGCGAGCACAGGGCACCCTGGAATTGAACGACACGCGCAGGGTGGATTTGTCAGCCAGCGGATCGGTGAATCTGAAGCTGGCGGAGACCCTCGATCACGATCTGACCGCGAGCGGCACCTCGTCATTCCAGGTGGAGGCACACGGGCCACTGTCGAATCCGGGTCTGCGGGGACGGGTAGAGTTCCAGAACGGCGCACTCTCGCTGGAAGACCTCCCCAATGGCTTGAGCCAGCTGCGCGGCACGCTCGAGTTTAACCAAAACCGGCTGGAGGTGAAGTCGCTCACAGCGATGACCGGGGGCGGCCAGCTGAGCCTGGGCGGCTACCTGGCCTACCAGAACGGCATCTACGCTGACCTTTCGGTTACCGGCAAGCAGATTCGCATCCGTTACCCGCAAGGAGTCAGTTCGCTCGCTGACGCAGACCTGCACCTGCAGGGTACCCAGTCCAGCCTGGAGCTCGCCGGCAATGTCCTCATCACGCGTTTTTCGGTGAGTCCCGATCTGGACATCGCGTCCCTGGCCGCTGAGGCCAAC
>Ga0307474_10001840_pt1 | contig 15315 bp, 17 predicted proteins | sample atmos_gasesECM1C_2_FD_203312 | JGI IMG/M metagenome (GOLD analysis project Ga0307474, IMG submission 203312) | Hardwood forest soil microbial communities from Morgan-Monroe State Forest, Indiana, United States - atmos_gasesECM1C_05 | ecosystem: Environmental > Terrestrial > Soil > Temperate... | reverse complement strand
CCTAGCGATTCGGGCGTTTCCGTAGTTTAAGCGAAATTAATTCCGCGTTGTCAGCGCGGCGGCGAAGCCAGGATTTCCCCTTCCATCGAGGTGGGCCGGTTTCGCACATAGCGAACCGTGACGCCGGCGGCCTGACAGGCCGGCTCACCCGATGGAAATTTGAGAATGTCTCGCCGCCCTGCCCTCACAACCCAAGCCGACATTGCCCGTGCCATTCGCGCGGCGCAGCAGTGCGGCGCGGGCGCGGTTGAGATCAAGGACGGTACCATTCGCATCGTCCTATCCCCGGAATCCGTGCCCGATATCGGGCAGCAGGCCGTTGAGCCCGAAGTGAAGGTGGTGCTTTAATGGACGGCATGCCCCGCCCTCGCCCTCCTCACCTCCAGCGCGGCGTCAGCCGCCACGGCAAAGCCTACTGGTTTGTCCAGATGCGGCGCGGTGCGCCGAAGATACGGATCCGCGGCGAGTACGGATCGCCTGAGTTTGAGGCGGCCTATCAAGGCGCCGTCAGCAATGCAGCGGTGCGCAAGGTGCCCGAAATCAAGGCCCAGCAAGGCACGATGGAGTGGGCGTGGATGCTCTACAAGCAGTCGGCATCTTGGCAGTCGAAAAGCGATGCCACGCGCCGGCAGCGCGAGAACATCATGAAGCATGTGCTGGCCAGCGCCGGGAGACAGCCGCTATCGAAGATCGACAACTCTGCTGTTGCCGATGGCGTCGACCGCCGCGCCAAGACACCCTCGCAGGCGAAGAACTTCAAACAGACCATGAGCCAGTTCTTTGCCTGGCTGAAGCGGACAAAGGTCGTCAGTGAAAACCCTTGTGACGGCGTGGAGTTGCCGAAGCGACCAAAAACCGGCGGCTTCAAGGAGTGGAGTTACGAGGAGGTCCTGCAATACGAGGCACGCTGGCCGCTCGGCACCCGCGAGCGCGTCATGCTAGATGTCTACATCTATACCGGCTTGCGGCGCGGCGACGCCGCCAAGGTCGGTAGGCAGCATGTCCGCAACGGAGTCATTGCGATCCAGACCGAGAAGACCGGCCAGTGGGTCCATATCCCCCTCCTCGACGTGCTTAGGCGCACGCTCGATGCCGGGCCGACCGGGGACCTCTCCTTCAATGCCACGCTGGGCGGCAATCCGTTCGCGAAGGAGTCTCTCGGCAACGCCTTCAAGGATGCCTGCAAGGCCGCCGGCATCATGGACAAGTCGGCGCACGGTTTGCGCAAAGCGGCTGCGACCAGAGCCGCCGATAACGGCGCCACCGCGCACGAATTGATGGCCATCTTTGGCTGGAAAGATATCAAGGAAGCTGAGGTCTACACCCGCGCGGCGAACCGCAAAAAGCTGGCGGCGCAGGCGATGACAAAGCTCGAAAGGTGAACATTCTATGCACCCACCTAGACGCTCACGCGCACCCACCTAGCAAAAGAGAGAGATATTTCAGATGGATATTTTTGAGGTGGTGCGCTCGGAGGGACTCGAACCCCCACGATGTTACTCACTGCCACCTCAAGGCAGCGCGTCTACCAATTCCGCCACGAGCGCTAAAAAGGGGCGGCACGGGATTTGCGCCGGACCACCGCATCGGCGCCGATGTAACAAATCGCAGATGGGGGGACAAGACCCGCTGGCGGCGTGATTTGCGGCGGGAGTGCGGGCCCGGTTCAGCGGCTACCTACCGCTTTGGGCAGCATTTGCTTGACTTCGACCGCGATCCGGTTGCGATCCACCAGCACGACCCCGGAGGCCACGGGTAAGGTGTTGGCAAGGATCTTGACCTCGTCGGCTTCGGTGGCGTCGAGTTCGATGATGGCGCCCCGGCTCAGCCGCATTACCTGATGAATCGGCATCGTCGTGGTTCCGAGCACCACCATGAGGTCGACACTGACTTTATCGAGGGTTGACACCTGAAAAAGCGACCCGAACTGACAACGCAAAATTGCGTGCCTGGAGATCACCACGTTATGGTTAGCCAATGGTTAATGACCGCCAAAACCTGGATTTGACGACCTTCGCGCGCGCTTCCGACGGCGGCGCCGTGGAATGGCGGGTCTCGGATGCGCCGGTGCCCTATCCGGAGGCCGTAGCGGCGATGGAGGCACGGGTGGCAGACATCGCGGCCCGACGGGCGCCGGAACTGGTCTGGCTGCTCGAGCACCCCCCGCTCTACACCTCAGGCACCAGCGGCAAGGCCGCCGATCTGCTCGATCCCCGTTTCCCGCTGTTTGAGACCGGGCGTGGCGGACAGCTGACCTATCACGGTCCCGGCCAACGGGTCGCCTATGTCATGCTCGACCTGAAGCGGCGGCACGCCGACGTGCGGGCCTATGTCGCGGGCCTGGAGCAGTGGATCATCCGCACGCTTTCGGCCTTCAACATGCGCGGCGAGCGCCGCGAAGATCGCGTCGGCGTCTGGGTGGCCCGGCCCGACAAGGGTGCCGGATTTGAAGACAAGATCGCGGCGATCGGCGTGCGGTTGCGGCGCTGGGTCTCGTTCCACGGCATCTCGATCAACGTAGATCCCGAGCTGAGCCACTTCGCGGCCATCGTCCCGTGCGGCGTCGTGGACAAGCGCTATGGCGTGACCAGCCTTGCCGATCTCGGCCATGTCGTGACCATAGCGGATGTCGATATCGCGCTCCGGCAGGCTTTTGAGGAGGTCTTCGGCGCAGTGATGCCGCACCTGCCGGAGGTCGTTCCGTAGCGTCAGCGCACCTTTGTGGCGGGGGAAAGGGCCGCCCTATTTTGCAAGCGTCGGCTGGACTCGCATCTTCCACAGGTTCCAGATGCGATCGATCACCGCGAAGTTGGTCTTGTCGGCCTTCTCACCCTCGCCCGGCGTCAGATAATTCACCTCTCCCCCCAGCGCGATCGCCTGCGACTGAAGTTTTGCGTTGACGTCGGTGTAGTAGGCGCGGAACACCGCCATCTTTACCGAGGGGGCGACCGTCACGTCGCCATGGCCACGCATCAGCACCACCGGCTTGTCGCCGAGCGCCTGCGCCAGCGATTTGCCGATCGCGGAATTGCTGACGAGCATGTTGGTCTCGCCAAACTCCTTTCGAATATCCCAGACCGGCACGCCGGCTGCGAGAAAAGACGGATTGTGAAACATCGCCTGCAGCGGCACCCTGGTCACTGAGAACGGGATGACGCCGGGTGAATGGGTGTGAACCACACTCATCACGTCCGGCCGCGACCGGTAAATTTCGGCGTGGATGAAGCGCTCGAGGAACAGGCTCCGCCCACGGGCGTCCACCGCGTTGCCGTCGAGATCGAATTCCATGATGTCGTCGGCGGTCACAAGCGCGGGCGCCAGCGAGCGGGACATCAGGAAGTGGTTGGGATTGGTCGGATGGCGCGCGCTGACGTGGCCGAACCCGTCGAGCACGCCGAAATCGGCCAGGATACGGCTGCCGATCACCATGTCTTCGAGAAGCCCGGCATCGACGCCGGCCATCGGTGCGGGCCGAGTTTGCGCGGATGTTTCGAGGAGCCCGGCCAGCAGCGCGACCATTGCTGCTGCGGTCAGCCGCGCGAGCCCTTTGATCGCGTCGCTGGATGCTTGCATCCTGAACTTCACCGTCATCATTCCTCCGCTTCGTCAGTTATATCGTCGGCAACACCGAAAACTCCTCGCCCGGATGCCGCAAGCGCAGCACATCGGAGCCGGCGGCCTCTTGCGCGAGGCGATCGACCCGCGCCGAGACCGGTCCGCGCTGGCAGGACGAGACCATGTCGGTCACGACGTCCTCAGGTCCCGCAAACACCGCTTCGACGCTGCCATCTCTTCGGTTGCGCACCCACCCTTCCAGGCCACGCAGCATCGCCTCGTGCTCGACCCAGGCGCGGTAGCCCACGCCCTGCACCCTGCCGCCGATCATGATCCGAAGGATCGTGTTGCCCATCTATTTTTTGAGCCCCAAAAATTCGTTGGCGCGAACTTTCATATCGGCCTCTCGCGTGAGCCGATTCATCAGTTCGGCAGAGGCAAGGCCTTTCAGAGCGTTTGGTGGCGATCCCTCACGCAGCGCTTTAAGCGTCTCGTAGACGGCGTTCGTCGCCGCGGCAAAGGGAGCATGTCCCTGGAGTGCCATCCGCACCCTTTGCTCCCTGAGATAAGCGAGGTCGGACATGGCCTCCGGCGCGCCGCCGAGTACGATCGGCAGGGTTGTCGCGCTCGCGATCACTTCGAGTTCCGCTCCGGTCTTGATGCCGGTGAAGAACAAGGCATCGACGCCGGTCGCCTCATAGGCTCTGGCGCGCGTGATTGCGTCGTCGAGCGAAGTGACGGAAGCGGCACCGGTACGGCCGATGATGACCAGCGATGGATCGCCGCGTCCATCAAGCGCCGCCTTCATCTTGCCGACGCCTTCTTCCAAACTAGTCAGTCGCGTTCGTGCTTCGCCATGGGCCTGCGGCAACAGCGTGTCCTCGATGGTAAGACCGGCGGCGCCCGCCGCTTCCAGCTCACAAACCGTGCGGCGCACGTTGAGCGCGTTGCCGTAGCCATGGTCGGCATCGACCAGAACCGGCAGAGCGGAAGCTCGCGACATCCGTCGCATCTGCTCGGCGAGTTCGGTGAGCGTGATCAGTGCGATATCGGGATCACCGAGGACGGCAAGAGAGGCCACCGATCCGCCGAACATGCCGACCTCGAACCCGAGATCTTCGGCAATGCGGATCGAAATCGCATCATAGACCGAACCGGGCCGCACGCATGTCGATCCCGACAGGATCGAACGCAATTTTTCTCTGCGTTGATGGAAAGTCATCGACCCTCATCGCGACGGCTGGCAGTTAGGATCGTCATTGCGACGGCAGCATTGTTCTCAGGCAAATTCCAGAATCAACGCGTCGACCGCCAGTGTGGCGCCGGGGGCGGCGTGAATTTTCTTCACAGTGCCGTCGCGTTCGGCCCGCAGCACGTTCTGCATCTTCATCGCCTCCACCACCGCCAGTGTCTCACCGGCCTTGACCTCCTGGCCTTCGCTCACCGCAATCGACACGACCAGCCCCGGCATCGGGCACAGGAGCTTCTTGCCGCTATCGGAGGCTGCGATCACCGGCATCAGGCGCGCCGCGGCCGCTTCCGCCTCGGTGAACACCTGAACCGCGACCTCGAACCCTTGATAGGTCAGCCGGAAACCGTTGAGAACCGGCCGCACCTGCATCGCGGCCAATTGGCCATCGATTGTGCCCTGCCAGACCGGATCGCCGGCTTTCCAGAGCGAGATCAGCCGACGCGCCGGACCTAGCGCGCCGTTGGCGCCGATGAAGCGCACGGCAAGACCATCCGACTCGCGCACGATCTCGAGCGGTATTTCGTCGCGTTCCAGCCACACCGCGCGGCGCCGTTCGCGGTACACCCGCCGATGGCTCAACTGGCCGGAAATCTGCCGCTTGCGTTCGCCGAGCACGTGATCGATCGCCGCCCCGACCGCCGCCAGGCGCCGCGCGATCTCGCCTTCGGGCGCACGAATCGAAAACCCGCGCGGAAATTCTTCTGGGATGAAGCCGGTGGACAGCTTGCCCTCGCGCCAGCGCGGATGGTTCATCAGCGCCGAGAGGAAGGGAATATTGTGACGAATGCCATCGATGTAGAATGAATCGAGGGCCGTGGATTGCGCTTCGATCGCCGCCGCGCGCGACGGGGCATGCGTGACGAGCTTGGCGATCATCGGATCGTAATAGATCGAGATCTCCCCACCTTCTTGCACGCCGGTGTCGTTGCGCACGGTGATCCCGTCGACGCGGCTCTCGGCCGGCGGCCGGTATTTGACCAATCGTCCGATCGAGGGGAGAAAGTTGCGGAACGGATCCTCCGCATAGAGGCGGGTCTCCACGGCCCACCCCGTCATGGTGACGTCCTTCTGGGTTAATTTCAGTTTTTCGCCAGCAGCGACGTGGATCATCTGCTCGACCAGATCGATGCCGGTGACCAACTCGGTGACGGGATGCTCGACCTGCAGGCGGGTATTCATCTCCAGGAAATAGAAGCTCTTGTCCTGACCGGCGACGAATTCGACCGTACCGGCAGAATCATATTTCACGGCCCGTGCGTGGGCGACCGCCTGCTCGCCCATCTTGCGGCGCGTGGTCTCATCGAGCAACGGCGATGGCGCTTCCTCGATGACCTTCTGATTGCGGCGCTGGATCGAGCATTCGCGCTCGCCGAGATGGATTACGTTGCCGTGCCTGTCGCCGAGCACCTGGATTTCGATGTGACGCGGGTTGACGATGAATTTCTCGATGAACACCCGGTCGTCCCCGAACGAGGCCTTGGCCTCGGCCCGGGCGAGGCCAAAACCCTCGGCGACTTCCGCCTTCGAATTTGCGATCCGCATGCCCTTGCCGCCGCCGCCGGCTGACGCCTTGACTATGACGGGATAGCCGATCGTGTCGGCGATCTTCACGGCATGTTTGGCGTCCTCGATCACGCCAAGGTACCCGGGCACGGTCGAGACATTGGCCTTGGCCGCCGCTTTCTTCGACTCGATCTTGTCGCCCATCGCGGCGATCGCCTCCGCGTTGGGGCCGATGAAGACGATGCCCGCCTTGCCAAGCGCCCGCGGAAAGGCTTCGCGCTCGGACAGAAAGCCGTAACCGGGATGTACGGCCTCCGCGCCCGTCTTGCGGCACGCCTCGATGATCTTGTCGATCGCCAGATAGCTTTCGGCGGCAGCTGGCGGACCGATCAGGACAGCTTCATCAGCCATCTCGACGTGAAGGGCGTCACGGTCGGCCTCGGAATAGACGGCGACCGTCTCGATACCCATCCGGCGAGCGGTCTTGATGACCCGGCATGCGATCTCGCCGCGATTTGCGATCAGAATTCGTTTGAACATTTGCGGACTTGCGTGAAACCTCTGGGACGGCCAATCTGGCATGCGAGGGCTGGGGTAACAATTCCGTCGTACAGCAAAACCAAGCGGAGGCAACGGCTGATATGGCCGAAAACCGATTCCCGGGCTTGATCGCGGTGCTTCGAGGCGGGGTTCACACCATCAGGGCCCGTTAAGGATAATCCGCCCGGCCTTCACCCCCGCCGTAAAATGCGGTTATCATTTTCGCCTGTTGCCGAAAGCCTTATTTTCGATGCGTTGGTTCATTCCGATACTGGCCATTTTTGCAGCCAGCCAAAGCTTCGCCGCCAGCCCGGTGGTCAGGGACGGCGGGACCATTGATATTGGCGAAGTGACGTATCGGCTCGCCGGCGTCGACGCACCCGCATTCGACCAGGTCTGCATCGACGACCACGCCGATTCCTGGGCGTGCGGCGTCGACGCGCGCGACGAGCTCGCCAAGCTTGTCGGCGGCCACGACGTGCACTGCGAGGATATCGGTCCGGATTCCACCTACAAAAAGTGGCATGTCGGCAACTGCACGGTCGAAGGCGAAACCAGCAGTCTGAGCCAGCTTCTCGTACGCCAGGGATTCGCGATGAACCAGCAATCCTCCGCGCAGGGCCGCTTCAGGGAAGACGAGGCGGATGCGAAGGAGAAACGAAGAGGCCTCTGGAAGGGTTGCTTTATCGCGCCACAGGACTTCCGTGGCTGGCAAAAGGACGCCCCTCTGCTCGGCGGCGCCTGCCGGGGCGACAAGGACCGCGAAATACGCGAGGTGCTGTTCCCCTACGAACCCACGATGCCGTCAGGTTGCAGCGTCAAGGGCAAATATGCCTTGCGCGCGCGGGTCACCGGCAATATCGGCATCTACCACGTTCAGGCCTGCCGCAGTTACCCGGCGCTCACCAGGCCGGACCGCTGGTTCTGTTCGGAAGACGACGCCAAGGCCGCCGGATTTCGCAAGGCGTATAATTGCCGGCCCGTCACCCGGCCGCGCATCTGACACCGTGCCGAAGGCTTTCGTCCTGAAGTGGAGAATGCCGGGCTCGGGTCAACGCAATCTTACCTTGCAAATTCTTGCTCCGCGGCACGTGCGCTCCTAATGTCGCACATCTGTCAACCTGGGGACCGATCATGCCGACCACGAAGCCGGATGCGAGCTTTAGCATACTGACCGGCAACAATATCGAGGTTCTCCCCTTCAAGGCCGGAAGCATCATCTTTCGGGAAGGCGACGAGGCGCGCGACCTTTTCGTGATCAAGAGCGGCGAGGTTCGAATCCAGATCGGGAACCGGACGATCACCGAACTCGGACCGGATAGCATTTTTGGTGAGATGGCGCTGATCGACAATGAGCCGCGCAGCGCGACTGCGGTGGCTGTAACCGACGTGGAGTTGGTGCCGGTATCGGAAAAGCAGTTTTTGTTTTTGGTCAGCCAGACCCCTTATTTCGCCCTCAGGGTCATGCGCGTGCTGGCCCAGCGGCTGAGGGCGACGAACAAGACGTTCGGCTGAGTGGCTTTGCCGGGCAGCTTCGAACCGGTCGTAACATTTCTGTCGCATCGCAAACCTAGACATTATTTTCGACCAACGCCCCTCGTCCGGTTCTGTAATGGAAATCCAAATGCGCCGTTCAATGGTGATGTCGTGCATCGGCCTTTTGCTGGGATGCGGGGCTACCGCGTCCGCCCAAAACGCCACGCCGCATAACCTGATCCTGTTCGTGCCCGATGGGTTGCGCGGGCGAATCGTGACGGGTGAGACCGCGCCGGCGATGGCCGCGGTCCGCGATAGCGGCGTCAATTTCAAAAATTCTCACTCGCTGTTTCCGACCTTCACCACATCCAACGCATCGGCCATGGCGACCGGCCACCATCTCGGCGATACCGGCGATTTCTCCAACACGATTTACACCGGTTATCCGGTCGGGCCTGCGGATGGTACGGTCACGCCATTTCTGGAAATCAATCCCGTGATTATCGACGCCGATGAGCATTTCGGCGGCGATTACCTGAACGAGGGGACCGTGCTGAAGATGGCCCGTGCCAAGGGTTTCAGCACGGCCGCGCTGGGCAAGGTCGGACCCACCCTGATATTCGACCACACCGACAAGCTAGGCACCGATGGGGCGCATTCGATCGTGATCGACGACGCCACCGGCAGCAAGACCGGCGTTCCGCTTTCCGATGAAATGAAAGCAGCCCTCGCCGGGGCCGGCCTTCCGCTCGCCACGCCTCCGCGCGGCGAGAATGGCAAGTCCGGCGATGCAAAGACCCCCGGCACGACCGTGCCCAACACCGCTCAACAGGCTTACTTCGCCGATGTTGCGACCAGGGTCCTGCTGCCGATGTTCAAGGCGCGCAACAAGCCGTTCCTGCTGGTGTTCTGGTCGCGCGATCCCGACGGCAGCCAACACAATCAGGGCGACAGCCTCAATTCCCTCACGCCGGGAATCAACGGCCCAACCTCGCTCGCCGGCATCAGAAACGCCGACAACAATCTGGCGCAGCTGCGCAAGGCACTGGATGAGCTTGGTCTCGCTGCGAGCACCAACATCATCATCGCTTCCGATCACGGCTTTTCCACCATTTCAAAGGAGAGCAAGACCAGCCCGTCGACCAAAGTCAGCTATTCCGACACGCCGAAGGATTTCCTTCCCCTCGGCTTTGTTGCGATCGATCTCGCCAGGGCGCTCGATCTGCCGCTGTTCGATCCGAACGACAAAAATGCGTTGGTCGGGCCCGATGCTCATCCCAAGGCCGGAAACGCGCTGCTTGGAAAAGATCCGGCAAAACCTGATCTCGTGGTGGCCACCAACGGCGGATCGGACCTGATCTATCTGCCGAACAGGGACAAGAGGCTGGCGCAACACACCATTGCCGCGTTGCTGGAGCAGGATTACGTCAGTGGATTATTTGTCGATGACAGCCTCGGTCGTTTTGCCGGCACGCTGCCTTTGTCGCAGATCGGGTTGAAGGGTAAGGCGGTGACGCCCACGCCATCGATTGTGGTCAGTTTCCGCTCTTATGGAACCGGATGCGACGCGCCCGTCAACTGCTCGGTCGAAATCGCCGACACCGTGCTGCGCCAGGGCCAGGGCATGCACGGCAGTTTCGGCCGCGGCGACACGCTGAATTTCATGGCCGCGATCGGGCCCGATTTCAAGGCCGGCTACACCGATCCCTTGCCGGTCAACAATGCAGATGTCGGGATGACCATCGCCCATCTGATGGGTCTGCGCCCGGCGCACGCGGGCGGGCTGACGGGCCGGGTGATATCGGAGGCCCTGCCGAACGGAATAATCCCCAGGGCCTTCGACGGTACCGTCGAATCCGAGCCGGCCGCGAAGGGTCTGAAGACGGTGGTGAAGTTCCAGCGCGTGTTGTCGCAGCGCTATTTCGACGCCGCAGGTTTTCCGGGCCGCACGGTCGGGCTCGAACCGCAAACCGGCAAACAAAAGACGGCGGGACAATAAGCCGCCGTCTTTCTTCCATCGTCGGTTCGTCATGGCCGGGCATGACGATAAAGGTCGAACTCACATCCCGATATCGAATACGTTCGGCAGGTGCGCGAACGGCAGCGTCGCCCCCACGAACGTGGCGACCAGCCGCATCAAGGCTTGGTTGCGGCGGCGGCTGCCCCGCATCTGGCTGGCGATCCACTCGAGCACTTCGGTGTCGACATTTGCCGCCTTGGCGGGCGCCCAGCTTTCGATCGTATTTTCCGCCGACAACGCCACGGTGCGCGGCGGGACCGCGAAGCCGGATACCGAGGCCGCGTGATGCACCACGGCCTTGGTCAGCAGATCCTCGAAACAACCGTTGTCGCTGCGCTCGGCCGCGGCCTCGTCGATCTCAAACAACGCCTCGGCTTCTGCCCGGCTGACCGGCTCATGGTCGAGCGCGGCCGCGGTGAGTATACGCACGCACCAGGCGGCGTCAGCGGCATCCAGCGCGCGGGAGAAATGAACGCGGCCCTTGGTAGTGGGCCCCTCGCCCGTGATCACGCCATCGCGTACGACGGCCAGTGCAAGGGCGGCTGTGTCTTTGCAGGAAATCTTGGAGGGTTCGAGGGTAACGACGAATTCGGCAGCGGTCGGAAGCGGGGCAGACATAGGTACTTGCTCTTGCAGGTTCTTTTTTTGGGCTGGCCGATCCGATTTCGACATCCGCAGCGGTCGACTTTCTGCGAACTTTGGTATCGAGGGATCACCAGCATTTACATCGCGTGCAGGCGTAAACGAATGGTTAACGATTCGAAACTTGGTTTGTTACGTTTTCCGGGATCTCCAGCTTGTCACGCGCGGTGCCAGACATGGGCTGCGGGGTCGCAACCCAGTCCGACTCTCAGGGCAAACCCAGTTGCGGGGCGCTCGCCTTACCAAACTCGATGTGGCTTTTTCGCGGCAACTGTGTAAATCGAAGACAAAGTTGCTGGAACCTGGCGGCAAGGAAGAAGAATCTACCTTTTTGCCCGCTGCCGTTCACTTGAGGTTCTTCGGCTCCTATACTGAAGGTAGCGAATTCTCCCCCCAACATGAATGGAATGAGGTCGACTATGGCTCTCCCAATTGGCGCTGTGGCCCCGGATTTCGAGGCCGAAACCACCGAAGGCAGGATCAGATTCCATGACTGGATCGGCAACAGCTGGGCGCTCTTGTTCTCGCATCCGAAGGATTTCACCCCGGTCTGCACCACCGAACTCGGTGCGCTGGCCAAGCTGAAACCGGAATTCGACAAGCGAGGCGTCAAGTTGATGGGACTTAGCGTCGACCCGGTCGACAGGCACACTAAATGGTCCGAGGATATCCGGGAGACGCAGGGCGCTGCCCCGAACTATCCCATGATCGGCGACACCGATTACAACGTCTCCAAGCTCTATGAGATGCTGCCGGCCTCGACTTCAGGCGATCCCACCACGCGCACCCCCGCGGACAACCAGACCGTTCGCAATGTTTTCGTCATCGGTCCGGACAAGAAGATCAAGCTCGTGCTGGTCTATCCGATGACCACCGGACGCAATTTCCAGGAAATCCTGCGCGCGATCGATTCGTTGCAGATGACCGCCAAACACCGCGTCGCCACGCCGGCCGACTGGAAGCAGGGCGAGGACGTGATCATCGCTGGTTCGGTGTCCGACGACGAGGCAAAGACCATTTATCCTGGCGGCTGGAAGGCGCCCAAGCCCTATATCCGGATCGTGCCGCAGCCGAAGTAAGGGGGCTCAGGCTCGAAGCGATCAATCAGCCGAATATCCGGCCACGGCAACCTGCCTCTGCGCGGACTGCCGTGCTTCGCCGTGCCACCCGGCCATTTCGCGCTCTGCGGGTCACGCCTTCGGCGCGATCTGGTCGGCGATCAAAAGGCCTGATGTCGACGACAGGGCGGTCATAAACATCCCCCATGACACATCAACCAGGACCACCCGCCAGCTCCATTGTTTCAGCAGCGCGAGCGCGGTGAGTTCGAACGTCGCATAGCAGAATAATCCGAACAAGGCCCCGTAAAGCAGCGTCGATCGCCACGTCGCCCCAGGCGGCGCGCTGACGAAGACCAGGATGCCCGCCACGTAAAGCAGATAGAACAGCACCGCAGGGGCGAGCCTGATCTCGCCCAGCATCTCGCCGACCTGTGAGGTGAAGAGCTCCTTGGCGACGGTCCTCAGGAACAGAAAGTCGATCGGGATCAGGACGATCAGCGTCGCAAGATAAAGCACAACATACCGCTTCAAAACCATCTCCGACGCTTTTTGCGCGCCTCTCGTGTAGTACGGATCAGACGGGATGTCGTTGCGGGATTGTCGTCCGCGCACCGATTTTTGGGGCTTTTTTTGAGTTTACCGCCTGATGCCCAGGCCAACCGCGCCGCCGCCCTGCATTGGAAGGCCTGACCTGCCGGCCAGGGAGCACGGCGCCGATCGAGCTCAAATGCGTTGCCGCCGATCTGGCAAGACCCATCCGGAACCGATCATCGAGCACGGCATGGGCCCGCGAACCGCGCGCCGAGAGCCTATGCAAAGGCTTGCGCGAATAGAGCAAGCGTCGTCGTCGCTTTGACAGCACCAAGAATCCCGCTATCGTTGGCACGTCGATAAAACCTGGGGGATGACATGGACGACGAAAAACCCGTCAGTAGCGAACCAATGCCGGAAGCGATGAGCCCTCCGGCCGAGCCGCCGAAAACGGCCACCACGCCAGTGGTGAAAAAGGCAAGGAAGAGAACTGCGAAGAAGGCAGTGGCGAAGAAAAGGAAGGCGGCAAAGAAATCCAAGAAGCCCGCCAAGAAATCAGCGGCAAAGAAATCCGCCAAAAAGGCCGGCAAGAAGGCTGCCAAGAAGAAAAAGAAGGCCAAAAAATCCAAGCGCTGACGCTATTCTCTCGACTAGAGCTCCGATTCCGAAGTTCGCAGGCTATCGCAGCGACCTCTGATGCGAACTTCGGCATCAAAGGAGCTCTAGCAATTTGTTGATTCGAGCGCGGCTTTGAATTTGAAGTTCCTGTCACGAACTTGCGGCGATACCGATAGGAACTTCAAATTCGCCGCACCAGAGCTCCGATTCCGAAGTTCGCAGGCTATCGCAGCGACCTCTGATGCGAACTTCGGAATCAAAGGAGCTCTAGCAACTTTTAAATTCTAGTGCAGCTTCGAATTTGAAGTTCCTATCACGAACTTGCCGCGATACCGATAGGAACTTCAAATTCGCCGGACTAGGCCCCCGGTCTAAATTTACAGCATCAGCGCCGGGGCCTTTGCTTGTCCGCCCATTCTTCCATGCGCGCTGCCATTAGCTTTGAGACTGGACAAAGATTCCGATGAAACTGAATTTCGTCACGATCGATGTCTTCACAGGCACGCAGTTTGCCGGCAATCCGCTCGCCGTCGTCCTCAACGCGAAGGGGCTGACGGGCGGTCAGATGCAGGCGATCGCCGCCGAATTCAACCTGGCGGAAACGACCTTTGTGCTGCCGCCGCAAGACCCCGCAAATACCGCCGAGGTGCGAATCTTCACCCCGCGCTACGAAATGCCGTTTGCCGGCCATCCGAATGTAGGCACGGCCTTCGCGCTGGCGCGCGAGGGGACGAGCTACGGCCGCGCTGTCGATGGCGAGAGCGTCAGCTTCGAGGAAAAAGCGGGGATCGTTCTGATTTCACTTCTGAAGGATGCTGGCGCGGTCACGGGAGCGCGGCTCGCCTCCCCACAATTGCTGACGTTGGGCACAGAAATTTTGCCTGAACTGATCGCTTCGGCCTGCACATTGTCGGTTGACGACATCGAAACCAGAAATCACCCTCCGATCATCGCCTCTTGCGGTGCGCCGTTCATCCTGGCGGAACTGAAGGATCGCGCGAGACTGGCGGCGGCTTCCGCGCGCTCCGACATCTTCATGCGTGAAATCTCAAGGCTTCCGGTTACGAGCATTTTCATCTATGCGCATGTTGCGGAAGATGGCCTCGATATAAGGGCGCGCATGTTTGCCCCGCATCACGGAATTCCCGAAGACCCCGCAACCGGCAGCGCCAATGTGGCGCTCATCGGACTACTGGCCAAGCTGCGGGGAGAATCGGATCTGCGGATTTCGAGGACAATCGCGCAAGGCGTTGAGATGGGACGGCCAAGTCTTTTGCAAGCCGAAGCCGAAAAGAACAACGGCACCGTAACCGCCACCTATATCGGGGGCCGTTGCGTGCCGGTGATGTCGGGGACAATCGAACTCGTCTAGCGCATGATCCCCAAAAAGTGTGCAGCGGTTTTTCTCGCGACAAACGCGGAGCGCGTTTGCGCGGAGATCATGCGCGAACGACAAACTAAAGCGCGATGGCGATCCGATTAGAGCCATCGCGCTTTAAGAGGGCTCACCACTCTTCCGGACAGGGATCGACGATCTTCCAGAGTTCCTCGCCGTTCTTGATCTTCTTCATTTCGGTGGTCAGTCCGCCGTTGCGGCGGATCCAGTCCTTCACCGCATCCGGATAGTAGGACATCAGGTCCGACGTTCCCTCGGCGCTGGTGACCTTGATGCCGAAAGTGAACGCCTTGTCATAATAGGCCTGGTGGAAGCCGACGCTGGCGCGCGGCGTCACGCAAATCTTGTTCATCGGCACGATACCGAACACCAGCGTGCAAGCCGAATTGCAGATGCCGTCGATGATGACGCGCTCGTGGCGATCGCGAATGCGCGCATACTTGGCCTTGTATTCCTCGACATAGCCGCCGTGGTCACGCGTAATGTGCAGGTCGGCCCGCGCCGGACCTGCGGCCACGCAAAAGAGCGATAACAGGGCAAGGGTCGTGATGCGCATGAGCAATCGGGTAGCCGAGACTTTTGGTAGCGGAAACCTTTGCAAGCCTGGTGCTTAGGCGGACCAAACGGCACAACTCTGGCCAGACTGTGTTTGAATTTCGTTAAGTATGACGGCGGCGCCAAAAAACCGGTGCGTGTGGCGGATTTTCCGCAATTTTTGCAG
>Ga0307474_10001839_pt1 | contig 15320 bp, 13 predicted proteins | sample atmos_gasesECM1C_2_FD_203312 | JGI IMG/M metagenome (GOLD analysis project Ga0307474, IMG submission 203312) | Hardwood forest soil microbial communities from Morgan-Monroe State Forest, Indiana, United States - atmos_gasesECM1C_05 | ecosystem: Environmental > Terrestrial > Soil > Temperate... | reverse complement strand
ACAACTCCCCGCATACGTGCAGGAAGTAGGTGCCGAGGAGCCATGTGGGCAGCACCAGGCGGCCGGCCGGCACGTGCTGCGCGGCGAAGTACATGACGAGAAATCCGAGTCCCAGCAGCAGCAGCCCGACGCCGAACTTGGCGGTCACCGGTGGATCGCGGTCGCGCTTGCCGAGCGCAATCCACAGCGCCGCGAATGCCCCGGCGAAGATGATCACGAACAGAGAATTCACCGCCTGCAGCACCCCTGGAGGCATGTTCCAGCCGAGGACGTGCAAGTCGGTGTAGCGGGCGGCGAAAAGGTTGAAGGAACCGCCCTGCTGAAAATACCCGGCCCAGAACGTGACCGAGGCGACGAACAACGCCACCATCACGAGCACTCGCTTGCGCTCGGGGTTGGAGAGCCCGGCGAAGAACAACAGGTATATGAAGTACGCCACGGCGAGAAACGAGAAAGCCCAGGTCGCAAAGGAGGCGAGCAGCGCGCCGTCGATGTGCACCGCGCCGGTCACGGCCAGCAGCACTGCAGCGCCGAGAAGCACGAAGAGCAGCACGACCGGCGTCCACGAGGCGCGCTCCGAGGCCGCAACGGCGAGCCCGGCTTCGCCGAGAAAGCGCCGCGTCCACAGGAACTGCACGACACCGAGCGCCATGCCGAGCGCCGTCAGAGCGAAGCCGAAGCGCCAGCCGAAGGCCGTAGCGACTACGGGGACCAGCAGTGGGCCGAGAAAGCCGCCGGTGTTGATGCCCATGTAGAAGATCGAGAAGCCCGCGTCGCGCCGCGCGCCGCCTTCCGGATAGAGCGTCGCCACCAGCGCGCTCACGTTGGGCTTCAGCAGCCCGACCCCCATGGCGATCACCAGCAGGCCGACGAAGAAGATCGCTGTCGTGCCGAGTGCGAGCAGGGTGTTGCCGAGAGCGATCAGTATCCCGCCGGCAACCACCGAGCGCTGCGCGCCCGCCAGCCGGTCGGCAATCCAGCCACCCAGCAGGCCCAGCAGATAGGTGCTGCCCACGTAGAGACCGTAGATCGAGCCCGCGGACTTGTCGTTGAGACCGAGCCCGCCGCTTGCCGCGGGTGCCACCATGAACAGGATCAGCAGCGACTGAACGCCGTAGTAGGTGAAGCGCTCCCACATCTCGGTGAGGAAGAGCGTCGCGAGCCCGCGCGGCTGGCCGAGGATAGTGCGCCCTTCCATACCCATCCCCCTGCGCGCTACGCCGTCAGTTTTCGGTTGGTTTCTCGGCGGGCTCCGGGTTCCTCTGGCGCGAGAGAATCCGTGCCATGAGGATGCCGCCCTCATAGAGCAGATACATCGGTATCGCGAGCGAGCACTGCGAGATGGCATCGGGTGGGGTAAGCAGCGCGGCGAGGATGAAGATGCCGATGAGCACGTAACCGCGGTGCTCCTTGAGCTTCTCGACCCGCACGATCCCCATGATCACGAGCAGCACCACCGCCACCGGCATCTCGAAGGCGAGCCCGAAACAGAAGAACATCGTCAGCACGAAGTCGAGGTAGTTGTTGATGTCGGTCATCATCGCCACCCCCTTCGGGGTGGTGCTCGCGAAGAACTGGAACATCACCGGGAAGACGAAGTAGTAGGCGAACGCCATGCCGACGTAGAAGAGCGCGATCGACGAGACGAGGAGCGGCACCGCGAAGCGGCGCTCGTGGCGATACAGCCCCGGAGCGACGAACGCCCAGAGCTGATAGATGATGTACGGCATCGCGAGGAAAAGCGCCGCGAAGAAGGACAGCTTGAACGGCGTGGTGAAGGGCGACATGACGCCCGTGGCGATGAGGTTGCTGCCCTGTGGGAGCTTGGCAATCAACGGTTGTGCGACGAAGCTGAAGAGATCGTTCGAGTAGTAAACGCACGGCATGAACGCAATCCCCACCGCGACCATTGCCCGCAGTAGCCGATCCCGCAGCTCGAGGAGGTGGGAGATCAGGGTGCCTTCGGCGAGCTTCTCAGGTTCCTCGCTCATAGGTGCGGGATGATTGCTCGGCGGGTGAGTGCGCCGCCGCCGAATCCGCCGGCGCCGCCGCCGATTCTGCTGCCGGTGGCGGCTCGGGGCCTGGGGGCGGCGGCGATGGGGTCTGCGGCGGATCCGTTTCCGGCGTCATGTGCGCGGGCTCCGGCGGCGTTTGCGGCGGCTCGTACGGCGGGGTAGCCGCCTGCGCCTTGCGGGCCTGCTCGAGTTGCACCTCCTCCTCGAGCTGCTCGCGGAACTGCCGTGCCATGACACGCGCGCGGCCCGCCCAGCGCCCGATCTCGGACACGACGCGTGGAAGCTTTTCCGGTCCCAGCACGATGAGTGCCAGGACGAAGATGATTACGATCTCCGAGAATCGGCCCTCGAACAGATCAGACGCTCCGTTCGGTCTTGGTGTCGGCCTTCTTCGCGGCTTCCGGGAACTCGGCGTCCGCGCCTTCGGCACGGATCTGCTTCGGCGCAGCGTTGGCCTCTTCCTGCTCGCCCTCGCTCATGGCCTTCTTGAACCCACGCACGGCATGTCCGAGATCGGAGCCGACAGTCCGCAGCTTCTTGGCGCCGAATACAACGAGCACCACGAGCAGGATGACCACCAGCTCGCGCATTCCTAAACCACCCATACGTCAGCACTCCACACGTCCGCCGCCGGCGGAACTAACTGGAATCATAGGTCAAATGAGCCCCCGGAACCCCATAAGTTCGCTCGGGGCAGGACCTACTTCACGCTCCGGGCGCTCCCGGAGCCCCAAAAAGCTCAGGCCGTGTCGAGCCAGAACGTCACCGGCCCGTCATTGACCAGCGCAACCTTCATGTGAGCGCCAAATACACCTGCGGAAACAGGAGCATAGGCGCTCCGCGCTCGGTCGAGCAGCGCCGTGAAGAGGCGTCGTGCCTCCTGCGGCTCCGCTGCGGTGCTGAAGCCTGCGCGGGTACCCTTCTTCGTGTCGGCGGCAAGGGTGAATTGCGGGACGAGCAGCAGGCCGCCGGCGACATCGCGTACCGAGAGATTCATGCGCCCTTCGCTGTCCGGAAAGATGCGGTACGACAGCAGCCGCTCGAGCAATCGGTCGACTGCGGCGTCATCGTCGCCACGGCGCACACCGATGAGCGCCAGTACGCCGCGGGCGATCTCGGCGACGACCTGCCCGTCGACGCTGACCCGCGCCTCGCTGACACGCTGGATAAGGCCAACCATCAGTGGTGCCGATTGCACCACATTCGGGTCAGTCCGGCTGAGTCGCCGGCCCACGCGGGGCAGGCGTCGGTGCCGCGATCAGCGCGTACCGGCGATGCCCCTTCTCAGGTTTAACTACTTGCCGACCGCGGCCTTGGCGTCTTCCTTTGCCGCCTTCGCATGGGCCTTGGCTTTGGCCTTGTGGACCTTCGCCTTCGCCTTGTCGATCGACTTGTTGGGCTGCGATGACATCGCGCCCTTCACCTCGTCGCCGGCCTCCTTTGACCGCTCGGCCGTCGCCTGTCCGGCTTCCTTGACGGACTGCCCAACTTGCGCCAGCGCACTCGTCGAAAGAACGGCGGCGGCCAGCGCGATTACGAGTCTCTTCACGGGTAACCTCTTTGGAGCTAACACACGGGCGTAAGCATACTGACAGCCAAGCTGTCGTAACGTCAGCCACGGACGCCCCGCCCCGTGGTGAATTTCGCACGTGCGAGTAGGACGCAGCTGACGCGCGCGCCGTGGCCGTGATCAGGCGGCGCTCGGGGGCCGTGTGGCATTTGCCCTGCCGAGTCCGTAAGATTCGGGGCCGTTTTTAGGGCCGCGGAGTGACCATGCCGGGTCGCGGGGGGGCTTCTCGAGTGCGCGGATTGCCGATTTTCGGGGTCGGCGCATGCTTGGCGGTCAGTGCAATGCTGTTCGCGAGCCACGCATGGACGCAGCCGCGCCAGCCGGAGAGTCAGCCCCCACCGCAGCAGACGCCCCCGCAACCGACCGCACCGCCACAAGCGCAGATGCAGGGCGATGCCCATCGCGGCAAGGCGATCTCGTACACCTGCCTCGGCTGTCACGGCATCGATGGCTACCGGAACGCCTATCCCAATTACAGCGTGCCGAAGCTCGAGGGTCAGAACCCGCAGTACCTCGAGGCCGCGCTGCACGGTTATCGCGATGGCGATCGTGCTCACCTCACGATGCACGACCAGGCCTCGACGCTCTCGGACCAGGACATCGCCGACATCGCCGCTTACTTCGCCGGTACGCCGCTCAAGTCGACGGGTAAGGCGCCGACGAGCCTGCCGAAGGCCGCGATGCTCTGCACGTCCTGTCATGGCCCGGACGGTGTGGCGGTGGCCGTGATCTACCCCTCCCTTGCCGGCCAGCACGTGGACTACCTCGAGCGCGCGCTGGATGAGTATCAGAAGGGCGGGCGCAAGAATCCGGTCATGAAGGGCTTTGCCGCCACGCTGAAGCCGGATGACATCACCGTCATCGCTGCGTACTTCAGCGGTCTCAGCCCCTCACTTCAGACCGAAAAGCGTCCCTACAGCCGCTTCGGCGCCGAATGAGGCCTTCCTGCCTTGCAGGCGTGCCGCGCGACCCCATGCTGCCCCGCAGACTCCAGGCGCACAGCTGACCTTAAGGCTCCCATAAGGAGCGCTGCCTAAGGTACGCGTCAGGAATCCGTAACCCCTTTGACGGAGCGAAGACCATGAAGATGCCGAATTTCATCAGGAAACCGCTGATCGCTGCGGTCCTCGGCGCCGCCACGATCGCACTGCCGGCCGGCGCTCTCTATCTGGCCGGCTCGACGCACGCCGTCGCGACGGCGGCCCCGGCGCCCGTTACGCCGGTGCCGGCGGTAACCAACGCGGGCGCCGTGCTGCCGGACTTCAGCTCTATGGTGCAGAAGTTCGGTCCCGCGGTCGTCAACATCACCGTTGTAACGAAGACGCCGACCTCGTGGAGCCGCGGCGGTGACAACGGCGACAACGGCGACGAAGAGGGAGACGACAGCGGCAATGGCAACGGCAACGAGAACGACCCGTTCGGACCCAACAGTCCGTTTGCGCCTTTCTTCCGCGGGATGCCTTTCGGCTTCCAGTCGCCGCAGCCGGCGCCCGTACACGGTGAAGGCTCGGGCTTCATCATTCGTCCGGACGGCGTCATCCTCACCAACGCGCACGTCGTAAATGGCGCGAGCGAGGTGACCGTGCGCCTCACCGATCGGCGCGAGTTCACCGCCAAGGTGATTGGCGTCGACACCCGCTCCGACATCGCGGTGATCAAGATCGCGGCCAGTGACCTGCCGACGGTCAACGTCGGTGACTCCCGCACGCTCAAGGTTGGCCAGTGGGTACTGGCGATCGGCGCGCCGTTCGGCTTCGAGAACAGCGCAACGGCAGGCATCGTCAGTGCCAAGGGTCGCACGCTTCCTGACTCGGGCTACGTGCCGTTCATCCAGACCGACGTGCCCATCAATCCGGGTAACTCGGGCGGACCGCTCTTCAACATGGAAGGCCAGGTGGTCGGCGTCAACTCCCAGATCTACAGCCGCAGCGGCGGCTACATGGGCGTGTCGTTCTCCATCCCGATCGACGTGGCGATGCAGGTCGCCGGTCAGCTGCAGACGACCGGTCACGTCAACCGCGGCCGACTCGGCGTGGTCATCCAGAACGTCTCGCAGGGCCTTGCCGACTCCTTCGGCCTCCCGCGCCCTGAAGGTGCGCTGGTGTCCTCGGTCGAAAAGGGTGGCCCGGCCGAGCATGCCGGGATCGAGACAGGCGATGTGATCCTCAAGCTCAATGGCACGCTGCTCAAGGATTCGAGCGAGCTGCCGGTGCAGATCGCGAGCCTGGCGCCCGGTACGGCGGTCAATCTCGAGATCTGGCGCAATCATGAGACGCGCGACGTCAGCGTGAAGCTCGCCGCCATGCAGGACAAGCGCACGGCCGCCAACACAGGTTCGCACGAGGAGGGGGGCAAGCTCGGCCTCGCCGTGCGGCCGCTGACTTCCGACGAGCAGCGCGAGGGTCATGTCAAGGGCGGGCTGGTGGTCGAGCACGCGAGAGGGCCGGCCGCGGATGCCGGCATTCAGGCCGGCGACGTGGTGCTCGCCGCCAACGGCGCGCCCGTGACGAGCGCCGACGAGCTACGCGGCGCAGTGGAGAAATCCCATGGGCACATCGCGCTCTTGATACAGCGTGGCGAGGCACGGATCTTCGTGCCGGTCAGGGTTGGCTGAGGCAGCTGAGACGACACTGCCTAAAAGCTAGAAGCTGACGAAGCAGTCGACCCGATCGAGGCGGCACGAAGGCCGTTCGGTCAGGTCGACTGCTTCTCAGGGTCTGTATATGAGGCTCGTCGGATTGGGTCTTAGGCGTTGGTCACCAATGCCGCCATGAGCTCATTCACCGGCAGTGCGTCGAGCTGCACGGGCTGGGCGAAGAGCGCCTTGATCCGCTCGGCCTGCTTGGCACTGAAGCGCGCGGCCACCGATGCTTCGAACTTCCGCTTGAGGAGTGGCCACCCTTCCGCGCGCCGGCGTCGGTGGCCCACGGGAAAGTCGACCTGCACCCGCTCGGTGGCGCCACCGCCACGGAAGAACACCTGAACCGCATTGCCGATGTAGCGCTTGTCGGCAGCGTAGTAGTCCCGGGTGAACGCAGGGTTCTCGCGCACCTCGGTCCTGGCACGCAATGCATCGATGCGCGGGTCGCCCGCCACGCCATCCTCGTAATCTGCGGCCGTCAGGCGACCGAAGATGAGCGGTACCGCCACCATGTACTGGATGCAGTGGTCGCGATCGGCGGGATTGGCGAGCGGGCCCACCTTGTCGATGATGCGCACGCCGGGCTCCTGGGTCTCGATCACGATGCGCTCGATGTCGTTGAGGCGCGGCGCGACCGTGGGGTGCAGCCGGATCGCCGCCTCCACCGCGGTCTGCGCATGAAACTCCGCGGGGAAGGAGATCTTGAAGAGCACGTTCTCCATGACATAACTGCCGAAGGGTTGCGCCAGAGTGATCGGTTTGCCCTTGAAGAGAACGTCGCTGAATCCCCAGGTCTTTGCCGACAATGCCGACGGGTAGCCCATCTCGCCGGTGAGCGCGATGAGCGCCAGCCTCACGCCGCGACTGGTGGCATCGCCCGCCGCCCAGCTCTTGCGCGAACCGGTGTTAGGCGCGTGACGATAGGTCCGAAGCGCTCCCCCGTCGATCCAGGCGTTGGAGACGGCGTTGACGAGCTGGCTCTCGCTCGCGCCGAGCAGGCTTCCCACCACCGCGGTCGAGGCCACTCGCACCAGCAGCACGTGATCGAGTCCCACTCGATTGAAGCTGTTCTCGAGCGCGAGCACTCCCTGGATCTCGTGCGCCTTGATCATGGCGGTGAGCACGTCGCGAACCGTGGGTGGGGTGCGGCCGGACATCACGGCGAGGCGCGCCAGGTAGTCCGCAGTCGCGAGAATCCCGCCGAGGTTGTCGGAGGGATGTCCCCATTCGGCGGCGAGCCAGGTGTCGTTGAAGTCGAGCCAGCGGATCATCGCGCCGATGTTGAAAGCGGCCTGCACCGGCTCGAGCTCGAAGGAGGTGCCGGGGACGCGGGCCCCGCCTGGCATCACCGCCCCCGGCACCACCGGACCGAGCAGCCGCCGGCAGGCGGGGTACTTCAACGCCAGGAAGCCGCAGGCGAGCGTGTCCATGAAACAGTAACGCGCAGTCTCGTACGCGAGATCGCTTTGGACGGTAAAGCCGTGCGCGTAACTCGCGATGGCCGTCAGTACGGCATCGGGCGGTGGACGCTCGGCGGAGCGGATATCGTGCGCTGACAAAACGGCGATCCTCAGCCGCGCCTGGCGAGGGGAACGAACTTGAGGTTCTCGGGGCCGGTGTAGTTCGCCGCCGGTCGGATGATCTTGCCGTCGGCGCGCTGCTCGATGACATGCGCTGCCCACCCCGTGGTGCGGGCGATGACGAACAGCGGCGTGAACATCTCGGTCGGGACGCCCATCATGTGGTAGGAGACTGCGGAGAACCAATCGAGATTCGCAAACATCGACTTGGCCTCGAGCATCACCGACTCGATGCGCTCGGCGATGCGGAAGCGATCCATCTCACCGGCCTCGGCAGCGAGCTTGCGCGCGACCTCCTTGATCACCTCGTTGCGCGGATCGGAGAGCGTGTAGACGGGGTGGCCGAAGCCGATGATGACTTCACGCTTCGCCAGCCGCGCGCGGATGTCGGCCTCGGCGGCTGCGGGCGTGTCGTAGCGACTCTGGATCTCGTAGGCGACCTCGTTGGCGCCGCCATGCTTCGGGCCGCGCAGCGCCCCGATCGCCCCCGTGATGCAGGAGTAGATGTCGGCACCGGTGCCGGCGATGACACGCGCCGCGAAGGTCGAGGCGTTGAACTCGTGCTCCGCATAGAGGATGAGTGAGGTATGCATGGCGCGCACCCAGGAGTCGGATGGCGCGCGGCCGTGCAACAGATGCAAAAAGTGCCCGCCGACCGAGTCGTCGGCGGTCTCGACCACGATACGCCGGCCATCGTGGCTGAAGTGATACCAGTAAACCAGCATCGAACCGAGAGAGGCGAGCAGGCGGTCGGCGATGTCGCGTGCGCCGCTCGCGGAATGATCAGCTGCCTCCGGCAGCGTGCAGCCGAGCATCGATACCGCGGTGCGAAGGACGTCCATCGGATGGGCCGAGGCTGGTATCGCCTCGAGCGTCGTACGCACCGGGGCGGCGATGCCACGCAGCCCCCGCAACTTCGTCTTGTAGGCGTCGAGCTCGGCGCGGTTGGGGAGCTTCTCGTGAATCAGCAGATAGGCGATCTCCTCGAACTCGCAGACGTTGGCGATCTCGAGGATGTCGTAGCCGCGGTAGTGCAGGTCGTTACCGGTTCGTCCGACGGTGCAGATCGCAGTGTTGCCGGCGGTCACTCCCGAAAGCGCGACCGACTTCTTGGGCTTGACGGCGCCGCCCCCGCCCGTCGCGTCGCCCGTCGCGTCGCCCGACGTGTCCCTCATCGTGTCCCGTCCTTGCCAAACAACTCGTCGAGCTTTTGCTCGTAAGCGTGGTAGCCGAGCACCTCGTAGAGCTCATCGCGGGTCTGCATGTAGGGCACGACGCTCTGTTGCGTGCCCTGACGGCGGATCGCTTCGTAGACGACCGTGTGAGCCTTGGCAGCCGCGCGGAATGCCGAGAGCGGATAGAGCACCAGTCTCACGCCTGCGGCTCCGAGCTCGCTCAGCTTGAACAGCGGCGTCTGACCGAACTCGGTGATGTTGGCGAGAACTGGTACGCCGACATTGGCGGCGAACTGCTGGAACTCCTCGAGCGTCTTCAGCGCCTCCGCGAAGATCATGTCCGCTCCCGCGCGCACGCAGGCCTGCGCACGGTCGAGGGCCGCTTGCTGCCCCTCGACGGCGTGTGCGTCGGTGCGCGCCATGACGACGAAGGCATCGTCGGGCCGCGCATCCACTGCAGCTTTGATGCGATCGACCATCTCCGCCACGGGCACCAGCGCCTTCCCCGGTCGATGGCCGCAGCGCTTGGCCGAGACCTGATCCTCGAGGTGCAACCCGGCGGCACCCGCGCGCGCGAGCTCACGGACGGTGCGCGCTATGTTGAAGGCGCCGCCGAAACCGGTATCGGCGTCGACGAGGAGAGGCAGCGTCGTCACGGCGCAGATGCGGCGCACGTCTTCGCACACGTCGCTGAGCGTCGTGAGCCCTAAGTCCGGCAGTCCGAAGGAGGCATTGGCGACGCCGGCGCCGGAGAGATAAAGGGCACGGAAGCCCGCCCGCTCGGCGAGGAGCGCCGCGTAGGCATTGATGGTCCCGACGATCTGCAGCGGCCGCTCCGCCTCGACTGCGGCCCGGAGCCGCGCGCCGGCGCTGGGTGTAGGTTCAGACATGACGGGACCTCGAAGGGAAGAGCGATTATGCCGGCCGCTCAGCCGATGCGCACCACCGTGCGTCCGGTCACCCCTCCGTCGAGGTACGCCGGGAAGGCCTGGGGCAGCTCGTCGAAGGGAATGCTGCGCGTCACGATGCGGTCGAGATGTCTCGGCCGGAGATCGGTGGCGATGCGCTGCCACACGGCGAGCCGCACTTCGCGCCGGGTCGCCGAGGAGTTGATGCCGATGAGCGTCACGCCGCGCAGGATGAAAGGCATCACCGTCGTCTTGAGCTCCGGCCCCGCGGCGAGACCGATGCTGGCGATGTTGCCCCAGAAGTCGACCGTGCGCGTGAGCCACGCGAGGGTATCCCCGCCGAGATTGTCGATCGCACCGGCGAAACGCACGTTCTCGAGCGGACGCGAGCCGAAATCGATTTGACGGCGATCGAGCACCTCGCTCGCGCCGAGCTCCTGGAGGTAACCGTTGGCGGCCGCTTTGCCGCTTATCGCGACGACGCGATAGCCGCGCACGCTGAGCATATCGACCGCGACGCTGCCGACGCCGCCCGAGGCACCGGTGACCGCGATCGCCCCACCGCCGGGGTTTTGCCCGTTGTGCTCCATTCGATGGATGGCGAGAGCCGCCGTGAACCCGGCGGTACCGAGCGCCATCGCCGTCGCCGCGTCCAGGCCCTGCGGCATGGGGATCACCCAGTCGCCCGGGACGCGCGCCCGCTCGGCGTAACCCCCATCGTGGGTCTCGGAGAGCCCGCAGCCGGTCACCAGCACCGGATCGCCGGCACGGTAGCGAGAATCGGACGACGACTCGACGGTGCCCGCGAGGTCGATGCCGCCCACCAGCGGGAAGCGGCGCAGAATCTTTCCCGCACCGGTGGCGGCGAGCGCGTCCTTGTAATTGATGCCGGAGTGCGTGACGCGGATCACCACTTCGCCCGCGGCGAGGTCTTCGAGGTTGAGCATCTCGAAGCGCGCCGCGATCCGGCCACCGTCTGTGTGGATGCGAAAAGCTTTGAAGCGGCTCATACCTTCAGCTCCTGGGTGCGTGTGCGCTCGCGCTCGAGCCACGAGATGAGTCCCTGCGTGTTGAGAGTCAGGTCTCCGGCGAGCGCCTCTCCCAGCTCTGCAACGGACAGGGTGCTGCCCTCGCGCCGCGCCAGGCGCAGCCACAGGGCGAGCATATCCGCGCGAATGCCGCTCGTCGGGTCGGCATCGTCGGCGTGGGCACGCGCGATGCGCGCCAGCTCCGGAATCTGCTCCTTGAGGAGCGCAGCGAGACGTGGCACGCCGGTCACGCGGCTGAAGTGCATAAGGTACATCGATTCGGGCCGGTAGCCGAGCATCCGGTCGATGGAGGCGACGTGTGCTGCGGGATCGAACTGTGTCGGCACGGTGGAGGGCACGATGAACGCGCCCTGCACGGTGTCGAGTGAGCGGTAGGAGATGCCGAAGGTGTCCCCGGTGAAGATGCTGCGGTGAGCCTGATCGACGACCACGTAGTGATGCTGGGCGTGGCCGGGCGTGTGGACCAGCTCGAGCGTGCGGTTGCCGAGCTGAATGCGTTCGCCGTCCGCGACTACGCGCACGCGCTCCGGCGCGATGGGCAGCAGTTGTCCGTACAGGCGCTCGAAGGCTTCATCGCCGTACACGCCTCTGACCCCCGCGATGAGCTTCGTCGGATCGATCATATGAGGCGCGCCACGGGGGTGCAGCACCGCACGGGCGTTCGGCAGCTCGCGCATCAGGAGGCCCGCTCCGCCCGCATGATCGAGGTGGACGTGGGTGAGGAGCAGGTAATCCACGGCGGATGGCGGGATGCCGAGCTCCGCGAGGGCCGCGAGCAGGTAGGGAACACTTGCGTTGGTACCGACATCCACGAAGGCCGCGCGACCCTCGTCCTCGATCACGTGCGCGGCCGCATGACCGGGATAGAGATACTCAGCATCGATCGCGGTGATGCCGTGCGGATGGCGATAGAGCGTCGGTCTCATGGGAACAGCCGCCTTGAGGCGCGGCGAGTGAGCAGTTGCACGCGAACCCATCCTACACGGTACATTACCCCTGACGCATGACCGGCCATTCCGATCATCGCCCTGTGAGGGGGGCACTCATCGCCTGCGCAGCGCTTGCGGTGACGGTGCTGACCTCATCCGTTCCTGCCGGTGCGCGGCCCGCCGCCCCGCCCTACATCCCGCCCAGCTTCACCACGCCGCAAGCCGTCGGACAGGCGCCGGCTCCTTTTCCCGGACAGTCGGCCGCACAGGCGCCAGGGCCGCCGCCTGCGTTACCACCTCTGCCCGGATCCTCCGTTACCCGAGTTGCCGCCGCGACATCTCCGGCGCAGACGGCGGCCGCTGCGCGCCGCGAGAGCGGCTCGCTCATCTTCGACGGCGTGCCGCCGCCGGATCCGAACCTCGAGACGCGCCTCTCGCACTACCTGCAGTCGCGTGGCGCCACTTTCCTCGACTGGATGGCCGACGGGAGCCTATTGATCTCGACTCGTTTCGGCGAGACCGAGCAGGTGCATCGCGTCGCAGCGCCCCTCACCGAGCGCGAGCAGCTCACCTTCTACCCGGACGCGATCGAGTGGGCGCGCGCGGCAAAGAGCGGCGCAGGCTTCGCCTTCCTCAAGGACCACGCGGGCGATGAGAATGCGCAGGTCTTCTACCAGGGAGCCAACGGTGAGGCGCGTCAGATCACGAGCGGCGCTTCCATCCACGGCAGCCTCGTCTGGGCGCACGATGGCAAGCGTCTCGCCTTCTACGGCAACGACCGCGATCCGCTCAGTTACGACGTCTACCTGGTCGATGTCGCAGCGGGCCATGCGCCGCAGCTCGTGGTCGGCGGCGGCGACGACACCTGGTATCCGCTCGACTGGTCGCCGGATGACTCGAAGCTTCTCGTGTGGAAGTACCTCTCGATCAGCGAGAGCTACCTGTACCTCGCGGACGTTGCCACCGGCGCGCTGACTCCTGTCGACGACAAACCGCGCAAGGCCGGCATCCGCGGCGCGAAGTTCGCCCCCGACGGCCGCGGCGTCTATGTGATGACGGACGAGGACGGCGAATTCACGCAGCTGAAGCTCAAGAATCCGACGACGCACGAAGAGCGGCGCATCTCGCCCGACGTCGGTTGGGACGTCGAAGACTTCGATGTGAGTCCCGACGGTCGCTATGTCGCCTATGTTCTCAACGAGGACGGTCGCAGCCGGCTCACCGTGCTCGATACACAGGCCAACAAGACGCTCGCCGCTGCCGCGCTGCCCGAGGGTCGGATCGGCAATCCACGCTTCGATCGCACGGGCAGCCGGCTGGCCCTGTCGGTGGATGGCGCGACCGCTCCTCGCGACGTCTACGTCTACGACCTCGAGCACCAGAGCACGGCTCGCTGGACGAAGAGCGAGGCCGGCCCCATCGACCGCGCGCGCTTTGCAGCGCCGGAGCTGGTGCGCTATCCGACCTGGGATCGGGTCGACGGTCATGCGCGGCTTATGTCCGCATACGTCTTCCGTCCGCCAACTACCGCGCCCGTACCGGTGGTGATCGACATCCACGGAGGGCCCGAGTCGCAGTTCCGTCCCGAATGGGACCCGTTCCTGCAGTTCCTGGTCAACGAGCTCGGCTACGCCGTCATCGCGCCCAACGTGCGCGGCTCGACCGGCTACGGCAAGACCTTCATGGACCTCGACAACGGCATCCTGCGCGAGGATGCCGTGCGCGACATCGGCTCGCTCCTGGTGTGGATCGGCGTCCAGCCGGGCTTCGACCGCCAGCGCGTCGCGGTGATGGGCGGCTCGTACGGCGGCTATCTCGCGCTGGCCTCGCTCGTGTACTACGGGGAGCGCTTGCGCGGCGGGGTCGACCTGGTGGGCATCAGCAACTTCGTCACCTTCCTGCGCAACACCGCGGCCTACCGTCGCGACCTGCGCCGTGCGGAATACGGCGATGAGCGCGTCCCGGCCATGCGTGCCTTTCTCGACCGTATCTCGCCGCTCACCAACGCCAGTCGGATCCGCAAGCCGGTGCTGGTCGTGGCCGGGCTCAACGATCCGCGCGTCCCGCCCTCGGAGTCCGAGCAGCTGGTGTGGCAGGTACGCTCGCGCGGCGGCGAGGTCTGGTACCTCGCGGCCAAGGATGAGGGACACGGCTTCAGGAAGAAGGCCAACCGCGACGCTTATCTTCTGACGGCGGCGAGTTTCCTGCAGAAGCTCGCGCAGTAGTAACTTGAGCTGCTCAGACGGCAGCACAGACGGGAGACAGACCATGCTCTTCAAGACTCGAGCTCACGGGGCGACGATGGCGTTGCTCACAGCCGCCGCGGCCCTCGTGGCAGTCGTCGCCGTGGTCGCGGAGGCGGCTCCCGCGGATCCGCTGGCGGCGGCGATCGCCAGCCCCGCACGCACCACGAAATTCGTGGCGCGCGACAAGTACCGCCATCCGTTGGAGACGCTGCGGTTCTTCGGGCTGCGACCGAATCAGACCGTGGTGGAGATCTGGCCGGGCGGGGGCTGGTACATGGAGATTCTCGCGCCGTACCTGCACGACGACGGCAAGTACTACGCGGCGATCTCGGCTCCGAGGGCGGCAGGTGCATCCCAGGAGGACAAGGAGAGCGCGACGTCCCTGCACAAGCGAATCGGCGATGATTCGGCTCACTATGGGAAAGTGGTCGTCACGGAGTTCCATCCACCGCAGCTGATGGAGATCTGCCCGCCAGGCACGGCTGATGTGGTGCTGACGTTTCGCAACGTGCATAACTGGATCGACGCGGCCAACGACCAGCAGGCGTACTTCAATGCGTTCTTCAAGGCCTTGAAGCCCGGTGGCGTTCTCGGGGTCGTCGAGCACCGCGGCAAGCCCGGCATCAGCCTCGAGGAGATGCGCAAGACCGGCTACGTCGATGAGGCTTATCTCAAGAAACTCGCGGCTACCGCCGGATTTCGCTTCGAGGCCGAATCGCCGATCAACAACAATCCGAAGGACACGAAGGATTATTCAGAAGGAGTATGGACTCTGCCCCCGACGCTTGCGCTCGGTGACAAGGATCGGGCCAAGTATCTTGCCATTGGCGAGTCGGACCGAATGACGCTGCGCTTCGTGAAGCCTGCTTCGTAAAGAAGCCTGCTCGTAAAGAAGCCTGCCCGTAAATAGGAGACGCTGAGCGCCGCCTGGGCTCGCCTCAAGAGGCGACCTTCGCCTCTTTGGCGGGAAACGAGACGGTCACCCGCAATCCCCTGCCGCCGGCCCCGTCGGAGAGCGCCACTGTCGCGGCATGGGCGGTCGCGATCGTGCTGACGATCGCGAGCCCGAGCCCGCTGCCAAGCGGCTCCGTGCCGGCGCGGCGATAGAAGCGATCGAACACGCGCGCGCGCTCCTCGGCTGGGATACCGGGACCGTCGTCGGTCACGGTGAGGACCGCACCTCCCGCAGAGGCTTCGACCGCCACGT
>Ga0307474_10001837_pt1 | contig 15328 bp, 12 predicted proteins | sample atmos_gasesECM1C_2_FD_203312 | JGI IMG/M metagenome (GOLD analysis project Ga0307474, IMG submission 203312) | Hardwood forest soil microbial communities from Morgan-Monroe State Forest, Indiana, United States - atmos_gasesECM1C_05 | ecosystem: Environmental > Terrestrial > Soil > Temperate... | reverse complement strand
GTCAACCTCGATCCCAGGATGTCAAAACTCGCCGGCGGCGTTCATCGCCTCGACGGCCAGCTCATGGTCGTGCTCGACGTCGATCGCGTGCTCGAAATGGCGCCAAAGACCGCTCAAGCTGCGTAGAGGTCATTGTTCCAGGAAGCTCCCAATTAGGAGAACCCCAAATGAAAACCTGCCTGGTCGTCGACGATTCGAGTGTGGTGCGGAAGATCGCCCGGCGCATCCTTGAAGAGATGCAGTTCGAGATCATCGAAGCCGAGGACGGTGAGCAGGCGCTGGAAGTCTGCAAGCGCGCCCTTCCTGATGCCGTGCTGCTCGACTGGAACATGCCGGTCATGGACGGCTACGAGTTCCTCGGCAATCTGCGCCGCATGCCCGGCGGCGATATGCCGAAGGTCGTGTTTTGTACCACCGAGAACGGCATCGACCACATCGCGCGCGCGCTGGAGGCCGGTGCCAACGAATACATTATGAAGCCTTTTGACAAGGATATTGTTGCCGCGAAGTTTATGGAAGTCGGTCTTGTGCAACTGACGTTGCCCGCGTCGATCTGATCCTTCAAGAGGCCCCCGTGACCCCACCCGATTACGAGTACCTGCGTAAAGTTCTAAAGGACCTCTCCGGTCTCGACCTTTCCGCCGACAAGCAATACCTGATCGAGAGTCGCCTTTTGCCGCTGGCCCGGAAATCCGGTATGTCTGATATCGCCGAGCTGGTGCAGAAGATGAAGGGCGGCTCGTCCGCGCTCATAAACCAGGTGGTCGAGGCCATGACCACCAACGAGACCTTCTTCTTTCGTGACAAGGTGCCGTTCGATCACTTTCGCGATACGATCATGCCGGAGGTGCTACGCGCACGTGCCGCGCGCAAGAGCGTTCGGATCTGGTGTGCCGCGGGTTCAACTGGGCAGGAGCCGTACTCGATCGCGATGTGCCTGAAGGAGATGGGGGCGGCGCTTGCCGGCTGGCGCATCGAGATTCTGGCCACCGACCTGTCGCAGGAAGTGCTGGAGAAGTCGAAGGCCGGCATCTACAGTCAGTTCGAGGTGCAGCGCGGCCTGCCGATCCAGCTTTTGGTCAAGCACTTCAAGCAGATGGGCGATCTCTGGCAGATCAATTCCGACATCCGCGCGATGGTAGCGCATCGGCAGCTCAATCTGCTCCATGACTTCTCGCAGCTCGGTGTCTTCGACATCATCTTCTGCCGCAACGTCCTGATCTATTTCGACCAGGAATCCAAGAGCCGGATCTTCGCCCGTCTCGCCAAGGCGATCGAACCTGATGGCTTCCTGGTGCTTGGTGCTGCGGAAACCGTGGTGGGCCTGACCGAAGTCTTCAAGCCATTCCCGGATCGGCGCGGTCTTTATCGCCCGAACGACGCGCAGAACGCGCCAGGCAAAGTACTGCCGGCAGGTGCGGCCGCGCCCCGGCTGGCCGCAATAGCAGGACTTTAGAAAATGTCAGAAGAGAACAAAGGCGCCGATCGCGTCACCTTCAGCCGCGGATATGACGTCTGCATCATGGCTATTGACGGCACCTGGCGGCGGAACTGCCAGCTCAACGCCATCTCCGACAACGATGCAATCCTGACGGTCGAAGGTTCAATCCAGGGCCTGAACCTGAAGGAGTTCTTTCTGCTGTTGTCTTCGACCGGACTTGCCTATCGTCGCTGCGAACTGGTGCGGGTCAATGGCGCGGAGATGGACATTCAGTTCATCAAGGGCAAGAACAAGAAGAAGCGGTCCGGCGGCGCCTCCGTCAACGAGGTCATGATCGACGCCTGAAGCAGACACCATCCAGGCCGGGTGGCTAGAGCATCTTCGGTTCTGATTGAATCACAACCGAAGCTCTAGATTCTTGTTTTGACGCGGTTTCTTCACGCGAACAGGCGTCCAATTCGCTCGAAAACGCTCTAGCCAGGCATGATCCGACCCGAAGGCCGCGGTTAGCTTTCCAAAAGATCGTGTTCAATCAAAGACCTGTCGTCGCGGCGCAGCATGAGGCCATGCCGTCTGAGCATGCGTTGCATTGTCAGCGGCATCCTCCAGCCGGAAACCGCCGCAGGCGTGCGGCCCGCGGCCGTGCTTTCGATCAGGAATTGCTGGGCGGCGCCCTGTAGGGCCTACCCGGTTTCGATCAGCTTGATGCTGGCACGGATGCGTTCGAACAGGGATATGAGGTCGGATGCGACCATGTAGAGGCGTCATCCCGATGATCGAGCGGAACCGCCTCATCCCCGCCTGTCGCATTCTGCATGGTGCTCTCCACCGATGCGTTTTGTCTCCACTGATGCGTTTTAGGAGGTGCGCGGCTACTTGTGGGTTAAGGGGTTGTCCCGTACAAATACGGGTGGGTCGAATCCGGGCCAAACGCTGGTTGTTTGGCAGGTGCGCGTCATTTCTAACTATTCGGACGATGGCACATGGTCGATAAAACTGCCTCCCGCGGTGAAATCTTCGTGGTGGACGACGATGCTGCCGTTCGCGACACCTTGTCCATGGTGTTGTCGACGGCGGGCTATCAGGTGATCTGCTTTGCGGATGGCGCAGCGCTGCTCGCCGTCGCCAGGAGCCGCACGCCGGCAGCGATCCTGCTCGACGTTCATATTCCCGGAAAATCCGGCCTCGATATCCTGAAGGAGCTTCACGGCGAGGATTATCCCGCGCCGATCTTCATGATTTCGGGTCATGGCGATATCGCCATGGCGGTCAGCGCCATCAAGAACGGTGCGCTGGACTTCATCGAGAAGCCATTTCGAGGCAGCGAGCTCGTGACCCGGCTGGAGGATGCCATCACGGCCTATGCACGTCGGCAGGCGCAATTCGCGGGCTCCAACATCGCCACGCTGCATTTCCCGGGTCGCGAGCCGTTGACCCGCCGCGAACGCGAGGTGCTGGAGCAGTTCACCTGCGGCGCTTCCAACAAGGAAGCCGGCCGCACCCTTGGCATCAGCCCGCGCACCATCGAGGACCACCGTGCGAACATCATGAAGAAACTCGGCGCCAAAAACGCCGCCGACCTGGTACGAATCGTGATGACCGCCCAGCAGCGGGTGTCGTAGGCAGTTGACGCCCACTTCCGGCCAGAACTCCGAGGTCTCTGGAACACCGCATGGCGCGCGTTCGCGGGCGATGATGACGGAAGAGGTGGCGATCGGTCGGAGTTGAAAAAAAGAGCGCCGACTACGCGCTTAGATCAACCACCCTTCGCTCCGCCGTGCTCTCACGCCTCCAGCGCGCGACGGATCATTCGGGCCATGTCGGATTTACGGTAGGGCTTTGCCAACAAGAGCACGTCGGAATCCAGCTTGCCGTAGTGGATAATGGCGTTCTCGGTGTAGCCTGAGGTGAACAGCACCTTCAGGTCGGGGCGGTCATCGAGCAGCCTGTCGGCCAGCTGCCGCCCGTTCATCGTGCCGGGCATGATCACGTCCGTGAACAGGAGGTCGAACTTGCGCCCCTGTTCGACCAGCGCGAGCGCCTCGGCTGCGTTCGTCGCATCCAGCGTGGCATAACCCAGCGAATGCAGCTGTGCCAGCACGTAGTCCTTCACCAGCTGGTCGTCTTCGACCACCAGGATGGTTTCGTGACCGCCCTGGATATCCGCAATCAGCTGGGTGTCCGGTGCGAGCGATGCGCCCGTGCCCGGCGGCAGATACATCTTGATGGTCGTGCCGTGGCCTTCCTCGCTGTAGATCTTGATGTGCCCGGCCGACTGCTTGATGAAGCCGTAGACCATGCTGAGGCCAAGACCGGTGCCCTTGCCCGGACCCTTGGATGTGAAGAAGGGATCGAACACGCGGTCGATGATGTCTCCGGGAATGCCGGTTCCGGTATCGCTCACCGCGATCAGGGAATAGCGGCCGGACCGGATGTCGTTCAGCCTCGCATAGGTCTCGTCGAGATAGACGGATGCGGTTTCCAGGATCACCTTGCCGCCATTCGGCATCGCGTCGCGCGCATTGAGCGCGAGATTGAGGATCGCGGTCGCCAGCTGATTGGGGTCGACCACCGCGATGCAGGCCTCGTCCTCGAACGCCGACTCGATCTCGATGTGCTCGCCGAGCGTGGGGCGGAGCAGCTTGGCGGTATCGATGACCAGCGCGTTGATGTCGATCTCGCGCGGCTGCAGCGGCTGCTTGCGCGCGAATGCCAGCAAATGCTGGGTGAGGTCGGCGCCGCGCGCGGCCGCCTCGTCGATCATTTTGGTGATGGCGGCAAGTTGCGGCTCCTTGGCCACCGCTTGCGCGAGAATTTCGATGGTCCCGGTGATGACGGTGAGGATGTTATTGAAGTCGTGGGCGATGCCGCCCGTGAGCTGGCCGACCGCCTCCATCTTCTCCGACTGCCTGATGCGTTCCTCGGCCGCGGTCTTGTCGGTCAAATCGCGGAAGAAGGCGTTCAACACCATGCCGCCCGAGGTCTTGAGCGCTGTGACGCTGAGCTCGGCCTTGAACTCGGTGCCGTCGCGCCGGCAGACCCAGAGCTCCCGACGGCGGCGCAAGACATCGTAATGGTCGGTCTGCAGCAGGTTGTCCCGCCTCTCACTCAAGTCCTCCTTGTCGGTCTCTTTGAAGATGAGGTCGATCAGCTTCTTGCCGAGCACCTGCTCGCGCGGCCAGCCGAAGATCCGCTCGGCCTCGGAATTCCAGTTCAGGATGGCATCGCTCTCGTCGGTCTGGACGAAGGCGTCAAGTGCGGTCTCGACGATATTGCGTGCCATGCGCTCGTTCTCGCGCAGGGTCTCCTGTGCGATCCGGCCTTCGGTCATGTCGCGGCCGACGAAGAAGTAGCGCTGGACCGGTTCTGACCAGGCGCCGAGCCAAGACAGCGTCACCTCGCGCCCGTCCTTGTGGATGACGCGGTTATCGGAAATCTTGCCGCGTTCGCCGCGCCGCAGCGCACGCATTTCGCTACGTGACATCTCGATGTCATCAGCGTGGATGAACTCGGCTCCGCTGTGGGCGATCATATCGTCGGGCCGGTAGCCCAGAATGGTTTCGCAGCTCGGGCTGACCTGAACCAGATAACCCCTGGAATTCAGCACCAGGATCAGGTCCTGCGACGTCTCGAAGATGCGCTCGCGCTCCTCGAGTTGCTGGTGCAGCGCCCGCTCGGTGCGCTTGATATCGGTGACGTCGCGGGCGATCTTGGAGGCGCCTGTGATCTCGCCGGCCTGGTTAATGATCGGCGAGATGCTCAGCGACACCTCCACCAGCGAGCCGTCCTTGCGTCGGCGCATGGTCTCGTGGTGCTCGATGCGTTCGCCGCGAGCGATTCGGCGCAGGATCGCCTGCAGCTCCTCACCGCGGTCGGAGGGTATGATCAGGCTGATGCACCGGCCTACCGCCTCCTCGGCGCTATAGCCGAACATGCGCTCGGCGGCGGGATTCCAGCCGGTGATAGTGCCGTCGAGCGACTTGGTGATGATGGCGTCGCTGGAGGATTCCACCGCGGCGCTGAACAATTGCTCACGCGCGGCGTAATGATCGCGCGCGGCTTCGGTGCGGCGATGCTCCTGCACCTCGCGCTCAAGCTCGGCGGTCTTGGCCTTGAGCTCGCCGATGACGCGCTCGAAGGCCCGTGCCAGCACGCCGGTCTCGCCGCCCGCATCGACCGGAATCTTGACCGGCTCGTTGCGGCCGATGCCCTCGACAGCCCAGCGCAGCTTGTTGATCGGGCGCGTGAGCGACCGCGCGATGATCACCGCAAGGACGGCGGCGCAAAGCATCGCGACCAGGCCGACCAGGGTGCTCGTCCGGCCGATGGCAGTTGCCGTGGCGAGGAACACGGCATTAGGCACCGTCTCTATGACGCCGACCCATTGCTGGCCGACCAGCAGGGCCGGCGCCAGCGCCGCCCCGCCCAGCCGCCCTTTGGCATCGGGAACGACCTGTGATGCGGCCTCGGTCGAGCCGATCAGCGACGCGAAATAGGGAAAATCGTCTTGCCAGTTTCTGGATCCGCCGACGTCGCTGGCGAATTCGCCGATCCTGTTGGGATCGACCAGATAGTCGCCCTTCGCATCGACGAGATAGACCCTCTCGTTTTCGCGCGCCGCCGCGCGGATCTTGTCAAGGACGGCGCGCAGATCGACATTGATGATGACGAGGCCATAGAGCTTGCCGCCGGGCGCATAGACGGGCGCTGCCACCCGGATGGTCGGTATATGGGGCACCTCGAGTGCGCCATGTTCCTGGTTGAGGTCGACCGGCGAGACATAGATCTCGTCAGCCGGCAGCTTGACGGTCTCCTTGAAATACGGCTGGTCACCCTTTTGCTGCAATTCGAAGTCGGGCACGATGCGGATCGCGCCGTTCGGACCCGAGCGGTCGACGCGGAGCACCTCGCGTCCGCCATCCTCGATCCCGATCAGGCGGTACTGCGTATAGGAGGGCTTCGCCTCGAGGTCGGCGACCAACCGGGTCGCCAAACGCGCGCGCCATGCGGCCTCCGAAATGTGGTCGACCGGATCGATGCCGCCGTTGAAATGGGCTGTCACAATCCCGCGGGCTGCGGCATGGGCGGGAAAGGTCGACACATCGGCGCGGGCGCCGCGCAGATAGGCTTGCAGGTCGCTGGCGACGAGCTTGGCGTGTGCCTCGATGCGGTCGAGGATGCGCGGCAAGAGCGCGTGCTCGAGAGCGCGATAACTAAGCCAGCCGACCGCGGAGACCGTAACCGCGACCAGCAGAATCATCGCGATGGCTAACCGGGTGGTGAGCGTCATCTCTCTTAAGTCGCCGCCTCGCGCTCATATGTCGCTGCGGGGCGGTTCGGCGCTGCCGCAGTCGTCACGCGCCGGACGCGATATCGCGATCCGGTCCTTGCCCCAACGATGTCTGCTTTACGGCCCCAAGACAACTGGAAACCGCGGCCTCCAGGTCCGCCGGCCGGAACGGCTTCGGCAGGGTCCTGATAGCGCCGAGCCTGGTCGCCATGCCCAGGAAATCCGGCTCGCGCATTGCGTCTGACACGATTGGCTGGCCCGAGATCACGATGATCGGGATGCCAGGCCGGTGCTGCAGCATCAGCCGCATGGTCTCGAGCCCGTCCATGCCCGGCATGAAGATGTCCAGAAACAGCAGATCGAAATCGCCTGATTTGAACGCCGCAAGCCCTTTGCGTCCGTCGTCGGCCGCGACGACGCGGTGTCCGGTCCGCTCCAACAGGAGCTGGATCGTCATCCGCACTGCGGGATCGTCATCGACCACAAGAATATTTGCCAAGGCCAAATCTCCCGGTGCGCAATGAATCGAGATCAATGCAAGGTTGCGGAGGTCTGCTGAATTCCGCAACCCGCCGCAAGCGCTTACTGCTGTGTGACCGAATTGTTCCCAGAGAATATGCACGATATCGTGCATATAAGGCGTGGCCCTTACGCTTCTGCGACCTCCTTCTCGGCCATGCCGACGGCCCAGAGCGCGAAGGCATAGACAATGGCGACCTCATCAAGCCGGTTGAAGCGGCCCGAGGCGCCGCCATGGCCAGCGCCCATATTGGTTCGCAGCACCACAGGTCCCCCGCCGGCCATCGTGGCGCGCAGCCGCGCGATCCATTTCGCGGGTTCCCAATAGGTGACGCGCGGGTCGGTCAGGCCCGCCATGGCGAGGATCGCCGGATATTTCTTTGCGACGACATTGTCATAGGGCGAGTAGGACAGGATGGTGCGGAAATCCTTTTCGCTCTCGATCGGATTGCCCCATTCCGGCCATTCCGGCGGCGTCAGCGGCAGCGTGTCGTCGAGCATGGTATTGAGCACGTCCACGAACGGCACTTCGGCGACGATGCCGCCGAACAATTCGCCGGCGCGGTTGGCGACCGCACCCATCAGCATGCCGCCGGCGCTGCCGCCATGGGCGACGATGCGCTTTTCGCTGGTGTATTTCGCGTCACACAGCGCCCGCGCGCAGGCCGCGAAATCGTCAAACGTGTTGGTCTTCTTCTCGCGCTTGCCGTCGAGATACCAGCCCCAGCCCTTGTCGGTGCCGCCGCGGATATGTGCGATCGCGTAAACGAAGCCGCGGTCGACCAGCGACAGGCGGTTGGTGTTGAAGGAGGCCGGCATCGCCATGCCGTAGGAGCCGTAGCCGTAGAGCAGCAGCGGGGCGCTGCCGTCGCGTTTGAAATCGCTGCGATGCAGGAGCGAGATCGGCACCTCGGCGCCGTCCTGAGACCGCGCCATGATGCGGGTGGTGACATAGTCGGCCGGATCGTGGCCTGAGGGGATTTCCTGGCGCTTCTTCAAAACGCGCGTCCGCTTAGCCATGTCGTAGTCATAGACTTCCGACGGCGTCGTCATCGACGAATAGGAGAAGCGCAGGTTGGTGGTATCGAACTCGTAGGAGCCCATGGTGTCGAGCGAATAGGCCGCTTCATCAAAGGCGATGGCGTGCTCTTCGCCGCTTTTGAGGTCGCGGATGATGATCGAGGGCAGTGCGTTGGCACGCTCCAGCCGCACCAGATGGCCGGAATAGAGATCGTGGTCGAGGATGTAGACGCCGGCGCGGTGCGGGATCAGATCGCGCCAGTTGGCGCGTTCGGGCGAGCCAAGCGGCGCAGTGACGATCTTGAAGTCGATGGCCTTGTCCGCATTGGTCAGGATGAACAATTCGTCGCCGCGATCGGCGGCCGAATATTGGACGCCGGTCTCGCGCGGGGCGATCAGTTGCGGCGGCACGTCGGGGTTGTTCAGATCGATCAGCCGCTGCTCCGAGGTCTCGTGGTCGCCGCCGGCGATCACGCAGAAGCGGCCGCTCGTCGACTCATGCAGATGGGTGAACCAGCCGGGATCGGTTTCCTCATAGACCAGGACGTCGTCTTTTTGCGCGGTGCCCAGGCGATGCCGCCAGACCTGCATCGGGCGATGGTTGTCGTCGAGCTTGACATAGAAGAAGCTCTTTGAATCCGCGCTCCACACCACGCCGCCGTCGGTCTCCTCCACGAGATCGGCGTGATCCTCACCGGTCTCCCAGTCGCGGATGCGGATCGAAAAATATTCCGAGCCCTTGGTATCTGCGCTCCAGGCCTGCAGGCGGTGATCCCAGGAATGGCGGCTGCCGCCGAATTTGAAATAGCCGTGATCTTTGGCGAGTGCGTCGCCGTCGAGCACGATTCTCTCCGCACCGCCCTCTCGCGGCTTGCGGCCGAACAATTCGTGCTGACCGCCCTCGCGGAACTTGCGGAAATAGGCGTAAGCGCCATCAGGCGAGGGGACGGACGAATCGTCCTCCTTGATGCGCGCGCGCATCTCTTTGACCAGCTTCTTCTGCAAGGCATCGGTATGGCCGAGCAGGCGTTCGGCATAGGCGTTTTCTGCCTCGAGATAGGTTCGGATATCCGGATCAAGCACCGTCGGATCGTGCAGCACCTCCTGCCAATTGGGATCCTTCAGCCAGGCATAGTCGTCCGTGACGGTCATGCCGTGGCGGGTGAACGACTTCGGCCGGCGCGGAGCCACCGGCGCATTCGCGGTGGTCTGCTTATCCTTGATCTCGGTCACTCGGATCCCCGTGGTCGGAAGCGGATGAAGGCTTGGCACATATGGGCGCGCGGCGCGCGGATTGCCACGTGCGCGCTTGACGAGGTGAACCCAGCTCCTGCGGCAGGGTCACCTCTCCCCAGCGGGGAGAGGTCGATTTTGCGCAGCAAATCGGGTGAGGGGCTGCTGCCCCATCGAGGGACCGTAAGCCCTCACCTGGATCGCATCTACCGATGCGATCCGAGAGGTGGAAGAGAGACCGCGGTTACGGCGTTACATTCTCGCCGAGATAGGCGATTGCCGCTTCGGTTCCGCCCCTGCCATGCGGAATCTGCAGTGCGTTGAGGCCGACCTCGATCACGCCCAGCGTGCCCAGGACCATCGGCGCGTTGATGTGGCCCATATGGGCGATGCGGAAGGCCTGGCCCTCCAGATCGCCGATACCGACGCCGAGCACCACGCCGCATTTCTCCTTGCAATAGCGATGCAGCTTCACCGGGTCGTGGCCGTTGCCGACCAGCACGGTCGTCACCGTGTTGGAGCGCTCGGCGTTCTCCGCGATGTTGAAGCCGAGCACCTGGCCCTCGGCCCACACCGCGACGGCGCGGCGCACTGCCTCGGCAAGCAGCTGATGGCGGCGGAAGACATTGCCGAGCCCTTCCGCGAACAGCATGTCAATGGCCTGGCGCAGCGCGAACAACAGATGCACCGGCGCGGTGCCGGCGTAACGGCGATAATGCTCGACGCCTTCGCGCTCGGTCCAGTCCCAATAGGGCGTGCGCAAGTCGGCCTTCTTGTGCACGGTCTGCGCGCGATCGTTCGCCGCGACGAAGCCGAGGCCCGGCGGCGTCATCAGGCCCTTCTGCGAGCCGGACATCGCGACATCGATGCCCCATTTGTCCATCTCGAACGGCATGCAGCCGAGCGAAGCGACCGTGTCGACCATGTAGAGCGCGGGATGGCCCGCGGCCTTGATCGCCTTGCCGATCGCTTCGATATCGTTGCAGACGCCAGAGGCGGTATCGATCTGCGCGACCAGAATGGCCTTGACGTCGTGGTTCTTGTCGGCGCGCAAGCGAGCTTCGACGTCATCCGGGCGCACCGCGCGTCGCCAGTCGCCCTGCAGCACCTCGACCTCGGCACCCATGGCGGCCGCGGCATTGCCCCAGCCGACCGCAAAGCGGCCGCTTTCGAGCACCAGCACCTTGTCGCCGCGCGACAGCACGTTGCTGAGCACCGCTTCCCAGGCGCCGTGGCCGTTGGAAATGTAGATGTAGGATTTGCCCTTGGTCGCGAACAGCTTTGACAGGTCGCGCAAGAGGCTGTCGCTCAGCTCCACCATCTGCTCGGAATAGATGTCGAGCGCGGGCCGATGCATCGCCCGCAGGACCTCGTCCGGCATGGTGGTGGGTCCGGGAATGGCCAGAAACTCCCGGCCGGCGCGAACGGTCATGGGGGTGGAATCCTTCACGTTGGGGCTGGCCATGGATGCCGGTAATGGCGCCGAAATTCAAGGCTTAAGCCATCACGATTTCAGCGCACCCGTTATGCTTCGTAAGATCTGGTCCTTCAGCTCGGTGGCGGGCGGGCTTGGAATCACGTCCACGGGCCCTGTCCGCTTCTGGCACGCCTCGACCAGGCGCAAAATCCAGACCTCGCCGTCGGTGAAATAGGGATCGCCGCCGCCATTACGGCCCGTGAGCGTGAGCCCAACGCCGGTGACTTGATATTTGGCGGTGACCATGCCGGCCTTCTCGAGGTCGCTGGCAAGCCCGTCGCGCTCGGCATCGAGGTCGGCGTCGATGTGATGGGTGATGGCGCCGGTGAAGTGGCTGATGCCGACGCCCTTGTCAAAGGTGTCGGCCCCTAACCAGACCGGGCGATCCTCCTGGCCCTTGTCCAGCACCCTCCACAAGCGCACGTGATGGCGGCGATCGGCGCTTTTGCCCGCCGACTTCTCGAATGCAAAATCCTCGCGCCGGCCGAGATAGAACAGGTTCGACACCGGCGCGTCCTTGTATTCGCGGTCGAGCAGCACGCTGCCGGCGATCTCGATCGAGGAGCGCAGGGTGACGGGATCGGCGGGAAACCAGCCGGCCTCGTTCATCGCGCACAACACCTCGCGCTCATTGCCGATCAGCCCGATATTGATGGGATCGCCGGGAATGCCCTGCGCGGTACGCGTCACCATCGGCAAGGTGGCCAGGCCACGCTGGTGCTCGTAGTGGGCCCAGAACGCCGGCAGCACGATATAGGCAAGCGACGTGTAGCCGAGCAGGATCGCGATCAGCACCAGGAGCACGCGCTCCAGCCGCCCATGTTGACTGGGACGGAGATGTTCGCCTTCGATGTCGCTCACGCTGTTCTTGTGCTCATCGCTGTATCCGCAGGCTCGGTTCACCTCTCCCCAGCGGGGGCCCGATGGGAGAGGTGAACCGAGTGCGCTGATGAATCGATTTCCCTACCGCTTTGTCTCGCGGCAGCCTGCGGCTTCCGCTTCTTCCACCGAGCAGAACCAGCGCGTGCCCTTGCTGATCTGCATCTTGATCTGGGCGTACCAGCGGCTGCTCGGTGTGTGATAGATGCATTCGCCCGACGAGTTGACATTGCCCTTGATGGTGCAGTCAGGGGAGGGCGCGACCGGGCCGGAGGCGGAAGCGAGCAGGATCGCATGCGCGTTCTCCGGCGGCTTCACTGCGCCGAGAATCGTGGTCTTCTTGTTGCGCACGCGCCAGTCCCAGGGCGCGATGAAGGCGCCCTGCCACATGCCGGCCCTGGCCTCGCGCGCTTCCTTCTCGTCGGCTTCATAGTCGTGGGAGAAGCGGGCGAAGGAGAGCGCCCACCCCGAGCGCACCAGCCATTTCTGGATGTCCTCGCCATCGACCTCACAGCGCGCCAGCGCACGGCCGCGGCGGTCGGTCTGACCGAGATGGCAGGTCCAGCTCTTGTTCTCGACATGCTTGATGAGCTCCTCGCGCGCAGCGACGCCGCAGCTCCAGCGCTCGCCCTTGGTGTTGAGGCAAAGCTGATCGACCGAGGGTGCATCGATCCCGGAGAGGCGGATGCGGCTGTTGCCGATCTGGATCGAATCGGCCTCGCGAATTTTCGGCACGCCGGAGACGTCCGCGGCATGCGCGAGCGAGGGGATCAGCAGGACGACAAGCGCTGCGGCAAATCTGGACATGCAAAGGGCCAATCAAACGGAATAGGGGCGATTAACGGCCGGGATTGTGGTCAGTATTTGGCTGAAGGGAAAGCAGGTAGCTTGTGGGCGGGGTTTCAACTTAACGCTACCGTCGCTTTGGAACTTCGTCGTCCTGGCGAAAGCCATGGCGAAGGCCGGGGCCCATACCGAGGAATCTCTCCGTGGAGCACGGTGATGGTCGACCTTCCTTCGCAACGACGCCTCCCTGGGTTATGGGTCCGGCTGTTCGGCCGGAACGACGGAGAGGGCTGTACGCGGCGTCATCCGATTCAATTTTCAGACAACCGCCCCTCATTCTGCTGTCATCGCCCGGCCTCGACCGGGCGATCCAGCATTCCAGAGACGCCGGCGCTTGAGCCGATAGGCACGGCGTACCGGATCGCCGGCCGGAGCCTGTCATCGGGCGGCGCTTCGCGCCGACCCGTTGGCGGGCGATGACAGTCGAATGTGTGGCGCTCGCGCGCTTCGATTTTCAAACGACGGAAGAGAGAACATGCGTCCGCGTTCTCGCGACCGAGCGCTATCTTACCGGTGTTGTACGGGCACGGTCTTCAAAACCATAATCCATGTGATTTGTCCTCCAGGTGAGTTGCCGATCGGATCATTTTCAGTAAAGTCAGGTTCATTGGTCCCCTTGTTCACGGAAAGATATCGTGACCGTCCGCCGCACTAGCTTTGGGAATCGGCTTCTGGCGGCGTTGTCGCCGGCGGATTTGAGCTTGCTCGCGCCCCATTTCCAGAAGGTCTCGTTCGAACCCGACGCCGTCCTGGTCCGGGCAGGCGATGATCTCGACCAGATTTATTTTCCCGATAGCGGCGCCATCGCCTTCATGCTCGATATGCCCGACGGGCAAACGGTCGCGACCATGTTGTTGGGGAGGGAAGGCGCTTTGGCGTCGCTCTCTGTGCTCGGCCCTTCGTTTTCGTCCGTTACCGCAATTGCTCGCGTCGCCGGCACCGCCACCCTGATTTCCGCCGCGAAATTCCGGCTTGCCTATGCGCGAAGCGCCGCCATCAGGCATGTCGTGCAGGTCCATGCCCACTCGGTGCTGTTACAGCTCCAGCACGTCGCCGCCTGCAACGCGCTGCATCGGGTCGACGGCCGCATGGCGCGGTGGCTGCTGCAACTCCACGACCGCGTTTCCGATGACCTCCTTCCGGTGACGCAGGAGGCGCTGGCCCAATTGCTTGGGGTGCGGCGGACGACAGTGACGCTGACGATGAGCAAGCTTCGCGCGGCGGGCGCCATTCCGTCCGACCGGCGCGGCTTCGTCGAGATCGACCGGGCGCGGCTCGAGAGCGTCTCATGCGACTGCTATGGGTTGATGCAGCGCAGGATCGATCGCATGTATTGCCAGGAATTGTGCGCGCCGCAACCTGCTCTCGCGCCGTACCGGGAAAGCTCCATCATCGTCTCCGACGAGGCAGGCGCTGGATTCAAAGCTGCTTCGCGCGGGAGAAAATAAATAGAGGCTTTCGCCGGAACGACATCGTGTCTGTTGCGACAGCGGCCCGTTACTTGGCAAATGACCGCGACGGCGCCTCATGCAAGGCAAAAGCATCGACCTTGTCGCTGGCGCGCGGGTAGATTTCGGTCACGATCGGATCGTGGCCGGGGATGAAGCGGTCGGGGTGGCCCGCGAGGCGCTCGACGGTCTCCCAGCCAGCGACCATGTCGCCGATGTTGTAGACGATCGGAAACGGGCTCCGGCGCTGCAAGTTCGCATAGTAATGCGCGGCGTCGGACGCCAGGACCACGGGTCCGCGCGCCGTTTCGACCCTGACCACCTGCAGGCCGTCGGAATGGCCGCCGACGCGGTGCACGGTGAGGCCGGGTGCGACCTCGCCCTCGCCGGAATGGAAGGTGACGCGCTCGCCATAGACGTGGCGCACCATCTGCGTCACGTGCTCCACGGTGAAGGGATGGCGCAACAGGCCGTTGCACATGCAGCGCCCCGTCGCATAAGCCATCTCGCGCTCCTGCAGATGGAAGCGTGCATTGGGGAAGCGGTCGAGATTGCCGGCATGATCATAGTGCAAATGGGTGACGATGATGTCCCTGATATCGGGGGCCGCCACGCCGAAACGCGCCAGCGCATCGACCGGATTGAGCGTGAGCTTGCGGGCACGCTGGCTAGCCTCCTCGGCATTGAAGCCGGTGTCGACCAGGATGTCGCGCCCCTGCCCGCGGACCAGCCAGACAAAATAGTCCAGCGCCTGTGCCGTGGTCTCGTGCGGATCCGGCGACAGGAAGTTCATGTGCGGCGTGCGTGGAGACATGGTCGCATAGCGAAGCGCATAGATCTCGTAGGCGTTTCTCATTGTTTTTTCTTTCCTGCACAGGGATTGGCGACACCAAGCCACCGCCAAGGCGAAAGGTCAAATCGTGCCGCGCGCCACAAAGGCGTGTCACCGACTTGACGTAGACGCGTCGTAATGTGAGCCCAATCACATTCATACTGGCGCCGGGAACCTAAGCCATGAACCTCGGATATCCGGGCGGCCGAGCTTTGCGGGGCGACCAGCAAGCGGGCGCGCGCGGCGCTGTTTGCCGGGAGGAGAGTCCCAGCAATTGCTTCGTCTCTCCAAGCGGTTGACGGGTAAGAAGGCCGGTTTGATAATGCCCTATGCGTAGAGTAAG
>Ga0307474_10001836_pt1 | contig 15332 bp, 14 predicted proteins | sample atmos_gasesECM1C_2_FD_203312 | JGI IMG/M metagenome (GOLD analysis project Ga0307474, IMG submission 203312) | Hardwood forest soil microbial communities from Morgan-Monroe State Forest, Indiana, United States - atmos_gasesECM1C_05 | ecosystem: Environmental > Terrestrial > Soil > Temperate... | reverse complement strand
GCACCGGTGAACCTCGTGTACTCACAGCGGAACCGCTCCGCCGCCTGCCGCATCCCGGTGTACTCGCCGAGTCCCAAGGCCAAGCGGGTCGAGTTCCGTTGCCCCGACCCGAGCTGCAACCCCTACCTGGCGTTCTCGGCGATCCTCATGGCGGGGCTGGACGGCGTGGCGAACAAGATCGAGCCGCCGGACCCGGTCGACCACGACCTCTTCGACATGTCTGCCGAGGAGCTCGCCAAGATCGGCCAGGTGCCGTCGTCGCTCGAAGAGGCGATGGACGCTCTCGAGGCTGACAACGACTTCCTCAAGACGGGTGGCGTCTTCACGCCCGACCTCATCGAGACCTGGGTCGACTACAAGCGCTCCAACGAGGTGGACGCAGTCCGGCTTCGGCCGCACCCGTGGGAGTTCATGCTCTACTACGACATCTAGACCCTGCGCAGGACTCGTCGGCCCGGGCCGGCGGTGTTCCAGAGTGGCGTTCACCAGGTCCGCGATCCGCACCGCATGCTCATGGATGTCCGCCAGTTCGCCCGCAGCGCCGCCGCGGATTGGAAGCCTCCAGTTCGGGTACGGCATTGGGGGAAGGCGATAGAGGAGCGATCATGGCGAGCACGCAGGCTCGCGACGTGGGGAGCGAGAACGAAGAGCGCGAGGGCATCGGTTCTGAGCGCATCAACCGGAATCTGGCCGACCTCCTCCAGGAGCTGCGGGTTGCGGCGCTCGGCGTGCAGATGCTCTTCGGCTTCCTCTTGGCGCTGCCGTTCTATGCCCGCTTTTCGGAGCTCGGTGCCTCCCAGCGCGACCTCTACAAGGTGAGCGTGCTCGCCGCGGCCGCTGCGACCGCTCTGCTCATCAGCCCCGTCGCCTATCACCGATGGGTGTTCCGCCGCCACCAGAAGGCGAAGCTCGTGAAACTTGCCAACGTCGAGGCGCTGCTCGGACTGTCCATGGTGGCCGTCTCGTTGTGCTGTGTCATCGGACTCATCTTCACCGTGGTGGGTGCCGGCTGGCTCTTCTCACTGCTCGTCGGCGTGGTGATGGCCAGCTTCATCTTTCTGTGGTTCGCGCTGCCGATCTTCGACCGGATCGCGACGGGCCCTGAGGACGACCCAGACTGACCCGACGTTGCCGCTCAGTACACCCAGACGGTCGTGCCGATCGGGTCGATGTTGTTTGCCCACACCCAATTGATGGCTTCGTTGCTGATGCGCGCACAGCCGTGCGAGACAGGCACCGGCGGGACGTCGGTGTCACCGTGGATCGCGAAGCCCTCGTAGAAGAAGCGCGGCCTGTACAGCGTTCCGAGCGAGTCGACGACGGTCCCGTCCACCACGCGGAAGGTCTGGAAGACGCCGACCGGCGTGTTCGCCACGGACGTCACTCCGTCCTGCGTGTAGGTGTAGCCCCCGCCCGTCGACGTGTTCAGCGTCCACTCCAGATGTCCGTTGTTCACGACCATCAACAGGTCGTTCTCGAGGTCGATCTGGATCTGGTAGCCCGCCATGGGACGTGGGTGCGGGACGACACCGGACTGGAGCGCGGCCCACGTTTCGGGTCCGACCACGCCGTCGGTCGGCAGTCCGGCCGCCTTTTGGAGCGCGTAGACGGCCTGCTCGGTGCTGTCGTCGAACGAGCCGCCGGCGGTATCCACCCAGTACCCGAGCGCGTAGAGCTGTTGCTGCAACTGCACGACCGCGGCGCCGCTGGCACCGGGGCTGAGCGTCGGCGGTGCGGGCGGAGGAGGCGCAGGCAGGATCCAGTAGCCGCTCCCGTCGGGCGTCGCCGCCATGCCGACGATCGGGTTGGGGTTCGACTGTCCGCCCATGGACCCGAAGAAGGAGGTGCCGTAGTTGAAGATGCCGCCGTCGGCCGCCACCATCCAGTAGCCCTGCGGCGCGCTGGCCATCCCGACGATCGGCGCGTTCAGCGGGGTGCCGCCCGTCGACCCGAGGAACGGCGCGTCGCCATAGCTGAAGATGCCGCCGTCGCGGGCGACGAACCAGTACCCGCCGCCGTCGTGCGTCGCCGCCATGCCGACGATCGGCTGGTTCAGCGGCTGGCCGCCACGAGATCCGTAGAACGCCGCGTCCCCGTAGCTGAAGATGCCCCCGTCCGAGGCCACGAGCCAGTAGCCCTGGCCGTCCGCCGTCGCCGCCATTCCGACGATCGGCGCGTTCAGCGGCTGGCCGCCCCGCGAGCCGAAGAAGCCGGCGTCGCCGTAGTTGAAAATGCCCCCGTCGGAGGCCACGAGCCAATACCCGCCGCCGTCGTGGGTCGCCGCCATGCCGACGATCGGCTTGTTCAGCGGAATGCTGCCGGCCGAGCCGAAGAAGCCCGCGTTGCCGTAATTGAAGATGCCGCCGTCGCTCGCGACCATCCAGTAGCCCTGGCCGTCGGGGCTGGAGGCCATGGCCACGGGGGGAGCGTTGAGTTGCAGGCCGCCCGAAGGCCCGAAGAAGCCGGCGCTGCCGAAGTTGACGGGCTGGGCCGGATTGTCCGGGTAGGCCGCTCCCGCCGTGCCCGGTGCCACGCCTACGAGCGCGGGCGCCAGGGCAAGGCCGCCGACCAGGGCCACCGCGAGTCGCCGGCGCAGCCGGGAACCGCGCGCAAGGGGGCGACGGCGGTCGCGTCGTGCCCGGTCATGGTGCGGCATCGTGCACTCCTCTGGAAGTGGAAGGGGCGGCACCGCTCGTCCCGTCGATTGGGTCGGCGCGCCGACGAGCTGGTCGGAGGTTGGATCACCCTACATCGGGGGTTGCGCGGGTGTGCCTCAGCCGGGGCGCTCCCAGTGGACCACTCGGTCCACGCGTCCGCTCTCGACGTCGTAGAGGAACCCCGCGATCGTCTGCAGCCGCGACAGGTACGGCGTGCCGGTGAGGCGCTCGATGTCCGCCCGGAGGGCCGCCGCATGGTCGCTGATGGGGAGGAACTCGAGGTCCGCTCCCGTTCGGGCGCGCAACTCCGCATCACTCACGTTCTCCAGCCCGCACTTCGTGTGCTGCATGACGACCACCGTGTCGACGCCGAGCGTGCCGCTCGAGAGTGCCAAGCTGCGGAGGACGTCGTCCGTGACGCGTCCGCCCGCGTTGCGGATGATGTGCGCGTCGCCGAGCCTCAGCCCGAGCACTTGGGCGACCACGATGCGCGCGTCCATGCACGTGACGACGGCGAGTCGCCGGGCCGGTGGCGCTTCCCGGGCGTCGGGTCGCGGCGCGTTCTCGTTCGCGGCGAGGAGTTCGTCGATGAGCGTCACCGCGCCGGGAACCCTTCGCCTCGGTGTTGATCGAGAGCGGGTGCGCTCTGCGCCACCTCGGGCATCGCCAGCCGGATCGGGAAGGACGGGAACGGTGCGCTCGCCACCATGCCTTTGCGATCGAGCACCGGTGCGACAGGCACCGCCACCGCGCTGAGCGCAGTGACCAGCTCGTCGCGGGACCGTCGGGCTATCGCCTGGGCGACGGCCCGTTGCGTCTCGGCACCCCGTGCGGAGCGGTCCTCGAAGGTCAACGGCGCCAGGTCGTCGAGGCCGAGCTCGGCGCAGAGGTTCGACCAGAAGTGCTGCTCGCTGATAACGCCGAGCGCGACCTGCCCGTTGTCAGCCGTGTCGAAGATCCCGTAGCCCGGGACCGGGCCCGAATGGGTCGAGCCGCCCTCGCCGTCGCCGTCGGCGCTCCCGATCGAACCCGTCCATGTGGCCAGCACGTCGGTCATCGAGACGTCGAGGTAGGTGCCTTCGCCGGTCGCGTGGCGGCCCAGCACGGCGGCGCAGATGCCGAACGCTGCGGCCATCCCTCCCGCCAGGTCCGCGATCGGCAGCGCCGAGACGCGGGCCGTGCCGCCCTCCGGCGTCAGCGCCCCCGCCCACGCCTGGTAGTTGACGTCGTGGCCCGGGAGTTCGGCGCGCGGGTCGTCCTGTCCGTACCCTGAGATGGAGCAGTACACCAACGCGGGATTCGCCCCGCGCACGGTGGTGGCGTCCATCCCGAGCCGGGCCATCACCCCGGGGCGGAAGCCCTCCACCAGGACGTCGGCCTCCATGGCGAGCGCGAGCGCCCTTTCCCGGTCGTCGCCGTCCTTCAGGTCGAGCTCGATGCTGCGCTTCCCGGCGTTGATCGATTCGAAGAGCCCGGCGTAATGACGCATGGGGTCGCCGCCCGGTGGCTCGACCTTGAGCACGTCTGCGCCGAGCGCGACCAACAGAGACGTCGCGTAGGGGCCGGGGCGCCAGATGCTCAGGTCCAGGACCCGCAGGCCGGAGAGGAGGGCCGCGTTCATCGTGGCCGAGTCTTGCATTCCCGTCCGCGGGTTACCCTCATCGGGTGCTCGGCTTCTTCTCGTTCACCGAGATCACCGACCCGTCCGCCCACGAGGCCTACAACGCGTGGCACCAGCTCGACCACCTGCCCGAGCAATTCACGCTCGAAGGCGTGCGGTTCGGTCAGCGCTGGGTCCGTTCGCCCCATTGTCGTGCCGCGGAGGCCGCGAGCGGGTCGCTGCTGGACCCCTTCCACTACATGACGCTGTATTTGTTGCGGGACCGCGACGTGGTGCCGCCCTTCTTCGCGTTGGGCCAGGAGCTGTACGACAAGGACCGCTTCTTCGCTGCCCGCCGTGCGGTGCTCTCGGGCCCCTTCGACGTCGTCGGTTCGTGGGCGGCACCGCGCGTGGCCGTGTCCGCCGGCGCCATTCCGTTCCGGCCTTCGCACGGCGTCTATGCGATCGTGGGTCCCCCGATGGAAGGTGCCCCGTTGGTCGAGACGCCTGGCGTGGCCGGGGTGTGGCAGTTCGCCGAGGCCGAGCGCACGGTCACGGTGGCCTTCGTCGACGGGGACCTCTGGCGGGTCGCCGACGAGCTCGGGAGCAGGGTCGGAGACCTCGGCGCCACACCCGAGTGGGCGGGACCGCTGGAGCGGGTTGATGCGTTTCGGTGGGACTGGTTCGCTACGCTGACGCCCCAATGAGCCCAGAGACCAAGTCGAAAGCCCAGCGCAGGGCAGAGGCCCAGCAACGCGCCGCCGAGCAACGCGCCGCCGAGCTGCGCAAGAAGCGCACGCGCCTCGGCATTCGCATCGGTGGGGTCGTCGTGGTGCTGGCACTCGTCATCGTGCTCATCGTCGTCCTTTCTAGCGGCGGCAGCGGCACGTCAGGGGTCTTCTCGAACCCGAAGGTCTCCGGCCTGGAGCCCATCCCGGCCTCCATGAAGCAGAGCTGGGTGCAGCCGCCCGCCGGCAAACCGGGTCCCGAGGTGATCCCGCTGACGACCGGACCCAAGCTGGCCACCCTGGTCAACAACGCCACCGGGCAGACGGTCGACGGCGTGCAGTGCAACGCGGGCGAGAAGACGGTCTCGCACGTCCACACGCACGTGACGATCTTCGTCAACGGGCAGTCCCGGGTGATCCCCTACGGCGCCGGCATCCCTGGCTTCCAGGCGGAGCAGACCAACAATCCTTCGCCGGCGGGGCCCGGTCCGTTCGTGGTCACCGGCAACTGCTACTACTGGCTCCACGTGCACACCACCGACGGGATCGTCCACATCGAGTCGCCCAGCACGACCGAAGGCTTCACCCTCGGCCAGTTCTTCGACATCTGGGGCGTGCCCCTGAGTTCGAACCAGGTGGGGCCGGCGACGGGCAAGGTGACCGTCTTCTTCACGTCGCCCGGCAAGAGCCCAATGCTCTACACCGGCGACCCGCGCAACCTGCCGCTGGGCGACCACTACCAGATCCAGCTCGTCGTGGGCACGCCCATCGTGGCGCCGGTTCAGATCACCAACTGGGGCGGCCTGTAGAGCCCGTGGAGGTCGATGCCGTCGTCGTCGGCCTCGGACCCGGGGGCGAACAGGTCGCGGAGGAACTGGCCGACGCCGGCCTCGAGGTCGCGGGCATCGAGTCCGTCCTCGTCGGCGGCGAGTGCCCCTATTGGGGCTGCATCCCCTCGAAGGCGATGGTGCGTGCGGGCGAGGTGCTGGCCGAGGGTCACCGCATCCCCGGCCGCGCGGGGTCGGCGACCATCACGGCCGATTGGACGCCGGTGGCGCACCGGGTCCGGGAAGTCACCGATTCCTGGGACGACGGCGCCGCGGTCGAGCGCCTCGAAGGCAAGGGCGCACGCTTCGTGCGCGGGCACGCCCGCGTCACGGGCCCGAACAGCGTCGAGGTGGACGGCGGCACGATCACGGCCCGGCGCGCGCTCGTGCTGGCGACGGGACAGCGGGCCTGGGTCCCACCGATGTTCGAGTCCGTCCCGCACTGGACGAACCGCGAGCTCGTCGAGTCCGAGTCGGTGCCCGCGTCGCTCCTGGTCATCGGCGGCGGCGCCGTCGGCCTCGAGCTGGGTCAGGTCATGCAGCGCTTCGGTGCCGCTGTGACCATCGTCGAGTCGGGGCCGCGCCTGGCCGGCGCGGAAGAGCCGGAGGCCTCCGAGCTGATCAGCGACGTCCTGCGGCGCGACGGCGTGGATGTCCACACCGGCGTCGCCGTCGAGCACGTGGAGCCGCACGGGCCGACGGGGGCGCAGGTCATGCTGGCCGACGGGACCACGCTGCAGGGCGAGCGCATGCTCGTCGCCACCGGGCGCCGCAGCAACCTGCGCGCGCTCGGCGTGGGGGCGCTCGGCGTCGACGAGCATGCCCACGGCCTTCCCGTGGACGGCCGCATGCGCGTGGCCCCCGGAGTGTGGGCGGTCGGCGACGTGACGGGGAAGGGTGCGTACACCCACGTCGCGGTGTACCAGGCGCGTCTCTGCGTGGCCGACATCCTGGGGCGGCCGAGGCCCGACGCGGACTACCGCGCGCTGCCGCGCGTCACGTTCACCGATCCCGAGATCGGCTCGGTCGGCCTCACCGAGGACCAGGCACGGCGCGACGGAGGCGATGTTGTCGTGCTGCAGGAGTCGGTCGCCGACTCGGCGCGGGGCTGGCTCCATGGCGCAGAGGGGTTCGTCAAGCTCGTGGCGCGCGACGGTGTGCTCGTCGGCGCCACTGCGATGTGCCCCTACGGCGGCGAGGTGTTCAGCATGCTGGCGCTCGCCGTGCACGCGGAGGTCACGCTCGAGACCATGCGGACGATGATCTTCGCCTATCCCACGTTCCACCGTGCGGTGGACTCGGCGTTGTGGTCCCCCAACAATGCCGCGAAGATCGCCGGGGCCTGATGCGGCAGCAGTGAGAGGTGGCCCTCGCCGGGCACCACCGTGACCGTCGCGTGCGGGATGTGCTGGTACAGGAAGGCGCGGTAGCCCGGAGGGCCCGTCCTGTCGTCCGAGCCCTCCCAGATCTGGACGGGCACCTCGATCTCCTCGAGCGCGAACCCCCACGGGTCGCCGAAGATGCGGTAGTCCTGGATGCACCCCTCGGTGCCCTGGCGTACGGCCTCACGCACGAACGCGAGAGCCAGGTCGGGCGGACCCCACTCGCGCAACACGGTGCGGTCCGCGGGCGGGAACGAGTGCATCGCGGCCCGGAGCAACCGTGCGTTGCTGGCGTGCACGATGCTCGCCTTCAGCGCCGCCGACGCCAGCCCGGGCGTCCGGCGGGTCAGGAACAACAGCACGCGGTCGGAGGCCGTCAGGCCTCTCGTCGTCCCGTACAGGTCGAGGGGCACCGCGCTCGACAGCAGCGCGGCGGCGGTCACCCGCCCGGCCATCTTCGCGGCACAGACTGCGGCGTACGGACCGCCCGCCGACCAGCCCATGACGGCGAACTTCTCGATGCCGAGCGCCGCCGTCAGGTGCGCCACGTCGTCCGGCCAGTCGAGCAGCCGGCGCCCGGGCTGGAACGTCGAGAGCCCGATGCCGGGCCGGTCCGGGGACACGAGATGCACGCCCGAGGCCACCGCGGCGTCGTGGGCGTGCTCGGCGTCGAGCCGGGAGCTGAGCCCTCCGTGGAAGCTCAAGACGGGGAATCCACCCGGATCGCCGTAGTCCTCGTACGCCAGGACGCGGCCGTCGGGCAGCTCCACCGATGCGGTCACGCCTGCCGCCGACGCGATCCGGGCCGCGGCTCGCCGGACGCGCGTTGGGGCACGACGTCTGCGGGAGCCACCATGGGGTCACGCTATAGGGTCAAGGCATGAGCGCGAACGTCGACGAACTGGTCGATGGCCTGTTGGCCGACTTCCCACCGGCGTCCACGCCGGCGCAACGATTCCTCGAGGAGCAGTACGACCGGGGCCTCGCCTGGGTGCACTTTGCCGAGGACAGCGGCGGCCTGGGCCTGACCCCGAGGGACCAACAACGCGCCCAGTCGCGCCTCCATGCCGGCGGTGCGCCTGCGGCGGGCGTGCGCAACCCGATCGGCTACGGCATGTGCGCGCCGACCATCGCCACGCACGGCACGCCCGAGCAGAAGGCGCGCTACCTGCGGCCGCTCTTCAGCAACGAGGAGATCTGGTGCCAGCTCTTCAGCGAGCCGGGTGCCGGCTCCGACGTCGCCGGGCTCTCGTCGCGCGCCGAACGCGACGGCGACGAGTGGATCCTCAACGGGCAGAAGGTCTGGACGACATTGGCCCACATCTCCGCGTACGGGCTCATCATCGCCCGGACGAATCCCGACGTTCCCAAGCACCGAGGGATGACAGCGTTCCTCGTGGACATGCACGCGCCCGGCGTCGAGGTGCGCCCCCTGTTCCAGATCACCGGTGAGGCGGAGTTCAACGAGGTGTTCTTCACCGACGTCCGCATGCCCGACACGGCGCGACTCGGCGGCGAAGGGGAGGGCTGGTCCGTCGCCCTCACGACGCTCATGAACGAGCGCGTGTCCATCGGCGGCGCCGTCGGCCGGCGGAACAGTGGGCCGATCGCCGAGGCCCTGAAGATCTGGAAGGAGCGCTGGCAGGGTGACACCTCGCCGCACGCCCTCGCGCTGCGCGACCGCCTGATGTCGAGCTACATCCGCATGGAGACGCTGAACATGACGAACGCGCGGGCCGCCGCCACGCGCAAGGCGGGCACACCCGGGCCCGAAGGCTCCGTTGCGAAGCTGGCGTTCGCGGAGGAGAACAAGCGCGTCTACGACCTCTGTATGGACCTGCTCGGCAGCGATGCGATGCTGTTCCCCGCCGGGTATCCCATGGTGCGACCCGACCTGGTCGGGATGGGTTCGCCCGACGTGCACAAGATGTTCCTCCGGGTCCGCGCCAACTCCATCGAGGGGGGCACCTCCGAGGTCATGCGCAACATCCTCGGCGAGCGGGTCCTCGGCCTTCCCGGCGACGTGCGCACCGACAAGGAGCTGCCGTGGAAGGAAGTGCCGCGCAGCTGATCACCTCGGAGCGGTGACACCCGACATCCCGGCCGAGAAGCGCGTCGCGGCGGAGGCTGCGGCCGCCTTCGTCGAGGACGGCATGCGCGTCGGCCTCGGCACCGGCACGACCGTCGCCGAGCTGGTGCCGGCGCTCGGCCGCCGGCATCTCTCCATCACCTGCGTCGCGACGTCGCCGGCGACCGAAAAGCTGGCTCGTGCGAACGGGCTCGACGTGCGCCCGTTCACGGACATCGACTGCCTCGACCTCGCCATCGACGGGGCCGACCAGGTCGACCCCGCGGGCTGGCTGGTCAAGGGCGGCGGGGGAGCGCAGACCCGCGAGCGGATCGTGGCCGCGGCGGCCGACCGGTTCGTCGTCATCGTGTCGTCGGACAAGCCGGTGCCGCGCCTGCACGCGCCGGTGCCGCTCGAGCTGCTCGCGTTCGGCCTCGCCGCCACGCTCCACGCGTTGCCGGGCGCGGTCCTCCGGGACGCCCCGCACACTGCCGACGGCGGCATCCTGGCCGACTATCACGGGGAGGTCGGCGACCCCTCTGTGCTCTCGGAGCGGCTCGATGCCGTCCCCGGGCTGGTGTCCCACGGCCTGTTCCCGCCGTCGATGGTGAGCACGGTCCTCGTCGCGCGCGGCGCCGAGGTGGAGGCTCGGCAGATCGCCTGAACGCGGCGCCGGGCGGTCCGGGCGTCGCCTAAGCGGCCGAGAAGGTGACGGGCAGCGCGGTCGGCGCGCGGAACACGTCGCCCCGGATGTACGGATCGCTGCTGCGGTCGAGGGCCAGATCCGGGAGGCGGTCGAAGACGCGGTTGAGGAGCACCCGGGTCTCGAGCCGGGCCAGGTGCATGCCGAGGCACATGTGCGGTCCGTGCGCGAACGCGATGTGCGGCTGCGACGGGCGGAAGATGTCGAAGCTGTCGGCATCGTCCCAGCGCGTCTCGTCATGGTTCGCCGAGCCGATGTGCGTGGTGATCTGCTCGCCCGGTCCCAGCTGCACGCCACCCACCTCCACGTCAGAGGTGGTGGTGCGCGTGATCGTGAGCAGGGGCGGCTCGATCCGCAGGCCCTCCTCGATCGCCTGGGGCAGCAGGGAGCGGTCGGCCTGGACGGCGGCCAGCTGGTCGCGGTGGGTGAGCAGCAGGTACAGGAGGTTGCCCGAAGAGCGGTAGGTCGTCTCGGCACCGGCCGGCAGGAGGAGGCGCAGGAACGAGCAGATGGCTTCGTCGGTCAGCTGCTCGCCGTCGATCTCGGCCACCACCAGGTCGCTGATGAGATCGTCGGCGGGGTGCGCCCGGCGGTCCGCACACAACGCACTGAAGTACTCGCGCAGCCATTCGGACGCCGCGAGGCCCCGGTCGATGTCGGCCACGAGGCCGATCAGCTCGATCCCGCGGCGGTGGAATTGTGGGAAGTCCTCCTCGGGCAACCCGAGCAGGCGAGCGATCACGCGGACCGGGAACTCGAAGGTGAGCTGGCGCACAAGATCGGCCTCGCCGTCCGCGACGAAACGGTCGATCTGTTCGTCGATGATCGGCCCGATGAGCTCGGGTTCCCAACGTGCGAGCGCCTTCTCCCGGAACGCGTGCGCGACCAGGTTGCGGTTGGTGCGGTGCTCCGGGTCGTCCATGCCCAGGATCACGTGGCCGAGGACCATGCCGATGGAGGTGTCGTAGCCCGTCGACGAGAACGTCTTGGCGTCGCGCAGAACGCGCGAGCAGTCGTCGTAGCGGTAGGCGATGTATTCCTCCGAAGGGACGAAGCCTTCGGGTAGTACGTCGGGAGACATCGTGTAGCCCTTGCTGACCGGGGCGTTGCGCCGTTTCTCCGCCAGCGCGGGCCACGGGTCCCGGGACGTGCCGGCGACCACGTCGTCGAAGGCGGCGAACGGGTCGTACTCCTGGGCCTCGGACGTGGTCATGGTGCGGCTTCCTCCCCGAAGTGGGCGCGGTGTGACGTTCGTGTCAGGTTAGGTCTGCGGAGGTCCGTGCACCACCCGCGCGGGTGGGGCGGCTCCGACCCCGACCGCGTAGGCTCCCGCCTGCCATGAAGACCCTCCGGACCCCCGATGCCCGCTTCGCCGGCCTGCCCGGCTTCGACTTCGAGCCCCACTACGCCGAGGTCGCCGACAGCGAGGGTGGCACCCTCCGGGTGCACTACCTGCGAGAGGGCGACCCCGCCGCCCCGATCGTCCTGCTCATGCACGGCGAGCCCTCTTGGTCGTACCTGTACCGCAAGATGATCCCCGTCCTCACCGGCGCCGGGCTCCAGATCGTGGCCCCGGACCTGGTCGGCTTCGGCCGTTCGGACAAGCCCACCGAGCGCGCCGACTACACGTTCGCCCGCCACGTCGAATGGGTGCGCGAGCTCCTCTTCGACCGGCTCGATCTCCGGGACGTCACACTGGTCGGCCAGGACTGGGGCGGCCTCATCGGCCTGCGCCTCGTCGGCGAGCACCCCGAGCGTTTCGCCCGCGTCGTGGCCGCCAACACGTTCCTCCCGACGGGGGACACGAACCCGGGCGAGGCCTTCTTCGCCTGGCAGAAGTTCTCCCAGGAGGTCGAGGAGTTCCCGACCGGCGGAATCGTGCAGGGCGGCTGCGCGAAGGGGATCACGGCCGAGGTGAGAGCCGCCTACGACGCCCCGTTCCCCGACGAGTCCTTCAAGGCGGGGGCCCGCGCCTTCCCCATGCTCGTCCCTTCGCGGCCGGACGACCCCGCCCACGACGCCAACGTCGCAGCCTGGGTGGGCCTGGCCGCGTTCGACCGGCCGTTCCTGTGCGCCTTCAGCGACAGCGACCCCATCACCGGCGGGGCCGACAAGAACCTCAAGGAGCGCATCGCCGGCGCCAAGGGACAGCCCCACACGACGATCGTCGGCGGCGGCCACTTCCTGCAGGAGGACTGCGGGGAGGAGCTGGCGCAGGTCGTCGCCGACTTCGTGCGCTCCACTTCGTGACGTCCGCGCACCGCGTCGTCGTCGTCGGCGCCGGGTTCTCCGGCATCGGCATGGCGGCCCGCCTGCGCTCCATGGGCATCGAAGACTTCGTCGTCCTCGACCGCGGACACGACCTGGGCGGCACCTGGCGCGACAACGCGTACCCCGGTGCCGCCTGCGACGTCCCCTCCAACCTCTACTCGTTCTCGTTCGCGCTCAACCCCGACTGGTCGCGCTCGTTCCCTTCGCAGGCCGAGATCTGGGACTACATGCGCGCCTGCGTCGACAAGTTCGACGTCGGTGGGCATCTCCGCTTCGACCACGCCGTCGACGAAGCCCGCTGGGACGAGGAGGCGGAGCGCTGGGTCGTTCGTGCGGCCGGGGAGGAGTACGTGGCCGAGGTGCTCGTGTGGGCGACCGGCTCGCTCAGCGAGCCCCAGGTGCCGGACTTCCCGGGCCTCGACGCCTTCCGCGGCAAGGTGTTCCACTCGGCGAAGTGGGACCACGCCTTCGACCTGCGGGACAAGCGCGTCTGTGTCGTCGGCACGGGCGCGTCCGCCATCCAGTTCGTGCCGCAGATCGCGCCGGCGGTCGAGCATCTGTACCTGCACCAGCGGACCCCGCCCTGGATCGCGCCCCGGCGGGACCGGGCGGTCTCACGCCTGCGCAAGATGGCCTACCGCAAGGTGCCGGCGCTCCAGCGACTGTCGCGGCTGCGCATTTACGCCATCTTCGAGTCGCTGCTCGGGGTCTTCGTCGGGCAACGCGAGCGCACGAAGGCCGTCGTGCGAAAGCGCGCGCTCGATCATCTGGCCAAGCAGGTGCCCGACGAGACGTTGCGCGCCAAGCTGACGCCGCACTACGAGCCGGGCTGCAAGCGCCTGCTGCTCTCCGACGACTACTACCCCTCGTTGTGCCTGCCCAACGTCGAGGTGGTGGACACACCTGTGGCCTCGTTCACCGCCCATGAGGTCGTGGGCCAGGACGGCATCGCACGCCCCGTCGACGTCGTCATCATGGGCACCGGCTTCGAGGCCGCCGAGCCCCCCTACGCCGAGCACATCGTCGGCCGCGACGGCATCCGGCTCTCCGAGTTGTGGAAGGCCGACGGCGTCGAGGCGTACGCCGGGTCCACCGTGGCCGGCTTCCCGAACCTCTTCCTCATGATCGGGCCCAACTCGACGCTGGCCCACAACTCGATGATCTACATGATCGAGTCGCACATCAACTACATCGCCAGCGCGCTGGCCTTCATGGCGCGGCCCGGTGTGCGGACCGTCGAGGTCAAGAAGGGCGTCCAGCGTCGCTACAACGACAAGCTCCAAGCCCGCCTCGAACACTCGGTATGGGTAGAGGGCGGGTGCGGCAGCTGGTACCTCGACCACCGCGGCCGCAACACCACACTGTGGCCGGACCACACCTGGAAGTTCCGCCGGCTGACCCGGCGCTTTCACCCCGGCGAGTTCACCGTCCGCGCGTAGGCGCGCAGCGCCAGCGCTCCGAGGACGGCGGCGAACACCGCCAAGGCGCCTATCTCGGGCAACACGGTGGAGAGGCCGACGTGGTCATAGATCAGCTTCACGAACGCGTCCATCGCCCAGGCCTGCGGCACGACATGGCCGACGGCGCGGACGGCTGGTCCCACGACGTCGAGGGGGTACATGCAACCGCCGAGCAGCCCGCACACGATGCCCAGGACGACGGCCACCGAGATGGCCTGTTCCTCCGTGCGCGAACGCAGGGAGATCAGTGCCGCGGCTCCCGCATAGGCGAGCGAGAGCATGGCCAGGACCAGGAAGACCCCGGCCGGATTGCCCCAATGCACGCCGAAGATGAGCACCCCGACAACGAGCAGTCCCACGCACTGCACGGCGGCCACGCAAAGGCTTGTGGCGATCAGGGCGGCGACGACGGAGCGGCGGCGCACGGGTGCGGCGGCGATGCGGGCCATGAGACCGAGCCGGCGCGTCTCGACCACCCCCGATGCCAGCAACAACACCGTGATGCCGAGGAAGAGGACGAGATCGGCCGGCGCCACGTAGGAGAAGGGGCTCAGTGCGGCGGGGACGTCCGTGTGTGCCAACGTCACGTCGGTCACCGCAGTGCGGTGGCCCTCCGCCGTCATCAAATCGAGCAGGGCGACCACGTCGGTGCGGGCCTGGACCGCGCCCGTGGAGGCCGACTGGCTCACGAACTCGGCCCGATGCGACCCGGCGGGCGCCGGCAGCATGACGAGGCCGGCCACGACCCGCCCGCGCAGGATGTCGTCGGACAGCTGCGCCCGATTTGGTTCCACCCGGATCTTCAGGTCTGCGGTCTGGTGCACCAACGCCAACAGGCGCGCCGAGGGATGCAGGAGGCCCACCGGCTCCTTCGGGCTGCCCGCCAGCAGGCCGGTCACGAGGATGAAGAGGACGGGGAAGACGGTGGCGACGAAGACGAACCTGCGGTCACCGCCGGCCCGGCGCAGGTTCACCCGCAGGATTGCGATCACGGCGTCACCATCCGGCGCACCCGGATCATCGCGAAGCCGCCCGTCACGAACGCGATCAGGCACAAGACGGCGAACGGGCCGAGCACGGACGAGGCGGGGTCGTGCAGCAGGGCGAGGCGGCCGAACCCGACCAACGCCCAGCCGTTCGGTGTTCCGAGGCTCAGCACCTGGAGGAACTCGGGGAGCGCTCCGGGTGGCAGGAGGTTGCCGCCCAGGAGGGCGAGGACGAGGCCGACGATCAACGAGGCGGCGAACGCCTCCTGGGGCGAACGCGCGAACGAGGTGAGGAACGTCCCGAGCCCGCACATGGCGGCGGTTGCCCCGACGCACATGAGGAGGACGCCGAGCGGTGCGCCCCACCTGGCCCCGAAGACGGCAGCCGTGACCGCCCACACCACGAGGATGGACGCCAGACCCGTCAACGCGATGGCGAGCAACTTGCCCCACACGATCGAGCGCGGCCGGATCGGTGCCGCGGCCAGCCGGGCCAGCGTGCCGGTCGCCCGCTCCATCAGCAGGGAACGCATGCCGAGGCCGCTGCCGATGAAGAGGAACACGACGGCGATCGACGGGGCGAAGTAGTCGAGGACCGCCTTGCCCCCGTTGCCGACCGTGCTCGTCTGCACGGAGATGGCCGCCGGGTC
>Ga0307474_10001835_pt1 | contig 15336 bp, 13 predicted proteins | sample atmos_gasesECM1C_2_FD_203312 | JGI IMG/M metagenome (GOLD analysis project Ga0307474, IMG submission 203312) | Hardwood forest soil microbial communities from Morgan-Monroe State Forest, Indiana, United States - atmos_gasesECM1C_05 | ecosystem: Environmental > Terrestrial > Soil > Temperate... | reverse complement strand
CCGCATCGTTGGCGGCCCGGTTCATGAGAATACCAAAGCGGCGCATCTTCTCTGACTGCTGCGCGCTTGCCGCGAGCGGCCATGCGACCGAAACAGCAATAACTTTGATGAAATCTCGCCGACGCACGTAACCCTCCGCAATGAGGTCAAGGACGACGCCAATCTTCAAAGCCTATCAGATTAGGGCGGCTACGTCCCTTTTGGGTCATTTTCGACCGTTTCAACATGGCTTTGCAATGTCTGGCTAGTCGTCGCGATCAGGCCATCGGTTGAGACCGACATCGGGCGGTGCGGCCAGGCACCGCCTGATCGTTCCTCAGGCCGACGGGTTTTGCGCTGGACGTTGCGGCTAGGAAAGCCCGATTATTTCACGCGCTTGCGCAGGGGTGGCAATCGCGGCGCCAAGGCTCTTCAAAATGAGCGCCGCGTGGCCTACGAGTTCGGCGTTGCTTTTGGCGAGAACGCCCTTTGCCATATAGAGGTTGTCCTCGAGCCCGACCCGGACATGGCCGCCAAGCAGATAGGACTGGGCCACCATTGCGAATTCGGAACGGCCGATGCCGAAAGCAGCCCAGATCGAGCCCTCCGGCAACAGGTCACGAGCATACATCATCGTTTCCGGCGACGGGTCGAAACCGTATTTGACGCCAAGCACGAGCGTACAGAGCGGCGGCCCCTGCAACGTCCCGTCTGCGATCAGATCGCGCGCCAGATGGATGTCCCCGGAATCGAACAGCTCCAGTTCCGGCAACACTCCCGCCGCGCGCATGCGCGCCGCCATCCTGCGCACGTTCGGCGGCGTGTTGATCACGACCTGCCCGGCGGAATTCATGGTGTTGAGGTCGAGCGTGCAGATTTCCGGCCGCAGCAGTTCGATGTGCTCGATGCGCTTCTCCGGCACCATCAAGGTTGTGCCCGGACCTGCGACCTTGGGGTCTTGCTCCGACGGCACGAACCGTCCGCCCGGTCCGGTGGTGAGGTTGATGATCAAGCGCTTGTCGCGGGCGCGGATGCGGTCCATCACGTCACGATAGAGATCGATCGACATCGAGGGGCGGCCGGTTTCGGGATCGCGCACATGGATGTGGGCGACGCAAGCGCCGGCTTCCGCTGCTTCAAGGGCGCTGTCGGCGATTTGCTGCGGCGTGATCGGCAAATACGACGACTGCTCGGGGCGCGTCAGGTTTCCGGTGATCGCGCAGGTGATGATGACCTTCTGATGCGGTTGATGTGCCATCCAAATGCCTCCCGCCGTCGACGTGAATGCCGTCAGCTCTTCTTCCTGGCGACTTTTTTCGCGGCCTTCGCTTCCGCCGTCTGCCTGATTTCTTCGACAGCCCTCTTCATCGACCGTGCGTAGCTGTCGGCAGCATTCTCGGCCGTGATCCGCAGGCGTCTCGCCGCAGCACCCGCCATCAAAAGCGTGGTTTTGGCGGTTTCCCTGAAACGCTGCCTCGTCTCGCTGGTCTTGGCCTTGGCCGCCAACGCAATCAACCTTGCATGCCGCTTTCGCGCAGCCGCCATCAGGGTCTTGTGCTGCTTCCTTGCGATCGACCGAATGACAACATCGAGGTCTGCTTCAGCCATTCTTGTTTTCCTCAAACGGCGAGGTGGGGTTTGGCAGGACGGGCTTGGGCGCGCGGGAGCGATTGAGGGAGCAGGCCGCGCTTGTTCAGGCGGGAAGTAACGAATTCGGCAACAGCTATAACAGCCATTTTGATTTTCTGCACCGGCATTTTAGCCATGGTTGCCGGGCCGGAATCGGTGCAGCAAACCAAATGCACCCGAACGGGTGTAATCGAAACCATGTCTGTTGCCGAACGCCTGTAACCCGAATTGACGACTCGGCTTCGGGCCTGCCGGACGTCATTCTCGCTGGACGGTGGAAGCGCTCCGTCCAATCGGCGTGAATCGGTTTCGGTGAGGCATCGGAAATGAAATTTCGGGATCATTCGCACGGATTTCACCACGGCCTGAAGGATCCAGGACCGGAGGTGCCGGCTTACTCTACGCGCTGAAGCCTCTGCTTGACAGCTTCAACCGGGCATTTCGCGAGGATTGAGGCGCCGGGGCAGCAAACCCGGGCATCACGATGAAGGCACCCGTGAGGCGGGTGAGTGACCATTCGGTCTTCCACTCCAACGCAGGACCGCCTCGGTACGATTGCGCGCAGAGCATTTTCGCATGATCCGTTGAATGTGCATCTTCACGGTATTTTGCGAAAGGTTGAGCCTGACGGCAATCAGCTTGTTGGGAAGGCCGAGCTTCAACGCAGCGAGCACATGTTGTTCCCGTGGCGTCAGGTCGACCATCGTCCTTTCAGGCAGGATCGCTGCAACGTATTTATCCTCGTGGACCATGGAAGACCGCGACCGCGCGGCACATTTCGCCGCCGCCCTGAGGCTCGTCGCGTCACCTTGTTTGACGACGGGCAACGGCCGGTAGACCCCACCGGCGAGAACCAGGCGCAATCCGGCGATGGCGACTTCGACCGCAATCGACGTCGGAAAGAAGCCGTGGACACCGCGCTGCATCGCTGCCGAAGCGGTCGCCTCGTCGTCGCGATTGGACAACAGCGCAACATACGCATTCGGGCAGAATTCTTCGATCAGCGCCAGCCGATCCGCGATCGAGGGGTCGCTGATCTCCTTGTCGGCGATGTTGAAGGCGATCAGGCGGATATCTCTTCCTGCCAACCCGGTCAGAGCGCTTGTCGAAACCAATTCGACGATTTCAAATCCGTTAAGCTCTCGCTTCAGTACGTTGACGATGCAACTACGCGCCAGCATCTGATGCTCGATGATCGCTATCACCGGCAATTTCGGCGATCCGTTGCTTGGCTCTGAAATATTGACAAGGTCTTCGATCATGGTGCCGCACTCGGCGAACAGGCGAACCAGTTCCCGTCCGGGCCTGTACAGGCTTCGAAGCCCGCCTGCGGCGATACATAACAGTTGCGTCCGACCAGCATGACGGCCAACGCACCAGCGCAAAGCGTTCTCATGCAACCCCTCCCCGGAGGTTGAATTCCCGCATTTCTTGCTGCGTGAATCTGATGATGTGCGCTGGTTGCCTATCAGTCGCTCAAATGTATTAAGCGCGCATTAAGCGTCATTCCGCCGGCGTTTCATGGTTAATGGCGGCGTAATGCGGCTGCTCGCGGCGCATCTTTTCCGCGGTCCGTGGCGCTGCGCCCGCGCGGTATGTCATTATTTTTGGTGGATTAAGTTTTGGCAGAAATTGCGTTAGTAACAGAGGCAATAAACAGCATCGAAACAACGTCAAAGCACGATCCAATCGGGTATTGGACCGCGCATCGCTTGATCCATGTCGAGTTCATTTCATAACGCCTGCAAGCAGACCCACAGGAGAGTAGTGCTTACAGGCCTGATATTTTGCACAGCGTTCGTAGTCATCAGCTTGTCTGCCAGAGAACGTCCCAACAACAATTCCGTCCGCATGGCCGCGGACAAACTGGTTCGCGCCACGATGTCGCTACGAGCGCAGAGATAAATACCGGCAGGCCGAATGACCCACGATGACCCCATGATCGACGATCCGGCTGATGCAACCGGGTGGACCATCTCGGGCCTGGCCGTGCTCGTGGCCATCGTGGCGGTCTGGATTCTCGGAATTTAGCGGCGACAATCTCGACACGGAATTTCCTTGAACAGTGCCACCACCCCCACCCGGCACTGTTCCTTAAACGGCCTCAGCTCGCCCCCGCGCTGAGGCCGTTTTTTTAATCTCGGGCAACCGCGCTTCAGCCTTGCGGCAGGGCTTCGAGGTGACACGCGGTCCACTGTCCGCTTGCCGTTGACCGAAGCTGCGGTTCTTCGCTCCGACAGCGATCGAATACGAATGGGCAGCGCGTGTGAAAGCGACATCCCCGCGGCGGATTGATCGGGCTTGGCACGTCACCCCTGAGAATCATGGGAGCGCGCACGGCGCCGGGTTCGGGCACCGGCACCGCCGAGAGCAAAGCCTTGGTGTAGGGGTGCCTTGGCGCGGTGAAGATTTGCCGCTTCGACGCCAATTCGACAATCTTGCCAAGATACATGACCGCGACGCGGTGAGTAATATGCTCGACAATCGCCAGATCATGACTGATAAAGAGCAGCGCGAGGCCGAACTCCCGCTGCAGATCCTGCAAGAGGTTGACGATCTGCGCCTTGACCGAGACGTCGAGCGCCGACACCGCCTCGTCACAGACGATCAATTCAGGCTCCGCCGCGAGTGCCCGGGCAATGCCGATGCGCTGGCGCTGACCGCCCGAGAATTCGTGCGGCCTGCGGTCCAACGCTTCGCGTGGCAGGCGAACGGTGTCCATCAGTGCCACGACCCGCGCGTCGAGTTCAGCGGAGGACTTCGCGAGACTGAAATTACGGATCGGCTCGGCCAGGATATCGCGCACGCGCATGCGCGGATTGAGGCTGGAAAACGGATCCTGGAAGACGACCTGCATGCGGCGACGCATCTTGCGCAGCCTGCCCGCCGAAAGGTCGTCGATGCGCTGGCCGTCAAGCGCAACCTGGCCGGCGGTAATGTCAAATAGCCGCAGGATGGCGCGGCCCACCGTCGATTTGCCGCAACCGGACTCCCCGACGAGAGAAAGGGTTTCCCCGCGCGCGATGTCGAACGAGACGCCGTCTACGGCATAGACCCACTCGGCCTTGCGCCCGAACCTGCCGGCACGCACCGGAAAGTATTTCTTGAGGTCGTTGACCTGGAGCAGAGGGACGTTCATGCGGCGGCTGCCTCCTTGAGCGCGTGGTGGCAGGCCACGACATGGCGGGGACTTTTCTCCTCGAGCCCGGGCGCGACCTGGCGACAGAGATCGGTCGCAAGCGAGCATCGTCCGGCGAAGACGCAGCCCTCGATCGGCTGCTTGAGGTCAGGGACCTGCCCCGGAATTTCCGCCAGCCGCTTCGCCGCGCCGATCAGCGAAGAACCCAATCTCGGCACGGCGCCGAGCAGGCCCTGGGTGTAGGGGTGACGCGGCGAGCGGAACAGTTTGGCCACCGGCGCCTCCTCCACCTTGCGCCCGGCATACATCACCATGACGCGCTCGGCGATTTCAGCGACCACGCCGAGATCATGGGTGATGAGAATGATCGCAGCGCCGACGCGGCGCTTGAGGTCCAGCATCAACTGCAGGATCTGCGCCTGGATCGTGACGTCAAGCGCCGTGGTCGGCTCGTCCGCGATCAAGAGCTTCGGATTGCAGGCGAGCGCCATCGCAATCATCACACGCTGACGCATGCCGCCGGAGATCTGATGCGGGTATTCCCGCACGCGCCGCGCGGGCTCGGGGATGCCGACCAACGTCAACATTTCGACCGCGCGTTCCTCTGCAGCCTGCCTGTCCAGCCCCTGATGCATTCGCAATGTCTCGCCGATCTGGCGCCCGAGCGTCAGCACCGGATTGAGGCTCGTCATCGGCTCCTGGAAAATCATCGAAATGTCGTTGCCGCGGATCGCGCGCATCTCGCGGTCGGACAGTTGCAGGATGTCCTTCTCCGCGAAACGGACGGAGCCCGCGACCTTGCCTGGCGGCTCGGGAATGAGCCGCAGCAACGACATGGAAGTGACCGACTTGCCGCACCCGGATTCACCGACGATAGCCAGTGTCTCGCCTTCGTCGACATGAAAGGAGACGCCATCGACGGCGCGGTTGATGCCCTCGGGGGTCCGGAAGTGGACCTGCAGGTTTTCGACTTCGAGCAAAGCCATCGAACGAGACCTAAAGGTTTTTGGCCATGCGCGGATCGAGCGCATCGCGCAAACCGTCGCCGAGCAGGTTGACGGCAAGCACGGTGACCGAGAGAAATGCTGCGGGAAAGAACACGATGTATGGTTTGACCTGCCACAGCGCCCGGCCCTCGGCCATGATGTTACCCCATGACGGAATGGTGGGCGGCGTGCCGGCGCCGATGAAGGAAAGGATGGCCTCCACGATCATCGCACTGGCGCAGATGTACGTCGCCTGAACCAGCATCGGCGCCAGCGTGTTGGGCAGTATGTGACGCAGGATGATCATTGGCGTGCGCGTGCCGGAGGCAACCGCCGCATCCACATAGGGCTGCTCGCGCAGCGACAGCACGACACCGCGCACAAGACGCGAGACGCGCGGAACCTCCGCAATGGTAATCGCCAGGATGACGTTGCCGACACTGCCGCGCGTCAGCGCCATAAGCGCGATGGCAAGCAGGATCGGCGGTATCGACATCAGCCCGTCCATGAATCGCATCAGGATGCCGTCCGCCCAGCGCACGAAGCCGGACACCATACCGATGGCGAGACCGGCAAGTGACGCCAGCGCGGCCACCGAAAGACCTACCGTGAGCGAAACCCGGGTGCCGTAGAGCACGCGCGAATAGATGTCACGTCCCAGCAAATCGGTGCCGAACCAGAAATCGGCCGACGGCGGACGCGTGCGCTTGGCAGGCGCCAGCGCAGTCGGGTCGACGGTTCCGAGAAAGGGCGCGAAGATTCCGATCAGGACAAGGCAGACCAGTAGCGCACCGCCAATCGCAACCGTTGGGTGGCCGCGCAGGAAACCGAGAATGCCGCGCCTGACCCTGACCTGGCGCAGCAACTCCGGCAATTGCGGAGCGACTACAAGGCCCGGCCGAAGCGCCTGCGCGGTGGTGGTAGAGGGCGTCAATAGCGAATCCTCGGGTCGATCAAGGTGTAGGCGACATCGATCGTCAGGTTGACCAGGACGTAGACGAAGCTGAACAGCAGCACGATACCCTGGATGACGGGATAATCCCGGCGCAGGATCGCATCGACGGTCAGCCGGCCCAATCCCGGAATCGCAAATACGCTTTCGGTGACCACCGCGCCGCCGATCAGCAAGGCGATGCCAATGCCGATCACCGTTACGATCGGAACGGCCGCATTTTTCAACGCGTGAACGAACAGGATATCGCCCTGGCCCAGGCCCTTGGCACGGGCAGTGCGGATATAGTCCTGCGTCAGAACTTCAAGCATGGCGGCGCGGGTAATGCGCGCGATCAGCGCGATGTAGACGCAACCAAGCGCGATCGACGGCAGGATCAGGTTCTCAAGCCATGGCCAGACGCCGCGGGCGAGCGGCGTGTAACCCTGCACCGGCAGCCACTCAAGTTCCAGCGCGAACACGTAGGCAAGAACGTATCCGACAACGAAGACGGGTAGTGAAAAGCCGAACACGGCGAATGCCATGATGGCGCGGTCCAGCAGGCTTCCCGCCTTCCATGCGGCGACCACGCCGAGTGGCACCGCAACGAGGATGGTCAGGACGAGAGTAATTGCCATCAGCGAAAGCGTCGGCTCGATGCGCTGCGCGATCATCGCGGCGACCGGCAGGCCGGTGAAGATCGAGGTGCCGAGATCGCCCCGCAGGATGTGCCCCAGCCAGGTGCCGAACTGGACCAGGAACGGCTGGTCGAGGCCGAGGCTCTGGCGAATGCGCTCCACATCGCCGGGACTCGCCTGGTCGCCTGCAATCACCACCGCCGGATCGCCCGGCGCGATGTAGAGCAGGCTGAAGACGAACAGTGCGACAATCGCCATCACGGGCAAGGTCGCCAGCACGCGACGGAGAATGTAGCTGAGCATGTGGGCTCACCCCACGGTCATACGGTCTTCGACACGCCCCAGAAGAAAGGTAAGGGTCCCTTCGTCACACCGGCGATGTTCTTGCGCCACGCCGTGTAGCTCAGGAAGAAGCCGGTCGGGGCATAGACGACATTCTCGAGCGCCGCTTTGTTGAGGCGCCCCACCGCGGCCTTTTCCTCGTCGAGGTTTTTGGCTTCGAACCATGCCGTGACTTCCTTCTCGACATCGGGGCTGTTGGGCCAACCGAACCACGCCTTGTCGCCGTTGGCGCGAATGGCGGTGTAGGGCGCGGGATTAATGCAGTCGGCGCCGGCGTGCCAGGTGTGAAACATCTGCCAGCCGCCCTGACCCGGAGGCGTCTTCTGAGCGCGGCGAGAGCCGACCGTACCCCAGTCGATTGCGACGAAGTCGACATTCATGCCGAGCCGCTTGAGGAGATCCGCGGTGACGTCGCCCTGCGCCTTGGTGACCGGCTGATCCTGCGCCACCAGGCACGTCACCGGCTGGCCCGAGTAACCGCTCTCGGCCAACAGTTTCCTGGCCGCGTCGAAATCGCGCTTGCCTTTCAAAATCTGGCCGCCCTCTTCAGTGTAAAGCGGCGTATCCGGCGTGAAGTAACCCGGCAGCGGCTTCCACAGCGAGGTATCGTCCCCCACCACCGCACGCATATAGTCCTCCTGGCTGAGTGCCATGAGCACGGCGCGGCGCGCCTTCACGTCGTTGAAAGGCGGATACAGGTGATTCATGCGGAATGAACCGATATTGCCAAGCGGATCGCCGATATCGACGCTGATATTGCGGTTCTTCTTGAGCACCGGTACGAGGTCGGCGATCGGGTTCTCCCACCAATCGATCTCGCCGTTCTGCAGCGCGGCCGCCGCCGTCGCGGGGTCCGGCATGACAACCCATTCCACGCGATCGACCATGATCTGCTTGCCGCCGGAGAGCCAGGACGGCTTCTCCTGCCGAGGCACGTAGCCGGCAAACTTCTCGAATACCGCTTTCGCGCCGGGCACCCACTCACCCTTCACGAATTTCATCGGTCCGGACCCGACATAATCGGCGATCTGCTTGAAGGGGTCGGTCTGGGCGATGCGCTCCGGCATGACGAAGGCGCAAGGCGAGTTGTTCTTGGCAAGCGCGTAGAGCAACTTCGGATAAGGCTGCTTCAATACCCATTTGAATGTCTTGTCGTCGACGGCTGTCAGTTCCTGCTGGATGGCCTTTATCATCAGCCCCATGGGATCGCGGACCGACCAGCGTACGAGACTGGCGACGACATCCTTGCTCAGCACGGGCTCTCCGTCATGGAATTTGAGCCCGGGCCGCAGCCGAAACGTCCAGGTCAGGCCGTCATCGGTGACCTCCTCGGACTCGACCATCTGCCGCTGCGGCTGCAGCGAAGCGTCGATGCCGTAGGGCGTATCCCACACCAGCGCTGCGGCGTTGCGCACGACGTACTGCGTGCCCCAGATCGGATCAAAGTTCGCAAGATTGGCCTGTGGCACAAATCGCAACGTCCGCGCTGCGGCGTTCTGGGCGATGGCAGGCGCAAAAAGCCGGCCCGTCAGCGCCAGGCCGCCTGCGCCGCCCAACCCCTTCAACACTGTCCTGCGATCCATGAAGCCCTCCACCAATATAACTGTTCTGCCACTTCGGTCGTCGACGCGCCTCACGAGCAAGGTAATGAACTGGAAAGCGAGAAGCGATCAGCACCCCCTTTGCGCCTGCAAATGGTATGCCATTGACCCCTCGTCGTGCTAGGGCGTGTCCGGACTAAATTCACGCGCGCGCGGGTACGGCAACGCTGTCGCCTGGTAGGAGCTCGGCATGCAGCCGTCATAGGCTGCGATCAACGACGAAAGTCCGAAGGCTTATTCACTCACACGCCGCTCGCGGCCAATTCACCGGGCTTCACCATCGTCAGGGTGAGCGAAACCGGCGAACGGGTTGGCCAGGTAGGATGAGGCTCGACGCTGCCTGCGTGGCAGGTCATCGTAAAATCGGCTTTCGCCGATCTCTCGAGGCTGGGCATCCGCCGCGATCTGCAAATCGCGATCGCTGGGGTTGCGATTATCGACGCCATCCGGCGGAATGCCGGCTGGCTCTGCAGTGCCCGCTTGATCGGGGCCCGATGGTTCGAACTCACTCGGTACGCGGAAGATATCGTCTCCCGCCGGAATATGCGACCAGACGGGCGACGCTCTCCGTGCAGCCAGAAATGAGCGGCCTATCAACGCGTAAAGAGAAAGCGCGCCGGCGAGTGAAAGAAGGAAGACTATCAGGGTAAGGTCGGGCCACCGTTCCGCTGTGCGTGAATGACTGCGGGCGTTGGTCGATTTCCTGACGTCACCGGGAATAGCCGCGACAGATTGACGGCTTTGGGAACGCTCCGCCGTTGATTGCGGATCGCTCGAATGAGCCTGGTCCGACAGGTCGATCCAGTACGATTCGAATTTTGATGTCGTCATATTCTCGGTAGCTGCCTCTGCGGTAACCGCTGCCGCGTGGTCACGTAGCGCAACGAATGTGTCTTCAAATCGCGCATTGGCGTCCGCGACAGCCGGTGGAAGGGTATTGGCTCCCCTTTCCGACGCGACCAATCTTGCGGCCGCGCGCGATTGCGCCGAGCCGGAGTCGCCGACCCTGGTAACCCAGCATTTTTTATGAGTTATTCGGTTCGTTTCGTAGTGCCAATGAATTCCGTGGGGCAATCTTCCCGTTGGCCTGGCGAGGCAAGCTTCGGCTGCCCAAGCGCTGGTCGAAAACACCGCGTTTGATGCGGAAATTGCAAGAAACGCCATGACGACCGTTGACAACAAAGTTGTCATTCGGCGGAGCATTCGATCTCCCAGCGATTTTTCTATCTGAAAATGGTCTGTCAAAAAGAGCACGGCTGAAATGCCGTGAAGGCCTGAAAATGAACTGATTATGTCTAGCAAACAGGTCAGGGACGCGCGCCAACAAGCTGCGCTTAACCTTAAGGGCGTCGCGGCCCGTTAACCGTACCGCTCTCCGTTCCGGTTTTCAGCGGCCAGGTTCAGCGTGCGAGCCTGTTGAACTTCGGCGATTGTTCCGGGTACCACCAGCGACCGCCGATCACGACGCCCTCGGATACGATCTTGCGATCGCCGATCAAGTGTTCGCCGACCACATCGACATAGTCGAACTGACCCTGCTTGATCGAAATGATCGTGGCATCGCCGACGCTTCCCGCCTTGAGACTGCCAAGTTCGGGACGCCGCAACGCCATCGCGGCGTTGACCGTCGAAGCCGCAACCACGTCGGACAGCGGCATGCCCATGCACAGGAATTTCGACATCGTGGTCACTTGATCGAAGGCCGGGCCGTTGATGCAGAGCAAGTGAACATCCGAGGAGATGGTGTCCGGATAAAATCCGTTGGCGAGCATGGCGCGTGCGGTCTTGAACGCGAACGACCCCTTGCCATGGCCGATGTCAAACAACACGCCGCGTTCGCGCGCCTCCAGAACCACCTGCTTCACGGTACCCTGGGCGCTGGCGGGTGTATTGGGAAATGGACGGAAGGCATGTGTAAGCACGTCGCCCGGACGCAGGCGGGCAAGCACCTCCTCATAGCTCGGCGGCGGATGGTCGATATGCGCCATCAGCGGCATGCCGACCTGTTCGGCGACCTCGAGTGCAATTTCCAGCGGCACGATCCCCGAGGTGCCCGAGGAATTTCGGCCTACGCGTACCTTGATGCCGACGATGAGATCGCGATTGTTGTCCGCCACCTCGGCGGCGTCGATCGGATTCATGAGCCGGATCTCTTCACTCTCGCCGACCATAACCCGATGGGAGAAACCGAAGATGCCGGCGTGCGAGATGTGCAGATAAGCCAGGATGCGGACCTCGCTCGGCTCGATCACGTGCTTGCGGAAGCCCGCGAAATTACCGGGCCCGGCGCTACCGGTATCGACCGCCGTCGTCACGCCGGAAGTGCGGCAAAATTCCTCGGCGTCTATACCGAGCGAAGTGCCTCCCCAGTAAACGTGGGTGTGCAGATCGATGAGGCCGGGAGTGACGATATGGCCCGACACGTCGCGCACGTCGGTCGATGGATCGGCCTTGAGTTCGGTTCCGACCATGGCAACCTTGCCGGCGGCAAACGCAACATCCATCACGGCATCGAGTTTCTGGGACGGGTCGATCACCCGACCGCCGCGAAGGATCAAATCGAAAGGCATCGTGGTCTCCGAATGTGACAGTGACGGGGGATTGGTTGTTCACAAGAAAAGTTCACTTTGTGTGATATCACAGGTGTTTCTTCGAACAGCCATGCTTTTGAAAATTGTTCTGCGAAATGGTCCTTTGCTCGATCAGGCCGTGCCAATGGCGACGTCGAGCCCGGCCCAAATGCTCGGTCGGGCCGATGAGATCGGCGCGCTGAAAGTCGGACGCGAGGCGGATGTCTCCGTGCTCAAGGAATTGCCCGGGCGCTTTGCGCTTCGCGACGACGAGCACAACGAGCTGATCGCCGATCGCCTGCTGGAGCCGGCCTTCTGCCCTCGCGCCGGTGAGCGATACGATGCGGTCGCCTCGATCCTTTCGCGGGCTGTCGCAGCCTGAAGCTGGCTCCGCTTTGAACCTGCGCCGTCCGATTATCTCGGTCCAAGACCGCGCCAGTCCCGCAAATGCCGAGAGAACCACCCCGGCGCATTTCGCCCGTTTCGGCTCTTTGATCAACAAATCTTGTCTGTTGCGGACCAGCATTTGTTGTATTTTCCGGCGAAACAACCTCAAATCGGCCGGCAGGATGATTAAGAATATATCAATCAGCACTACGGGCTTAGTTTCGTTCGCGACTATGGTCATTTCGTTCGCGACTATCGTCCTGATCTCGGTTTTGTGAACTGGTCAACGCCGCTTCTGAAGCGGTCATTCTCTCAGGAAAACTCTCCGAAGAGCCCACTGCCGCGTAACACCGCCACGTAACACTGGTTAACCGAAGCACGTACTAGAATCGTTCCCTGTGAGGGTACGATTACGACTGCCACAATCCTAGAAACTGCGAATGGAGGGATGATCCTGTGACCACTATTTTCCGGACTAACAGCCTGTTCAAACTGATGCTCGGGTTCATGGTTTTCGCTTTTGCGTCCTCGCTTCAACCGGCGGCGGCCGAAGACCTTGGTCCTCCGGTCGGCGTGGTAGCGCCTGACATCGGCAAGCGTCCCGATCAAACTGGCGTGCCTCGTACCTTGGCTGACGTAATGGGCAGCAAGGGTGTCGTGCTGATGTTCTTTCGTTCTGCCGATTGGTGTCCGTTCTGCAAGGCCCAATTGCTCGACATGAATAGTGGGGCGGCAGAGATAGAGAAGCGTGGTTATCGGATCGCCGCGCTCTCGTACGATAGTCCGGAGATTCTGAAGACCTTCACAGACAAGCAGAATATTTCCTTCACATTCCTGTCCGATCCGAAGTCTGAAATCATCGACCTCTACAAGCTGCGCGACCCGCAATATCCGCCGGGCAATCGGGCTTACGGGGTGCCGAGACCGATTATCTTTATCGTCGACAAGGGTGGCGTCATACGCGCCAAGCTGTATGAGGAATCATTCAAGGTACGGCCACCCGTGAGTGCCGTCATCGGCGCACTCGACGCGCTCGCAGCGAAGAGCTGACGCAAAAGCCAATTATGGTTTTCGCAGCTGTTCAGGATTGAAGGCAAGTTGAATGCGAGAGCGCTCCTGGCCGTACTGGCCGCTCAGGTTTGCAGTCAAGCTCGCGCTGGCAAGTGGCGTGCTGTCGGCCTGCAGTGTCTCTGCGCTTTCGCAAGGCACTGTAGCCAGCGGCAATCACGTGGCAGTCAGCCTCGTTGGCGAAACGACCAACGTCGTTCCGGGGCGTCCGTTTCAAGTAGCGTTGCGGCAGGAAATCCCGCCTGGTTGGCATACCTATTGGTCGAACCCTGGAGATTCCGGCCTTCCGACGACGATCAATTGGTCTCTTCCAAAGGGATTTTCGGCCGCACCTATCCTTTGGCCGACCCCTGAACGATTCAAGGTGGGTCCGATCGTCAGCTACGGATACGAAGGTGAGGTTTTGTTACCGATTTCGGTCGACGTACCGAATGCCCTACGACCGGATTCTGCCGTTACGCTCAACGCCCACGTCAGCTGGCTCGCCTGCTCGGATATTTGTGTCCCCGAGGAGTCCGATGTCAGTTTGTCGGTTCAAGTGGGAGAAACGTTGCGGCTCGATCCGCTCTCGGCCAAAGCCTTCGCCGCAACGCGGGCCAAATTGCCCGTGGCCAACCCATTCCCAACCACGACCACTTCCTCAAACGAGGAAATCACCGTTCGCGTCGCAATGGGTGATGCGACCCGGCTCAGCGACGTAAATTTCTTTCCGCAGGAAACCGACGTCATCGACGATAATGCCGCTCAGTCCGTCAAAGCCGATTCACAGGGGCTTTCGATCGTTCTGAGACGGAGCAAATCGAAACCGTTACCCGCAGCGCTCAGGGGAGTTCTTTCCTACCGCGATCTGGCCGCACAAGCCGATGGCTCTTCCGGCGCCATTTCGATCTCGGCACCACTTCAGTCGCCCCCGGTTCAGTCGCTCCCGGTGACCGAGGACGCCGTTGTAGGCTTCGCGGCCGCGATTCTGTTGGCTTTCCTTGGCGGAATTGTACTGAACCTGATGCCGTGTGTGCTGCCGGTGCTTTCGATCAAGGTACTGGCGCTGCTCGAGCACGCCGATTTGACGCCACGTCAGATGCGCCTTCAGGGCCTTGCTTACGGTGCAGGCGTTCTCCTCAGTTTCGCAGCGATCGGTAGCGCCCTGATGGGTTTGCGTGCCGGAGGCGCAGCGATCGGATGGGGATTTCAACTGCAGTCGCCGCTTTTTGTCGGATTCCTGATCTATCTGCTTTTCGGGGTCGGTCTCAATCTTTCAGGCGTATTTTCGATTGGAAATCGGCTGACCGGCGTCGGTTCCCAATTGTCTCAGCGCTCGGGGTATTCAGGATCTTTCCTGGGTGGAGCGCTCGCGACGATAGTCGCCACACCTTGCACCGCGCCGTTCATGGCCGCCGCGGTAGGTTATGCGCTCACCCAGCCTTGGTATAAATCCCTCGTCGTTCTCGAGGCCATCGCGCTGGGACTGGCTTTGCCTTATCTGGTTATCACCTTTGTCCCCGGAACTCGTCGCATACTGCCAAAGCCCGGCCAATGGATGGTGCAGCTCAAGGAGGTCCTTGCGTTTCCTGTCTACGGGACTGCAGTTTGGCTCATGTATGTTCTTTCTCAGCAGGCAGACGCCTACGCGATCACGGTGACGTTGTTCGGACTTGTGCTGATTGGCTTCGCTGCGTGGCTGTACAACGCCACATGCTTGAGCGACGATAAATTGCGACGATGGGGAACTGGCCTCTCGACGCTGGTTGTCACGGGTGCAATTGGCCTGCTTCTCCTTGTTGACGAGAGCGGTCCATTGCAGGCTCTGCAGGGCGCGTCAGTCAACGCGTCAGCCAAAAAGGGCGATATCGAGTGGCAATCGTTCACCCAGCAGAAACTGGAGACTTTTCGCTCAAAGGGCAGCTCTGTTTTTGTCGATTTCACTGCGGCCTGGTGCATCACCTGCAAAGTAAACGAGCGGATCGCACTTGCTGATCCAGCCGTGGCTGATGCCTTTCGAAGAGAAGGGGTCGTGGCGCTGAGGGCCGATTGGACCCGACAGGATGCTGAAATTACAAAACTCCTCG